>Ga0184632_10000474_pt1 | contig 15731 bp, 12 predicted proteins | sample PLM31_50_b1_FD_133153 | JGI IMG/M metagenome (GOLD analysis project Ga0184632, IMG submission 133153) | Groundwater sediment microbial communities from an aquifer in East River, Colorado, USA - PLM3-1_50_b1 | ecosystem: Environmental > Terrestrial > Soil > Riparian zone | place: USA: East... | reverse complement strand
CTTGAACGACGGCTTTGACACCTCGCCGCCGCGACAATTCTTCGCGCGCCTCCTCCCATGCGTCGATCTAGGAGTTGTTCGCGTGGCTGGAGATCAACACAGTCCTCCGGACGGGACCCGAGTAACGCCCACCGACGCGAACAACTCCTAGATCGACGAGAGATTTGGGCGCTGACCATCACCGCTGGACCGGGAGCGCGGTGGCACGGAAGATGACGGAGTGCGCAGGCCGATCGCAGCGATAGGTAGCGCGGTGTTCTTCGTGGTGGCGCCGGGAGTCATCGCCTTCGCGGTCCCGTGGTGGATGACCGGCTGGGAGACACGACCGGCGCCGCCGTACTGGCTACCGCTACGGGTGGCAGGCGCGTTGTTCGTCGTGGCGGGCACAACGGTGCTGGTGCAGGCATTTGTGCGATTCGTCCGCGAGGGTGCCGGCACCCCGGCGCCCGTCGCTCCGACCGAACGGCTCGTCGTCGGGGGCCTCTACCGCCATGTGCGCAATCCGATGTACCTCGCGGTGCTGTCCGTCATCATCGGGCAGGCGCTGATTTTTTGGCGGCCTAGCCTCCTGGCCTACGCCGCCGTTGTGGCCGTGGCCTTCGTGGCCTTTGTTCGGTGGTACGAAGAGCCCGTGCTCGCGGATCGGTACGGCGCGCACTACACGGCGTACCGGCGGGCCGTGCCGGGATGGTGGCCTCGGCGGCGCCCGTGGAAGCCGGGCGAACCCGGGCAGAGCTGACGCTTGACCCGATCCTCCGCCGCGACCCGCCGCGGCCCGGCAACAACGACGGCCCGGGCCCCGTTACGGTGGTGGCTGATCAGGGCATGAACCCGGGAGGACTGCTGTGACACGGTCGGTTCGTCTGTTGGCAATCGTCGGCGCGGCCGTGGTGCTGCTCGGGGCCGGCGTCGTCGTCGGTGTGCAGCTGCTCACCAACCGGGTGAACGATGCGATCCCGCAGGCCGACCTGTTCGGCGATGCGACCCCCTCGGCCGGAACGTCAGCCTCCCCGTCGCCCTCGGCGAGCCCCTCACCGTTGCCGGGCGCGGACATCAAGGGCCCGCTCAACGTCCTCATCGTCGGAGTCGATACCCGCGAGAGCAAGCCGGGCTGGGTCCCCCACGCCGACGCAGTGATGATCATGCACGTGTCGAGGGACCTGTCCCGGGCCTACCTCACCTCACTGCCCCGCGATCTGGTCGTGAACGTCCCCGCATTCGCGCCCGCGGGCTTTGGCGGCCAGCGCACCAAGCTCACCCACGCGATGAGCTTCGGCAGCCGCGTGCCGGGCAGCACGCGCCCGAACCCGGTGCAGGGCTTCCAGCTCGTCGCGCGGACGGTCAGCAACTACACCGGGATCTCCAGGTTCGACGCGGGCGCACTGATCACATTCAATGGCTATAGCAAGCTCGTCGACGCGCTCGGCGGCATCGACATCTACATAGACCAGACGGTGGTGTCGATTCACCGGCTGCCGAACGGCAACCACCGCCCCTCGTGTTCGAGCTGCTCCCATGGTTATTCGGGCCCCCGGGCGACGTACAACGTCGGGGTCCGGCATCTCCGCGGTTGGCAGGCCCTGGACTACGCGCGCCAGCGCTACATCGCGGGCGGCGACTACGCCCGCCAGCGACACCAGAGGCAGCTGATCAAGGCGATGGTGGCGAAGGCGTTCAAGGGTGACCTCCTCACCAACCCGGTCCGGTTCGACAGCGTGCTCCGCGCCCTTGGTCGGACCCTCATTTTCGACGGGCGGGGACGCAAGCCGATCGAGTTCGCCTACGCGCTGCGCAGGCTGCGACCGGAAACGATCACACTTGTCGGTCTCCCCGGCGGCAGCGTCTCCAGCGGCGGTCGCTATATCGGGGAGAGCCTGTCCCCCATCCAGTCCTCCTACTTCGCGGCGCTGCGGCAGGACCGCCTCGATGCATTCGTCAACGCCAACCCACGCCTCGTGAACGCCGACCCTCGCTAGCCCCCCTTCTTGCGTTGATCTAAGTGCTGGCGTTGATCTAAGTGCTTGCGTTGATCTAGGGGTTGTTCTCGTGAGTTGATCTCCAACCACGAGAACAACCCCTAGATCAACGGGCCTGAACGCGATCGATCAACGTGGCGATGGGCGGGGACGGGCGGGTTGGGCGTAGCACGAACACGCCCCAGCCGAGGTAACGCCGGCCGTACGTCAGGTGCGACCGGCGGGAGTCCTCGCGGAACTGGAGCACCGCGGCCGCCCGGGGGTTGTTCGGATGCGCTCGCAACCACTCGGTGAGCGTCCACCACTGGCCGGCGACGTAGCGATCCCAACTGTCGCCGTCGGCGAGCACCATCTCGACCAGATCGACGCCCGAGGCCTCGAAGCGGTCCAGCGTAGCCGCCAGCGACACGAAGTCATCCGGCCCAAACCCGAATGCCTCATACGCCTCGGACGGCGGTTGGTCGAGCCAGAACGGCTCGCCGATCACCAGCAGCCCGTCCGGCTTGACCGCCCGGCGCATCAGCCTGATCGTGCCGGCCAGGCCACCGCCGACCCACGTGGCGCCCAGGCACGACACGATGTCATAGCCGAAGGCCTCGGACAGGTACCGGCCGGCGTCGCCATGCTCAAACGTGACCCGATCGGCCAGCCCCAGCTGGGCGGCGCGCGCCCGGGCGGCGGCGAGGAACACCTCGCTGATGTCCACGCCGTGACCGACCGATCCGTACTCCTGGGCCCAGCGACACAGCATCTCGCCCTTGCCGCAGGCCAGATCCAGGATCCGCGTGTGCGGGCCGACCCGGCTCAGCGCGCCCAACAACATCAACTTTTCGTCGGTGAACGGGTTTAGGATGCGGTGCTCCGACTCAGAGATCTCATGCAACCACAAGGACACATCACCATGGTCGGTTGCGCAGGCCCGCCGCCGCGACCGAAATCCAGGCGACCGCCAAGCCGGGTTGTCCGTCAGAAGCCGTCCGGCGACCAGATCTCCAACTTGGCAAACGAGACCTGGAACGGCGCCGCGGGGGCGGAGTCGATGGACTGGAAGACGCCCGGGATGATCCGTCCCGCCGCGAAGGTCGAGTCGACCCATCCGCCCACGATGTCGCCATCGCGGTAGAAGCGCAGCGAGCTGCCCTCCGCCGTAATGCCCACTCTCGTGGCGACGCCGGTGGCTATCGGCGCGTCGGGGAAGCGGAACTCGCGCAGCAGCGTCACCATCGATGGTTCGGGAGTCCCGTGGGTCACCAGGAAATAGCCGTCCCGGCAGATCCGCAACGCGTAGCCGCGTTCGCTCGCGAATCGAAACCATACGGCCGCGCAGCTGCCTTCGTTGATCAGCTTGACGTCGACAAAGACGCTGAAGTCCCGCCAGGACGTCTGGTTCCCGCGGCAGCGGAACGACGAGGCGATCTCGCTCGTGACGACGTAGGCGTTGTCGAAGGCACAGGTGGCCTTCCGCTCCGCGTTCTCGATGACCTGCCAGTCCCTCGGGGAGGTCAGCGGGTCGCTCAGGACCAGGCGCGCGCCGGCGGCGACCGACGGCGTCGGACCGGCGGACGGCGACACTCCGGGCGTCGAAGACTGATTCGCTCCCGGGCTCGACGTCGAGGTCTCCCCTGGGCCCCCCGCCCTCGGCAGCGGCAGCCGACCCGTCACGATGCCGACAACGGCGCCCGCGAGGAGTAGCACGGACACGGTGAGCGCGACCAGCGCGATCCGGCTGCCCCGACGGTTCGGGCCGCGCGGCGGGTTGCCGCCGTGCGGAGGCCAGTCGCCGGCATCGGTCGGCGGTCGGACCTCGGTGGGCGGCGGCGTGCCGCCGCCGCCCGGCGACCGGTAGTCGGTGTCGGGGGGCCAAGCTCCAACTCCGGCGGGCTGGACCGCGGTGGCATGCGGCCAGTGACCCGGCGCCGGTGGTGGACCACCAGCGCCGGGGGGTCGCACCTCCGCGGGCGGCGGCCAAGGACTAGCGCCGGCTGGCAGAACCTCAGTCGGCTGGCGCCAGGGTCCCGCGCCGGCGGGCCGAACCTCGGTGGCCGCCGGCGGGCCGCTTACCTCGGCTGGCGCGGTACGTGGCGGCGGTCCGGCGACCACGGCAGTCGCCCTCGGCGAGATCCCCGCCGCGGCGAGGACCTCGGGCTGCTCGGCGAACGCGGCCGGCCGGGCGGGCGCGCCCGGTCCGACGGCGAGGAGCCGGTCGACGAGCTCACGGGCGGTGGGGCGGTTGGCGGGATTCTTGGCGAGGGCGTGCTCGACCAGATCGCGCAACGGGCGGCGCAAGCCCTGCAGGTCCGGTTCCGCGGTCATGATGCGTACGGCCAAGGCGGCTGCGATGTCGGCCCCGAACGGCGTGCGCCCCAGGCCGGCGTAGGCGACGACCGCGCCCCAGGCGAAGATGTCCGCGGCTGCCGTGATCGCCGTGCTGGCGTCCGAGCCGAACCGTTCGGGGGCCATATAGGCCACCGTCCCGACGGCCTGACCGGTCTGCGTCTCTGCGTTGGTGGCGTCGATCGCCCGGGCGATGCCGAAGTCGATGACCTTGGGACTGCCCGGAGCCAGCAGGACATTGCTCGGCTTGAGGTCGCGGTGGATGACGCCCGCGCCGTGGATCGCGGTCAACGCGACGGCCACGCCGACCGCGAGCCCGTGCTGGTTGGCGGGGGTGAGCGGGCCGCGGTCCTCTACGACGGCGCCGAGGCTTGGCCCATCGACATACTCGACCACGAGGTAAGGCGGATCGTGTTCGGTGTCGGCGTCGAGCACCTCGGCCGTGCAGAACGGCGGGACCTGGCGGGCCCGGTTGACCTCGCCCCGGAACCTGCGACGGAACTCGGGATCGTCGGCCAGCTCGGCGCGGATGACCTTAAGCGCCACGGGCGTGCCGTCCGGGGCCTCGGCCAAATAGACGCGGCCCATGCCGCCCTCACCCAGGCGGCCCAGGATCTCGTACGGCCCCAGCACGCGCGGGTCGGAAGGGCGAAGCGCTCGCGCGCGTGACGCCGCACCGCCGGACATCGCTATCACTCCACCCCGTCCGCCTGCGCCGGACGCCAAACGCCCGTCAGGCATAGTGCCGCCGAGTCTGCGACAGCATGCCACTCGGACGGACCCGGCCGCCATCCCGGTCCGACCGATCCGTCGCCGGTGATCTCTTACACTGGCCGCATGGCCCGGTCCAACGAGGCGGTCGCGGCTCTGCTCCAGGAGTACGCGGACCTGCTCTCCATCACCGGCGGCGAAGCGTTCAAGACGCGGGTGTACGAGAGAGCGGCTCGCGCCGTTGGCGGTCACCACGCCGATGTGTCCACACTGGATGTCACATCGCTGCAGGAGATTCCCAACGTCGGAAAGTCCATCGCGGACAAGATCGTCGAGTACCGCGACACCGGACAGGTGGCGGCGATCGAGAAGCTGCGAGCGAAGATCCCCCCCGGAGTGCGCGCGCTAACGGCGATTCCTGGCCTCGGCCCCAAGAAGGCGATGGTCCTCTACACCGAGCTGGGCATCTCGTCGGTGGACGGGCTGGTGACCGCCATCAACGACGGTGCGCTGGCGGATCTACGCGGCTTCGGACCTAAGACCGCGGAGAACCTGCTGCACGGCATCGAGCTGCTTCGTGGCGACAGCGGTCGGGCGCTCATCGGCGACACGATGGCCGTCGCCGAGGAGATCGTCGTTGAGCTCTCGGCGGTACCTGGCTGCGAGAAATGCGACTACGCAGGCTCGCTGCGGAGGATGCGGGAGACGATCGGGGACATCGATGTCCTCGCCGCGGCTCGTGACTCGGCGCCATTGATGGAGGTATTCGCACAGCTGAAGATCGTCGCGGAGGTCATCGTGCGAGGCGCGAAGAAGACCTCGATTCGCACGACCCGCGGATTCCAGGTCGACCTGCGGGCGGTGCCACCTGAGTCGTGGGGGGCGGCGATGCAGTACTTCACCGGATCGAAGGCCCACAACATCCGCACCCGCGAGATCGCCGTACGTAAGGGCCTGAAGCTCTCGGAGTACGGACTGTTCCGCGTCGACGATGGCTCGCTCGTGGTGTCCGAAACCGAGGAGGAGGTGTACGCACGACTGGGCCTGCCCTGGATCGCTCCCACGCTGCGTGAGGATCGGGGTGAGATCGAAGCAGCACTCGCCGGGCACTTGCCGGATCTGCTGACGGTGCATGACATCCGTGGAGCCCTTCACACACACACCAACCTCACGGATGGGGCCTCGACGCTGGAGGAGATGCTCGCGGCGGCGCGGGCTCGCGGCTCCCGGTACTACGCGGTCACGGACCACGCGAAGAACATGCCGATGCAGCGAATGACGGACCACAAGATGCTCGCCCAGCGGGAACGGCTTCGGTCAATGGCCGGCGAGAGCCGCATGGCCCTGCTGCACGGCACGGAGCTGAATATCGACCCCGACGGCGAGGTCGACTGGAATGCTGACTTCCTTGCCGGTTTTGACATCTGCGTGGCGTCGGTGCACTCGCATTTCAACCAGTCAGCCGAGGAGATGACGCGACGGCTGATCCGCGCTTGCGAGAACCCGTACGTCAACGTCATCGGCCACCCAACTACCCGAATGATCGGGCGCCGCGGCCCGATCGAGGCGGACTTCGACGTCGTATTTCAAGCCGCCGCGCGCACCGGCACCGCAATGGAGATCAACAGCTTCCCGGATCGGCTCGACCTCAACGACGAGCTGATACTGCGCGCGAAGCGGCACGGGGTGAAGTTCTCCGTCGACACCGACTCTCACTCCACTGTGCACCTGGCGCACATGCGATACGGAGTCGGCATGGCCCAGCGCGGCTGGGTGACCAAGGACGACGTCATCAACGCCTGGCCGCTGTCGAAGCTACGGGCGTTCGTCGCGGCCAAGCGCCGCCGCCCCTGAATCCCGCCGATCTAGGAGTTGTGCTCGTGGTTTGATCCAATCACGAGAACAACTCCTAGATCGGCGAGAAACGGGGGTCGGCTGGGTGGGCAGGCAATGATGGGGGGATGACAGCCGTGGAGTCGACGACGGCCGCGATGCGCATGCGCGCCACCGCCCTGCTGGGCGGATTAAGCGACGCACAGAGACAGCTGGCCACCCTGCCATTCTCCGACGACATGCGCCGATGGATCGAGTACCGGCCACGGGCGCGACCCGGCATCAGCCTCGCGGACCTGGACGGCCAGGCCCGCAAGGCGGCCCACCGACTGCTGGCCACCGCGCTGAGCCCGCACGCCTACGCCCAGGCCATGACGATCATCGCGCTGGAGGAGGTCCTCGACCGGGCCGAGGGCTGGGCGCGCGGGCGCAACAGCGAGGACTACTTCGTCCTCGTGTTCGGCGACCCGAAGCGCGATGATCGCTGGGGATGGCGTTTCGAAGGCCACCACCTGTCGGTCACGATGACCCTCGAGGACGATCGGGTGTACCCGACTCCGGTGTTCCTCGGCGCCAACCCGGCGACCGTTGGCTACGGCGGACGCGAGGTGTTGCGGCCGCTGGGCGCCGAGGAGGACCTGCCGAGAGCACTGCTGGACTCCATGGAGCCGAAGGCACGCGCCGAGGCCGTGACGTCCACGAGGGCGCCCGCGGATATCCTCAGTGGACAGTTGCCGCGGATCCAGCGGGAGATCGGGGCGCTTGGCGTGCTCGGCGCTCGCCTGCGCCCGACCGCCCGCGCGCTGCTCGAACAACTGGTGGCGCTGTACCTGGACCGGCTGCAACCCGATCTGTCGCGGCGCGAGGCCGAACGGCTCGACGTCCGCGAGCTGCACTTCGCCTGGGAAGGATCGGCGCATCCCGGCTCGGGACATTACTACCGGGTCCAGGGTCCCGACCTGCTGATCGAGTACGACAACACGCAGAACGACGCCAACCACGCGCACACCGTGCTACGCCGCCCGGACAGCGACTTCGGCGGCGATGTGCTCAGGGCCCACCGTGCGACCGACCACTCCGACCCGCCGCGCTAGCCGCCGCGCTAGCCGCCGCCCCACCCACCTACCCCGTCGATCTAGGAGTTGTTCTCGTGATTGGAGATCAAACCACGAGGACAACTCCTAGATCGACGGGGCTTAGGGTCCGTCCAGGAGTCGTCATGGCTGTCATCAGACGTAGCCAACCGCGGGGCCCCGATGGATGACGTGCTCACCTTCGGGCTGATCGTCGCGGTAATCGCCGCAGCCGGTTCCGTTGCGGTCGCGTCCAGTAGGTTGAGCGACACCATCCGCGTACCGGCTCCGGCTATCTTCCTGGTAGCCGCGGCCCTGGCATCCGACCTGGTGCCGGCGCTGAACGCGCTCTCGGTCGAGAGCCTTCAGCGCGTCGTCACGGTCGCCCTGATCTTCATTCTCTTCGACGGCGGAATGCACATCGGATGGCGCCGGTTCCGATCGGCCGCGGGCCCGATCACCGCCGTCGGCGTGATCGGCACGTTCCTCACGGCCGGTGCGCTGGCGCTCATGGCCCACGCGGTCTTCGGCTTCGGCTGGCAGTCCGCTCTTCTGTTGGGCACCGCGCTGGCGCCGACGGACCCGGCCGTCGTGTTCTCCGTGCTGGGCAGGCGCGAGGTCGGGGGCCGCTCCGGCGTCACCATCGAGGGCGAGTCTGGCGTGAACGACCCGGTCGGCATCGCCCTCATGGCCAGTCTGCTCATCGCGGCGGAGACCGGGCGGGGCGGCCTGGCCGCCGTCGGCACGGGCGTCGCGGAGTTCGCGTTGCAGATGATCGTGGGCGCCGGCGTCGGGATCCTCCTGGGCTACGCGCTCATCTACGTCGTGCGCCAGGTGCCGCTGCCGAGCGAGGCGCTCTATCCACTTCGTACGCTTGCCGCGGCCGCCCTCGTCTATGGTGTCGCGACGGTCGCGCACGGATCCGGATTTCTGGCCGTCTTCGTCGCCGGCATCATGCTGGGCGATGTGCGTGCGCCGTACAAAGTGGAGATCCGTCGCGTTCACGCATCGGTGGCCAGCCTCGGCGAGATCGTCGCCTTCGCCGTGCTCGGCCTGACGGTCAACCTGGAGCAGGTCTTCACGTCCGACGCCTGGTGGATCGGCCTCTGTCTGGCCGCTCTGCTCGCTCTCGTCGTCCGGCCCCTGCTGGTCGGCCCGCTGCTGCTGCCGGTGCGACTGCGGCCCGGAGAGAAAGTCTTCATAGTGTGGGCGGGACTCAAGGGCGCGGTGCCGATCCTCCTGGGCACCTTCGTTTTCGTCGCCGGAGCGTCCCAGGCGACGCTGATCTACCACATCATCTTCGTCGTCGTGCTGTTCTCGGTGGTCGTGCAGGGCGGCCTCGTGCCTTGGGTGGCGCGGCGGTGTGGCGTGCCGATGCACGCGGTCGAGCCGGAACCGTGGTCGCTCGGCGTACGTTTTCGCCATGAGCCACAGGGGTTGCGCCGCTACGTCGTGGCGCCACGGTCGCTTGCGGACGGTCGAACGATCGACGACCTGGACCTCGGTGAGGGCGGGTGGGTGAGCTTCGTCAGCCGCCGCGGTGCGCTGCTGCCGATCAGTGGTGACACGGTCCTCCGGGCCGGCGACGAGGTGCTCGTGCTGACCGACCCAGCCCACGACCCCGACCCGGCTGCCCAGTTCGCGTCACGCCCCCCGCCCTCGCCGATCTAGGAGTTGTTCTCGTGGTTGGAGATCAACACAGTCCTCCGGACGGGACCAGAGTAAACGCCCACCCACGAGAACAACCCCTAGATCAACGGGAGGGTACGGGGAAGGCCAGTGCGGTCGCGAGCGGCTCGCCGTCCAATTTGTCCACGATCGGCCGCTTGCCGTCCGAGGACCTCCACGCCTTCGTGACGTACGCGCTGCCCAGCTGCTGCTCGGACAGCAGCAGATCGAGGCCGACGAAGTCGTGCAGCCGACCGACGATCGGCAGTCCGTTGAGCTTGTCGAGCGTCGCCGGCACGTCGATGACACAACGCTGCCGCAGCCGGACCTCCAGCAACCGGTAGCCATCCTCAATCTTCGGGCGGCGCCGGTGCAGTGCTATGTACCCGCTCGGGACTCTCGGGCGCGGTTCGGCGAAGTCCGGTCCACCGGGCAGCATCAGATAGGACGGGGCGTCGTCCCTCTGGCGCCGGCCGGGCCAGTTCACGACCTCGTTGGGCAGGCCGGTCACACCGTGCTCCGCGCCCTCGAAACAGATGGCCAGCGCGCCGTGGTCGACGTCGCTGCCGGGGACGATGCCACCGACTCCGTCCAGGTTGAACCGAGCCGTGACGGTGACGCCCGACAGCCACGCGAGCGGCAGCATGTGCGTGTGGCCCGTCTCGCTCAGGCGCTGCTGCACCTTGGCCGGCATGTGTTGAGAATGCTCCAGCAGGTCGATCGCGGCCTGCGCCGGCACGGAGACACGCAGCAGGTACCCGGTCGGCTGCCGATCGGCCAACCGCAGCGGATCCTGGCACGCCAACAGGAACAGATCGGGTGACGGTAGTCCCCAGTTCTCGATGTGATCCTGTGCCAGCGACGTCCACAGGTACAGCTCCACGGGGCGGGCGTTGACCACCGGCGACGTCGGCAGCCACGGCACCGCGTGCGTGCCCCCCAGCTTCGCGACCCGCGGTAGGACCACCCCGACCGGTTCGACCGCCGGTTGGGCCGCCGGCGCCGAGGAGGCCAGCTCCGGCTCTTCAGTCGCCGCGGCGGCCGGCGCCGCCGACGCCACCGCACCCGCCGCTAGGGCCAAAACCTCGGCCGGCGCCTCGAACTCGAGTTCCACCGCCTCCGACTCCAGCGCCATCCGCGCCGCCGGAGCAACGTGCGGGGTGGTCGCAACCTGCGGCATGTGCGCAACCTGCGGCGGGAGCGCTGGTACGGCCGGTTGCCCAGGCGGTCGCGCCAGAGCCGCGGGCAGGGCCGAGGCCGCGGCGTCCGGGCCGGAAAGCTCGTCCGGAACCGCGTACAGCAGGCCGTGCCAGGCCAGTTCCGTGCCGTCGGGTCCCTCGGCCGCGAGCGTGCCGTCCGGCCGGACCGAGACCTCGGCGCCCAGCGCGGGCAGCCAGATGTCGACCTTGAGGTCGTCGACCAGCTGACCGGCGTGCTCGAGCGCCGCGTCCCAGTACTGCGCGGGTGGCTGTGTCAGCAGAAGCAGCTCCTGCCCGGACCAGCCGGCGTCGCGGAGCAGCGTCCGCAGATGACGAGGGCCGATCGCGAGCGGGATCCCGTCCTCGCGACATACGCCGAGCCGGCCGTCGGCGAGGAGGGCCAGGTCAATGGCGAACAGGCTGTCGCTGGGGGCCACGGACTCGTACCAGGTCCCCAACCCCTCGAGCTGGGCGGCCGGAACCGATACGAGCGGCACCCCGGGGAACGACACCACTGCCACCTCGCCGGCCGGCACGAGCCGCCCGTCCGCGTCGGTCCCGTGGTGGGGCTCCCAACCGGTGTCGAGGCGCGACGGGTATGCGAGCCACTCGGCCGGGCTGCCAACCTCATCCACCGCCGCGAGCTCGCCGCAGCCGAGCAGGACGTGGGCGCCACCGGCGGGCTTCGGCACCCAGACCGTGCGGTTGAGCGCGTCCGCGACGCGCATCAACTCCGCGTCCAGCGCGTTGCAGGCCTCGGCGTCGGTCGGCCAGGTGAGGGCGAGCTGTACATCCGGATGGACCACGTCGAGACTGGCCGCGACGAGCGTGGCGAACTCGACGCCGCCGAGCAGCGACCCCGAGTCCTCGAACCTGCTGATCTCGAATCGTCCCTGGTCGGCGTTGACGGCCACCGTCGTGACCCGCGTGGTGCCCGCACGCATGCGGGCGGACAGGTGCGCCGTATCCCGGAACGTGGCTTTGGTGGCAAAGGCCAGACCACCCGGCAGCGGGACGCTGACCAGACCGGACCGCGGGCGCAACCGGCCACGGGCGGTGACGAACCACGTGGGCGTCTCGGCCGGCATGTCGCCCGGTCGGACGACGAGCCACTCCACGGGCTCGCTCGTCGTCATGTCCTCAAGGGCGACGTCCCATGACTCGCCCGTGACTGGGTGGTACTCCCGGAGGAACCTTAGTCCCCCGCTACGCGGAGTGATATAGACGTCGCACCACATGCTCTCGGCCAGGTGGATCGCGGCCGCGAGATAGCGCTCGCCGTCGTCGACCAGGAGCCGGATATCGGTGTGCCGGGAATTCCTCCGGGCGACGGCTACGAGCCGGCTCGCGTCCAGTTGGGAGCCCTCGGGATCCCAACCGGTGCCCGCCGGATCCAGCTGCGGCGCCAGGTCGAACAGGTGCGAGATCGCCGGCCGATGGGCCAGATACTCCTCGATGGTGACGTCATCGCAGCCCGCGACCTGCGTGCCCCGGCTCTTCGACCGCTGGCGTGCATCCCCCGTACGACTCGGTGTCGAACGGCGACTAAACATGAGCCCTCAGCAGCCTGACTCGGCCGCACGCGGGTTGCGTGCCGGTTCGGCTCGCGAGCACATCGAGTCGCTCATGGTCCACGTGGGGGAACGGTACCAGCCGTTAACGAGATCTCCACTCGACGCTCCCGTGTGCGCCATATTGCGGGCATTCGTACGCCGTACACCTGCGCACATGACCGCATCACGCATCCTCGCCGCCACCGCCATTGGCAGTCGAGCGGCGAAGTCCTCCCCAGCGGAGAGGCCGAGCTACAGCATCCTGATCGCCTCGGAGCCGGCCGAGATCCGCGCGGCGCAGCGCCTGCGCCACCGCGTCTTTGCCGAGGAGATGGGCGCCACGCTGCACTCGAGGGTCGCCGGGCTTGACGTCGACGAGTTCGACGAGCACTGCGATCACCTCGTCGTGCGGGACGACCGCACCGGCGAGACCGTCGGCACCTACCGGATGCTGCCGCCGCATCGCGCCGCCGCCGCTGGCCGTTTGTACTCCGACGGCGAGTTCGACCTCGCCGCATTGGCTCCATTGCGTGATGTGCTGGTCGAGACCGGCCGCTCGTGTGTCCACGCCGATCACCGCAGCGGCGCCGTCATCAATCTCATGTGGACGGGCATCGCGCGCTATCTGCATCTGCTCGGGCACAGGTGGCTGATCGGCTGTGCGTCGGTGCCACTCGCCGACGGTGGCATCGCGGCCAACTCGGTGTGGGACATCGTGCGGGCCAAGCACCTGTCCCCACCAAGGCTGCGAGCCACGCCCCGGCGCCCGTACCCGGTCGGAGCACCGCCGTCGCGGGAACGCGCCCAGCTTCTGGCCGCCGTACCGCCGCTGCTGCGTGGCTATCTGCGCCTCGGGGCCTGGATCGGTGGCGAGCCGGCGCACGACCCGGACTTCGGCGTGGCCGATTTCCTCGTGTTGCTGTCGGTGGACCGCGTGGACCGGCGCTACCTGAGTCACTTCCTCGGAGAGGAACAAGTGGGGCTCAGCCTCGGAGAGGAAGAAGGCAATCTCAGCCTCGGAGAGGAACAGGTCGGGCTCAGCCTCGGAGAGCTCAACCCCGTAGCCGGACCAACCGAACCCATGGTTGGTCCGACGGCGTGACCGCGTACGCGCCAGCATCCGCCTGCGGCCGCGGCTGCCTGCCGCGGCCAGATGCGACGGTACGGGCGGCCTGGCCGATGCGCGTCTACCGCCTCGCTTGCATCGCCGTGCTGCTCGTCGGCGCACTCGGCGTGGCAGCATCGCTGGGGCTGTTGACCCGGGGCGGTCGCGCATTGGTGGTCCGGACCTGGTTCCGCGTGCTGCTTCGCGCCAGCGGGGTACGGCTTGTGATCCGTGGTGGCCCGGACGGCACATGGCGCGACGGGGCGCTCATCGCGGCCAACCACGTGTCGTGGTTGGACATTCCGGCCGTGCTCGCGATCGAGCCGGTCCGCGTGCTGGCCAAGTCCGACGTGCGCGAGTGGCCGGTGATCGGGGTGCTGGCGTCCCGGGCCGGGGCGGTGTTCATCGACAGGCGGAGGCTGCGTGGTCTGCCGGTGACCGTCGCCAAGATAGCGGCGACGCTGCGCGGAGGACAGAACGTGCTCGTGTTCCCGGAGGGCAGCACGTGGTGCGGGCGCACGCAGGGCAAGTTCTACCCGGCGACGTTTCAGTCCGCCATCGACGCGGACGTGGCCGTGCGTCCGCTGGCGCTGCGGTACCTGCTGCCGGACGGCACGCCGACGTCCGTCGCGGCGTTCGTCGGGGACGACACGCTGCTCGCGTCGGTGTGGCGGGTCGTCGCGACCCGCGGTCTGATCGTCGAGGTGGAACTCGGGCCGGCGCTGCCCACGACGGCTCAGACGCGCCGGACGCTCGCCGCCGCCTCGCGATCTTGGACGATTTCGGCCTCCACCGGAGCCCGTGCCCTCCAAGATCGCGAAGAAGCGAGAGGGGGCGAACGCGTGCACGCTTGACACCGCTCGTGCGGATGGGCGATGCTGCCACATGTCACTCGGCGAAATGGCAAGTGAAAACATATCGTACCGACAGGTCGCCGAGTGCCCGCTGTGCTGACCGGACCCGACCGCATGGACTGATTCCAATGACATCGAGCATCCGGCCGACCGTGCAACGGCGCCGGCTCCGTACCGAGCTCAGACGACTTCGCGAGGAGACGGAACAGACGCGCGAGCAGGTCGCGGGCGAGATGGACTGGTCGCTGTCCAAGCTCATCCGGATCGAGGCCGGCACTGTGTCGATCTCGACCACGGATCTGAAGGCTCTGCTGGACCATTACGGCGTCGCGCCGGGCGAGAAGCGCGACGAGCTGGTCACGCTGGCTCGGCTCAGCAAGAAGCGGATGTGGTGGAGCGACCTCAAGGAACGGGTCGCACCGCAGCTACTGACCTACATCGGTTTCGAGGCCGAGGCCAACCGGATCTGCTACTACTGCACGGTCTTCATCCCCGGGGTGTTCCAGACCGAGGACTACACGCGTGCGATCTTCAGCGGGTTCAGCCTGGAGCCGAAACCAACCGACGCGGTCGACGCATGGGTCGAGCTGCGCCTCGAGCGACAGCGCCGGCTGCGTAGGAGATCCGAACCACCCAAGATCCATGCCGTACTCGACGAGGCCGCACTGCACCGCGCGGTCGGAGGTCCGCGGGTCATGGCCGCGCAGCTGCACAACCTGGCCGAGGTCGCGGCCGACCCGGACGTGACCATCGAGGTCCTTCCATTCGTCGCGGGAGAGAACCCCGGCATGGCCAGAACGTTCATGATCTTCGAGTTCGGCGATCCCGGGGACGACGTCGTCTACCTCGACAGTGGCCCAGAGGACGTGCTCATCCAGGACGCCCCCGACAAGGTGGACGAGTATCGGCGGGTCTTCCGAACGATGAGCGAACTGTCGCTGGACCAGGCCGATTCGCTGCAGTTGATCAACGGAATCGCTAAGTCGATGGAGTGACGCGTTCGCATCCGGAGCCAGCCCCGCGATTTGTACGATCGAGGCCGGCATGGAGGACGGACCTGGGAATGCGGACATTTACTCTCGATGACTTCGCCGCGCGCATGCGGCGCGCGGCCGGCGAGGCGGCCGAGGCGGGCTTCGCCGGCCTCCTCGTCACGCCCGGGCCGGACCTCGGCTACCTGACGGGCTACGCGCCGACCGCGGTCACGGAGCGGCTCACGATCCTGGTACTCGCCAATGACCGCGCCCCGACGATGGTTGTGCCCAGGCTGGAGCGGCCCGACGCGGAGCGCGCGCCCGGCGCGCCGGCGATCTCGTTCGTTGACTGGCTCGACGGCACCGATCCGTACGCCGCGGCCCGGCGGTTCCTCGATCCGGCCGGCCGCTACGCGATATCAGATGGTGCCTGGGCCATGCATCTGCTAGG
>Ga0184632_10000473_pt1 | contig 15764 bp, 16 predicted proteins | sample PLM31_50_b1_FD_133153 | JGI IMG/M metagenome (GOLD analysis project Ga0184632, IMG submission 133153) | Groundwater sediment microbial communities from an aquifer in East River, Colorado, USA - PLM3-1_50_b1 | ecosystem: Environmental > Terrestrial > Soil > Riparian zone | place: USA: East... | reverse complement strand
CGCTTGGCGAGGAGCTTCTCCTTCTCAACTTCGAGCACCAGCCGGCCAACACGCCGTACCGCGCGACCCACGCCATCTACGTTCGCAAAATCGCCGGGCAAGCCTTCGACGCGGTCGACATCGTTCCCGACGTGCTTGGGTCACGGCTCCTGTCCGTCCGCGCATTCGACGCGACGCACATGATGATCGATGCCGAAGTCTGCGAAGGCACGCAGGCGGCAGAGATGTTCGAGCGATTCCTCGACAACCCGCGGACCACCTACCTGCACGTGCACAACGCGCGGCGCGGCTGCTACGCGGCCCGCGTCGAGCGCGCATGAGCTTCGGCGACTATCGCGCGTTGCGCATCAACGAGATGCCGTCGATCGACGTGCATCTCGTGAGGAGCACCGAGGCGCCGGGCGGAATCGTCGAACCCGGAACCTCATGCGTGATGCCGGCGCTGACCAATGCCATCTTTGCCGCGGCTGGCAAACGCATCCGCAAGCTGCCGGTTGCGAATCAAGCTGCGCAGAGTTGATCCGTTGCGCCAATAGTCGCCGGCACCGCGCCGTATCAGGACGCCTCATGGAACCCCGGACCCCCTTGGCGGTCATGGCGAGCGTCGGGCGCGGACGTGTTCCAGCTGCTCGCACAGCGCCGCCGCGCCGTCGAGGATGCGCGGCGACGAGCGATGGATCATATCGGCGTCGAGGACGATCAGGTTATGACGCGATGTCGCGCGCAAGCGGGAAAACTTGCGCCACGCGTCCAGGCCATCGTCCGGACGCGCGCTGGCGTCGGTGCTGGTCGTGACGATGGCCTCCGGATCCGCATCGATGACGGCTTCGACGCTGACGGAAGGAACGAGTGGCGACAGGCGCTCGAAGATATTGCTCCCGGCACACAGGCGAATGACGTCGTTGATCAAATGGCGGCCATTGATCGTGAGCAGCGGACGCGCCCACACCTGCCAAAACAGCGTGACGCGACTCCTGTCCGCATAACGCGCACGCAACATCGCCATCTGCGACGAAAAAGCGATCGCCGCCGGTTGTGCTTCGTTCTCGGTCCCGGTGAGCGTCCCAAACTGCAACAACGAGCGTGGAATGTCAGCCAGCGTTCGCGGCTCGTTGTGAAAGATTGGCACACCCAGCGTGCGCAACTTCTCGAGGTGGCTCGCAGAACTGCCGTGAAGCCAGACGACAATCAGATCAGGCTTCAGCGTGACAATTCGCTCCATGTCGAGCAGTGAGCTGTTGCCGATGCGCGGTATGTGCTTCGCCGCCTCCGGGTAGTCGCTGTATTCCATCGTTCCGACGATGCGATCCCCAGCGCCGGCGGCGAACAGGAGCTCGGTCGTGTGCGGTGCAAGGCTGATGATCCGCCTGGCCGGCGTCTTCAGCACCACGGCAGCGCCGCTGTCGTCGACGACCCGTATCTCGGCGCGCGCCGTATGGGCTGCCAGCCAGGCAAGCCCGGCGACAAGCACGGTCAGTGTGATTCGTTGCATGGTCGATCAATCGGCAACAAACACCGCATGTGCGCCGATGCGGAGGCGTGACACGGGATGACCGTACGCTCTCGACAGCGACATTTCATTCATCACTTCGGCGGCTGGGCCCGTGTCGACGCTCGCATCCTCGCCAAACAGCATCGCATGCGTGGCGAACCGTTGGGCGAGGTTGAGATCGTGGATCGACAGCATCACTGCCCGTCCGGTCTGCGCCAGTTGTGCCAGGTGCCGGAGGACGAGGATCTGGTGATGCAGATCGAGGTGAGCCACCGGTTCGTCGAGAAGCAGCAGAGGCACGTCCTGCGCCAGCAGCGTGGCGACGGCGACCCGCTGCCGTTCGCCGCCCGACAGCGTCGTGATATCGCGCCGTGCCATATCCGCGAGACCGACTTCGCGCAATGCGTCCTCCGCCCTGGCGCGGTCGTCGCCCTGCTCCCACTCCCAGCGGGACAGATGGGGATGGCGGCCCATCACTACGGCATCGAGCACCAGCATCGGGAATGCGTGGTACGTCGACTGCGGCAGAAAGCCGCGGATGCGCGCCGCCTCATGGAGCGTGCGCTGGGCGAGCGATTTTCCTGCCAGTGCGACGGATCCGCCATCGATCTGCCGCAGCCCGGCCACCGTATGCAAAAACAGCGTCTTCCCTGCCCCATTGGCGCCGAGGATGCACCAGAAATTGCCCGGATGCACCCGCAGCGACACGTCCCGTATCAAGGTGCGCCCGGCGACGGCCAGCGTCACTGAGGCGACTTCGAGGAGCGGCGGAGAACTGCTCGAAGTCATCGCCTGCCTCCCGAGCGAAACAGCAAGTACATGAAGGTTGGCACGCCAAGCGCTGCCGTGATGGCGCCTACAGGAAGCTGCTGCGGCGCAATCACGGAGCGCGCGAGTGTGTCGGCAATCACGAGCAACGTGCCACCCGCGAGCGCGCACGCTGGCAGCAGGATGCGCTGATCGTTGCCGATGACGAGGCGCAGTGCATGCGGGACGACCAGCCCGACGAATCCGACCGTCCCCGCCGTGGTGACCGCGAGGGCGGTCGCCATGGACGCCACGAAATAAACGATGCGACGCAGTCGCGGCACGGGGACCCCAAGCGACTGCGCCACCACGGGTCCACACAGCATCACGTTCAGTTCGCGGCCGAGCGGATAGAGAATGATGACCGTGACCCCGAGCGCCGCCAAGGCGAGTCCATAGGCATCGGCGCCGCCAAGGTCACCCATCAGCCAGAACAGAATGCCGCGCAGTTGCGCCTCCGGGGCAATCGTCAGCATCAGCGTCACCATGGCCGACCAGCCGGCGGCAAGTACGACTCCGGTGAGCAGCAATCGTGGCGACGCGTCGACCTCGCCCGCCGCCTGCAGCCACGCGAGGTCACGATTCGCAAGCGCGAACACCACCAGCATCGAAGCGAGTGCACCGGCGAATGCGCCGATGTCGATCAATGCGCTACCCAAGCCAAGGATCATCGCGACGAGCGCACCGACAGCGGACCCGCCCGAAAGCCCAAGGATGTAAGGGTCCGCCAACGGATTGCGCAGCAGCACCTGCATCAGCGCCCCCGCCAGAGCGAGGAGGCCGCCGGTCGCGAACGCCGCCATCGCGCGCGGCACCCGCAGCCGATGGATGACCTCGGAGGCCGCCGAATCGTCGCGCTGGAATATAAGCTGAATCACTTCCGCCGCCGGTATGTGGCTGCTGCCGACCCACAGCGCGGCGAATAGCGCCACGCACGCCAAAGCGGCCAGAACGAGCCAGATGCGCATGGCGCGCGCCATCACGCGCGCACCATGACCCGATGCACGTTTCCGATGAGCGGCGAGAACCCACAGTGCATACGCGATCAGTTCCCCTCTTCGCTGAGCCGGAACCGGATTGGAATCAGGATGCGCGCGTCAGTCGCCTCGTGATCCCGGATTGCCGGTGTGAACAGCCAACGCTTCACGCCGGCCACCGCGGCACCATCGAGCGCGGCGACCCCGGAGGTCGTCATGATCCTGACATCGACAGGGAGGCCGCTCTTGGAAACCAGTACCTCGACCACCGTCAAGCCTTCCTGCCCATCGCGCCGTGCGGATTCGGGATACGACGGCGACGGATTGCCGAGATAGGTCACAGGCGCCGACGCAGGTCCCCTTGGTGTTCCTGTCGCATCGGCGTTCGCCCCCGTGGAACCCATCTCGGGGGCCGCAAGGATGTCTCGACCTGGTGGATCAGGCGTTGAAACGGGAGGGCCCGACGCCGAGATCGGCGCTTGCGGCGACCAAGGTTCACGCGATGCGATGACGACATCCGACGCGGAGGGCAATATCACCGACATGCCGCCGGCGAGTCGCCGCACGACCGACTGCCGTCGTCGCGCTTCCCGCGGCGGCGGGATCTCTGCCACCTCGGAAGCCCCGGGCTGGGGGAGCTGCGGCGTTGCGCCGACAAGAATGATGCTGAGCATCGGTGGCGGTTCGTCAGGCACCGACAATGCCTGACGTGTACCGCTGACGAAAGGGTCGAGCAAGCCGATGGCGCCCGCGTGAATGACTACGGACGCACCCAGCGCAAGACCCAAAGCCAGGAAAGTCTTGTCCCGCTTCATGGCAATACGTTCACGGCGACGGCGCCCATCGCACCCAAACGAACACGTTGCTGCCGGGCATGTTGAAATTCTTGGCCAACTCATAGGTCTTGTTGGTCACGTTGTCCCACCGCAGTTCGGCGGACCATCCCGGCGCAAACGCGTATGACGCGAACAGATTGAGCAGCGCGTACCCACCCATCCGTGTCGCCGGATTTTCGTCCGTCGAATCGAATATCGCCGCGCTGGCCACGACGTCCCCGCCAAATTTCCACTGCCGCCACGTGTTTGTCGCGCCAAGGGTTCCGTACTGCTTCGCCCGGCGCGGCAGTTGGGCCCCGTTCGCTTCGTTTTCCGGGTTCTGCACCGTTAGTTTCGCCCGCAATTGCGCGTCCAGCACCGAACCCTGCCACGAGAACTCGCCGCCGCGAATTCGCGCCTCCGCCAGATTCTCCGGCAGGAAGGTGTTGAGATCGAACACGATAAGGTCCGAAATGCGGTTCTGGAAGTACGTCGCCGAGAGGCGCTGCGAGCCCCGCTGCCAATCGAGCCCGGCATCCCAGCTCTTCGACTCCTCGGCTTTGAGGTTCGGGTTGCCGGCGAACGGAAAATACAGATCATTGAATGTCGGCGCATGGAACGCGGTTCCCGCCGACGCCCGGAGCCTCAGGTTCTCGTTGACCCGATAACCGTAGGCGAGGGAGCCGGTCGTGTGCCCCCCGAACTGGCTGTTGTCGTCGTAGCGGATATTGGCCTGGATTCCGTTGTCACCGAAATCGCCGGCATAGCCGGCGAAGGCCGATCCTATCGTCCGGGACGTCTGCGCATACTCGACGTCGCTGGTGACCTTCTGCCGCAGGTATTCGGCACCCGCTATCAGCGAACCGCCCCAAAGCTTGAAGGTGTTTTGCCACGTCGCCTGGTTCTGCGCAGTCTCGAATTTTCCGGGAAACTGTCCGGTAATCACGATGTCATCAGTACCTTGCCCGACGCGCAACAGGCTCTGCCACACCGGGGTAATCTGGTTCTTGCTGTACGCCGCGTAGGTGTATAGCTTCTGATTGTTGAGATCGCTCGTCAGAAGGCCACTGTCGAAATGAGTCCGGCCGTTGCTGTAGAAGCCGGTGATGCCCGCTTCGTTATCCGGATTGAAACGATACGCGACCTTGGCGGAGGCATTGACGTTCTCATAGGGGTCCCGATCGGGGTTGTGCTGGTTGAACGGAATCGTCGACCGAGTCGCATCGAACTGGTCGGAGTACGAATAACCGGCGGTCGCCGCGATATCGAAGTTGTTTACATTCTGATTGAACGAGCCGCTGACCTGCGTCGTTTTCCAGGTTCCGTATCCGACAGACGCCGAGTACGTCGGCGTGGTGCGCCCGTTCTTGGTGAAGATCTGGATCACGCCGCCGATTGCGTCCGATCCATAAAGGCTGGAGAGCGGCCCCGAGACGATCTCGATGCGATCGATCTGGTCGAGCGGTATGTTTTCGTAGGCGGTCGTGCCCGACGTCGCGGAATTGACCCGCATCCCGTCGATCAACACCAGTGTGTGCGCATTGTTCGCACCGCGAATGAACACTGCGCTTGTCTGACCGGCGCCTCCGTTGGTGGCAATCTCGACGCCGCCAAGTCGTTGGAGAACCTGCGGCAACGATTGCTGGCCGCTCTGCTCAATGTCCTGCGAGGTAATGACAGTTGTTGCCTGAAGTGCGTTGGACAATCGTTGCGGAACACGCGCACCCGTCACGACAGTTTCGGGGCCCAAATACTCCGGGATGTCGGCCGCACGCACCATCGCCGACACCGCCAATCCCGCGAATACCAGTGTGGCGCCATGAACCCTCTTCAATGCCATTGTTTCCCCTCCTGTGCGGATTTCCGAACGCCGAATCCGGACTACCGGCATCGGCGGAAACAGTGGCGCGAGAGGGGCGAATGCAACGATTGCGTCGACGCAAAAGGCACGCGCCAACGACCCGGCCAAACGCCCGGGTGTCGATAGTCCTATCGACCAAGGTAAGCAAAACCGCATCTGGCCGCCCTCCGCGACACTGGATCGGTACACGTTCGAAGGCCGGTCTACGGGCTCGCGAGCTGGACACGCCATGAGGCGCGTGTCCGCGGGTCGGCGCCTTCCCGTGCAATGCACAGTGGCATAGGCCAACCCTGAAACCAACTCGCTTACCGTTGCGAGGGCAGCGTCGGCATTGCCTGCGAGAGCACAAGCGCACCGACTTCCCGTTTCATTCCGAAGAACGAATGTCCTCCGGAACACCTCCAACGTTGCAGACTATTTACACCTGCAAATTGAGTCTACCGACACCTCTCGATCGGAGCAAGCCCTGCCCTGATGCGTTTGACGACGCTCCGTCACGCGTGCGATGCGCCAGGACGGTCGCACTTCACCCGCATCCTGTTGGACCTAATGCGGACCCTAACGCGCGACGGAATCCGCTTCGGTCTCTTGCAGCCAATTCTTCAAGACGCGATTCACGATTTCTGGCTGCTCAATTGTTGAGAGGTGGCCACAGCTTTCGATGATCTCAAGCCGCGCGCCGGGTACGCGTGCGGCCATTGCTTCATGGTCGTGCACCGGCGTCACCGGGTCCTCGCGCCCACACGCTAGAAGCGTGGGAACACGCACTCGCTCGAGGTCGGCATGCGAATCGGGGCGCGAAAGCATGGCGCTCTGTTGATTGAATTGCCCCCGCGCGCCGATGCTGCGCGCCATGTCAGCCATCAGGTTGGTCAGCTCGACACGCTGTACATGCTCGGGATGCAGCCAGCGTGCGGGCAACTCGGGAATTAGCGCTTCGATGCCACCTTCTCGCACCTTGGCAATGTCGGCCAGGCGCCCAGCGCGCCGCGCAGGGTGATCGGCTATCGCGGTCGTATCCATCAATATGAGACGCTCAAGGCGCTGCAGCTCCCGTCGAATGATCTCGAAGGCGAGATAGCCGCCGAGCGAGAGCCCAATCAACGTGAAGCGCGCTGGCGTCGTTGCGAGCAACTCCTCCGCCATCCCTCCCAACGAGTCATGGTCGCGGAAGGCGAACACGGTGAACGCGTAGTCGGCCTCGAGCGCGGCGACCTGCGGAGCATACAGCCGCTCGTCGGTCAAATGGGCGCAAGCGAAGGCGAGGAATGGCTTTTGAGGCATGCCACTATGGTAGCCCAGCGATAAATGTTCTCCGAGTGCGATAAAGATCTGTCCGCTTTTTGGTGAATTCGGAGACCACCTGGACTGACCAGGATTTGCCGAACTCGGGCGATCGATGGCAAATCCAAGCCCCACCCGCTGTACCCCACTTGCTGAGGGCACTCGCCCCCATTGGTTCGCGATTGACTCAAGCAAGGTGCGGGAAATCCGATGGGCAGTAATCAGCGGCGTGAAGCCGCTTCCCGACAGCGAAGATCACTTCCCGCAGGCAACCCCGGCAGCGGCCTCCTTCGCCGGCAGCGTCACGTCGAACGCCAGGTCCCATGCATACGGCCGCCCATCGCTCGAGCGACTACCGGTGATCCTGCCGGTCAGGTTTCCGCCGGGTTTCACGTCGCCGGAAATCCTTTCGACCTTGAAATCCTTCGTCGCCTGGACGACCCACTGCGCACCTGCCATCGCTGACTTCGCGTGGGTCAACCCCAGATCGATCGACTTGACCGAGCCCGCGGAAGCCGTCGCCTGACCACCGCCCGGGCAGAACGCAACCAGCAGCATCGTGCGGTCCTTGCCGCCCTTCGTCGAATCCGCATAGGCGCTGGCCTGGAATGCCTCGATCTCCTGCGGCGTGAGAGGACTTTCGTTGAACCAGAGCGTCACGCTGCGCTGATCGGTCAAGAACGCGGCCGCGCAGTTGCTCACGGCAAACTTCTCCCCGGCCATCACGCCCGTCGCCGTACACTTGTTCTGCGCGTGCGCCGTGACGGCGAAAGCGGCGAGCCAGACGGCTGCCAGGAGCCGCCGCGGGCACGCCCATGGCGCGGGGGAACATCGGACAAGCAGGGACATGGCCTTTCTCCAGAAAAGGAATCGACCCGCAGGATAAGGCGGTTTGGTCCGCTGTGCACGGGAACGTCCATCAAAGAGTCGAAACCTCCGCGACCCCGCCGCCCGAGGCCTGGAGAGATTGCGGTCCCCAATCGCACCGGTCCGCGGCCTCGTGCGCGCCCTCTTCATCGAGGACGATTCGAAGAGTCGATACCTGCACTTGCCGGTAGTTCTCTTCGACGACCAACCCTGGCAACACGTCACCAGTAGCTCGTCCGCTGCAAGTCAGCGCATCGATACAACATCGCGCTAGAGTGGCAACCGCGCGTGTTGCAATGACTGCGGCTAGCCTTTCGTTACCGGTGACTGGCCGCTTTGGGGGACGAGGCGCGACGACTGGTTTTGCAGGCTGAGACGTTGCCGAAACGCTGATCTGGCAAGCCGTCCCCTAACTCACCGACCCGCGCCGCGCAGCTCCTCGCGAGGTCGATCTCATTTCGCGCGCGTTGCCGCAGCGAATAGCTCAACGTACTGGCTGCGATCGAGCTCGCTCAACTCATCGTCTATGCTGCTCCGCAAACCCACAACCTCGATAGTCGGGAAGCGATATAGGGGCTTCCCGTCTACGAACTCCCCGGTGAACACACCTACGTACGGCGCAGCTTCCGTCGAGGGAACGCCACGCATCGGCGTCAGCTTGGTCGCACACCCGGCGAGTCCGACGATGAGGAGGGCCACAATGACAAACAGTGCGCGTGCGTCGGGGCGCTCGAGCTGCAGTTTGCGTGGGTGCATGAAGCCTCTCCTTGAATGCGTTGCTTGCACTTCTCGATATTACCAAGAGCCGACGGGCCAAACGCTAGGCGCGTTGGTTGGGGTTTATGCGACGAAACGCCGGGTCGGCTCGCCACGGGACCTGCGCCTGCAGAAGTTCGCTGCGGTTGGCGGCCCCAGGCTGTGCGGTGCAGAACGCGAGCGAGCGCAAATGGAGGACAAGGTTTCCACGCGTTGAGCACTTCCTTTACGGTCTTGCAGGGCGGCGAACAGCAAGGACGGTGCAATCGTCGGCGGGAGGCCTGCCATCGAGGAAGATGGCGAGCTCGCGTTGCACGCACTGCAGCACATCCTCGACTGATTGGCCGGAGTTAGCAGCACTCACGGAAAGCAAGCGTTCCTGCGAGAACTCGTGCCCCGCTGCCGATTCGGCCTCGAGAACTCCATCGGTAAAGCAGACGAGAGCGACGCCTTCCTGAAGCTGCGCCTCGTTCGCCGCATAACCCAGCCCCGGGATGACGCCGACCAGTGCGCCTTTGGGGATCGGTAGCAACGACGCGCGGCCCGCGTGTGCCACGAGTGGCGCGCAATGCCCGGCGTTGGCATAGACGAGCCGCCCAGACGTCACATCCAGAAAGGCGCAGAACAGCGTCACGAACATGTTCGCGTCGTTGCCTGCGCACAGCTGCTCGTTGATGCGCTCGAGCAGGCGGTCGGGATTGCGCGTGCCCATCGCAGCGATGCGAATCAGGCCGATCGTGCGCGCCATGAACAATGCAGCGGGAATCCCATGGCCCGACACATCCCCCACGCAGATGAAAAGGTGCCGCTCGTCCACGAAGAACGCATCGAAGAAATCGCCGCCGACTTCGGATGCGGGATTCATCATGCCAGCGATCTCGATATCGCCGCGCTCGGGGAAAAGACGGCCCCGCAGCGGAATCATGCTGGTCTGCAGCTGGCGCGCGATCGAAAGTTCCCTGCGCACGTGTTCGAGCGCGAGCTGCGTGCGTTGCGCTTCGAGCATCGCCTCGTTACCGCGGCGCATGCGCTCGGACAGCACAGCAAGCAGATTGCGCGTTACGCTCGGTATCGGACCGAGACGGCTCCAAAACAGCATGCCCGGCAGGCAGAGCACGCGCGCTTCCGTCAGCGCAACGACAAACGCCGAAACCGGCTTGCCGTCGATCGCGGACATTTCCCCGACGCTTTCGCCCGGTCGAATCGGAATTCCTGCGGCGGGAAGCAACGCACTGTCGAGGTACGCGGCCAATTGCCCGGACAACAATAGGTAGATGGTGTCGTTCGCTTCGCCGGGTTGCAACAGTATTGCACCGGCGGGCAGGAAGCGAATCTCGCAATCCCTGATCGCGTCGATAACGGCGGACGGCTCGGCACCACGAAACAGGGCGATCGCGTCGACTCCCGCCCCGTGCTGGTTCCGCAGCTCGAGGATCCAGTCGAGAGTCGCGGGCGTCATGCCGCCTCGGTCCAGCTCACGGTAATCGTGAGATGGTTGCGGCCCTCGCTGCGGCGGTAGCTGAGATCGTCCGAGAAGCTGCGAATCATCAGGAGGCCGAGGCCCCCGGGCTTGGCTTCCGCGAGGCTTGCCGGTCTCGGCGTCCGCTCGGGAGGATAGGTAGACGGGTCAAAGGCCACCCCTGCGTCCGCGACCGACAACTCGGCCGTGCAGGTGCCCTGGCTGCGCCGCACGCCGAATTGCAGTCGGACAGGGGATGTCAGCGCGGTTGGGCCCCCATGCGTGATCACGTTTGCCAGCGCTTCGTCGAGGCAGTGATCGAGGCGCACGATCTGCGCGGGGGGAACCCTGTGTGCAAGCGCGACGGATGTAAGCCAGACCGAAGCGCGTCTCGCGTCCCACGTATCCCCGCGAATCGTCAACTCCGCGGGAGGCTGCGTTGCGGATGAAGGCATCCGCTAGCTTAGTCGAGAAGTGCCCTTTCGGCATCGGCCTCGTCGTCGAACGTCGGGATCAGCTCATCGATGCCCGTCGCTTCGAGCGTCCTGCTGACCACGTCGTTGCCGCTGACTTGCAATACCATGCGGCCGCCCTTGGCTTGCTGCGCCTTGGCGCTCGCGATAAGCGCACGAATACCCATCGACGAAAGAAACGTCACGTCCGAAAGGTCGACAACGACGCCCCGCTTCGCAGATTCCGCGAGTTCGGCGAATTCCGTGGCGATCTGCTCGCTTCCCGCGGTATCGAGGCGCCCCGACAGGAAGATGCGCCGAATATCCTCGTTCACGTCTTCGTAGTGAATGGCCATTGCGGGTCCCGTGGCGTCAAAGGTTATGACAGGACTGCGCTGCGATTGTTACACGCTGGATCGATGAACACGACGCCCCTCACGGAATCGAAGAGCACGTGGAGATCACTGGTTCCCCGTCCAGCAGGCGATCGGTGCAGCCGGCAGTAATGCGCTATTAAGCGCGTTTGCGCATCGCCGCGCAAGGTGGCAATCAGCGGCGCATACGCTGCGCCCGTTTCGGCGAACGATGCCGCAGTTGGGCACGCTGCCGACACATTTTTTCGCTGTCAGCAAGATTCTGTTCTCGAATCTGGTTGCGGCCGGACCGAAGACGAACGGATTGTATTCGCCCGACGGCGATGACGCCGACGATGTTTTCTGCAGCGAGCTGCTTGCTACGTCGTTGCCTTCGCCTTTCGGCCGGGCGCCAGAGGCGGGACATAACCTGACACGCGGCACTGCCATGCGTCAATCCGTTTGCCACTTTCGAAGCGGGTCAAGCTGCACGTGATGACGGCACCCGTGGCTGCGAGGCCGGTAAGCTGCTGGCGCACGGTTGCAAGTGGCAACCCCATCTCTTTGGCAATTTCCAAATCGAGTCGTTGGCCATACTTCTTCAGGCAGTTCAGGATTTCGATCACGGCACATGTCCTCGTTTGCTGCAAAGGAGAAAGGCGTCGATCTAACGGTCGACCAATCGAGGCACTCGCCAACGCGGCGATTGCAAACACGTCATCGCAGCGGAGGATCGCTCGCCGCTAAGTACTTGAAGGAATTGGCTCCCCGACCAGGGCTCGAACCAGGGATTAGGTCACTCGCGCGGGTTCTATTTTACCAGAGATACTCCTAGCTACGGCCCCTTGCCCCCTGGATGCAATCGGCGGTGTTGTTGCTTCCCAAGGCATTTGCATTCATAATGTTCCTACATTGCGTAGGTACATTATGAAGACCGTCAACGTCCGCCAGCTCAAGAACAACCCCTCTGATGCCCTGCGCATGGCGCGCGAGGCGCCGGTGGTGGTCATGAACCGCGACCAGCCAGAGGCACTGCTGTTCCACCTCGACGATGAGGGCTTGCTCGGCGAGCCTGGGGTGCGGCTCGCCCTCGCGACGGCCCTTTACCGGAGCGAGAGCGTGACGCTCGGTCGCGGGGCGAAAATCGCCCGCATGCCGCTCGCGGACTTCATGCTGCACGTCTCGCACGAGGGCATCCCGGTCATCCGGGGTAATGCGAAGACCCTGCGCGAGGATCTCAAGAACGTCGAGGCGTGGCGCGCGAAGAGGTAGCCTTCGTGAACGCGAGTCCCCTCATCGGACTCGCGCATCTCGACGGGCTTGCTTGGCTGCGCAAGTTGTACGGTCGAGCGCTCATCACGCCCATGGTTCGATCTGAGGTGCTTACCGGACTCGGCCGCCCTGGTGAGGTGGAGGTCTCCGCGGCCATCAGGCGTCGGCAGATCAATGTATTGCCGCGCGATCCCTCGGGGCCGCTGCTTCCCGCGTTGGACGACGGAGAGGCCAGCACGATTCGGGCGGCACTCGCACATGGGCCCCATGCGCTGGTGGTTCTCGACGAGTTGTCTGCGCGCAAGGCCGCACGGCGACTCGGTCTGCGTTGCACGGGAACGGCAGGCGTCATTGTGGAAGCGAAGCGTGCCCGGCTCGTCATGGCGGCACGGCCACTTTTCAAGCGATTAGCAGAAAGCGGATTTCATCTGTCTCCAGATCTCGTTGCTGCGATCCTCGAGGAACTCGAGGAGGATTGAGTCGCTGCAGTGCTTGCCGGATTTTCCGGTGGGCCGAAGCCGGACGGTTGCTTGCGAAGACCTCGTCTACTGCATCAACTGCCTGCAAGAGCACGTGCCACAAGTTGCCCTGCGCATCAATTGGGGCAGATGGTACCGGTACCAGTACCGGGCAGATCGACATGTTGACAAGTCCAGATACGAGTGTACCGTGACGCCGACGTCGCGGCCAAGGCTGCCGCGCTAGGGGGGAATCGATGATCGATCGTTTGGGTACGACCCGGTGGGGCGCGCTTGTTCTCTTCCTGCTTGCATGCGTAACGGGCTTGGTGGCATGCAACGGAGGGGGCGACAGCCTGCAACTGATAGGCACCGTGCGCAGCGGCAACGTAGGCCTCGCCGGCTACACGGTGTCGCTCTATGCGAGCTTCGTCGATCGCGCCGACGGCTGGCAGTTCCTGGGCTTGGGCGTCAGCGACGCCAACGGCGAATTCCAGATCTCCTACGATCTTCCGTCGGAGCGCTCCGTACTGATCGTCCAGGCCGACCGTGGGCCGGTCACGCTTGCGAGCGCGATCGGTTACGGCGCGGACGTGCCTGCAAGGGTCGTCGTCAACGAGCGCACCACCGTCGCGACGGGCAACGCGTTCGCGCAGTTCGTCAAAGGCCGCCGCGTGGTCGGCAACTCCGTAGGCATGATCAACGCCGTGCGCATGGCCGGCAACCTCGCGCATCCTGTCACCGGTGATGCCGGCATCGTCGTTTCGCGCACGCCGAACGGCGGCGAGACCTCGACCTTCGCAACATTCAACTCGCTTGCCAACGCGGTTGCGGCATGCGTTGCGAAGGATAGTGCATGTCTCGACCTGTTCAACGCGGGCCGGCCGCCCGGCGGCGCCGCGCCCGACAGCGTGTTGCAAGCCGTGGCGAACATCGTCAAGTACCCCTCGTACCCGGGCTATCCCAACGACCAGCAAGATCCCGTATTCCGGTTGTCGCTCGCCGCTCCGCTGTACCAGCCTGCCCTCCCCCAACGCCCGACCAACTGGCTCCTGTTCCTCAAGATCACCGGCGGCTTCTACAGCGCGCAGGACAGCAGCAATCTCATGAACGGGCCCGGCAACTTCGCCATCGACGAGCTCGGCTACGTCTACTTCGACACCAACTACATCCCGCGCCCGCCGGGGGAGTTCGCGTGCGCCAGCAACCGCGCCGTCAAGCTCACTCCATGGGGAGAGAACGCGCCGAACTCTCCGTTTCTCAACGGCGGCCTGAGCGGCCAGGGCTTCGGCACCCTCCTCGACCCTTCCGGTCGGCTTTGGATCGCCAATTTCGGGTTCCAGGATGCGCCGTGCGAATTCACGCCCCAGAAGGCCACGAAGAACAGCGTGTCACTGTTCACGCGCGAAGGGACAGCGATCTCGCCGCCGCAGGGCTACACGCAGGGCAATATCTCATGGCCGCAGGGGATGGCGTCGGATCGGCAAGGCAACATTTGGACTGCCAGTTGCGGCAACGACACGGTCACGGTGTATCGCCAGGGAGATCCGTCGCAAGCGATGAACATCCCGCTCGGTCCGACGCCCGCATCAGGCGATCCCCAGATCAAGCCGTTCGGCGCCGTCATCGACCTGCAAGGCAACCTCTGGGTGACGGGCAATCGCAGCAACGCGATGTACGTCGTGTCGCCATCGGGTGCGGTGATCGCGACGCTGTCCGGGATGTATCAGGGCAAGACGGTGATCACCAAGCCAATCGGCAACGCCGTCGACAGCAAGGGCAACGTGTGGGTGGCCAACTCCGACTGGCTCGATGCGCCCTGTCCGACGCGCACCGCGCTCGGCCATGCTACGAATCCGTCGGCGACGATGTACCGCGCAAGCGACCGCACACCGCAGCCGGGATCGCCGTTCACCGGCGGCGGGATCACGCTGCCATGGGGCGTCACGGTCGACGGTGACGACACGGTGTGGGTCCTCAACTTCGGTGTCACGCCGCCGGGGCCGAACAACAACCCCTCGCTCATCAACGGCGTCAGCCGCCTGTGCGGCGCCGACACGACGAGATGCCCGCCGGGCCTCGCCACCGGCGATCCGATATCGCCGTCGACGGGTTATCAAAGCAACGCACTGCAGCGGATGACGGCCGGCGCGGTCGATCCCTCCGGCAACCTGTGGGTGACGAACAACTGGAAGATCGATGTCGACCCGTTCCAGAATCCCGGCGGCAATGCTGTCGTGATTCTGATCGGCGCCGCCGCCCCACTGAAGACGCCGCAGATCGGTCCGCCGGTCCCGTTCCGATGACTTGGCGCTCGAGCAAAGTTTCACTTCGATCACGTCACCGTGCCGGCCCGTGCATTGAGGCGCGCATCGGCCGCCGCTTGTCCAGTTCGTCGCCGTCCTGCTAACGGCTCAACGGCAACGATACTGCCAGGGCGGCGCAGGCAGGTGCGATGCGGGACTCGCGGAGGCCGCTACGTATTCTATTTTCTTGACTCGCGATCACAGGCCGGCGCTGAGCGACACCGAAGGAAGCACAAGACGTTTGCGCGATCAAAACGAGCCAATGGCGCAAGTGTTACGCGCTAATGCACGCTCACTTCCGGGTTGGAGGCTTCGTCGAGATGATGTTTGCGCAGCAAGTATGGAAGGTTGCGGGCGTCGACGCCTAGCATTTCTGCGGCACGCTTCTTCACTCCATTGGCTCGAGTGAGCGCTTCGATCAGGATCTGCCTCTCCATCACATTCAGTCTGTCGCGCAGGCGCGGCTCACCTCGTGCGGTCCCGGCGGTTGGCGCGGCATGCGCGCCCGCGAGATTCGCGGGCAGGCTTGCGGGCGTGATCACCGGCGCGGTTTCGACGATGGCCGCATGCTCGATGGCGTTCTCGAGCTCGCGCACGTTGCCGGG
>Ga0184632_10000472_pt1 | contig 15782 bp, 11 predicted proteins | sample PLM31_50_b1_FD_133153 | JGI IMG/M metagenome (GOLD analysis project Ga0184632, IMG submission 133153) | Groundwater sediment microbial communities from an aquifer in East River, Colorado, USA - PLM3-1_50_b1 | ecosystem: Environmental > Terrestrial > Soil > Riparian zone | place: USA: East... | reverse complement strand
GGCAGCGCGGGATCGTCGTCGAGACGATCCTGTGCGGCGGCGACCCGCAGGCGGCGGCGGTGTGGCAGCAGATCGCCAGCCTGGGGCAGGGCCACTACGCGCAGATCGACGCCCAGGGCGGGATGCCCGCCGCCGTCACGCCGGTGGATGCTGACCTGGCGCGGCTCAACGGCGAGCTGGCGGACACGGTCGTGACCGCGGGTACCGCCCACGAGCAGGCGGGCATGGCCCGCAAGCTCGAGGCGCGGAAGGCCATGCCCGCGCCGGCGGCGGCGGAAGCGGCCGCGTACTTCGCGGGCGCGAGCCGGCTGGCGGACAAGGACCTCGTGGACCTGCCCGCCGCCGAGCAGAAGAAGGAGCTGGACGCGCTGCAGCGCGCCGGCGCCGCGCCGACGGCCGTCAAGGGCAAGTCTGCCGACGAGGCGGTGGCCTACCTCAAGGTGCAGAAGGAGCGGCGCGCGACGCTGCAGGCGCGCATCCAGACGCTGCAGAAGCGGCGCGAGCAGTACCTGCGTGCGCAGAACGGGTCACGCGCGGACGCCTTCGACGAGCAGGTGGTGCAGAACCTTCGCAAGCAGGCCGCCCAGCAAGGGATAGCGTACTAGGCCGGCGCCGGTCCCGGTGTGCCCGCGGGGCCCGGCTGCGGCCGGGCCCCCGGGTACGCAAAGGCGGCGATCAGGTATACGACGACCGCGGCGAGCAGCAGGGCGCGCATGCCCCAGGTGATCGAGAAGGCCACCCCGAGGACCGGCCCCAAGACCGAGAACACGCCGTTCACGCCCCACGCCCACGGCACCGCCTCGGGCGTGTCGCGCTTCAAGGCCTCGAGCCCGGTGGGCAGGAAGGTCCCCAGTCCCACGCCGATGGGAAGCACGAGCAGGAACGTCACCGCCACCCTCAGCGCGAACGGCAGCGTCAGCATCCGCGGCAGGAGGGGCAGGACGACCAGCGCTTCGAGCAGGACGACCGCCGCCACCGCGTAGGACACGAACCGCACGCCGCCCAGCGCTCCCACGATGCGAGGGGCGTAGAGGGCGCCCACGCCGCTGGCGAGGAGGAGCGAAGCCAGGACGATCGAGAGCGCATAGTTGGGATGCCCGAGGAACAGCCCGAAGGTCTGGAGCAGCGCGATCTCCGCCGCCATGTAGCCGATCCCCAGGCCGGCGAAGAAGACCGCGAGGCGGCGGGAGCGCGGGGGCCGCAGGGACATGAGCCGCAGCGGGAGCTGCACGCACAGCAGCGCCGCGGCGCCGATGACGCCGAACAGCGCGAGAAGGCTCTTCTCCATGGGGGGAACGCGTGAACGCACCCAGGGGTCGGGCGAGACGAGTCCCCCGAGCTCGTGCCAGCCGGAGTACCGGAAGAAGAAGGGCCGGTCGTCGTTCACCGGCGCGATGGCCAGGGGATACGACCTCACGAAGGTGGCTTCCCGGCGCGGGTCGTCGAGGCTCAGGAAGGTCTGGTAGGCGTTGTGCTGGCCGCCGTTCATCTGCGGCGCCGCCGTGAGGCCGAAGAAGGGGTTGCGTCCTGCCCACTCCTGGACCCGCCGGACCTGGTCGGCGCTGAAGGGACGCCGCTGGACCAGCATGCTCGTGAAGCGCCCGTTCGGCTCGGTCAGCGTCATCACGTGGGCGGCGGGATGGTCCGCTCCGGCTCGCCGCAGGGCCGCCACCGCCGTGGCCAGCGCCCGCAGCATCTCCCGCGGCGGTACGAACTCCAGGCGCATCATGGCCAGGATCCCATCGTCGGTCAGGCGGGAAAGATAGAGGTCGAAGGCCTCGCGCGTGTAGAGGTAGCTCTCCGAGAAGACGTGCGCGGCGGCGGTGGTGCCGGCGTAGGAGTCGACCCCGCTCAGCTGGATCACGTCGTAGCGGTCGTCGTGGCTCGCCAGGTAGTGGCGTCCCTCGCCGGCGACGACGCGCACGCGCGGATCGGAAACCCAGTGCCGGAAGTAGTCCCGGTAGGTGTCGGTCAGGATGCCAACGGTGGCGGAGTTGATCTCGACCCCCGTCACCTGCCCCGCGCCGAAGCGGAGGGCGGTGAGCAGGTCGTACCCTCCCCCGACGCCGATGACGAGGACCCGCGGCGACGGCACCGAGGTCGCCTGGTAGGCGGAGGCGTAGATCGTCTCCTCGAGCCCGTCCAGGCTTTCCTTCCGCCCGTCGTAGTCGAGCGCATAGGTGAAGGCCCAGTTGTTCTGGGTGATGAGCCGTTTGATGCGGGCGTGCAGCGCCCGGTTGGGGCCGAGGTGCGACGGGTACGACATCGTCAAGGGGTCCGGAGGGGGGATGCGCGAGACCTCAATGCGTGCCACCGGGTCCCACGCCACGTGCTCGATCACGTGGCCCGAAGCAGGGTCGCGGGACGCGGCCAGCATCGACGCGTCCGGATAGTACATCTGGAAGACGCGGTCGCGGAGCCCCGCGCAGACCGCGATCACGGCCACCGCGATGGCCACCGCCACCCGGGGAAGCCGGCCCCGGGGGGGGGCGAGGACGGCGGTCGCGCCCACCAGGAATGCCGAAGCGCCGACGAGGCTCGCCTCCACTCCCCACGCGCTGATGGCCGGGATCACCGCACACGCGCCCACCGCGGAGCCGGCGAGGTCGAAGGCATAGATCCGCCGCGTGGGCAGCTCGGGCACGCTGAGCAGCAGGCCGAGGGCGAGGCCGCAGAAGGTGAACGGCACCACGAAGAGCAGCGACAGCGGGAGCCAGCGCCCGAAGTCGACGATGTGTTGCGGGCCGGTGTCCGCGGCGTAGAAGGCGGCCGAGCAGGCGAGAAGGGTCACGGCAAACGCCGCCGCGCACACGCTCAGCACCTCGCGCACGCGCGGAAGGAAGGCCGCCAGCCAGCGGGTGAGGACGACGCCGGAGAGCGCGAAGCCGAGCATCGTGAGGGAAATGATCAGGAAGGCGAAGTTGTTCAGGAGCTTTGCGGCCACGATGCGATGGGCCAGGACCTGGGTGAAGAGGGCGACGGCGGCGGTCGCGAAGGCGAGGAGGCAGGCGCGGCCGGGCGAGAGGGGGGCCATGTGGCGGGCACGGTAGGGCAGGTCGAGGGTGCGGTCAAGGAGGCGCACGGGTGAGAATGCGCCCATGCGGCTGCCGCGGCTCCTTCTCGTCCTCGTCTCCGCCGCCGCCCTCGCCAGCCTGGCGCTCGCCGTTGCGCGGCGAATCGCCTATCCGTACGACCTCGAGTGGATGGAGGGAGGGATGCTCGGCCACGCCCTGCGCCTGGTCCAGGGCGAGCCGATCTACGCCGAGCCCTCCGCCCGCTTCGTCTCCTTCGCGTACACGCCGCTCTACCCGATCGTACTCTGGCTGCTCTCTCCGCTCGCCGGCGTGGGCTATCTACCGGCGCGGGCCGTGTCGGTGGCCGCCTTCGCCGGCGCCCTGCTCGTCGCCTATGCCTTCGTCCGGCGAGCGGGCGGCTCGCGCGCCGTCGCCCTGGGCGCGGCCGCGCTTCCGGCCGCCGCCTTCGCGCCCACCGGCGCCTGGTACGACCTCGCGCGCGTCGACGCGCTCTTCCTGGGCCTGGCGGCGGCCGCGGTGGCGGTGGGATGGTGGAGGCGTATGGATCCCGTCGGTCCCGTAGCCGCCGCGTGCTTGATGGCGGCCGCCTTCTTCGCGAAGCAGACGGCGCTGCCGTTCGCGGGTGCCGTTGGCCTCGCGCTCCTGCTCGTGCGCCCCCGCGCGGCCGGGCTCTACACGGCTACCCTGGTCGGGCTGGGGGGCGTGCTCCTGGCCTGGGCGCATTCCGCCTCGGAGGGTTGGTTCTGGACCTACGCCTTCGGCCTCCACCGCCGCCACCCGTTCGATGCCGTCGAGGCAATGATCGTGACGCCGACCCGCTTGTTGCTTCTGGTGGGACCCGGCCTCGGCTTGGTCGCCGCAGCGCTGCTGCGTCCTCACACCCCGGCACTGCTGTATGCGGCGTTCATGGGTGCCACCGGGCTCGCGGCCAGCGCCCTCGGCGCAGGCACCGAGTGGTCCTACTACAACGCGCTCATTCCCGGCGTCTACTTCGCGGCTCTGGCGGTGGGCGTGGCCGCCGCCGCGTTGGAGACGCGATGGCCCACCCTCACGCCCCTGGTGCTGGCGGCCACGGTCGTCACCGCCGCCGGCGGCCTGGTGGCCCTCGCCGCGCACGCCGTCCCCCGGCCCTGGGCGGCGCGGCTGGCCCTGCCGCTCGGCTACGACCTGCGGGTCTTCCTGCCCGCGCCCGACGACCGGACGCGCGGCGACGCGCTCGTGGCTCGCCTCGCCGCGGCGCCCGGGGAGGTCTTCGTACCCGGCCACAGCTTCTACGCGCACCTGGCCGGCAAGACGACGCGGCTGCACGCCATGAACCTGGCGGACCTGGCGGGCGCGGGCATGAGGGTGCCGCGGGACCTGGGCGACGAGATCCGCCAGAGGCGGTTCGTCCTCGTGGTGGTGGATCGGGAAGACGCCGCGGACGGAACGGACGATCCCGGGACGCGGTCCGCTCGTGAGGAGGAGGCCATCGGTCTCGTCCCCGGGCTTTCGAAGCACTACCGGATGAGCGAGCGGATCGAGGGACCGCGGGTCCGCTCCGGCGGCCGATTCGAGCCGTGTTGCCTCCTCGTCCCCCGCGAAGGGTCCGAGCCGATACGATGAGCGTAGACCGCAGCTTCCGCAAGCGACGCAGCGGCGGATCATGATAGAGGAGCGTTGAGGTTCTGGATGCGCGCGGTCAAGGCGTGGTTGCTCGCGGTTCTTTCTGCGGCCCCTTTGCCGCAGGCAGGATCGGCTACCTTGACCGGCACTCTTCGCGGAACCCTCAGCGTGAATGGCCGCCACACCGGCGGCATCGAAGTCGCGCTGGTGGACGTGAACACCGGGGCGTTTTATCGAGCGCAATCCGGTCCCGGGGGAAGCTTCGAGCTCAGGCTACCGTCTGGCGACTACATCACTGCGATCCGCGGCGGGAGTCTCGTCCTGAGCCGAGCACCGTCCCGGGTGTCGGTCAAGGCGGGCCGGGAATCAGCCCTTCGGCTGGAGCTCGTCCGCTTGTCGGCCCTCACGCTGCGGGAGGCGATTTCCCCGGCGGGCAGCACCGCCGCCTCACTGGCGGCCATTGGGATTCCGCCCCAGATCGAGCCCGCTCGGGGTCCCAAGCGCTGCGACGGTCCCGTGCCCCACGGCACGTGCGCGGACGGGAACTAGCGCTCTCTCCCACTCATCGCCGCGATGGCCGCGAACAGCGCGGCGACTGCGGGAGAGTGCAGGCCGAAGTCGACGAAAGCGTGCACGAGCACGCCGCTCACGGCGGCCAGCAGCCAGGGATCGTTCTTCGCGGCGGCCAGCAGCCGCCACCCGGCCCATACGACGAGCAGCATTCCTACGAGGCCGGCTTCCGCGAGCACCTGGACATAGTCGTTGTGCGCCTCGGCATACCAGCCGAGATCCTGTCCGGTGGCCAAAGTGCGGAAGCCGGCGCCCCCGGCTCCCGCGAGGGCTATCTCGTGGGGGCCGATCCAAGGCGTGGCCCCCATCGGGAGCGCCCAGGCCGTGGTGCGGCTCATGGCCCGCTCGAAGGTGTTGAAGCCGTAGCCGGTGATCCAGCGCCCGTCCATTCGCGACAAGGTATCCACCCACACCACCGTGCGGCCCGGAGCGTCTTCCCGGGCGCGCTGGAAACGGCTCTGGAGTCGGCCGACCCCGAACCAGGAGACGCCTATCACCACGAGCGCCACAAGACCGGACCATTGAGGTACCGAGAAGCGCTTCTTGGACGCGAGGGCGGCGAATACGAGGCTGCATGCGAAGGCCAGGAGAGCTCCCCGCGAGGTCGTCGCGATGAGCGCCGAGACGCAGGCCAGCGCGGGAACGAGTGCGAAGAACAGGGACGTACCTTCGGGGCCGGAGAGGCCGAGCAGCCGTCGCCGGAGGTTCGGGGAGGCCCCCACCCACGACGAGTAGGCCCGGGAGGCGATCGCGACGAGCCCCAGAGTAAGCGGCGCCGCCATGAGCATGTAAGTCCCGAACTGGTTCCGATTGAGGAAGATGTTGTCCGAGACCGGGCTCGGGCCGAAGAATCCGTGGTTGAGCGCCGTCCGGAAGGCGAACCGGAAGAGCTTCAACACGGCGCAAGCCAGCCCGATGGCAGCGATCCCGCGGATGAACCGCCTGCGCGCGTCGCGGCTGTCCAGCGTGGCGGAAGCGGCGACGTGTATGAGCAAGGCAAAGCCCAGGAAGGCAAGGCCCCGCACGGTGTCGGGCGCGGAGATCGTGAGCCGTGTCCAGGTCACCCCCGCGGAACCCGCAACGCGCGGCAGAGGTACCAGCTGGGCGAGCACCCAGGCGACGAATACCAGGACGGGCACAACCAGAGGGCCGGGCGTCAGGAGGGGACGCCCCAGGTCGAAGCTCCAGGCCTGCTTGCCGTAAGCGGAGTCGCCGTCGAGAATCAGTCCTCGGCCGGCGGACTCGATGCCCAGACGGCGTTGGCCGAGCTGCTGGCGAAGCTTCCAGACCAGCCACAAGCGCCCGGCCAGGAGCAGGCTGAGAACCAGTGCCGCCAACCCGCGAACGAGGGGCGCTACGTTCCAGACCGAGTCGATCACGACCACCGAACCGGCCACGACCGCCAACAACGCCGCTTCCTGGAGCGCCGATACGGCTCGCAGGGCCCGCACACGCGTCCGAGTGCCGAGATCGGGCACGGACTCGTTCGGGGTTATCAACGCTGTTGGTCCGAATCGCCGCGTGGCCTCGGCGAGCCCAGGAGTTGACGCCGCCGGTAGCGGGTGCTATTCACCCGCTCGAGCCCTGCCTGCGATGAGTCGCGCAGCCTTCGCCGCTTTCCTTATGCTCGGCGCAGCATCCTGTGGTCGCGAGCCGAAACCTTTCGCCGCCGCCACCCTGTTCGAGAAGGGATCCTATCAAGCCATCTATGGACCGGACGGCAAGATCACACGGCTTCTCTACGACGGGAACGCAGACAAGCGGGCCGACACGGTGACCTTGTACCACCCCAACGGGACGCCGCGCCAGATCGAAATCGACACCGACTACGACGGCGTGGTGGATCGAATCGAGCACCTTGAGGGGCAGCGCCCGGCCCGCGTAGAGGTGGACAGCGATCGGGACGGCAGGATGGACCGTTGGCAGATCCGGTCCGAGGACCGGCTCGTCCAGGAAGAACTGGACACCGACGGCGACGGCGTGGCCGACCGGTGCCTGCGCTACGGTCGCGGGGCGGACCTCATCGAACTGGATGTCCTGGGCCCCCCCCGCACTCCCCGTGGGGGACGTCCAGCCCACTGAGCCCGTGGCCGCCGGCGACGCGATACGCCGCGCCCGACCCTCAATGGCTGACGAGCTTCTCGTGAATCTTCGAAACCTTCACGGACTCGCTGTCCGTGCGGGACCGCGGGCGGTACTGACTGTCGCGGTAGTAACCTTGATGAAGATCATACCGAGTCCCGTCGAGACGAGCGCGGTTCAGCACGATGCCCAACACCCTGGCTCCGGACTCTTCGATGCGCTCCAGGGCCTGACGGATGGCGTGGCGGGGGGTCATCTCCGCGCGGGCCACCAGGACCACCCCGTCCGATAGGGGCGCCAGGATGAGGGGGTCGGCTACGGCGGCGACAGGCGGCGCATCGATGACGATCCAGCTGTAGTGGCGGCGCAGCTCATCCAGCAGCTGCCGCATCACGTGGTGCGTCATCAAGTCCGCCGGGCTGGGGGCGCTCGTCCCGGAGCCGAGGAAGCTCAGGCCGAGGTCCGAAAGGCGCTGGATGACTTCGGAAGGAGCGGCGTTGCCCACCAGGACGTCGGTCAGCCCCGGCTTCCTGAGGGCGCCCAGGAGACTGTGGGCCTGGGACCTGCGGAGGTCCGCGTCGATCAGCAGCGCGCTGCCGTCGATGGAGGCCAGCGCCAAGGCCAGGTTGACGGAGGTGAGCGTCTTGCCCTCTTCTGCGATCGTGGAGGTGACGAGGATGATCCGAGGTCCCGGCTCCGACCAGGAGTAGCCCAGCGAGGTGCGCAAGATGCGATAACCCTCGGCCAGGGTTTCGTCAGCCGGCTTCGGCAGCAGTCGGTCGCTGGCCTGACCGGGCGCGTCCGGGATGACTCCCAACAGCGGGGCCCCCAGATGTCGGCGGACGTCGCCCGGCGTCTTGAGCGAGCTGTCGAAGCGCTCGACCAGGAAGGCCGAACCCAGCGCCAGGCACAGGCCGAGCACGGCGGCCATTACCACGTCGCGTGCCGGCCGCGGCCGCACCGGAAAACGCGGCACCTCGGCCGGGTCCACGATGCGTATGTTGGACGACTTGAGCTGCTGGGTGACGTCCGTCTCCTTGAGGCGCTCGAGAAGGCTGTTCAGGACCTGGCGGCTCGCCTCGGACTCGTGCTTGAGCGTGTCGTACAGGAGGCTGCGGCGCGAGAGCCCCAGGGATTCCGCCTTGGCCGCTTCCAGGGCCAGGGCCACATTAGCCTCCTGGGCCGCCGCGGCCTTGTAATCATTCTCGGCGGCGCGAATGATGTGCTGGGCCGCGGCTTGGATCTTGTTGCGCGTCTCCCGGATCTGGCTGCTGACCCTGATCACCTGGGGGTGCTGCTCGAGAAAGCCGTCCTGGAGCTGAACCTCCTGCCGCTCGAGTCGCGCAAGCTCCGTCACCAGCGACTGAACAACCGGGTTACTCATGACGTCCGGCAGCTCCAGGGGGTTTTGTGCGTCTCTCATTTGTTGGTAGAGCGCTTCCTTCTCGAGGCGGGCCGTCTTGAGGTTGGTCAGGGCCGTGCCCAGATCCTTGAACCGTTGCTCCAGCAGGCCTCGGCGCTCCTCGATGTTGACGATCCCGTGTCTCGCCTTGATCCGCTGGATTGCCGCGTCCGCCTCTCCCGCCTTCTTGCGTTGCTCCGCGATCTGCTCCTGCAGCCACCGGACCGCCTCCGACGAGGACTGGTAGCGGAAGTCGAGCGCCTGCTGGATGTAGAGCTCGGCGACCCGGTTGGCGACGAGCATCGCCAGATCAGGCCGAAAGGACTCGAAGGTCACGTTGACCAGCCGGCTGCTCCGGACCGGCGTGACCTCCAGTCGGGCCAGCAGCCTGTCGATAGCGCCCTCCATTTCGGGTCCCTCGAACTCCGGGTCCTGGAGGAGCAAGAGGTCGCTGATCACCTTCCGTGCCAGAGCGCGGCTCCGAAGCAGCTTATACTGGGTCTGATAGTAATCGTCGCGTTCCGCGTCGACCTGCGCCACCTCCTTGAACGCGAGCACGTTCGGTTGCTCACGCTCGATGAGGATCTGCACCCCTGCCTCGTACACGGGCCGGGTGAGGAGGGCCCTCAGCATACCGACGCCCGTCACCGCAAATACAATGGCCAGGACCAGGCGCCGCCGACGCCAGAGGACGCCAAGGAGTTCCTCGGCGTTGACTGTAGGCTCCGACTGAACCTCGACTTGATTGCCGACGGGTGGCGAGGACACGAGTACGCCCATTTGGTTCTGCTGCCCGCTGGGGAGGGTCCAACTTGCTCGCGGAAGACACCACTCTATTCGCGGCGGTCACGCCGCGTCAAGGCCTATCTCCCGGCAGACGTGTGTGTGCGCCGGGAACGTGCGCGCGCTTGGCCCACTCTGTTGTCAGATAATGCTAAGTGATTGAACGCTTCGTATCCAGGCGTCGGTTCGGGTCGATGGCGAGCCAGAGCAACGCTCCCCCGGCATACAGGGCGGCGGTGATGCCGAACGGAAGGTTCCAGGAACCCCACCGCTCGACGGCGTAGCCGACCACGAGCGGCCCGACGAATCCACCGAGGTTGCCGAAGGTATTCATGAAGCCGGTGACGACGCCCGCGTAACGGTCGCCGGTGTCGAGGCACACCGCCCAGCAGGCGCCGAGGGCCAGATCGGCGCCAGCCAGCGCCAGCGCGAGCAGGACGGCCTTCGCGATCGGTGATCGCGCCTGGGTGGATCCGACCAGCAGCACCGCGCAGACGCCGAAGGCCGCACAACCGAGGTAGCAGCGTCCTACCCGCAGCCCATGGGCCAGCGACAGCCGATCCGTCAGCCATCCGCCGGCCAGGTCCGCGCCTCCCGCGAGCACGAACGGCAACCCGGCGAAGAACCCTCCCGCCAGGGCCGAGAAACCCAGGACGCGGATGAGGTAGGTGGGCAGCCAGGTGAAGTAGAAGTACAGGCCGTAGCCGAACGCAAAGTACATCCCACAGATCGCGTACAAGTTGCGGCTCGTCAACAGCCGGCGCCAGGGCACGTCGACGCGCTCCGCGGGCGCAGGGACGCCCGATGTGGCACCATCCTGCGCGATCCAGGCCCGCTCCGCGGCATCCACGTCGGGATGCTCGGTGGGTCGGTCGCGATACCAGGCGTGCCACGCCAGCGCCCATACCACGCCGAGCGCCCCGAAGACGACGAAGGTGATGCGCCACCCCCAGCGCAGGATGAGCAGGAGGGCGAGGGCCGGCGCCAGAGCGCCCCCCAGGCGTGAGCCGAGGAAGAGCGCACCGTTCGCGCGACCGCGCTCGCGCGACGGGAACCAGCGCGAGAAGCTGTGCTGGATGTTCGGAAAGGCCCCCGCCTCCCCTGCGCCGAAGAGGAACCGGATCGCGACGAGCGAGAGGAAGCTCCAGGCAGCCCCGGTCAGCATGGTGAAGGCCGACCACCACACGACGATCCGGGTCAGCACCCGACGGGCCCCCACCACGTCGCCTCGCCAGCCCGCCGGGACTTCGAAGAGGGAATACGCCAGGGTGAAGGCGCTGAACACGACGCTCATCTGCAGCATCGTGAGCTTCAGGTCGGCCATGATGAAGGGGGCGGCGGCCGAGATGCAGATGCGGTCGAGGTACGTCACCACCGCGAGGGCAAACGCGAAGGCGAGGACTCGGTATCGGACGCGACTCCCGCCGCGCCGGCCGGCGGCGCGCGCAGCGCTCACGAACCGAGCGCCTCCCGTCTACCGGCCATGCGCTCCTCCCTTCGAGACCCGCCTCGCCGCCATGCGCCAGGCGTGCTCGGCCAGCACCCGCAGGCTCGACGCGTCTTCAAGGGCCGCCGGAGCGCGCGCGGCGCGCGGCCAGGCCGCCAGGGCCACCAGGGCCGCCGTGGGCACCAGGATGAGCGGGACGGGCACTTCCACGCGCGCGGAAGTCGCGAGGACGCGGAAACCGAGCGCGAGCGCCAGCGCGCGGCCGGGATCGTCGGTGGGGGCGGCATGCGGCCGGCCGCGTGCGGTGAGGAACGGCTCGACCTTCACCGTGCGCCAGAAGGCGCCGGGAGTCGAGCCTTGCTGCCGCGACTTCTGGATCAGGATGCGCTGGTACGCGGTCTCCGTCTCGTCCCACGCCGGCCACTGCTTCGCGGCCTGCTTTTCGGGCGAGACCGGGCGCACGGCGTCGAGGTAGTAGCTGACGCCGAGCGCCCAGTCGGTCCACAGCCGCCGGAAGGCAAGCAGCTCTGCGAAGTCGGCATCACGGACCGAGGCCGCCGTGTGGGCGAGGAGCAGCCCGCTCGCGGCGAGGCCGAGGAGGAGGGCGGAACCGCGGTGTAAGGCGGGGCTCAGTCGAGCATCGTCCGCAGCGTGCGGACGACCGTCTTCTTGAGCTCGCGGCGGTCGACCACCATGTCGAGCATCCCATGCTGGAGGAGGAACTCGGCGCGCTGGAAGCCCGGGGGCAGCTTCTGGCGGATGGTCTGCTCGATGACCCGCGGTCCCGCGAAGCCGATGAGGGCGCCCGGCTCGGCGATGTTCACGTCGCCGAGCATGGCGAACGACGCCGTCACCCCGCCGGTCGTGGGGTCGGTCAGCAGGCTGATGAACGGAACCCGCGCCTCGTCGAGGCGGGCGAGGGCGGCGGAGATCTTGGCCATCTGCATCAGGGAGAGCGTGCCCTCCATCATGCGCGCGCCGCCGGAGCAGGAGACGACGAGGATCGGCATGCGCTCGCGGGCGGCCTTTTCCACCGCGCGCGTCACCTTCTCTCCCACCACGACGCCCATCGACCCGCCGATGAAGCCGTACTCCATGGCGGCCACGACCGAAGGGATGCCGCCGACGGTGCCCACCGCGGAGACCAGCGCGTCGAGCGACCCCGTCTTGCGCTTCCCGTCCTTCAGGCGGGCCGCGTAGGGCTTGGTGTCACGGAAGGCGAGAGGGTCGGAGCTGACGAGGCCGTGATCGAGCTCCTCCCACGGGCCGTCGCAGAGCAGCTCGAGGCGCTCGCGAGCGGAGATGCGGAAGTGAAACGCGCATTTGGGGCAGACGCCCAGGTTGTCGACCACGGCCTTGCGGTAGAGGATCTCCTTGCACGAGTCGCACTTGACGTAGAGCCCCTCGGGAACGCGGCTCTCCGTCTCGTCGGCGGGGAGAAGCGAGCGCTCGCGCCGGAACCAGGCCATGGGGTCAGTCCCCGGCCTCCTCGGCCTCCTCCTCCTCTTCCTTCTCGAGGTCGTTCTCGATGCCCAGCATCTTGCACGCGCCGTCGTAGATCTGCTTGGCCGCGTCCTTGGCGTTCTTCAGCTCGGCCAGGCGGTCCTTGACCTTCGCCAGCTCCTCCTCGATCTGTACGTTGAGGTCGTTGATCTGCCTGCGGGTCATCTCCAGCGTCTGCTGGTAGAAGTGCGTCTGGTCCTTCGAGAGCGCCATGCTCCTCGTCCCTCCTACTTGATGCCGAAACGCTTCAAGAGCTTCTGGATGGACATGCTCGCGCTGGGTCCGGTGGCCTCCGTCGAGGGCGGAGGAGGCTCCGGCGGCCGGGGCGCCTCGGCCCCGGAATCGGAGGCAGTGGCCGGCTCATGCGCCTCGTCCACCACGGTGCCCTCCCTCTCGTGCGGCTCGTAGAGCTGCTCCATGAGCCGCGCCAGCGCGGCGGAGGTGGGAGGAGGCTGCGTCTCGTGCAGGACCGCCTCGAGGTCTCGGTACATCTCGGCCGCGTCCTGGTAGCGGCGATCGGGATCGCGCTCGAGGGCCTTCATCACCACCCGCTCCAGGCTCTCCGGAATCGCGGGGTTCAGGGTACGGGGGACCGGCACCCTGCACTCGCGCACGGTCTCCAGGATGGAGACCTCGGAGCTGCCCAGGAACGGCTTGTGGTCCGTGAGCATCTCGTAGAAGACGATGCCCAGGGAGAACAGGTCCGAACGGCGGTCCATGGCCTTGCCCCAGGCCTGCTCGGGGCTCATGTAGAGCAGCTTGCCGCGGAGGGCGCCCGCCTCGGTGACGGTGGCCTTGCTGGCCGCCTTGGCGATGCCGAAGTCCGTGAGCTTCACGTCTCCCTCGAACGAGATGAGGATGTTCTGGGGGCTGATGTCGCGGTGCACGGTCATCATCGGCTGCCCGCGGTCGTCCTTCTTGCGGTGGGCGTACTCGAGGGCGGAGCAGACCCGGCTCGCGATGAGCGCGCACAGGTCCAGCGGCACGCGCGTGCCCCGCTCGCGCGCCCGGCGCAGAATCGAGCGCAGGTCGCGGCCCTGGACGTACTCCATCGCGATGTAGTAGCTCTTGTCGATGCGGCCGAGGTCGAAGATCTGGACGATGTTCGGGTGCGTGAGGCCCGCGACCATCTTGGCCTCGTCCACGAACATGTCCACGAACTCCTTGTTGTCGGACAGGTGGGGCAGGATGCGCTTGACCGCCACCACCTTCTCGAACCCCTCCACTCCGCTCCGCTTGGCCTTGAAGACCTCGGCCATGCCGCCCACGGCGACGCGCGCGAGGAGCCGGTAGGGACCGTACTCGCCCTCGCCCGGCCGCACCGGTTCGGTCGCCGGGACCGGCGCGGCCGGCTCGGGGGGCAGGACCGCTCTGCCCGCGGCCGGAGCCGGCGCGGGAGGCCCTGGGACGTGCCCCAGCGCCTCGTCGGCGATCGCCGCCAGGTCGAGCGTCCTGGCCTCGGGGTTGGGAACCTGGGCCTCCGCCGCTCGGAACCTGGTCTCCATCCTGTTCTTGGGCGCGGGCACGGCTTCCGCGGCGCCGGAATGAATCCGGCGCCGCTCATCTTGCGGGGCCGCTTCGCGTCCCCGGGGGGGCGGCGGCTGCTTCATCTGCGAGCGCAAGCTCCGCAGGTCGCTCAGGCCTTCTGCGTCTTCCGCTCGGGCGGAATCAATCCGCCCTCGCTCATCAAGCTGGGGGGACTCTCCGGTCCCCCCAGACCCCCCCGCGGGTCGTGGCGGCTCGCGCTCCCTCACCGCCGTCGGCTCAGGCGGCGGCTCGGAGACGGCTTCTCCCGGCGCCGAGAAGGCGTCGAGCAGGGCCGCCACGTCGTCGGGCAGCTCTTCGGCCGGAGGTCCCATGAGCGGCGACGGGGTGGAGGGGGCCGATTTCGCGGGCGCCGGCCTGGCCGGGGCCGGTGGGTCCGGAGTGCTGGGCTCGCTCACCTGCACCTTGATCGGCCCCGAGCGCCGCGTGGGCGGCGCGGGCGAAGCGGGAGGAGCCGGCGCGGCGGCCGGTTTCTCGTCGAGCATGTCGCCGAAGAGGTCCTCCGACGTGAGGAGCTTGTCTTCGTCCTTCGGGTCCTTGCGGCCAGAGCTCATGTAGTCGCTTGGGGAGGGTCCGCCTGCGGCGGCAAATTCAAGCCTCCCACGAGGATAGACTCCCTACCGACTCTACGTCAACGAAGCTGGCTTTGCCCGCTTCCCCATCCAATAGAGGTATGCGGGCAGGCCGACCACCGTGAGGAGCAGCCCCATGCCCGAGTTCCGCGGGTCGCCGATGAGGATGTACACGAGGAAGAAGGCCGCCACCAGCACGTAGAGTGCGGGCAGCACGGGGTAGCCCCAGGCCCGGTACGGCCGAGGCAGGCCTGGCTGCGTGCGGCGGAGGACGAAGAGCCCGATCACGGTGAGGATGTTGAAGAGGAGCGACGAGAAGGCGCTGAGCGTGATGAGGTCGCTGTAGGTGCCGGTAAGGGTGAGCAGCGCCGCCACCAGCCCGTGGAGGGCGAGCGCCCGGGCGGGGGTGAGGAAGCGCGGGTGGACGACGGCCGCGGACGGGAAGAAGAGGCCGTCCCGGGCCATGGCGTAGACGACCCGCGCCCCCGCGAGGGTCAGCCCGTTCACACACCCGAACGTCGAGATGAGGATCGCGCCCGCGATGAAGGCCAACCCCGGCGGTCCCAGCGCCCGCGACGCCGCCTCCGCCGCGATCCGGTTGTCCTTCACGGCATACATCTCGGTGATCGGCACCATGTAGAGGTAGATCGCGACCGCCGTGCAGTAGACGACGGTCACCCCGACCGTGCCGAGCAGCAGCGAGCGGGGCAGGTTACGCTCGGGGTCCTTCACCTCTTCGGCCGCGAAGGTGATCGAGTTCCACGCGTCGTAGGCGAAGAGCGCCTTGCTCATGGCGACGGCCATCGCCGCGAACAGCCCCAGCTTGAGGCCCTCCGGCCCCAGGGTGGGACCGCCGGTTGCGGTCAGGTTGCCGAGCGAGCCCTTGCCGCTGGCGAGGGCCAGGATCACGAGCGCGGCCACGCCGGCAACCTTGGCGATCGTGAACACGTTCTGGACGAAGGCGCCCGTGCGGAGGCCCCGTATGTTGATGGCGGTGACGGCGGCGATCACGACCAGGCCCGCGGCCTGGGCGGTCGTGAAGCGGAATCGGCCGGCCGCGAAGAGCACGGCGTCCTCGCTGATGCCGGGGAGGAACACCCCGAGGTACTTCGCGAAGGCCACCGCCACCGCGGCCACGAAGCCGGTGTTGATCGCGACGAGGAAGGTCCAGCCGTACAGGAATCCCCACAGCGGTCCGAAGGCCTCGCCGAGGAAGACGTACTGGCCGCCCGCCCGCG
>Ga0184632_10000471_pt1 | contig 15797 bp, 18 predicted proteins | sample PLM31_50_b1_FD_133153 | JGI IMG/M metagenome (GOLD analysis project Ga0184632, IMG submission 133153) | Groundwater sediment microbial communities from an aquifer in East River, Colorado, USA - PLM3-1_50_b1 | ecosystem: Environmental > Terrestrial > Soil > Riparian zone | place: USA: East... | reverse complement strand
GTCCTCATCATCCCAATCATCGACAGGGTCACGTGGGTGGATCTTCGGGAACGCTATCTGGAGATCCCACACCAGGCGGCCATCACGGAGGACAACGCGACCATCAGCATCGACTTCATCATCTTCTACAAGGTGGTGGATGCATCCATGTCAGTGCTGCAGGTTCAGAACTTCGCTGGAGCGGCGCAGAACATAGCCGCCACAACGCTCAGGAGCGTCGTCGGTGACATGACGCTTGACGACGTGCTGTCCAAACGCGAGGAGATGAATCAGGTCCTCAGGGTAAAGCTCGACGAGGTCACCGAGCGGTGGGGCGTGAAGGTCACCAACGTGGAGGTCCGCGAGATCATCCCGCCACCGATGGTGCAGGAGGCCATGACCCGTCAGATGTCGGCGGAGCGGACACGGCGTGCCGTGGTGACCGAGGCCGAGGGCTCAAAGCAAGCGGCCATCACGGTGGCGGAAGGCCAGAAGCAAGCTGCGATCCTCAGCGCCGAGGGGAACCGGCAGTCGGCGATCCTCAATGCCGAAGGGGAGAGACAGGCGGCAATACTTCGGGCCGAAGGATTCTCGAATGCTCTGGCCAAGATCTTCGAGATAGCTCAGACGATCGACGCGAACACTATGAGCCTGCAGTATCTGGACACGCTGAAGCAGATCGGGTCATCTCCCTCGACAAAGTTCGTCGTGCCAATGGAGCTGGCGAACCTCCTGTCGTCCGTGACTGGCCAAACTGGCCGGTCGTTCGGCAACGGCGGCGATGGAGGGAAGGCCTGAGTTTCCTCGCCAGAGACTAGCTCTGTCAGAGGGTGGGCCCATCATGGCGAGAGTGGACACAAAATGAGACTCATTTTGTGTCCATGCACCAACTCCCCCCGGATCTCGCCCAACTCCCCCAAATGGGAGGTCGACAGATGCCTGCTGATGAAGAACAACCGTGGAGGAAGCTCCAGCGCGTACTCATGAACCGTCCAGCAATAGAGGCACAGTATTTCGCCGCACATGCGCGAGCCCGCCAACTCCAGGACCACCTTCGGGAGTTAGAGATCCAGATCGCCCAGGGCCGAGAGCTCCTCGACATGACCGCGCTCCCTTCCTGGCCCCCGCTGCCTGAGCCGATCCGCCCGCCTACCCTCCACGATGCCATCCGACTCGTGCTCGAAGCGAGGCAGAACCAGTGGACGCCGACGCGGGTCATCGCGGAGGAGATAGCGCGACGGAGGCTCTACCGGCGCCGAGACGGCCTGGCCGCGTCCGTGAAAGATGTGAGCGCTCGGATCAGCGACTATCCAGGGCTGTTCATGCGTGAGGGCACCCTGGTCCGCCTTCGGCTGGCTCCCCAAGGCACTCCACGAATGCGAGACCTACGACCCGGCGCCAAGCCTCGCTGGCTCAACCTGCCCTGAGTCTGCAAAGACCTCGTTCGACGAAGGGCTTGAAGTCCCGGATGCCGAGCGCCGGCTTGAGTCCCGAGAGCATCCCCTCGATCAAGCCGCGATGCAGGGTGCAAACCAGGTCTCTGTAGTCCTCGGCAAGGTCCCGGAAGGGACAATCCCGGAGCGTCACCTCGATGGCCGACTCTCCCTCCCGGCGGAACCTCGGATCGAACCCAGCGCGAGACATGGCCTCTTGCAGGATGGCCAAATTCCGACGCGCGGGGAGCTTTGAACCGGGCTTTGGACCTCCCTGCGCGACCAGGTAAGACCCCCATTGCCTGGCCAGGTCCCCGGCCCGCTCCAGCGCCTTGCCGCCTCCCACCAGCCCGCACAGCATCTCCGCAAGCAGTCGGTAATCCCGGGCTTCTTCGTCCTGCGCCTCACGGATCGAGTAGAGCGTCTGGGGACGGCCGACCGCGGCCGTCTTTCGAATCTCCCGCGAGATCAGGCCCGCCTCTTCGAGGCGGCGTAGGTGCGGGCGAAGCGTGTTCGGATGCAGAGAAAGCCGCCGGGACATCTCCCTGACCGAGACGGGACGCGCGGCGAGCCCAACGTATCGGTACAGCCGGTACCTGGTGTCGTCAGCCAGGGCCTTATGGATTTCGAGGGCCTTCGTGTCAGGCACGGCGTATTATCGAGGTAAGCACGGTATCAATCAGCATAATCCTGGAGAGAGCGATGCCCACCAAGGAAGAGGTACGTCAGGCGCTCCGAGGCGTCCTGGACCCCGAGATCGGCAAGCCGATCGAGGACGTCGGGATGCTGAAGGACATCGTCGTGGACGAAGGCGTCGTTCGCGTTTACATCCTGCTCACCATCGCGGGATGCCCATTGAAGGATCGGATCAACAATGATGTGACGGCAGCGGTCGGCCCCATCCTCGACCCGGGCCAGCGGATCGAGGTGATCCTTGGCGAGATGAACTCCGACGAGCGCCAGGCGCTGGTGAACCGGCTCCGGGGAACCTCAAATGGCCAACCGCAGGAACACCACGTCTTCTTCACCGAGAGCGACACCACCGTCATCGCAGTGGCCTCGGGAAAGGGTGGGGTCGGCAAGTCCAGCGTGACGGTCAATCTCGCCGTGGCTCTCGCCTCCGAAGGTCACCGGGTTGGGATAGTCGACGTCGACGTATGGGGCTTCTCGATCCCTCGGATGATGGGCGTCTCGGGGAAACCGGTCGCGTTCAACAACATGATGATGCCGCTCGAGTCTCATGGCGTGCGAATCATCTCGATGGGCTTCTTCGTTCCTGAAGAGACTCCAGTCATATGGCGTGGGCCGATGCTCCACAAGGCAGTTCAGCAGTTCCTGGGCGACGTCTACTGGGGCGAGCTGGACTTCCTCCTCGCCGATCTGCCGCCTGGTACCGGGGACGTCTCGATCTCCATCGCCGGATTCCTCCCAGGCGCGCAGATGCTGGTGGTGACCACGCCCCAGGAGGCCGCCCGCAAGGTCGCGGAACGCGCCGGCAAGATGGCCGTGCAGACGCGGCTGCGCGTCGCGGGTGTGATCGAGAACATGTCCTACTTCGTATGCCCTCACTGTGGGGAGAAGACCTCCGTGTTCGGAGAGGGCGGAGGCGCGGAAGCGGCACGGACCCTGGGCGTCCCTCTCATCGGACAGATCCCGATCATGGTGGAGCTGCGAGAGGGCGGCGACGCCGGCATCCCGATCGTCGTCTCCCATCCCGATTCGCCGGCCGGCGTTGCCCTCAGGGAAGCGGCCGGGCGATTGGCCAGCGAGACCAAGACGCTGGTCCGCAAGCCGCTGGGTCTGACCGTCTCCCCGCGCGCCTAGGCCGGATCGATCCGGTAGACCGCACCGCCCAGCGAAAGGGCGTAGAGCTCTCCCTCCTGATCCTCCCCGAAGGAGTTGAGCGAGGTGATCGAAGTTCCGAGCTTCACTATCTGGGTTCTCTTCCCGCCTTTCTGAGCAAGCGCAGTGATGTCACCCACACAGAAGTCGGCGAACAGGTAGCCACCTCTTAGGGCCGGGATGGCCGATCCACGGTAGACATAGCCTCCGGTCACAACGCATCTGCCGGCCGAGTGATCGTATTCATGGATGGGAGGGACTGCACCCAGCGGCAGGTTGTCGCTGCGCGGAACGGTTCCCTCCAGCAGATTCCATCCGTAGTTCTGGCCGCCCTCCCCCGCGGGCTGGAGATCGACCTCCTCACGCTCCACGCCACCGACGTCTCCTATCCAGAGGTCGCCGGTCTCCCGGTCGAACGAGTAGCGCCAGGGGTTCCGGAGCCCGTAGGCCCAGATCTCCGGTCGGGCGCTCTGGTCGCCGAGGAAGGGGTTGTCCGGTGGGATCGAGTACGGAGCGCCCCCGGCCGGGCGCGGGGATATGCGGAGCATCTTCGCCAGCAGGACCCCCAGGTTCTGACCATTGTGGTTCGGATCGCCCTGGCTCCCACCGTCTCCCAAGCCGATGTAGAGATATCCGTCCGGCCCGAAGACCAGGTTCCCGCCATTGTGGTTGGAAAAGGGTTGGTCGACTGAGAGGACCGTCCTGCGGGAGCCGTCCACCACTCCACCTTGTTCGAAGCGGAATTCGACGACCTGCGTGTCCCCGTTCAGGTCCGTGTAGTTCACGTACATGAACGCGCCATCGGGTGAGAAGGCGAGTCCGAGAAGCCCTTGCTCGCTCCCATCCGAGACCTCGCCGGACATGTCCAGGACGGTCTTTGGCTCCCCCTGGCCGCCCCGAAGGGCCACGACCCGGCCACCCTTCTCTGCGAAGTAGAGGCCGTCGTCTCCGGATCGAACAGCCATGGCGAGCGGCCGGTCGAGAGACGCCACCTGGACCAGCTTTATTTGTAATCTCGTCAGGTCGAGTTTCGCGGCCGGCGAGCCAGATGGAGTGGACGCCGAAGCAGACGGGCTGGAGGGAAGGGTCGAGGCCGAGGGACTTGGCACCACCTGGGAACCGCCACCCTTTCCGCAGGCCGTCCCCAGCAGGCCCATCAGGGCGACGATCGTCCATGCCCTGCGCATGCCGCCCAGGATAGGGGGACCGGAGACTAGACGCCCGCGACGGCTCGGCGACGACGGAACCACCTGATCCGGGCAAGCGCCGTCAGAGCTATCGCAAACAGGGCCCCAAACCCCACGATCGCGGCGGTCCGCCAAGCGCTCGACACGCCCTCAGTCACGGCCTGAACCGGCGCGGCAACAGATGGCGGCACAGTTGGCGGCACCACCAGGACTGCAGCTTGGGTGGTCGTCTTCGAAGATGTCCCGTCGCCCACGACCACCGTTCCGGTCATGCCCGGGTGGAGCATGCAGAAATACGGGAACACCCCAGAGGAAGCGAACCGGTAGGTCACGGACTCACCCAGCGTGAGCTCCTCATAGTCGCCCCACGACTCCGCCACACCGGTCACGGTGTGAGTGAGGTCATCGCTGTTGGTCCACGTAATCGTCTGCCCAGGCTGTACGCGCAAGACCGCCGGGATGAAGCAGGCGCCCTTCAAGTCGACGCTTAGCCCGTCTTGATCCACGAACGGGCCACCGTGACATCCGCTGCCGCCTGCTCGCGCGGCGGGCATTGCGCCCATCAACAGCCCCAGAAGGAACACCGTGCCTGCCACCACGGCGCTTGCGATCCTCGATCTCCTTCTCATGATCCAGCTCCTTTCGTTCAGCCGACAGACTCGGCTATCCGGATGGCCTCTTCTTTGCTGAGGGCGGATTCGATGCGAAGCGTCAGCTCTCCTTGCTCCCAGAGCAGGACGTTCCCCGCCAGCCGTATGGTCTCCTCGATCGGGTGCCCGTCCGGCCCGATCAACTGGATGACGTGGGGCTCGCCTTCGATCCAATAGCCGTGACCGCCGTTCACGGTGATTGACTCGACGACAGTCCCCAGGTGGACGAGCTTCTTCTGAACGAATTCCTCGTCGATCGTGGCGCGAAACTCCGAGAGCAACAGACCGACCCCGGACAGCGCCTGAGGCAGCCCGGCGCGGGCCCGGTAGATGATGAAAACCTGGTCGCCTGCGGTCCCGGGGAAGAGATACACCTCGTCGGGCTCCCCAAGCCCGGGGGTCGACGGAAGCAAGATCTCATATGACACCCGCGACTGGGCCTCCTGGAGGCTCATCCGTTCTCCCAGGCCAAGAGTGCCCCCAAGAGAAGTAGACAGGGACTGGGTAGGTGCGGGAGTGGATTCGATCTTCACGCCCCTAAGACCCAGCCAGCCCGCGACGGCCCGCCGAACGGAGGGAGACGCCACAAGGGTCCCGGCCAGCACTGTGACCACCACCACTGCGGCTACCGCGACACGTTGCCAGGCCGGAAGAAGAGCGGGCCTCAGCAATGATCGAAGGGCGCGCCGCAAGTCGGCCAATGGATGCCGACGGCGCGTGGATATCTCGCGTAGCGTTCGGCCAACGGCCGGGGATAGATCCGGAAGGTCCGGGAAATCGATCTGTGAGGCCAGCGCGACGAGGGCCTGTTCAAGGTCGGCGTCCGAGAGCCGTGCGCCGTTAGCCACGACGATGCTCCAGGGCGCCTCGAAGACGACCCAAGGCCCGGGAGAGGCGCGACTTCACGGTGCCGCGAGCGCAGCCCAGCGCTTCCGCCATCTCTGCCTCGGAGAGGTCGAACCAATATCTGTACGCGATCACCAGCCGATCCTCGGGGCGGAGCTGTGCCATGGCTGCGATCAGTTCCTGACTCTGTTCCTGCACGAGGGCCGCCGCCTCGGGCGATGGGACCGCACCTTCCGAGCGGCGGCCCTCGGCAGCCCGGAGCGCCAGGTTCATGTGCCGGCGCGCAGCCCGCCTACGGTTTATCGCCTCGTTGGCGACGATCCGCATCAGCCACGGACGAAACGGAGCCCCGGCCCGGAATCGCCCAAGCGAGAGATAAGCCTTCACGAAGCCCTCCTGGACGGCGTCCTGGGCATCGGCGCCTCCGGTGATCACGTAGGCTGTCCTGGCGGCAAGATCCTGATACCTCCGCACGAGTTCCTCGTACGCGCTCACGTCGCCCTGCCTCGCCAGCTCGACGAGCTCGGAGTCCTCCAGTGGTCGGCCCCCCATGGAGAGATTGTCGCCTCACATACGGCGCGACCCCGCGTACGGTTCCCCGATCGCTGCCTCGGGGTTCGGCGCTACCCGGGGCCTCCGGGATCCAGCTCGATCTCGGCCATGGTGTCCGAGGGCCGGAATGCGAACCAGATGAGCGCAAGCGTTGCGAAGGCAACGGCTGCGGAGCTGGTCCACTGGCTGCCGGTGAGACCGAAGAAACGGTTCTCGACCCGAAGGAAATCGGTCAGGATACGCCCTGCCCCGTACCAGACCATGTAACTGAAGAACAGAACTCCGGCCCGGCGGGAGCGGCGGTTCAGCAAGATCAGGAGCAGCACCAGCGCCATGGTCATAAAGAAGTCGTAAAGGGCGGTCTGGTGTACCCCCACCCCCCGGCCCAAGACGTTGCCGGCCTTCGTCAGGACCGCCTCTCGAGAGTTGATTGTCTGGATCTGGCCACCTGACAGCGCTGTAGCGCACGTATTCAGCACGCTCGAGCAGTCATATCCGGAGAGACTTCCTCCGTGGTATCGAAAAGCCAGCACCCATGAGGTTGGCTTGCCCAGGTGGTCACCGATGATCAGGTCTCCGACACGCCCAATGACCACCCCCAGCGGGATCGGGATCGCCGCCGAGTCCAGCCCGGCCAGGAAGGAGAGCCCGCGCTTGCGGATCACGAAGTAGCAGAGAAGGACCGCGCCGCCAACGCCTCCCAGCTGGCTCAGCCCGCCGCGGTAGATGGCGAGGACGTCTCCGGCGTTGTGGAACTCGGACAGGTGAGTGAACACATAGCCGAGACGAGACCCGATTATGGTTCCGACCAGCGCCCAGAAGATCAGCGAGTTGCAGTCTTCCTCCGAGTAGCCTCGCTTGCGAGCTTCGAAGAGAAAGACGTAGGAGCCTGCCAAGAACCCGATCGCGATACCCAGGCCATGTGGCGATATGGCCACGTCGCCTCCGAAACGGAACCGGTCCAGCACCTTCCAGCCGATCGAGCCGAGGGGGAGTAGGGACATCACGACCGTACTGTAGCGGGCGTAATAGGTCCGGACGAGGAGAGGAGCGACCATAGGTCGGCCACGCCCTTGCCAAGGAGCAAGCCGCCCACGACGTCTGACGGAAAGTGAACGCCCACGTAGACGCGCGAGATGGCGACCGCCCCAGCGAGGGCCCCGAGCCCGGCCCTTGCGCCAAGGGGAAGGCCAAGACGTCGGCCGGCGACGGTAACGAAGGCGAGCAGCACGGCGGGATGGCTGCTGGGCCAAGATGTTCCCTTCGGCTCATGGACCAGAAGCCGCACGTCCCCCAGAGCTTGGTACGGACGTGGGCGCAGCAGCGCCTTCTTGGCCACTTGTCCCAAGGCCCACATCGCTGCCGCCGCGCCAAGCGCTTGCATTCCCTCCCGACGCCTCCCGAGACGGGCCAGCACAGCCGCTGCGGTCCCGGAGGCGGCGATCGAACCCAATTCGGTGATGCCCTTGAACAGCGCGTCGGCCCCTGCGCCGTGGTTCGCATTCATCAACCGGTACATGCGCTGGTCGAGCTTCTTCCCCGGCCCTGCGGCAGTGAGCGCCGCGACGGCCACCGCGCTCGCGCCGAACGCGATGGGCATCCAGGGGCGGATTTCCTCCACGGGCGGACAGACTATAGGCTTGGCACCGGGGGCAGACCCGCATGGCGCGCGGTCGGGGCCCGCCCGAGGAGGGGTCATGCGCCGCGAAGGTTCCGATCAGCCCGAACGCCAGGGCGCTCCGGGAGGGATCGCGGGAGGGCCTACCGGGAGGGACGAGTATCAGCGCCTGCGCGAGCTCGAGAAGGCCCGACAGGCGCGCGTGGCTAAGGCCGTCATCGCGATTGGGATCGTCGTCATCCTGTTGATATTCATAGTCAGCAATTCGCAAGGTGTGACCGTCCACTACGTTTTCTTCACGGGGCGCCCCCCGCTCATCTGGGTGATGTTCGCTTGCGCGGTCCTGGGCGGCATCGTCGGCTACCTGGTTGGGCGGCCGGGAAGGCAGATCCGGATCCGGCGGGGATCCAAGGAAGAGAGGAAGAAGTAGGCAGCGGGCGCCTTTCGTAGACTTTGCCGCCATGCCGACCGTGCGAGAGGCCCGCCCCGAGGACTTCGAGGCCGTCACGGCGCTGCTCGAGGAGCTTGGCCGACCCAAGGTCCTGGGCACCGATCAGGAGACAACGCAACGCGAACGGTACGCGGAATGGCTCGCGTCACCCGACCTGTACGCGTTCGTCTCCGAGCGCGACGGCGCCGTGACGGGGTTCATCGACGTGGAGATCCTGCCGCGATTGAACTTTCCCGGCCCGCAGGCCTGGGTACCCGATCTGGTCGTCACCGACCGCGAGCGAAGCCGCGGCGCCGGGACCGCGCTCCTCGCCCGTGCTGAGCGAGTCGCCAGGGAGCGCGGGGCGTTCTCGCTGACGCTCGAATCCGCCTACTGGAGGACACGGGCACACACCTTCTACGTACGGGAGGGCATGGACGACGCCGCCAAGCATTTCGTCAAGGTAATTGGAGACTTCGTCTGGCCCCCTAGGCCGCCCTGACCGAGCTCAGCCCGCCTGCTCTTCGGCCTGGCGTTTCTGCTCGTTGACTCCTCGTTTGAGGATGGCGGAGGCGCCCAGGACCCGAAGCGCCTCGCCTGCGAGCCGGCCCACCGGTCCGCCCAGGAGTCTGTAGTCGATGCGATGCCTGAGTCGAGCCCGGCCGCCGTCGAGGGGCTCCACCCACGTCTCTACGACCCCGTCCATGAGTCCTCGCAGGGCAACCTTCGCGTAGGTCTCTCCCCGCAGCTCCAGGACAGTTGCGGTCACACGGGTCTTCGCTCCCATGAATCGAACATGGGTCACGTACTCGGTTCCGGCACGCAACCCACGGGCGGGAACGCCCTCGACCGAAGTGATGTGGTGATCCCATCTCGGCAAGTTCCTCGGATCGGAGACGACTTGCCAGACCTGCTCTGGGGTGGCGTCCACCTCGACGGCAGCCTCGACCACGCTCACTTGTTGCCTCGACTCACGCCACGCTGCCGCTCGACCACCCCGACCACCATACGACGCGATCAGGCCGTAGTCGCACAAGGGCCTCCTTGCCCTCTGGGGGATCGAAGAGATCAGCCGTCCCTTGGAGAATCATGCCCGCCATCTCGGTAGCTCGCCAGGCCGATGCGTGGTCGGCCGCCAAGGCAGCTTGGGCCCTATCAGGAGCCTCCGAGAGGTCCGCGAAGGCAACGGGCAGGACGGATTCGAACGAGCCCTGGGCAGGCACCCTCCGCCACCGGGCAGGTAATACGACCGGACCGTGGGCACCCCCCAAGGCAAGCGCACCCAGGCCGGCCTGCCCCACAGCCTTGCGAACGCCGGCGGGCACCTTGAGGTCGATTCCCCTTGCGCGAGAAAGCGGGGAAACGTCTTCCCTGAACGAGGCCCCGGCCGGCCAAACCCCCCAACCCTCCCGCACAGTTCTTGCCTCCAGGTCAAGCACCCTCCCGGCAGTGAGCTCGATGCCCGCGAAGAGTCGCGCCGGGGGGGTCCACGCAAGAGGGAGGCGCCTCGCATCCATCGCGTAGCCGGCGAAGAAGCGAGCGTTCTTCAGGCTGAAACGGGTCGCGGCAAGAGCTAGCCGTGGACCAGCCGCGGCCGCCCCGGGCCAGGAGAGTGGATCGAGGGCGGCGTAGGTTCGCACCCGGCCGCGGAAAGCTACGGCCAGGTCGGCTGCGCGCACCAGCCCGGCCACGGCCGGATCGAGCCGCCACGATCTTGCCTTCACCGACGTTCGCGCCGTAGTCACCCAGATTCGCCCGCTCGAATAGACGAACACAACGGGGGTCACATGGAGACCTTCGGCCGCCCCCACAGCCAGGTAGCAGAAGAGGCCCTGCTCGAAGACCCGTCGGGCAGAGACGGGGAGCCGCTGCGTCACCTGGCTTCGGGACCTCCCGGTGGGAGGCACAGCATGAGTCCGGTCCAGACGGAATGGCACAGGATGCTCGCGAGCACTCCGTGGGTCCATAGCGCCAGCCCTCCCCACACGGCGCCCGAGACCACCGCTCCGGCCAGGATCGGAATGCTTCCACTCACCGAATTCGCCGCAACATAAGCGCCCCAGGCCACGAGCGCGGCAAGGGGCCGGCCTGCGGACTCGACCAGCCGCCACTGGAGCAAGCCCCGCCAGAACAGCTCCTCCCCGGGCGCAGTGACCAACGATGCCAGGATGAGGGCAACACCTCGCGTCAGCCCCCGCTGCTGGTCGTAGATCTCGGACACATGCCTGTCGAACGCGGGCCACCGTTCGACAGTGACCACGAATGCGACGGTAGCCACATACAGGAGCAGGCCGACCCCCAGGCCTAGGGCGACGGCCAGCGGCCAGGCGAGACGCGTGGAGAGCTGGATCTTCCCTGTCGTCAGGGCGGCCACCCCGCCTCCGCCCGAGGCAAGCCCCATGGCCACCCACACGCTGAGCCGGCCTCGGGCAACCAGCAGCCAGGCGATAGGAAGGGCCAGAGCGCCGGCGGCGAGTACGCCCGTGATCAGGGCAGGAACCTCACCTTCGCCGCCAGCTCGGCGGTGAAAGCCGTTATCACGGCCAGATAGAAGAATCCCGTCGCAGACTGTACGGCCGACGGTCGCGGCCCACGGAGGGTCAGACGGATGAAGACGGCGATCAGCCCCGTACAGGCAACCATGCCGACGGCGATCCATGTGGAGCTTCCGGCGACCGTCAGCAGGGGATTCAGTGAGCTCTTCGCCGATGACCCCGCGCGGTCGGTTGCACCCAGCGCGCCGGTGATCACGGCGGCTGCCTCGAGCGCCACCGCCACCAGGAGGAGCCAGGCCGCCCGGTTGATGGGTCCTCGCGTCAGCTTCCTGTCCGTCAGATACCAGTGCCCGAGAAGGAGTCCATCCAGGACCGCGCCTGTAAAGGCGGCGCCAGCAACGAGCTGGAAGAGGGAGAGCGTGAGAGGTTCGTCCGTCGTCCTGGCGAAGGCGAACAGAACGACGAGTGCGAGAGGCACGGTGACGATTCCCAGGACGCGCGCCTCTCGCCGTCGGCGCGCCAGCAACATGAGCATCCAGAGCAGGGTCACGCCGGCCAGCGCGAGGGAGGCGCCCACCGCCACGCGCCCCCTCCCGGCGGTCGCTGCCTCGTATGCGCCGGCTGCGGTGGCGGCTGCGCTCAGTGCCAGAACCAGAACGATCGCGCCCGTCAGGTAGAAGAAGCCTCGGCGAACCTCGCCCCATAGCGGTGTGAGGAACAGCATGCCCGCGCCTCCCGCTGCTGTTTCGGCCAGCACGAGCGCCATGACCCCGGCGGGACCGTTCACGCCGGATAGCCTACCTAGCCCAAGTAGGAGGCCCTCTTCATCTGGCCCGAGTCCACCATGACGTTGATGCAGGCGGGGACGCCGGAGTCGAAGGCACGCTTCAGAGCAGGACCGATCTCTTCCGGTCTGGTCACCTTCTCGCCGTGGCCGCCGAGGCCCTCGACCATCTTGTGGTACGGGACCTCCGAACCGAGCTCGGAGGCCGGGGCGTTCCCCGGCCCGTAGAGCATCTCCTGCGCGACCTTGATCTGACCCCAAGCCCCGTCGTTTCCGATGATCCCGACGAAAGGGATCCGCTGGCGGATCGCGCTCTCGTACTCCATGGCATTCAGCCCGAATGAGCCGTCACCGTAAATGATCAGCACCTGCTTGTCCGGCTTGGCGAGCTTGGCCGCCATGGCGAACGACGGCCCAACACCCAAGCATCCGAACGGGCCGGGGTCTAGCCAGTGGCCCGGGTAGCGGGCCTGCACTATCGAGGCGCTTATCCCCACTATGTCGCCACCGTCCCCTACCACGATCGCGTCCGGGTCAAGGAAGTCTCGAATCTCCCTCGCGAACCTCTGAGGATGGATCGGCGAGGCGTCGGACGTCATGCCGTCAATCGCTGCCTGGGAGAGGCGCTGCTCCTCGTCCCTGACCTCGGATGTCCATGAGGGCTCCATTGCGGTCCCGACCTTCCCTTCGATCAGCTGACCGATCACCAGGCCGGGGTCGCCCACGATACCTACGTCTACCGGCCGGTTCCGCCCTATATGGACTCCATCTACATCGACCTGGACGACCTTGACGTCCTGAGCGAACCCCCTACGTCCGAACCCCAGCCGGAAGTCCCAGTCCACCCCCAGCGCCAGGAGCGCATCGGCCTTGCCCAGCGCGTACTTCCGCGCGGCCGAGAAGAAGTAAGGGTGGTCCGGCGCCAGGCAACCGCGGGCGAGGGAGTTCAGGAACACGGGAACCTTCAGCGCTCGTGCCAGCTCGCCGAGAGATTCATGCGCACCGGCCCAGCGGACCCCCGATCCCGCGAACACAATTGGGCGTTGTGCGGCCCGGAGCAGCTGGATCGCCTTCTTGACCTGGTCGGGATCGCCCTGTGCGCGCGCCCCGGTCCGATAGAGCTCCGGGAGCGCGACGTCCGGCGGGACCGCATCGAACTGGACGTCGAGCGGCACGTCCAGAAATACGGGACCCTTCCGTCCGGCCATCGAAAAACGGAAGGCGGTCGCAACCAGCTCCGCCGCGCGGCGCACGTCGTAACAGGTCTTCGCCCATTTGGTGATCGATGAGACGAGCGAGACCTGGTCCATCTCCTGGAGGGAGCCCATCTCGAACTCCACTATCGGATTCTTCCCAGACAGAGCGAGCATCGGTGAGTTCGCGTAGAAGGCGTTGGCGATGCCGGTGACCGCATCGGTGACCCCCGGGCCGGCTGTGACGGCCGCCACCCCCGGCTGAAGCGTCACCCTGGCCCAGCCGTCGGCCGCGTGCGCTGCCGCCTGCTCGTGGCGAAAATCGACGATGCCTATCCCCTCGGCGACGCACCCGTCGTAGATCGGTGCGATGTGGCCTCCGGAGAGCGTGAAGAGGTGGGACACGCCCTCTTGCTTGAGGGCCTGCGCAATCAGGTGCCCCCCGTGCCTAGGTCTGTCCACCGTCTCTCATGGTACGGGAGCCGATAGGCTATCCGCCCATGCGGTTGTTCCGGAAGAAAGACGAACCTGGTCCCGCTCGAATCCCGAACGCACCAGCCGGTCGTCCGGCAAGTAGCGGCCGAGAGTCGGACTGGCGGACCTACGACTCCGTCGCGGACGTCTACGCAACGACCTTTGGACGCGAGCTGGCCGTCCCCGCGGCCGACCTGGTGAAGCTGGCCGACGTGCGTACGGGAGCTCGAGTGCTTGACGTCGGAACGGGGACGGGTGGAGCTGCCAGGGCCGCCGCTACCGCGGCGGGCGAGGAAGGTCTGGTGATCGGAGTCGATCCCGCCTACCCTATGGTCTCGATCGCCCGCCGGGAGGATGGCAAGCCTTTGTACGCGGTCGCCACCGCGATCGACCTGCCATTCAAGAACGAGGCGTTCGGGATCGTGCTCGCCAACTTCGTCCTGAGCCACTTCGCACGCTACGAGACCGCGCTGTTCGACATGCTCCGCGTCCTTCGCCCGGGCGGCCGTATGGCCGTCACCGCGTGGGGCGTGGGTGACGACCGGGACGAGTTCTCTACGGCATGGGAGGCCGTGGCCGAGGAGTTCGCCGAGCAAGAGATGCTGCAGGACGCGCACGACCGCGCCCTGCCGTGGGAAGAGCGGTTCTCAGACCGCTCCCGCCTCAAGGCAGCGCTGCACGAAGCGGGTCTCCGGGACATATGGGTCGAGCAGCGTGACTATCGGTTCGAACTCACCGTCGAGGAGTATCTGTCCGGCAGGGACATCACCTCGAAGGGGCGCTTCCTGCGGCAGATGCTGGGCGAGGAGCTCTGGGAGGTATTCCGCCGTCGGACGCGCGAGACCTTCGCCGAGCGCTTTCCTGCGCGGCTCAACGACTTCCGGCCGGTGATCTTCGCCGTCGGCCACAAACCGGCCGACTAGCTCGCGCTACTCGATGTTGAGGACCCGGAACGCCTCCGCGTGCTTGACGCCGATCTTCTTTCCGTTCTCCTCGGCCTCCGCCGGAAGCCATTCCTCGAAGAAGCCCAACATGCCGCCTTCGACCTGGCTCTTGTGTTCGGCGAGCGCCTTCAGCTTGCGATCCATGAAGCCGGTCACGTCCTGGTGATGGTTGGGCTCGTTGGTCCAACCGAGCCAGATGTCCGGCACCTTCCAGGCAGCCAGCCCTTGGGCGAGCAGCTCGGCGAAGAAGTGAGGGTTTCCGGCTCCCGGGAACACCGCGTCGAGGGCGGTCGCGCCGGCGGCCCGGTGATCGGCGTGGTTGAAGTAATTGCCGGCGAAGAACCATGCCGTCGGATCGCAAGTGAGGACGACGACCGGACGTACTTCTCGGACACGCTTAGCGATCTCGGAACGGACCTCGTAGGTGTTCTCGAGCTCGCCGTCGTGAACGTCCAGCAAGCGCCACGAGGCAAGACCCAGCACCTTCGCGGCTTCCCCTGTCTCATCTCGGCGGATGCGAGCCAGCTCCGCGCGGTCCTGGGCGGGATCGTCCGACCCCCGGTCCCCGTTCGTCAGAACCTGGAGGTGTACCTCCCGGCCGCCGTCGCACCATCTGGCCAAGGTCCCGCCGGATGAGATCTCGGCGTCGTCGGGATGAGCGAATACAGCCAGGACGGGGCCATTCGGATCCTTCTCGGCCATGGCAGGTCAGGCCCTCGAGCGGGCTCTTCCCCTCTTCGCCTGCTCCTCCACGTAGCGGATTAGCGTGCGCGCCGGGGACCCCGTAGCGCCCCTGGGCCAGTACTCGCCGTTTTGCTCCGCGAAGGCTGTGCCCGCCACGTCCAGGTGCGCCCACGGCACGTCACCCACGAACTCGGCCAGGAACAGGCCCGCATTGATGGCGCCACCCCACCTGGGGCCGGTGTTCTTCACGTCGGCCACCCCCGACTCGATGTTCTTGCGGTAGTCGGTCCAGAGCGGGAGCTGCCATCCGGGCTCGCCCTCCGCCCGGCCGGCCTCGAGCAGATCGTGGATGAGCTTGTCATCGTTGCCCATCACGGCCCAGAGCTCCAGCCCGAGCGCGACCATCGCTGCGCCAGTCAGGGTGGCTGAGTCGATGATGACCCGCGGCTTCTTCTCGGCAAGATAGGCCAGCGCATCGGCAAGGATCAGACGGCCCTCGGCGTCGGTGTTCAGTACCTCGGACGTCTTCCCTCCCCGGTGCCGAAGCACGTCGCCGGGCCTGATCGCGGACCCGCCCGGAAGGTTCTCGGACGAGGGTATGGCTGCGATCACATTGATCTTCGGCTTGAGCTGCGCGATCGCGCGCATCGCGGCGAGCGCGGCCGCCGCCCCGCCCATGTCGGCCT
>Ga0184632_10000469_pt1 | contig 15818 bp, 17 predicted proteins | sample PLM31_50_b1_FD_133153 | JGI IMG/M metagenome (GOLD analysis project Ga0184632, IMG submission 133153) | Groundwater sediment microbial communities from an aquifer in East River, Colorado, USA - PLM3-1_50_b1 | ecosystem: Environmental > Terrestrial > Soil > Riparian zone | place: USA: East... | reverse complement strand
GAATCGGAAACTCGGGATAGCTCGCGACGTCAACCAGCGGCAGCGCCAGCTGGAGGGCAAGGGCCTCGGCGACGTCGCGCTGCGCGACTACGCCGAGCGTGACCAGAAGCGAACCCAGCTTTTCGCCGGAATCCTGCTGGAGACGCAACGCGCGTTCGAGCGTCCCCGCATCGAGCTTGCCGCGCTCGATGAGGATCTCGCCTAGCCGTTTGCGAACCGGGGTGTCCACGTGTGGGAAGCTTTTGAAATTAAACAGGAAAAGCGTCGCATCATACCATGACGCACCCGGCGCAAAAGTGCACGAGGCGTTGTCAGACAAGGGTTTACGGCAATTGGTTCGTGGGCATGCTGCCTGGAGGCCGGAACACGAAAACCATGGCGTAAACGCCTGCGACGCCACCGCCGCGTTCAGGCGTCGTCGAGGGCGCGTGGAAAGCTCTTGTGCAGCAATCGCGACAACGCGCGGTCGGCGAGGATCACGCCGTTGGTCTGGCAGCGCGCGCAGTAGTTGCTTTCGTTTTCCGCGTAAACGATCCGCTGCACCGGCGCGCCGCACACCGGACATGGCTGGCCGAAACGTCCATGCACGGCCATTTGCGGGCGAAACGCGGTCACGTGCTGCGGAAATTCGCCGGCCGCCTCAAGGCGCAATCGTGCTGTCCACTCGGCGAGCACGTCACGCGCTGCGGTCAACAGGCGGGCGATCTTCGCTTCGTCCAGCTTTTGCGTGAGCGTCAACGGCGATAGCCCCGCGCGATGGAGAATTTCGTCCGAATAGGCGTTGCCGATGCCGCTGAACAACCGCGGATCGGTCAACGCGCGCTTCAGCGTATGGTTTTCGCGCAACAGGCGCACGCGGAAGTCTTCTTCGCTCGCGGACAGGACGTCGAGCCCGCCGGCGTCGAACGCCGTGAGTGCGGCTGCGCCGTGCACCAGGTGCAGCGACGCGCGCCGCTTGGTGCCGGCCTCGGTGAACGCAAGCGTCCCGGTCGGAAATTCGAACAAGACAAGCGTGATCTTGCCGGGCGGCTTGCGCCCTTCGGTCAGCCATTGCAGGCGTCCTGCGATCATCAGATGCAGCACGAGAAAGAATTCGTCGTCGAACGCGAGGACGATGCGCTTGCCGATGCGCAGCACGTTGCGCACCGTCTTGCCGACGACGGCGTCGAGCGGTGGCACGGCGGTGCGCAGCACGAAAGGATTGCGCACATGGACAGCGCGCAGCGTCTGACCAGTCAAGCGTGAGGCGACCGCTTCGCGATAGACCTCGACGTCGGGAAGCTCGGGCATCGCCTGGCCGTCACGGGCGCGCGAAGGCCGCCTCGGCTTTGCTTATCGTCGTTGCGATGTCGTCCGGCGCATGGGCCGCCGACACGAAGCCGGCTTCGAATGCCGACGGCGCGAGATAAATGCCCGCTTCGAGCATGGCGTGGAAGAACCGGTTGAAGCGATCCTTGTCGCACGTCATGACGGACGCGTATGAATCGGGGATCTGCGGCGAGAAATAGAAGCCGAACATGCCCCCTACCGCTTGTGCCGAAAACGGCACGCCGGCACGCCGCGCCGCCGCGACGATGCCATCGGTAAACCCGCGCGTGGTCGCGGACAGCGCTTCATAGAACCCGGGAGCTTCCGTCTCCCTGAGCGTCGCCAACCCGGCCGCGACGGCGACCGGATTGCCGGACAGCGTGCCCGCCTGGTACACCGGACCGAGCGGCGCGATCTTTTCCATGATTGCGCGCTTGCCGCCGAACGCGCCCACCGGCATCCCGCCGCCGATCACCTTGCCGAGCGTAGTGAGGTCGGGGATGACGCCGGTCAGGCCCTGCACCCCTTGCGGATGCACGCGAAAGCCCGTCATCACCTCGTCGAAAATGAGCACGGCCCCATGCCGGTCGCACAGCGCGCGCAAGCCCGCGAGGAAACCTGGTCTCGGCATGATCAGGTTCATGTTGCCGGCGATGGGCTCCACGATGATCGCGGCGATCGCATCGCCGTTTGCTTTGAACACCGCCTCGACTTCGTCGAGATCGTTGTACGACGCCACGATGGTCTCGCCGGCGACTGCCGGCGGCACGCCGGCCGATGACGGCTGGCCGAAGGTGAGCGCGCCGGAGCCTGCTTTCACCAGCAGGCTGTCGCCATGGCCGTGATAGCAGCCTTCGAACTTCAGGATCTTCGACCGGTTCGTGTAGCCGCGCGCCAGTCGCAATGCCGACATCGTCGCCTCGGTGCCCGACGAGACGAGCCTGACCAGCTCGATCGAGGGCAGCCGGCGCACGAGCGTCTCCGCCATCACGATCTCGCTCTCGGTCGGTGCGCCGAACGAAAGCCCGTGCACGGCGGCTTCCTGCACCGCGCGGATCACCGCCGGGTGCGCGTGACCGAGGATCGCAGGACCCCACGAACCGACGTAATCGATGTAGCGGGTTCCGTCGGCGTCCCACACGTAAGGACCATGTCCGCGCGTGAAAAAGCGCGGCGTCCCGCCGACCGAGCGGAAGGCACGAACCGGAGAATTGACGCCGGCGGGAATCGTGCGCTGCGCGCGGGCAAAGAGTTCTTCGTTTCGGGTCATGCCTCCCGCGCCTGCGGCTGTCGCCGCTGCGCTGCCCCCGGAAGCGGCCCGCGGCCCCGCGGTGTTGCGCGGCGCGGCAGCGTTCATAGTGGCCCGAGGCCTCAGACGCGATTCGAAACAGGCCGTAATGGCTGCGGCCGCGCGGGTCACGGCGGCGGGATCATCATCGCCGAATACCGCGGAGATCACCGCGACGGCATCCGCGCCGCCCTCGATCAACGTGCGTGCATTGTCGGCGGTGATGCCGCCGATGGCGACGACGGGGACACCGAGCGCTCGCGCCTGCGCAAGAATGGAGATCACCGCGCGGCGCGCATCCGGTTTCACTTGCGATGGAAAAAAACTGCCGAACGCGACGTAGTCGGCACCTTCGGCCACGAGACGGCGCGCGCGCGACAGGTCGTTGTAGCAGGACACGCCGATCAGCAGTTTCTCGCCGACCATCGCCCGCACGGAGGCAACGTCGCCGTCCCCTTCGCCGAGATGGACGCCGTGCGCACCGACGGCACGCGCGAGCGTGACGTCGTCGTTGACGATCAGCAACGCGCCCCGGCCTGCGCAGACGCGCGCAAGCCGCGCTGCCTGTTCCGCTCGCAGCGCCGACGCGGCCGTCTTGTTCCGATACTGGATCGCACCGGCGCCGCCCGCGATGGCTGCCTCCACCATCGCGGCCAGCCGCGCAGTGTCCGACGTATCGGGTGTTACCGCGTAAAGGCCCCGCAGCTGCGCTCCCCGCGCCACGATCCGGCGATGCTCTAGTGGCTGCCGCGAAGATCGGCGGCGCGCGGCGCTTCCGGCTCGTCGCCGTGCGCCTCCGATTCCTCGCGCGCCCAGAACAGGCGGTCGGGCAGGAACTGGCCCATCCCGGGCCGATAGGCTTTCTTGAGCGTCTGCCACGTGTAGTCCTGCGCTTCGCGCACCGCTTCCGGAAGGTCGAGCCCGTTGGCGAGCATCGCGGCGATCGCCGAGGCAAGCGTGCAGCCGGAGCCATGGAAACTGCCCGGCAAGCGCGGCCAGCTGTCGGAGCGAACGACGCCGCTCTTCGAGTACAGCGTGTTCACGACCTGTGGCGTGTTCTCGTGCGTGCCGGTAACGAGGACGAACTCGCAACCGGTCTCGATGAGGCGTGCGGCGCATTGCTCGAGCGTGAGGTCTTCGTCCTCCTCGGCTTCGGCGAGGCGGCGCACTTCAAGGCTGTTCGGCGTAACGATCGTCGTCTGCGGCAGCAGCAATTCGCGCAACGCGTGCGTCATGTCGTCGTTGGCAAGCTCGTCGCCGCGGCCGGACGCAAGCACCGGATCGAGGATCAGCGGGACGTCGGGATAATCGGACACGATCTCGGCGATCGCGGCGATGTTCTCCACGCTCCCCAATACGCCGATCTTGAACGCATCGACGGGCATGTCCTCGAGCAGGCAGCGCGCCTGATCGGCGACCCAGTCGGCATCGATCGCCAGCATCCCTTCAACGCCGGCCGAATCCTGCACGGTAATCGCAGTGATCACCGACAACGGATGACACCCCATGCTGGCGAGCGTGAGAAGGTCGGCTTGCATGCCCGCTCCGCCGGACGGGTCCGACGCCGCAAACGTGAGCACGAGGGGTGGGAAACCTGGTTCGCTTTCTGGCATGGGGGACGGGTTCCGTAAAGCGCGCGGCGACGGCGCCGCGAAGCGGGCGATCACGCTACAATTTGGATGAGTTTACTCCATCGCTTTGCATCGGCTTCCAATGAAAAAATACATGTGCCTCATCTGTGGCTGGATTTACGACGAGGCGGCTGGCGCGCCGGAGGAAGGCCTTCCTCCGGGCACCCGTTGGGAGGATGTGCCGCCCAACTGGACGTGCCCGGAATGCGGCGCGCGCAAGGAAGACTTCGAGATGATCGAGTTCTAGGAGCCTCATGAAGATCCTGCACACGATGTTGCGCGTAGGCGATCTTTCGCGATCGATTGCGTTTTACACCGATGTAATCGGCATGCGGTTGAAGCGCACGACCGACCGCCCCGAGCAGAAGTACAGGCTCGCGTTCGTCGGATTTCCGGAGGATCCGGACGGCGCCGAGCTGGAGCTGACGTACAACTACGGCGTCGATCATTACGACCTGGGCAGTGCGTTCGGGCACGTCGCGATCGAAGTGAACGACGCGGCGGCCACGTGCACGGCGGTACGCAGCAAAGGTGGCAAGGTCACGCGCGAGGCCGGGCCGGTGAAGGGCGGCACGACGGTGATTGCGTTTGTCGAAGATCCCGATGGCTACAAGATTGAATTGATTCAGCGTTAGATTGCTGCATCCTCAACCGCTTGCCGGGCTAGCGGCGGTGCCGCGTCCGCCGCCCGCGATGGAACGTCGCCGCGGGCGACGCTCATCGCGCGCAGCGGCTCGCGATACGTCCCCGTTTGTGCGAATCTTCAATACACCCAGCGTTTTTCGGGGCTAGCTCGTCGACCCGGTTAATGACTCTGCAGTCCGTTTGCTGCGTCTTCGAGCAATCGCTCGAACGCCCGGGTGAACGCTGCGGTATCGAAGAGCGGCAGGCGCTCGCGCTCGCAGTTGAGGTGTTGCTGGAAATGCACGAGCCGGTCGCGATCGGCGCAAAGCGTCCGCAACGTTTGCGCATAGTCCGCCAGTGATTCCGTGACCAATTCCGGCACTCTTGCCGCATCGCACAGGCTGGCCCCGACCCGCCCGGCGAACGTGGACCCGCGACACGTCAGCAACGGCACGCCCGCCCATAATGCGTCGCTGCCCGACGTGTGCGATCCGTACGGGAGAGCGTCGAGCGCGACGTCGGCGCATCGCAACCGCGCCATGTGCTCCGCGTGACTTGCAACCGGCGCGAACACGATGCGCTCCTTCGCCACGTCGTTCGCCTCCGCGAACGCGCGCAGATTGCGCCGCGCGATCGCCTGAGGGACCCACAGCCACAACACCGCGTCGGGTTGCTCGCGCAGAACGTCGAGCCAGATCAACACGAAAGGCAGCGTGAGCTTGTAGGTCTGGTTGAAGCACGCGAGCACGAGCGCGCGATCGGGAACTCCAACGGCGCTGCGGAGCGCGGCAGCGGGAAGAGGCCTCTTGGCGTCGTTCACTTGATAGCAGACCGGAAGCCGCAACAATGGCTCGGCGAATTCCGATTCGCTTGCCAGAGGCGCGACGATCTCGTCCGCGATGAACCCGTCGACGGCGGCGTACGCAATCGTGCCCGGAAATCCCAGGTAATGCAGCTGTACCGGGGCCGGTCGCCGCGCGAGGATCGACATGCGCGTGCCGTGCGTGTGGCCCTTGAGGTCGACGAGAACGTCGAGCGCGTCGCTTTCGATGCGCTGCGCGGCCTCGGAGTCGGAAAGCGCGCGAATGTCGCTCCAGTGCGCGAAGGCCTGGCGCAACCGCTGCCGCATGGCGCTGCCGTCATCGCGATCCGATGCGTAGGCAAACGACTCGATGCGCGCGCGATCGTGGTGCTCGAAGTGCCCGGCCATGAGATGCATCGTGGCGTGGTCGTGAAAATCCGACGACAGATAACCCACGCGCAAGCGATTGCCGCGTCGCCCGATCCTGGCCGGCGCCGTGGGTGCGGGTAGCGTCTGCCGCGACCATCCGGCAATCGCATCCCGCTGCACGACAGGATCGGAAAGAAGCGCCACGGCCATCATCGGCGAACAGGCGAACTGCGCGGCGTCGGCCGTATGGCGTGCGAGAAGGGCGCTCTCGGCCGCGGTCGAGCGCGGCCATGCGCAGGCGTAGCGCGCCGCCATCGCGAGGTGCGCATGCGGTGCGGCCGCTTCCGGCTGCAACGCGGCCGCGCGTCCGAAAGCGTCCATGGCGCGCTCCAGCAGATCGGGGAGCGCGTCAATCGGTGAAGCGCTCGCCGGTCCTCGCGCCGCTTCGACCTGCGCGAGTTCGGCTTCCATGCACGCATTGCCGAAGGCGAGCCAGGTGGCCGCATCGTCAGGTGTGGCGGATGCCGCCGCGCCGAACGCTGCGGCCGCCGCGGCGAGCGCCCCGGACGAGCGCAGCGCATGGCCTAGCGTCGTGAGCAGCCCGGCGTGCGCAGGCGAGACCGCGAGTCCGGCGCGGCAATGCTCGGTAGCGGCGATGGCGTTGCCCTGACGCAACGCGACGGTGGCAGCGAGGTGGCGTACCGGCACGGACTGCGGCGCCGCGGTGAGCGCCGGCGCGAGCTCGGTGGCGGCGAGATCGACGGCGCCCTGCGCGAGCAGTGCCGTGGCAAGTTGCGCGCGCGCGGCTACGTTGTCGGGCTGTCGCGCGATCGCTCCGCGAAAGTGTTCCTCGGCGGCCTTGGCGTCGCCCTCGCGCAACGCAAGCTGACCCAGGCCATACCGGGCCGCGGGATGTCCTGGCGCTTCGGCGAGCACCTGCGCATATGCGGTGCGCGCGGCGGCGACATCGTTCGCGCTCTCGCTGAGGCCGGCGATGGCGAGCCAGATCGGCATCGTCGGCATGCGCGACGTCCGTGCGGCCCGCAGTGCGCGCTCCAGCAACGGTTGCGCGGCGGCGAACGCGCCCGCGACTTGTTCGAACAGCGCAAGCTTCAGCAGCGCGCCCGGATGCTCCGGCACTTCGGCCAATACCTGCTCGTAGAGGTCCCGCGCCGCGGCGTAGTCGCCGCGCTGCTCCAACGCTATCGCTCGTTCAAGCAGATTGCGAACATTGGTCACGTCATTTCGATCACGATCCTCAAGCGCCGGGCTTTTCAGCCGGCGGGAGAGCGCAAGAGCTCGCGAAGATCGTGCGCGAACACGTCGGGGCTTTGGCCGTGGCTCACGTACAGGCGCAGCCGGCCCTGCGGATCGAAGATGTACGTTCCCGTCGAATGGTCGACCGTGTAGGTACTTGGTGTTGCGCCCGGCTGTTTCTGATAGATGACCTTGAATTCCTTCGCCACGCGCTCGGTCGCGGCGGCATCGCCGTAGAGTCCCGCGAAACGCGGATCGAACGCCGGAACGTAGGCGGCCAGCAGCGCCGGCGTGTCGCGTGCCGGATCCACGGTGACGAACAGCACCTGCACGCGATCCGCGTCGGGTCCGAGCTTTTTCATGGCCTCGGCGAGTGCAGATAGCGTCGTCGGACACGCGTCCGGACATTGCGTGTAGCCGAAGAACACCACGACGGCCTTGCCGCGATAATCGGCGAGCGCGCGCGGCTCTCCGGTGTGATCGGTCAGCGCGAAGTCGCGGCCGAACGACGCGCCGCTGATGTCCGATGCCTGGAATTTCGGGCCGTCGCGCGAACAGCCGCCGGTCAGCACGAGCGCAAACAGGACGAGGGACAGAGCCGCGGCGCGGCGCATCACTGCCAGTAGTGATCGATCAGCAGCGCCGAGAACAATCCAGCGAGGTAGACGATCGAGTAACGGAACGTCGCGCGCGCGAGATCGTCGCTGTAGCGGAAATAGAGCCGTATTGCGTAGAAGAGGAACGCGCCGCCCAGCGCCAGCGCCGCCACGAGGTAGAGCACGCCGCTCATTCTGATTGCGAACGGCAGCAGCGATGCGGCGACCAGTGCCGCCGTGTACAGGACGATCTGCAGCCGCGTATACAGGGCCCCGTGCGTGACCGGCAGCATCGGCAGTCCTGCCCTGGCATAGTCCTTCGTCCGGTAGAGCGCCAGCGCCCAGAAGTGCGGCGGCGTCCACGCGAAGATGATGAGGAAGAGCAACAGCGCTTCGGGGGCGACGTCGTTGGCGACCGCCGCCCAGCCGAGCACCGGCGGCATCGCCCCCGACGCCCCACCGATCACGATGTTCTGCGGCGTGGCCGGCTTCAGGATCACCGTGTAAATGACCGCGTAGCCGACGAACGTGGCGAGCGTCAGCCACATCGTCAGCGGATTCACATAGCGATACAGGAGCCAAAGGCCGGAGCCGCCGACGACACCGGCGAACACCAGCGTCTGCAGCGACGTCAGTTGGCCGCGCGGCAGCGGCCGCGCACGCGTTCGTTCCATCACCGCATCGATTTTTTGCTCGACCAGACAGTTTACCGCCGCGGCCGCGCCTGCCACCAGCGCGATGCCGAGCGTCGCGAAGACCACGATGCCCGCTGGCGGCAACCCCGGCACCGCGAGAAACATCCCGATGACCGCGCAAAAGACGATCAACGACACCACGCGAGGTTTCGTGAGCGCCAGGAATTGGCGTACGCGGTTTTCGGCGATGGCCAGCGAGGTCATCTGGGGAATGGGCAAGCGCGGGCGTGTGGACCGCTTATCATTTTACACCGAGGTGTTCGGTCCTTGCGAATCAGCCGATCCGTGACGCACGAAGCAGCCGCGTCAGGTCACGGCCCATGCCTTTGATGTCCGGGTCGCGCGGAAACGCGAGGACGAGATTGCCGAGCGGATCGACGAGATAGATGCGCTCGGACCCCGCCGCCCACGCCGCGAGGCCGGTCGATGGCACGCGAACCAGCGACAGGTCCGGATGCTGCGCGGCAAGTTCCGATGGCGGCATCGTGTCGTCGGTGACGAACCATACACGCGCGACCCGGCTCATTTCGCCACCCTGCAGCGTACGCGCCTGTCGCGTCGCATACAGCGCCTGCGTGCACGTGGCATCGCACGCGCCGGGTGCCGCGACCGCCAGCACCCACTTTCCCCGCAGGCTCGCAAGCTGGAACGCCTTGCCATCCGCGGCGGTGCCGGCGATTTCCGGCGCGGGACGCGTGGCCAGCAACTCGCCGTAGTTGGCGAGTGTCGTGCGCGGGAAAAAATAATAGGCGGCATAGGAGGCCACGACTGGCGCGACGGCGACCAGCGCGATCAGCAGCAGCGTCCGGCGGCCACGACGGTCCGCGTCGCGCGGCTTCGATGCGGTCGCGGCGTCGTTTGTATGATCCCCCCGAGCGTCGCTTCGCACCGTTCCCCCCAGGGGGCGAGTGCCTTGGGGCGGCCCTGCGGCACTATGATCCCCCCGAGCGTCGCTTCGCGCCGTTCCCCCCAAGGGGCGAGTGCCTTGGGGCGGCCCTGCGTCACTATGATCCCCCCGAGCGTCGCTTCGCGCCGTTCCCCCCAGGGGGCGAGTGCCTTGGGGCGGCCCTGCGGCACTCATTTCGACCGGCGCAACATGAAGAACAGCCACAATCCCGCCGCCATGGCCGCGAACGCGTACCACTGAAACATGTAGATGCGGTTCCTCTCGGCGCCAAAATCGGGCGCAGGCCAATTGCGTATCAGGTTATCGGCGCGGTCGATGGGTACCATCTGTTCGACGACGATCGGCGGCACCGCGACACCGGTCACCTGTGCGAATCGCCGCGGATCGAGGTTTTGCCAGACCGGGCCGGCAGGCGCTTCGTGCTTCAACTCGATGTACCCTGCTGTCGGGATATTGATGCGCCCGCGCACGCTGACGATGCCGGCGGGCGGCGCGACCTGCGGCAGCTCGACGCGGGTCGCTCCTCCCGCAACCCATCCGCGATTGACGAGGACGACGCGACCGTCGCCGAAGGTCAGCGGTGTGACCACCTGATAGCCGCCGCGACCGTCATGGACCTTGTTGTCGAGCAGGATTTGCCGCGCGGCGTCGTAGATTCCGGTCACGACGACCTGCCGGTAGCGCCATGGCGCCCAGTCGCGCAAATCGGGAAGCGCCACCGGCGGTGCCGCCATCGCGGCATCGAATTGCGCGCGTAGCGCGAGCTTCTGCTCCATTCGATCGCGCTGCCAGTTGCCGGCCACGACGAAGAACGCCACGCCCGCAATCGCCGCGAGCGTGGGAACGAGCGCGTGCCTCGAGCGCCGGCGCGGCGCGAACGCGGGCGTACTCATCAGCACGGCGAGCAAGGAGACGACATTTTCTCTACACTGTTCGCAGTCATGAAAATCATCGTCATCGCGGCTCTGATCGCGATCGTCGCCGCGTTGTTCGCGGCGCTCGTCTTCCTGTATCGCGATGCCGGGCGCGGCAAGCGCGTCGTCTGGCTGCTTACGGTGCGCGTCGCGCTGTCGGTCAGCCTCATCGTGTTTCTGCTGTTCAGCTACTGGATGGGGTGGATCGGTCCCCAGGGAATTAAGTAGGGTCAGAGACGACTTTTCGCATGGACCTCGGCGGCGTGCTCAGACCATCCAGTACACCAGCACGAAGAGCAGCAGCCAGACGACGTCGACGAAATGCCAATACCATGCAGACGCCTCGAACGCGAAATGGTGTTCGGCGTCGAAGTGCCCGCGGAACACGCGGAACAGCATCACCGTCAGCATCGTGGCGCCGATCGTCACGTGCAGACCGTGGAACCCCGTCAGCATGAAGAACGTCGAGCCATAGACTCCGCTCGACAGCTTCAGGTTCATCTCGGTGTATGCGTGATGGTATTCGTAGGCCTGGAAGCCGACGAACGTGAAGCCCAGCGCGATCGTGAGGAACAGCCACAGCTTGAGCGCGCCGCGGCGCCCTTCCTTCAACGCATGGTGCGCGATCGTGAGCGTCACGCCCGACGAGAGGAGAATGATCGTGTTGAGCAGAGGGATGCCCATCGCTCCCATCGGCGCGAACTGGCTGGTGTCGTAGGGGCCATTGGTCGGCCACTGCGCGGCGTAGTTCGGCCACAACAGTTTCGACGCGATGCTGCCCAAGTCAGGTACCGACAAGTTGCGGACGTAGAAGAGCGCGCCAAAGAACGCGGCGAAGAACATCACCTCGGAAAAGATGAACCAGCTCATGCTCCAGCGGAACGAGTGGTCGACCTTCTGGTTGTAGAGCCGGTGCTCCGATTCGCCGATGACGGTGCCGAACCAGCCGAAGAGCATGTAGAGGAGGATCGCGGAGCCGAGGCCGACCATCCACGGCCCCGGCGCGTAGCCGTTGAACCAGAAGGCGGCACCGGAACCCATGAGCAGCAGCGCGCAGGAGCCGGTGATCGGCCAGTGCGACGGCTGCGGGACGTAGTAATACGGCTTGGCGCCGTCTGCCGCTGCGGTCATGAATCGCTCCTTGGAGTCGTGCGTTCTGCTGGCGGGCGGGACGCTACCGGGAGGTCGCCCGCGGTGCCGGCAGTTCCCCCGCTCGCTCCTTCGACTTCGAAAAAAGTGTAAGACAGCGTGATCGTGGCGAGATCCGCGGGCGCGCTCGGGTCGACCACGAAGACCACCGGCATCTTTCGCACTTCACCCGGCTGCAGCGTCTGCTTGGCGAAGCAGAAGCAATCGAGCTTCTGGAAATAACGCGCGGCGTGCTGCGGTCCGTAGCTCGGGATCGCCTGGCCGGTGATCGGCCGGCCGGTCGTGTTCACCACTTCGTAAATGACCTGGCGTATCTCGCCGGGATGTACGTTCACCACCGGTTCAAGCGGCTTGAACGTCCATGGCAGATTGCGCAGGTTCGCGTCGAATTCGATGCGCACGCTGCGCGACGCATCGACCTGCGTGTTGCGCACCTCGTCGGCCTGCGCGATGTTGCGCAAGCCGGTGGCCCGGCAGATCTGCTCGTAGAACGGGACGAGCGCGTAGCCGAACGCGAACATGCCGATGACGACGACGACCAGCCGCTTGACGAGCGCCAGGTTCGAGCGCCGCTGTTCCGCGACTTCGGATACGGGCGGCAGCTTCGGAGGTTGGAGGGGCGCAGTCATTAGTGCGCACTCATTTGCGCAAGCTCATTTACGTAAATTCCGGCCGATCGCCAGGACCAGGAACAGCAGCACGGCGGCGCCGAGCACGCTCATGGCGGTCGACGTGTCCCCGACGAGCTTCGCCACGACGATGCCGACGAAGAACACGGCGGCAATCGACGCCAGCACGATCGCCGTGCGCACGTTGGTGCTGCGCAATCGCGCGTCGGCGTGGCCATGGACAGCCTTGGACGAAAGATCGGACATCATCGCGGCGCCTCTATTTGACGACCGGCGGCGTTTCGAACGTGTGATACGGCGCCGGCGACGGCAGCGTCCATTCGAGCGTGTCCGCGCCTTCCCACGGCTTGGCCGGCGCCTTGACGCCGTCGCCACGGATGCACTTGATCAACGCCCAGACAAAGATCAACTGCGAAAGGCCGAAGCCGAAGGCGCCGATCGACGCGACCATGTTCCAGTCGGCAAACTGCTGCGCGTAGTCCGGAATCCGCCGCGGCATGCCGGCAACCCCGAGGAAGTGCATCGGGAAGAACGTGATGTTGAACGAGATCATTATCGTCCAGAAATGCCATTTGCCCAGCGTTTCGTCGTACATGGTGCCGGTCCACTTGGGCAGCCAGTAGTAGGCGCCGCCGAAGAACGCGAACAGCGAGCCCGCCACGAGCACATAGTGGAAATGCGCGACGACGTAATAGGTGTCCTGCAGCTGGACGTCGATCGGCGTCAGCGCGAGCACAAGGCCCGTGAACCCGCCCATCGTGAACAGAAACAGGAATCCGATCGCGAACAGCATCGGCGTCTCGAAGGTCATCGATCCGCGCCACATCGTCGCGAGCCAGTTGAATACCTTCACCCCGGTCGGCACGGCGATCAGCATCGTCGCGTACATGAAGAACAAAAGGCCCGCGGCCGGCATGCCGACGGTGAACATATGGTGCGCCCACACGATGAACGACAGGATCGCGATGCTCGATACCGCATACACCATCGACGCGTAGCCGAAGAGAGGCTTCCGCGCGAACGCCGGAATGATCTCGGACACGATCCCGAACGCCGGAAGGATCATGATGTAGACCTCGGGGTGCCCGAAGAACCAGAACACGTGCTGGAACAGCACCGGATCGCCGCCGCCGGCCGCGTTGAAGAACGACGTGCCGAAATGGCGGTCGGTCAAAAGCATCGTCACCGAGCCCGCCAGCACCGGCATGACGGCGATCAGCAGATACGCCGTGATGAGCCACGTCCAGACGAAGAGCGGCAGCTTCATCATCGTCATGCCGGGCGCGCGCATGTTGAGGATCGTCGTGATGATGTTGATCGAGCCCATGATCGACGACGCGCCCATGATGTGGATCGCGAAGATCGTGAGGTCCATCCCCATGCCCGCCTGCACCGACAGCGGCGGGTAGAGCGTCCAGCCGCCGGCGGCGGCGCCGCCGGGGACGAAGAAGGAGCCGATCAGCATGATCGCCGCCGGCGGCAGCAGCCAGAAGCTCCAGTTGTTCATCCGCGCGAACGCCATGTCGGGCGCGCCGATCATCATCGGGATCTGCCAGTTCGCGAAACCCACCGCCGCGGGCATGATGGCGCCGAAAATCATGATGAGGCCGTGCAGCGTCGTCAGCGAATTGAAGAACTCCGGATGCACGATCTGCAGTCCGGGCTCGAACAACTCCGCCCGGATGGTCAGCGCAAAGACGCCGCCGACGAAGAACATCGTCAGCGAGAACAGCAGGTACATCGTGCCGATGTCCTTGTGGTTCGTCGTCAGCACATAGCGCATGATCCCGCTGGGGTGATGGTCATGGCCGTGCTCTGACGCGTGGTCGTCGCCTGCGACGTGATCGTGCGGAATGGTGCTCATCGTGGATTCCCGTTACTTTCTCGCGGCCTGAATCTCTGCCGGCTGGACCGCCTGACCGGTGTGGTTGCTCCACGCGTTGCGCGTGTAGGTGATGACCGCGGCAATGTCCGTATTCGACAGCTGCTTCCACGACGCCATCGCCGTGCCGGGTTTGCCATTCAGCACCAGGGCGATCTGCGGCTCGGGCGGCCCGAGCACGAGTTTGGAGCCGTCCAGCGCCGGGAAGGCACCCGGCACGCCCTTGCCGTTGGCCTGGTGGCACGCCGCGCAATTCGACATGAAGACCTGCTGGCCCTGGGCGGCCAGATCGGCTTCGGTCCATACCTTGGTGGGATCTTCCGCCGCCGCGGCGACCTGCTTCTTCTGCTCGGCAAGCCACGTCGCGTAATCGGCCTTCGATTTCACCTCGACGACGATCGGCATGAATCCGTGCTCCTTGCCGCACAGTTCGGCACATTGGCCGCGGTAGATGCCGACCTTCTCCGCCTTGAACCACGAATCGCGAACGAAGCCGGGAATCGCATCCTGCTTGATGCCAAGCGCCGGCACCCACCACGCGTGGAGCACGTCGTTGGCGGTGATGATCACGCGCACCTTCGTGTCGATCGGAACGACCAGCGGCCGGTCGACCTCGAGCAGATAGTGGGGGCCTTTGGGTTCCCTGTTTTCGATCTGCGCCAGCGGCGTGGTCAGGTTCGAATAGAAGCCGATTCCGTCCTGCAGATAGTCGTAGCCCCACTTCCACTGATAGCCGGTGACCTTGACCGTGAGCTCGGGCGCGGAGGTGTCCTTCATCGCCAGGATCGTCTTGGTCGCCGGCCACGCCATGAACAGCAGGATGAGGAACGGAATGACGGTCCAGACGATCTCGACCATCGTGTTTTCGTGGAACTGCGCCGCCTGGTGCCCAACCGATCGGCGATGCTTGAAGATCGAATAGAACATCACGCCGAACACGAGCACGAAGATGACGACGCAGATCCAGAAGATGTAGAGGTTGAGGTCGTACATCTGCCCGGCGATCGGCGTGATCGGCGGCTGGAAATTCACGTCCCACGCCGCCGCGGCCACGCCGGGTACGAATCCCGCGAGCCCGGCACCGGCAGCCCTCATTGGAGTCCCCGCCTGCGTCCTCACCTGCGTCATCCCACGCGCCAGCGTGCGGCGGCCCGCTGCGTTTCCCCTGTACTTGCCAACCATGCTATCCCCGATCGTACTTGTCGTTCCGATGCCGTCACCTGCGGTCACCGTGCGCCGGTCAACCGGCGCAGCTCCTGCGCTACCGCCAGCCGCTCGGCAACGGGCAGCGCGCAGCCGAACACCCACGCGTCACTGCCGCTGCGCAACTTCACCTGTGGCGACCGGCCGAATCCTTCGGACTCGACTTCGACACGCAACCAATACCGGTTGAATTCATGCCGTTCCCTGTTGCCGCCCGATACCCGTTCGACCACGACGCGGTCGCCCGCAATGGTCAGTCGTTCCCAATCCTCCGCGCGCCGCTCGACATAATAAAAGGCGCAGCCGAGCAAGGCGATTTCCAGCACCGAGTACGGCAGCACGGGCCACGCACCGACGACGGCGAACGCCGCCGCCAATACCAGGCTGACCGCGGCGAGCGCGCCGAAGACCTGCCAGCGCGGACGCCGCCCCAACGAGTCGTTCCGGCGCGCGACCACACAATATTCGAGGTCGGCAGGGAGCGGAGGGAGGGCAACGCTCGACATGGTTCAGTTTGAATTCCGTCGCTGATTCGAACAGCGCGTTCCGACGGGTAACGATGTT
>Ga0184632_10000468_pt1 | contig 15875 bp, 14 predicted proteins | sample PLM31_50_b1_FD_133153 | JGI IMG/M metagenome (GOLD analysis project Ga0184632, IMG submission 133153) | Groundwater sediment microbial communities from an aquifer in East River, Colorado, USA - PLM3-1_50_b1 | ecosystem: Environmental > Terrestrial > Soil > Riparian zone | place: USA: East... | reverse complement strand
TCGATCCATTTCTGATTCAGCAAGGAATCCAGATCGCAGCACAGGCAGCAAAGCATCGGCTGCCATCCATATTCTCCAATCGGGAGTATGCAGAGGCCGGCGGTCTCATGAGCTATGGACAAAACCAGGCAGACATCTACCGGCGCGCCGCCACGTATGTGGACAAGATCCTCAAGGGTGCGAAGCCCGGTGATCTGCCCGTCGAACAGCCCGCCAAACTCGAATTGTTGATCAACCTCAAGACGGCGAAAGCGATCGGGCTCACGATCCCGCAATCGGTGTTGCTGCGTGCCGACGAGGTGATCCAGTGATGCCCCCAGCAAACCGGACTCCCGCCGTTTGGAGAGGGAATATGCGCAGGCGGCGATCAAGCACCGGCTGCCGTCGATGCAGGAAATCGAAATCAGCGCGCGTGAGGGCGCACTCATGAGCTATGGACCCGCCTTCGAGGAGATATTCCGCGGGGCTGGTCGTCAATCTGCAGACCACCCGCGCGATCGGAGTCGTCGTGCCACAATCGGGGCTGCTCAGCGCCGACGAGGCCATTCAATGACGATGCGGCGCCACTTCCTCTTGCTGATTGGTGTCGTCACGGCGTGGATTCCAATGGGCGCGTGGACCCAACAACCCGGCCGGCTGCCAAAGGTTGGCATCCTGTCGCCGGGCAAGCAAGTGGACACGGACTGCGCATCCAGGGCCAATCAAGGGCCGGGGCCGGGCTGCTTCCTCGAAGGGCTCCGCGCTCTCGGCTATGGCGATGGTCGCAACGTTGCGCTCGAATACCGATTTGCGGAGGGCGTCGCCGAAAGACTTCCCGCGCTGGCGGCCGAACTGGCGAGCCTCCAGCCGGACGTCATCTACACGTTTACCACCGGTGGGGCCGACGCAGCCGCGAAGGCCACTTCCTCGATTCCTATCGTCGTCGGTCCGGCCGGCGAGAGTACGCTCGAGCGGCTTGCCGGCAACTTCGCGCGGCCGGTCGGCAACGTGACGGGCGTGACGCTGAACAGTTTTGGACAGGACCAGAAGTGCCTTGAGCTTCTGAAGGTGTTGGCGCCGCGTACGTCCCGTGTGGCCGTTATGGTCAATCCGGACAATCCGAACAACCGCGGGTATCTGATAGTCTTGAGTCCAGCGGCCAACCAACTAGGTATCGCTCTGACCGGAATCGAAGCGCGGAACGAGTCCGATCTGCCGCAGGCGTTCGCCTCGATCCTGGCAAGCGGAGCGGATGCGGTACTCATCGTCGACGACGCCGCGCTTGCGGGCACGCCCGAGGTTCGCAAGCAGATCATCAAGTGGGCGCTGGGTCGTCGCTTGCCGGTCGCATCGCCCAGCTCGCGGATCGCTCCCGAGGGTGGACTCGTTTCTTTGGGCGCCGACAATGCGGCGCTCGCCCGGCGCGCCGCGTTCTACGTTCACCGAATCCTGGGCGGGGCCAAGCCCGCCGATCTCCCCGTCGAGCGTCCGACGATCTTCAAGCTGTCACTGAACCGCAAGACCGCCGCGGCCCTTGGAATCACTATCCCGCCGTCGCTTCTGCTACGCGCCGACGAGGTCATCCAGTGATGCGCAACGGCGTCAATCCAGCCCCCGCGATCGTCGCGGACAAGCCCGCTGGATCGGCCACGCCTGCTGCGACGCGACGATCGCGCCAGGGCCGGCTGTTTCGCAAATACCTGCTCCTGATTCTTACGCTGGTAAGCGGCGCCTTGCTTGCATCAGGTGCGATCAGCGTTTATTTCTCGTATCAGGAACAAAAAACCGCTCTGGGCAATCTGCAACAGGAAAAGGCGATCGCGGCGGCATCGCGCATTGAGCAATACATTCGCCAGATCGAGCAACAGCTCGCCTATGCGGCGCTTCCACAGCTCGATGCCAGCGACGTCGAATTGCGCCGCATCGAATTCCTGAAGCTCCTGCGTCAGGTGCCCGAAGTCACGGACATCACGCAACTCGATGCCACGGGCCACGAGCAAGTCGCCGTCTCCCGGCTCGGCATGGATGTCATGAGTTCGGGCAAGGACCGCTCGCAGGAACCGGCCTTTCGAGGCGCGAAGCGCGGCCAGCCGTGGATCGGCCCCGTGTACTTCCGCAAGGAGACCGAGCCTTACATGACGATCGCGGTCCGGTCGGGCAGCGACAGCGGGCCGGTGACGATCGCCGAAGTCAATCTCAAGTTTATCTGGGACGTGGTGTCGCGGATCAAGATTGGCGACAAGGGCAAGGCCTCCGTCGTCGACCGCAACGGCTTCCTGGTGGCGGACCCGGATATCGGGCTGGTCCTGCGCAAGACGAATCTGTCCGAGCTCCCGCATGTGAAGGCGGCCACGAGCACGCAGGGCTTTGGCGATTCCGCCATGCTCTCGCGCGACCCCAACGGCACGCCGGTGCTCGTGTCGGTGGCGCCGATCGAATCGCTCAACTGGAAGGTATTCGTCGAGCAGCCCGTATCCGAGGTATACGCGAAACTCAATGCGTCCATCCTGCGCACGGGGCTGTTATTGCTGGCGGGACTCGTGATTTCCGCACTGGGCGCGCTGGCGCTCGCACGCGGCATGGTCCGACCGATCCGCACGCTTTCCGAGGGTGCGCAGCGCATCGGCGAGGGCGATCTCGACCAGAAGATCGACGTGCGCACCGGCGACGAACTGGAAGCGCTCGCCGACCGTTTCAACCGGATGTCGGGGCAGTTGAAGGAGTCGTACGCGGGCCTCGAGCGCAAGGTCGAGGAACGCACGCGCGAACTGCAGAATTCGCTCGAGCAGCAAACGGCGATCAGCGAGATCCTGCGCGTCATCTCGAGTTCGCCGACCGACGTGCAACCGGTGCTCGACGCGGTCGCCGAGCGGGCGGCTCACCTGTGCGATGCGCCGACCGCGCGAGTGCTTCTCATCGACGGCGACGTGCTTCGGCCGATGGCGGAATACTCTACGGATAACGCGCTTCCTTCCATCGGCCCGACGCTGCTCAAGAAAACCTCCGTCAGCGGGCGTGCCGCGCTCGACCGGGTGACCATCCACCTTCCCGATATTGTTCCTCTCTTCGACACCGAGTTCCCGGACGCGCGGGAAAGTGCGACGCGCCAAGGCATCCGTACCATCCTCGGGGTTCCGCTGGTCCGCGAGGGTGGCGCATATGGGGCAATTTTGCTGTGGCGCGGAGAACCCCGCCCGTTCGCACCCGACCAGATCGCGCTGGTCGAGACCTTCGCCCGCCAGGCCGCGATCGCCATCGACAACGTGCGCCTCTTCAACGAAACCAAGGAAGCGCTCGCGAAGCAGACGGCGATCAGCGAAATCCTGCAGGTGATCTCGAGCTCGCCGACCAACGTGCAGCCCGTGCTCGACGCGATCGCCGACCGGGCTGCGCAACTGTGCGACGCGTCGGCGGCATCGATCTGGCTCACCGAGGGCGACACGCTCCGGCATCTGGCCTCGAAGGGGCCGTCGGCCGAACCGGCCAACAGCGTCGATGCGTTGCCCATCAACCGTGATTCCATGTCAGGCCGCGCGCTGCTGGAATGCAGAACGATTCACGTACGCGACATGTTGGCCGAATCAAGCGAATACCCGATGAGCGCCGAGATCGCGCAGCGTTCGGGCCACCGCACGCTTCTCGTCATGCCCCTGTTACGCGAGGGGCAGCCGTTCGGGACGATCCTGCTGCGCCGGCAGGAAGTTCGGCCCTTCAGCGATCAGGAAATCGCGTTGCTGCGGACCTTCGGCGATCAGGCGGCGATCGCGCTCGAAAATGTCCGCCTGTTCAACGAAACGAAAGAAGCGCTCGACCAGCAGCGCGCATCCGGCGAAGTGCTCGCCGCCATCAGCAATTCGATTGCGGATACGTCGCCTGTATTCGACAAGATCCTCGTGAGCTGCGAGCGTCTGTTCGCGGGCAAACTGGTCGGGATTACCTTGGTCGGAGAAGACGGCCGCATCCACCTTGGTGCGTACCATGGCCCGAAGCGCGAGGCATTCGAGAAGATCTTTCCGACATCCGTCGACGAGGAAACCGGCGGCGGCGCGGCAATTGTCCGTCGCACGATTCTGCATTTTCCTGACGTCGAGAACGGCATCGGCGTCCCGGTTGGGGTCGTTCGTGGGTGTCGGACATTGGACATCCGCGCGGCGATCTTCGCTCCGATGTTGTGGGAGGGCCGCGGCATCGGCGCGATCTTCGTAGGCCGCGAAAACGTCGGCCCGTTCTCCGACAAGGACATCGCGTTGCTGCGCACGTTTGCCGACCAGGCCGTGATCGCGATCCAGAATGCGCGGCTGTTCCGCGAGATCCAGGACAAGAGCCGCGAGCTCGAAGTCGCGAACAAGCACAAGTCCGCATTCCTGGCGAGCATGTCGCATGAACTACGTACGCCGCTCAATGCGATCATCGGCTTTTCCGAAGTGCTGCTGGCACGGCTCTTCGGCGAGCTCAACGTCAAGCAGGACGACTACCTCAAGGACATCCATTCGTCCGGCAGGCACTTGCTGAACCTGATCAATGACGTCCTGGACCTTTCGAAGGTCGAGGCCGGGCGCATGGAACTCGAAGTGTCGCAGTTCGACTTGCCGGCGGCGCTGGCGGATGCGATGACGCTGATCCGCGAACGCGCGACCAAGCACGGGATCGCGCTTGGTCTCGACGTCGCGCCGGCGATCGCAACCGTGTCCGGCGACGAGCGCAAGTTCAAGCAGATCCTGCTCAACCTGCTTTCCAATGCGGTGAAATTCACACCCGACGGCGGGTACATCGACGTGAGCGCCGCGCGAGAAGAAACGGGCATCGTGATTGCCGTGAAGGACACCGGGATCGGCATTGCATCGGCAGACCAGGAGGCGGTGTTCGAAGAGTTCCGCCAGGTCGGCGGCGACTACACGAGCAAGCAGGAGGGCACCGGCCTCGGGCTGGCCCTCACGCGCCGTTTCGTCGAGTTGCACGGGGGGCGCATCTGGGTGGAAAGCGTACCAGGCAAGGGATCCACCTTCTTCTTCACATTACCGGATCGTCCATGAGCACCACCGAGCCGTTCAAACGTGCGGGACTGCGGGCTGCCTCCCGGGGCAGCGTAGCGGCACCAGCCGCAAGCGTGGGGGTTGTACAGTGAGCCTCATTCTCATCGTCGAAGACAACCCGCGGAACATGAAGCTCGTCCGCGACGTGCTGCAGGTCAAGGGCCACGAGACACTGGAGGCCACGACGGCGGAGGAAGGCATTCCGCTGGCGATCGAGCGCAAGCCGGCGCTGATCCTGATGGACATTCAACTGCCGGGAATGAACGGCATCGATGCGTTGCGCCTGCTGCGCGGCGATCCTGCTACCGCGAAGATTCCCGTGATCGCGGTGACCGCGTCTGTGATGCAGCATGATCGCAAGCTCATCACGGAGGCCGGCTTCGACGGCTACGTCGGCAAGCCGATCAGTCTCATGGAGTTTCTCGACGCGGTCAATGCAATGCTGGCACGCGGACCCAATTGACTTGCGCTATTCGAGCTCGAGCGCGTCGCTGATGGCGGCGATGCCCGCTTTTGCGCACACATCGTCGGCGTCGCCGCCCGGTGCGCCCGACACACCGATGCCACCCACCAGTGAACCCTTGGCACGAATGAGCAAGCCGCCACCGACCGCAACGACGTTCGGTAATTCCCGAACGCCACTGGATGCCTTGCCCGCCTGCGTTGACGCGGCGAGCTCGGTGGTGTCGGTACGGAAGCTGACCGCGGTGGCCGCCTTGCCGATGGCGGTCTGGCTCGTATGCGCACCCGCCAGGTTGTCGCGCAGCAGGGCGAGGGGCTGACCACCGCGGTCGACCACCGCGACGGCGACGGTGTAGCCATCCTTCTGGCAGCGCGCGAGTGCCGCTTGCGCGGCCGTGAGCGCAGCGAATGTTGTGAGCGTCGGATAGTCCGCCAGCATCTTCTGCGCAAACGATGATGGGGCCAGGGCCACACCCAGCACTGTCGCCATGATCGCCGCGATCGACGTTGTTCGCATGTCGCTCTCCCGTTATTGGCCTTTGAACACCGGCTTGCGCTTTTCCTTGAACGCAAGAATGCCTTCCCGGTAGTCGTCGCTGTCGTACACGACGCGGCGCAACCCCTCCACGCGCTCGAATCCCTGCGGCGACATCGGCCGCGCGCCGGCGAGAATGCGCAGTTGTTCCTTCATGACCGCGATGCTCAATGGCGCATTCGCAGCGATCTGCCGCGCCAATTCGAGCGTGAAAGATTCGAGCTCCGGAACCGGTATGACGTGGTTCACGATGCCGAGCTGTTCGGCGCGCGGCGCCTTGATCGGCTGCGCGGTGAACGCCATTTCCTTGACGATCCGCAGATTGGCGGCGTTGAGGAACGTGACCATGCCCGCGACGTTGTAGGGAACGCCGAGCTTGGCCGGCGTGATGGCGAATGTCGTCGCCGGCGACGCGACGATCAAGTCGCAAGCGAACGCAACCTCACACGCGCCACCCCACACCGTTCCTTCGATCATTGCGATCACGGGCGCCTCGAACCCCTCGAGCTCGCGCACCAGACGGCACAGCGGATCGTCCCAGCCCAGCGGATCGCGTTCCGCCTCGGGCAACTCGCCGATGTCATGTCCGGCCGACCAGACCGCAGCGCCTGGTTGCGCGCGCAGAATCACGACGCGCACGCGGCTCGTCTTGAATTGCGCGAGCGCCGCGACGAGCTCGCGCACCAGCGGCGCGGTCAACGCGTTGCGCTTTTCCGGATTGTTCAACGTGATGAAACCGACGTCGTCCTGCATGGCGGCCACGATCAGCGACATGAAGCCAACTCCATGGTAAATGTCGAAACTATTGGTAATTACCGAAATCAGTGGCGTCGAATGCAAGACTCCGTCGTCCCCGCGAAGGCGGGGACCCAGTGTCTTTTCTCAAACGTCGCTGGGTCCCCGCCTTCGCGGGGACGACGATATCCAGAATCTTGGCGCTACGCATTTCCGTAAGGCTCGGCAAGTAGAGACTGAGAAAGCGCCGGCAGTGTGTCGAGGGTAATGGAAGCGCGGGTTTGGCGCCATCACACTTGAAAGGCGGAACCGGTGGCGCCATGTGCCGGCTATGCCGCTCGATTACCCTCACCACGAGCCGCCAGCCAGCGACCCGGTGCGTCCGCTGCCGGACGCCGATCTCCTCGACGCCTATTCCCGCGCCGTCTCGGGCGCCGTTGCGCTGGTTGCGCCGGCGGTGGCGCATGTCCGCGTCGAGCGCGCGAAAGCGGCCCGCGGGGGGCAGGGTTCGGGCTCCGGCTTTCTCATCACGCCCGACGGTTATCTCGTCACCAACAGTCATGTGGCAGGCGGCGCGGCGGCGATCGAAGTCACGTTGCCGGACGGCCGGACCGCCGAAGCGCGAATCGTGGGCGACGATCCCGATTCCGACCTCGCCGTGCTGAAAGTGGCGGCCAACGACCTCGCGTGGATACGCTTCGGCGATTCGTCCATCGTCCGCGTCGGCCAGGTCGCGATCGCCATCGGCAGTCCGTTCGGATTCGAGCATACGGTGACGGCAGGCATTGTCAGCGCCCTCGGACGCTCGATGCGCGCCCAGACCGGCCGCCTGCTCGATAACGTGCTGCAAACCGATGCGTCGCTCAATCCCGGCAATTCGGGCGGTCCGCTGGTCGACGCGCGTGGTGCCGTCATCGGCGTCAATACCGCGGTGATTCGCGCGGCGCAGGGGATCTGTTTCGCCATTGCGTCGTCGACGGCGGAACGCGTCGCGATCGCGCTGATCCGCGAGGGACGCGTGCGGCGTGCACGCCTTGGCGTGGGCGGGCAGACGCTGCCGTTGCCGCGGCGCATCGTGCGCCACTTCGCATTGCCTCGCGAGTCTGGCGTGCGGATCGAAACCGTCGAGCGCGAATCGCCGGCCGCCGTCGCGGGCCTCGCGCGCGGCGATGTCATCGTGACGCTCGATGGCACGCCGGTTCCGGACGTCGACACATTGCAGCGGTTGCTTGCGGCGGACGCGATTGCACGTCCGATCGAGGTCCTGATCGTCCGCCGCGACCGGACGCTCACGCTGACGGTCACCCCCGTCGAATCCGCCAGCCGGACGGGTTGACCCGCTCAGCGTCCGGGGCCGCCGCTTTGCAGCCCGCGGCGTCCTGTGCAACAATCAGTCCAACTTTATTTTGCATCAGGGTGGCACCGATGCTCGACCGTGACGGCTATCGCCCGAACGTCGCCATCGTGATCGTCAACGGCAGGAACCAGGTTTTCTGGGGCAAGAGGATCCGCGAACACTCGTGGCAATTTCCGCAAGGCGGCATCAATCCCGGTGAAACGCCCGAACAGGCGATGTACCGGGAGTTGCGCGAGGAAGTGGGGCTCGAATCCCAGCACGTGAAGGTTCTCGGCCGTACGCGCGAATGGCTGCGGTACGACGTGCCGCAACATTGGATCAAACGCGAATGGCGCGGCAGCTATCGCGGGCAAAAACAGATCTGGTATTTGCTGCGGCTGGTCGGACGCGACACCGACGTGAGCCTGCGTGCCTCCGGGCACCCGGAGTTCGACGCGTGGCGCTGGCACGACTACTGGATCGAGCTTGAAACGGTGATCGAGTTCAAACGCGAATCGTATCGGCGCGCGCTGCTGGAGCTCGAGCGGTTCCTGCACGCCAAGCCGCAGACCCGCCGGCAGCGTCTGTACGGTATCCATCACCCGGAAATGCCAGACTCCTACGCAGACCCGGTCGCGCCGTCGACCGAATAGCCCGTTAGTCGTCGTCCCCGCGAAGGCGGGGACCCAGTGGCTTCTGGTCCAAGACGCTGGATTCCCACCTTCGCGGGAATGACGTTGCCGGGATGACCGCCCTACTTGCTGCAGTCGCCGACCCGCTTCGCGGCGATGGTCATGATGAGCGGCGCGCTCCTACCGCTCTTTTCGGTCACGGTCAGGTCGACCTTGCCGTCGTAGCGATCCCCACCGAACCGGATCTCGGCCTTGCCTTGCGTCGTGAGCGTGTCGTTCGTGCAAGCGAGTTCGTAGGTCGCGCGTTCGGACGTACGCTCAACGTTGGACAGACTGCAATTGCCGTCGGGCCGTGGCAGCGTCCTGGTGCCGCTATCGATATCCGTTTGCGAGATGCATTCCCGCACGGCAGGTATTGTTTGCGCCCGCCCGTTGACGTCGAACGTCAGCGAGAGCTCCCACAGCCCCGGCTGCATGCCGCCATCGGCCAGCGCAGGCATTGGCAGAAGCAGAGTGGCTGCGAGTGCGGAAGCTAGAGCCCAAGTACGTTTCATCTCGCGTGGATCCTGGACGATGACTGGCGCATCATACCAACAGGACCATGTTGTCCCGGTGGATGAGCTCCGCCTCGTCCACGTATCCCAGGATCGACTCGATTTCCGCCGAAGGCTTGCGCAGGATCCTCAAAGCGTCCTGCGCCCCATAGTTGACGAGGCCGCGTGCGACTTCGCGGCCATCGGGCGCGTAACACCCGACGACTTCGCCGCGCTCGAAATTGCCTTCGACGGCGACCACGCCGATCGGCAGCAGGCTCTTACCCTCCTTGGACAATGCGCGCACGGCGCCGGCGTCGAGCCGCAACTTGCCGGCCAATTGCACATGGTCGGCGAGCCATTGCTTGCGCGCGGCAAGCGACGCGGCAGGTGCGATCAGCGCGGTCCCGATGGCCTCGCCGGCCGCGAGCCGCGTCAATACGTTCGCGTCGCGGCCGCACGCAATGATCGTCGATGCTCCCGACCGCGCGGCGCGCTTCGCCGCCAGCACCTTGGTCAGCATGCCGCCGCGCCCCAATGAGCTGCCGGCGCCGCCCGCCATCGCCTCGAGCGCGGGATCGCCGGCGCGCGCTTCGCCGACGAATGTCGCCTGCGGATTCGTGCGCGGGTCGGCCGTATAGAGGCCCTGCTGGTCGGTCAGCAGGACGAGGACATCCGCCTCGATGAGATTGGCGACCAATGCGCCGAGTGTGTCGTTGTCGCCGACGCGAATCTCGTCGGTGGTTACGGTATCGTTTTCGTTGACGATCGGGATCACCGAGAGCTTGAGCAGGGTGCGCAGCGTCGTCCGCGCATTGAGATAGCGACGGCGATCGGAAAGGTCATCGTGCGTCAGCAATATTTGCGCGGTATGCAGGCCGAACTTCGCGAAAGCCGCTTCGTACGCTTGCACGAGGCCCATCTGTCCGACGGCCGCCGCGGCCTGCAATTCGTGAATGGCGTGCGGTCGCGTGCTCCAACCCAATCGCTTGATGCCTTCCGCGATCGCGCCTGACGACACCAGGACCACCTCGCGTCCGTCGCGCTTCAACTGCGCGATCTCTTCCGCCCAGCGCGCGACCGCGGCGTGGTCGAGTCCCCGACCGTCGTCGGTGACGAGGCTCGAGCCGACTTTCACGACGAGCCGCCTGGCATCGGTGAAGACGCTGGTCACGGCGCGTCTTCCGAGGCGCGGCGTCGCCGCGCGCGGACCGGCGCAGGCGTGACGACGAGCGGTGCGTCGGCCGTTTCATCGCCGTCGACAGCGGCCGTTGCATACGAGGGATGCGCATCGAGCCATGCCTGGATGGCGAACGTAAGCTCGCGGCAACCTTCGCCGTTCACCGCCGAGATCGCGAACGCGGGACCCTTCCATCGATAGGACTTCACGAAGGCGGCGACGCGCTGCGCGCGCATATCTTCGGGGATCAGGTCCAGCTTATTGAGCACGAGCCAGCGTGGTTTCTCGAACAGCGCTTCGTCGTAGAGCTTCAACTCCTTGACGATCGCCCGCGCGTCGTGCACCGGATCGGCTTCCTCGTCAAACGGCGCGAGATCGACCAGATGCAACAACAGGCGTGTACGTGCCAGATGCCGCAGAAAGCGATGCCCGAGGCCGGCGCCGTCCGCAGCGCCCTCGATCAGGCCAGGTATGTCCGCGACGACAAAGCTCTTCGCTTCGCTCGTACGCACAACGCCCAGATTCGGCGCCAGCGTGGTGAAGGGATAGTCGGCGACCTTGGGGCGCGCCGCGGAGATCGCGCGAATCAGCGTCGACTTGCCGGCGTTGGGCATCCCCAGCAATCCGACGTCCGCCAACACGCGCAGCTCGAGCTTCAAATGCTTCTGTTCGCCCGGCTCGCCCTTCGTGAATTGACGCGGCGCACGGTTGGTGCTCGTCTTGAAATGCAGATTGCCCAGGCCGCCCTTGCCGCCCTGGGCCAGCAGCGCGCGCTGGCCGTCGGCCGCAAGATCGGCGATGCGTTCACCCGTATCGGCATCGGCGATCACGGTTCCGACGGGCACGCGCAGGACGATGTCGTCGGCGCCGCGGCCATACTGGTCCGCGCCGCGTCCGTTCTCACCGCGCTTGGCGCGATGGATGCGCGCGTAGCGATAGTCGATCAGCGTGTTGATGTTGCGATCAGCAATGGCATAGATGCTGCCGCCCCGACCGCCGTCGCCGCCGTCGGGTCCGCCGCGCGGAATGTATTTTTCGCGGCGAAAGGACGCGGCGCCGTTGCCGCCGTCGCCAGCCAGGACTTCAATGGTCGCTTCGTCGATGAATTTCAAGGTTGCCTCAGGTAAAGCACGAAGCGCTCGGTGTCGTCGCCGCGCCGGCCGCCGCTCCACACGGAGGTCCACCCGGGCGGCGGCTCCGGATCGGTCGGCAGTCGCCCGTATTGAACCAGCAGCGCTTCGCACGCATGCACCGGACGGACCTCTTCGCGCACGGTATGAATGCCGGCGAAATACGCGAAGAGCGCGCGCTGGGGTTCCCCGAGATTGCGGCTCGCGACGCAACCTTTCGGCGGTAGCCGCATTGCGACATTCTCCACCGTCCAGCGATAGCTGCGGCGCGAATCGAGATAAGGCAGCCAGATCGTGGTGACCAGTCCCCAGATGAGCGTCACGCCGGCGGCCCAGTTGAGAATCGCCCGCCGATTCGAACGGCGCGCGGGCCGCACCAGCACGACCCACAGCACCGTCAGCCCGACCGCCGCGAGCATCGATCCCAAATGAAACGACGGCTTGTAACCGACTTCCGTATCGCGGAAGAGCCGCGCGATATTCTCGGGCATCCCGTTGATGTACGAATCGATCCAGAAACCCCAGAACACGACCGCCACCAGTCCGAACGAAAGAATGCCGAACCAGTCGAGCGCCCCGGAAAAGCCGCGCTTCAGCGAATCGACTTCGAGTGCCGCAAGCAAGGCCAGCGGCACGAGCAGCGCCAGCGCGTTGGCGAGCCGTGCTTCCGGCGTCGCGAGCAGGCTGCCGAGGATCACGAGCGACAGAACGCCGGGCACGATGATCCCCGGCTGCGTCATGCCTCCGTTGAATCCGCGTGCGCGCAGCCAGAGCAGCCAGAGGATCAGCGGCAGCGACGGCCAGGCAAACCAGATGAGGTTGCGCAGGTAGTACAACGGCTGCGCACCTTCACCGCCCAGCATGGCAAGGTAATGCGCGGGCGATTCGCTTTGCCACCACGCCGCGAACAATGCCGGGTCGCGCGCCTGGAGCATGAGCGGCCACGGCAGCGCGAGCACGAACGCGACGCACAACGCAATTGCCACGGTGACTGCGTAGGCGCGGCTGCGCCACGCGCCGCCGCACGCCGGCAAGAGCACTGCGGTGACGACGAGCCAGAGTGGACCGATGAGTCCGTGGCCCATGAACGCGACCGCGATGCCGACGCCGAGTGCCGCTCCGCCCGCGATGGGTCGGCGCAAGGCCAGCGCGAATCCATAGAGGCCCACCGCGATGCCGACCGTGAGAAACAATTCGGGCGACAGCACGTGCGCCCGGTCCCAGAAGCCGACGCTTCCCACCAGGAGCAATACGGGGAGCCAGCGGAAGGCGCGGCCGTTGAGTTCGCGGCTGGCGTACGCGGTCGCAAGCAGCACCAGCGTCAATGCGACGCCGGCGATCAGGCGCGCGGCATTGTGGATCTGCAGCGGCGGCGAGAATGCCTTGATCGCCAGCGCGCCGCCCATGTAGGCAAGCGGGGGCCGTGGAACGTAGGGCTCGCCGGCGAGTGTCGGCACCACCAGATCGCCGCTGTCCGCCATTTCGGACGCGACGCCGATCGACGTCGCATCCTCGGTCTTCCACGGATCGTGGCCGGCGAGCCCGAGTGCGACCCACGCCGCGCACAGCAGCACGAGGCCGAACTGCTTGAGCGCGCGATAGGGTCCCGTCGGACTGACCGCTTCCGGATCGACCGACTCAGGGATATAGGGACGGGGAGCGCGCATGCGGGGTGCCGAGACTGCGTGGATGCTACACACCCCGAAAGAAAAAGGCAGCCAAGGCTGCCTTTTCATGACATCGGGGATCGGGTCAGGCGGTCTTCGCCGCGACGCCCTTGGCGCCGTAGCGCTGGCGGAACTTGTCGATGCGGCCCGCCGTGTCCATCACCTTCTGCTTGCCCGTGTAGAACGGGTGGCACTGCGCGCAGACTTCGATGTGGAGCGGCTTGGTGACCGTCGACCGCGTGGCGAAGACGTTGCCGCAGCTGCAGGTGACCTGCACTTCGGCGTACTTGGGGTGGATGCCTTCTTTCATGATGTCCTCTTTCGTCGCGTTGGACCCGCTAGCCCGCGGTGGATGGTGCTCGCCGGCGCGCTGCCGCTGGAAGTGCCTCGGATGTTCCCTTTTCAGGGTTCGAAGGCGGAACCGATAATTATGCCGATTTTCCGCCTACCCTGCAAGGTGGAGGCACGATAGTCGCCTAGCAATGGACTCGATAATTCGTCGTAAAAACAGCGACATAGACAGTAAAGGCAAGGTCAAGCCCGGTCTACAAGGATTGCGCGTCAACCACAGGCTCGCGTCGGCGCCCGTCCACGCGAAGCGCGGCCGGGACAATTTATCCACGCCGCATGCTGTCGAAGAACTCGGTGTTGGTCTTGGTCTGCTTGACCTTGTCGAGCAGGAATTCCATCGCCTCGAGCTCGTCCATCGGGTAGAGGAGCTTCCGCAGGATCCACACTTTCTGCAGGATGTCGGGCTTGAGCAGCAGCTCTTCGCGGCGCGTGCCTGAGCGATTGACGTTGATCGAGGGGTAGATCCGTTTCTCGGCCATCCGGCGGTCAAGGTGGATTTCCATGTTGCCGGTGCCCTTGAACTCCTCGTAGATCACGTCGTCCATCCGCGATCCGGTGTCGATCAGCGCGGTGGCGATGATCGTCAGCGACCCGCCTTCCTCGATGTTGCGCGCGGCGCCGAAGAAGCGCTTCGGCCGCTGCAACGCGTTGGCGTCGACGCCGCCGGTCAGCACCTTGCCCGACGCCGGCACGACGGTGTTGTACGCGCGCGCAAGTCGCGTGATCGAATCGAGCAGGATCACGACGTCCTTCTTGTGCTCGACCAGGCGCTTTGCCTTCTCGATCACCATTTCGGCGACCTGCACGTGGCGGGTCGCGGGTTCGTCGAATGTCGACGACACCACTTCGCCGCGGACCGAGCGCTGCATTTCGGTCACTTCCTCGGGCCGCTCGTCGATCAGCAGCACGATCAGCACCACGTCCGGATGGTTCGCGGCGATCGAGTGCGCCACATGCTGCAACATCACCGTCTTGCCGGACTTGGGAGACGACACCAGCAGACCCCGCTGGCCCTTTCCGATGGGTGCGACGATGTCGATGATCCGGCCGGTGATGTTCTCTTCGGCCTTGATGTCGCGCTCGAGTACCATGGGCTTGTCGGGAAACAACGGCGTCAGGTTCTCGAACAGGATCTTGGTTTTCGCGTTCTCCGGCGACTCGAAATTGACCTTGTCGACCTTGACCAGCGCGAAGTAGCGTTCGCCATCCTTCGGCGTGCGGATCTCGCCCTCGATCGTGTCGCCGGTGTGCAGGTTGAACCGGCGGATCTGCGACGGCGAGATGTAAATGTCGTCGGTATTCGCGAGGTACGAGGTATCGGGCGACCGCAGGAAGCCGAAGCCGTCGGGCAGCACTTCGAGGACGCCGCCGCCGAAGATCGACTCCCCCTTCTTCGCCTGCTGTTTCAGCAATGCGAAGATGAGGTCGTGCTTGCGCATGCGGTTCGCGCCTTCGATCTCGTTCGAGTTACCGACTTCGATCAGTTCGGATACGTGTTTGGATTTGAGTTCGGATAGATGCATGGCGCTGGAGGGAGGCGTGCCGGAGCGGCGCGAATCCGGCCTTGTTGCGGCCGTAAGGACTTGCCAGGGACGGATTTGGGATCGCGGCGTCGCGCGGAAGGCTTAAGCGGCGACCGGCGATTCAGGCACGATTTCGACAAGTAAGGCGGCGGGTCAATTCAGATCTGCACGCCACGCTTACGACACAGCAGGGTATAGAGGATGCCGGCGGCTGTCAACCAGACCGCCGCGCGGCCTGAATAGGCTCCTTACAGATTGCTGTCGAGGAATGCGGTCAACTGCGACTTGGTCAGCGCGCCGACCTTCTGCGCATGCGCCTGGCCACCCTTGTACAGGATCACCGTCGGAATGCCGCGGATGCCGTATTTGCCGGGCGTGGAAGGATTGGCGTCGATGTCGAGCTTGGCCACGGTGACCTTGTCGCCGTACTCCTTGGCGATTTCGTCGAGCACGGGGGCGAACATCTTGCAGGGGCCGCACCATTCCGCCCAGAAATCGACCAGCACCGGATTGCCCGATTGCAGTACGTCCTTGTCGAACGTTGCATCGGAGACATGCTTGATGGCTTCAGTCATCGGAAATCCTCTCGTATGCGGGCGCCTCGCCCGCGCGGGAAGGTTAGGTGGTGACGCTTCTGGTTGGCCTTACGGTAGCCGAACGGCGGGGCTGGCGCAAGTTGGTATGCCACAGACGTACCATAGGGGCCGGTCTGGTAAAATTCAAGGTCCGCCCGCACCATTGCGGCCATTCGGGCCGCGCCCCCCATGACCTACGCCGTC
>Ga0184632_10000467_pt1 | contig 15892 bp, 15 predicted proteins | sample PLM31_50_b1_FD_133153 | JGI IMG/M metagenome (GOLD analysis project Ga0184632, IMG submission 133153) | Groundwater sediment microbial communities from an aquifer in East River, Colorado, USA - PLM3-1_50_b1 | ecosystem: Environmental > Terrestrial > Soil > Riparian zone | place: USA: East... | reverse complement strand
GATGCCTCGCCCTCCGAAACCCATGTACGCGAGGAAGCTCACTAGGGTGTCGACGGCCGGCGACTCGAGCACAACTTCGTACCGGCCTGGCTCGAGGTCGCGGGCGCCCTGGCTGTCGCGTGCCTTCTGGAACGCTTGCCGGCCGACGGCCTCGGGGTCGATCTCAGACACACGGCCGGCCGTCACGTCCGCGGAGCCCGCTCCGCCTTCACCCCCCGAGATCACGGTGGTAAGCGTGCTCTGCGTGTAGGGCGAATAGCAGTGTTGTCCCTCGCTGTTGGCGATCGCGACCTCGACCGCGGTCGTATCGAACGCCCCGGCCGCGTGGAACCCACCCTCCAACTGGGCCACGAGCGTCGCCACTCCCTCGGCTCGCTGCTCAGGTGTGGTACTCGCAGTGGCCTCGTCGAAGCGATCGAGATCCCTTACCTCGGCGGCTGGCGCCAGGCCAGCGAACGCAGGGTCAGGCGCGGCCACGAGCGCGATCTCGAGCGCGCTGGCGGCGGCTCGCCTTGCGCCTTCCTTGGAGAAGTCGTTGGAGGTTGACACGCCGATCCTTCCTCCAACGATGACTCGGACCTTGACCGCCGTGTCCTCGCGCCAAGTGCTCTGGTGGATAGAGGAGTTGGCGAAACGTGTAAGTCCGCCCCACTCGTGCATCAAAAGGACCTCGACCCCGTCCGCCCCTGGGAGATCGAGCGCCTCGTCGGCGATCGCCTTCACGTCGTTGGGTCCGATTGGACCTGTCAACTCACTTCACCCCCACGCGGACGTTCCGGAAGCGAGCCGGCGAGGTGCCGTGCCCCACGCGGGCGACCTGCCCGGGCTGGCCCTTGCCGCAGTTCGGCGTGCCCCACACCCTCCATGCCTCCGGGCCACCGACGGCGTCGCACGAACCCCAGAACTCCGTTGTTATCCCCGTGTAGTTGGGGTTCCTGTAGAGCTCGGTCAGCCTGCCGTTCTCGATCCGCCAGGCGATCTCGCACCCAAACTGGAAGTTGACTCGCTTGTCGTCGATCGACCAGGACTGGTTCGTGGCCATATAGACCCCATCCGGGGTGTCGCCGATGATCTCTTCGAGCGTGCCCTCGCCCGGCTCCAGGTTGATGTTCGTCATACGGATCAGGGGCATGTTCTGCCACCCATCGGCCCGCATGGCCCCACTCGATACGGAGCCGGGCCCAAGAACGGGCGCCGTCTCCCGGCTCGAGATGAACCCTTGGAACACGCCGCTCTCGACCAGGATCACTCGCTGGGCAGGGACCCCCTCGTCGTCGAAGCCGAAAGTCCCCAGCCCGCCGGTGATCGTGGCATCCGCGGACAGCGTGACCAGGTCGCTCCCGTAGCGAAGCTTTCCCCGGTCGCTCAGCCGGACGAACGAGGTCCCCGCGTACGCTTCCTCCATGCCGAGCACTCGGTCGAGCTCGAGCGGATGTCCGACGGACTCGTGGACCTGCGACATCATCTGGTCGCCGTCGAGTACCAGCGTCGTGACCTCTGATGGACAATCCTTCGCCGAAAGTAGGTCGACGGCCTGACGCCCCACGCGTTCGGCCTCTGCGGGGAGGCCGAGCGCACGGATGTGCTCGTATCCTGCGGCCCGCAGGTCACCGCGACCTGAGTTCGGATAAGACCTGCGCTGGACCTCACCATCGCGTATCGCGGTGGCCACCAGTCCTCCCCCAGAATTGATCACGGTCTGCTCGATCGCCGCGCCCTCGGAGGAAGCGAACGAGGTTTGCCTACGGTAGAAGTCGAGCGAGCCTTCGGCGAAGGAGACACCCTCGACCTCCTGCATGCGCCGGGAGGCTTCCATGAGGAGCGCCATCTTCTCGTCCAGCGGGACCAAGAAAGGATCTTCTTGTACATGTGTCTCCCAGACGGCGTGAACCGGATCGACCGGGGCCAGGCGCACGGGCTCCATCGGCAGGCGGGAGGCAGCCCGCGCGATCGTGGTAGCAAGGGCAGCCGTCCGCTCGATCTCCGCCTCTTCCCCTCGGACGGTGGCCGCGAAGCCCCAATAGCCGTCGACGAGTGCGCGAATGCCGACACCCTGGGAGAGCGTCCGATCGATTCCTTCGAGTTCCTGGTTCCTGACCGTGACCGATTCGGTCTCCTCAGAGACCTGCCGAGCGTCTGCATAGCCAGCCCCAGCCCTGCGGGCCGCGTCGACCGCCAGTTGCACCGGTTCCAGCATTAGCAAGACCTCCTCGATGAAGAATCGACGATCTCCTTGCCGCCGGGGTGCGGCCCCACGAGATCCGCCTGCGACCAAAGCCAGCGTACCGCAGCGGATCCTCGTCTGTGCAAACTGACCGATTAGCGTAAACTCCCTCGGCCCGAATCTCAGGTTCGATTTCCGCACCCCGAAAAGGAGGGAGACAGTGACTTCAACACACACCAGACCCCGGTTCGGACGCCTCTTGACGCTTCCGGGGGCGCTTGCGCTGGTGGTAGCGCTGGCGGGCAACGCATCGGCGGTCGTCCCGCTCACGGTGGTCGGTGAGGACCCTTACACCAATACGAACAGCTACCACAAGACCCAGGTGGAGCCCGACTCGTACTCCTTCGGCAACACCATCGTCTTCACGTACCAGGGAGGCGGCCGATTCAACGACGGCGGCTCGGACGACATCGGTTGGGCCACCTCGACCGACGATGGAGCGACCTGGACCTTCGGAGAGCTTCCCAGCACAACCGTCTACGCCACGCCGGCGGGGCCGTGGGACCGGATCAGCGACCCCTCGGTCGCCTACGATCCGCAGGACGACACGTGGATGATCGCCAGCCTGGCTATTACCGGGACCATCGGCAAGGCGGTCCTCGTCAGCCGCTCGTTCGACGGTGGCCTCACATGGCAGGCGCCCGTGACGGTCTCCCAAGGCGGGGGCAGCTCCTTCTACGACAAGTCGTGGATCGCCTGCGACACCGCAGCGGCCAGCGCGTTCTATGGCAACTGCTATGTGGAGTGGGACGACGCCTTCCAGGGCAATGCATTGAAGATGAGCCGATCGACAGACGGCGGAGCCTCCTGGACGGCCTCCACGGTCCCGAACGCCTCGGTCATCGGCGGGCAACCGGTGGTGCAGCCAAACGGCACCGTGGTGATGCCGATAACGGCCAACGGACTCCAGTCCTTCAAGTCGACGAACGGTGGAGTGAGCTACTCGGGCCCCTTCACGATCAGCTCGATCCAGACTCACGGCGTGAACGGCGGCCTGCGCGACGGCGGCGGCCTAGTCTCCGCGGAGGTCGACGCATCCGGCAAGGTCTACGTCGCGTGGCAGGACTGCCGGTTCCGAAGCGGCTGCTCGTCCAACGACATAGTCATGAGCACCTCGAGCGACGGCCAGAACTGGACCGCGGTGGTTCGCATACCTATCGATGGGACCAGCAGCACGGTCGACCACTTCATCCCTGGTATCGGTGTTGACCACAGCACGTCGGGCAATACTGCTCACATTGGCATCGCGTTCTATATGTACCCGAAGGCGAATTGCTCCTTCAGTACTTGCAAGTTGGCCGCGGGGTTCGTCGAGTCCCTCGACGGCGGAGCCACCTGGACGCATGTCCTCAGGATCCTCGGGCCGCTGAGGCTGAGGACGCTTCCGAGCACGACCAGCGGTTACATGGTGGGCGACTACATCTCGACCTCGTTCAACAGCGCGGGTCAGGCCTTCCCTGTGCTCGCCAACACGAATTCGACACAGACCTGCACCTTGGGCCAGATCACTTCGTGCAACGAGTTCATGGTCACCCCCACCGGCGGTCTGGCTCCCAGAGAGGGCAGCATCCCCGTGTCGAACGACAGGGTGGTGGCCCTCGGCCGCTCTCCTCGCCCCGTGGGCGCGTTGGGAACGGCCTACTAGAACCACCTAGCGGTCAAGGGACGGCGGCGGGTAGATCCCGCCGCCGTCCTATCGTCCCGGCCGGGGTGCGGCGGCGGAAGCGACTACCCTTTTCTCCTGCGCTGACCAGAACTGGAGGCGGGAGGATCAAGCTCGGGCTGCATCTCGGCTATTGGGGGGCCGGACCCTCCGACCTCATGCCTCTCGTACTGGAGGCCGAACGCCTCGGCTTCGATTCAGTCTGGAGCGCCGAGGCCTACGGCTCGGACGCCGTCACGTTGATCACGTGGGCGGCGGCCAGGACCGAGCGAATAGGGGTTGGCACTTCGATCATGCAGATCCCCGCGAGGACGCCGGCCGCCACCGCAATGACGGCGATCACCTTGGATCACCTGACCGGAGGCCGGTTCCGCCTCGGCCTGGGAGTGAGCGGGCCACAGGTCAGCGAGGGATGGCACGGCGTGGCGTTCGACCATCCTCTGGAGCGGACCCGTGAGTACGTGGATATCGTCCGCGCGATCCTCCGGAGGGATCAGCCCGTCGAGTACCACGGCCAGCACTACGATGTCCCGTTTCGCGGAGGGACGGGGCTGGGCAAGCCGCTCAAGACGATCGTGCATCCACTGCGTCCGGATCTGCCCGTATACCTAGCTGCCATTGGACCGAAGAACGTGGCCCTGGCGGCCGAGATCGCCGACGGGTGGCTCCCCACCTTCTTCGCGCCTGGACACGCGGACGTATTCGCGGCACCGATCGCCGAGGGGCTGGCCGTGTCGGGCCGCCCCAGGAGCGCGATCGATATCGCTCCCTTCGTCCCGGTCATCGTCGGAGACAACGTGCAAGTGTGCCGCGACCTGGTCAAACCGACGATCGCTCTCTACGTTGGCGGGATGGGGGCGAGGGGGCGCAACTTCTACAACTCGCTGGTCGCTCGCTACGGCTACGAAGCCGAGGCGGCCCGTATGCAGGATCTCTATCTCGAAGGGCGCAAAGGGGAGGCCGCCGCCGCGGTTCCGGACGCGCTGGTGGACGACGTCGCTCTGGTCGGGCCCAAGGAACGAATAACCGAGCGTCTCGAACTCTGGAAGGGGGCCGGGGTGGACACGCTGATAGCCGGCGCGTTCCAGGATGAAGCCATACAGGCACTGGCCGAGGGCGCGCTCTAGGAGGAGTCCATGGGCATCCTGGAAGGGAAGGTAGCGGTGATAACCGGGGCGGGCCGTGGGATAGGCCGCGGCGAGGCGCTTCTGTTCGCCCTGGAGGGGGCCAAGGTGGTGGCCAATGACCTCGGTGGGGAGTGGGACGGGACCGGTGCAGACGCGAGGGCGGCCTCCCAGGTTGTGCAGGAGATCAGCGACGGGCGCGGCGAGGCCGTACCCCACTTCGAAGACATCTCCGAACCGAGCGGCGCCGACTCGCTGATCCAGCTGGCTCTGGACACGTGGGGACGGCTTGACGTAGTCGTGAACAACGCGGGCAACCTCCGCGACCGGATGATCTTCAACATGTCGGTCGAGGAGTGGGATGCGGTCATCAAGGTCCACTTGCGTGGCCACTTCCTGGTCAGCCGGGCCGCGTGCGCGCATTGGCGCGACCGAGCCAAGGCCGGGGAGGCGTTCCACGCCGCCGTGATCAACACTTCCTCCACGTCCGGGATCCTGGGCAATGCCGGCCAGTCCAACTACGGTGCCGCTAAGGCCGGCATAGCCGCCTTCAGCTGCATCGTGGCCATGGAGATGCAGCGATACGGCGTGACGGTGAATGCCATCGCCCCTGGCGCCCGCACACGGATGACCGAGAAGACCTTCGGTGAGCTCCGCCCGTCCGAAGGTGAATTCGACTCGCTCGCCCCGGAGAACGTCGCTCCTCTCGTTGCCTATCTCGCGAGCGACTCGGCTTCGCACATCACGGGGCAGGTGTTCTACGTCCAGGGTGGGCTGGTCCAGCTCTACCAAGGCTGGACACCCGTCGCAGAGATCAGCAAGGAAAACCGTTGGACGCCAGAGGAGCTGGCGGAGCGGATGGGCGGCTTGTTCGGGGACCGCCCCACCGCCTATTCCCCGGGGCGCTCTCCCCTTCGCCGGTCGCTGGGATAGGCGAAGGCCCTTCCTGACCGCGCGTCTCCGCTGGTCAGGGGGTGTCAGACCCTTGGGCTACGGTTATGGGGATTCTTCTCGAGGGGAGGCAGATGGAGCTGGTCACGGTGATCGTCGGCGGCTTCGCGTTGGTGGCTGCGGTCCTCATCTGGATAGGCGTCGGAGCGATCCGGCGCGCGGTCAACACCCGGCTGGGCGCTACTGACGAGGAGCTCCGGCGACTCGGCGATGCCAGCATCTGGCGGGAGCGCGGCACCGCAGAGATGCGACAGGAGATCGCCGCCTTCCGGGGCGCCTTGGACCAGATGCGCGCCAGAGAGGAGGAGAGGCGCTCTCGTGAAGAGGAAGGCTGGGCCACGCTCCATCGAGTGGCCTCCGTCCTTGCGGGTGGTCAGCGCACGGGCCGTGCCGGCGAGAACGTCCTTCGGGAATCCCTCGCGCAACTACCTCCCTCTATGATCGTGAGCGACTTCCGTGTGAACGCCCGCGTGGTGGAGTTCGGGCTTGTGCTCCCCGACGGGAGACGGCTCCCTGTCGATTCGAAGTGGCCGGCCGATCGGGAGCTCCGAGCGCTGGCCGACACAGAGGACCCGGCCGAGCGCGACAGATTGGTCCGAGCCATCGAACGGACCGTCACTGACAGGGCAAAGGAAGTCTCTGGGTACCTGGATCCCGCGGTGACCGCCCCGGTGGGCGTCGCAGCCATCCCGGACGCGGCCTACGCAGTGTTGCGGCGGGCTCACGCCGACGCATATCGCCAGGGGATCATCGTGATCCCCTACTCCATGGCGCTTCCCGTAATCCTATTCCTCCACACCCTGGCATCTCGTTTCGGCGGCGTCGAGGACGTGACGGCGTGCCTGGGCGACATCGCGTCGGCGCTCGACGCGATGGAGGGGGCCGTGGAGAACAAACTGGCAAGGGCGGTGGCGATGCTCGTCAACGGAACGGAAGAGTTGCGCGGTCAGGTCGGTAAGGCGAGGGGCACCCTGTCAAGAGCGCGAGATGCCAGCAGCCATCTCACCCCTGCCGACGAGCCGCCTCGTCTCGTCGGTGTGTCTTCCTGAGGTTCGTTATCCTGCGACAACCATGGACTTCCTGGATTCGCTTCGACATCACGGCTTCGAGCCCGCCCAGGATCGCCCATCGCGCGGTGTCAAAACCTACAGGGCCAGCCCAAGTCGCTTCCTCACCTACTGGGTACACGTCGGCGAGGACGGCTCCGCCCTTTTCTCTTGGGAGTTCGCAGTCACCGATTACTTGCTAGAGAAGGGGATCCAGCTTGGCTCCAGCGAGCGCTTGAACACCTACATGTTCCCGGTGGAGGATGTGCGTGGGACGCAGGACGCCGCGTGGCTGGCTCATGCGATCGATCAGACAGAGGCCCGCTTACGGAGCGTCGACTTCGCTAGCCCGAGTAGACCCGACTAGACCTGAACGACCTCCAGTGGCTCGAGCTCCTGCCCCCGGTTGTCATCGCTGAAAGCGCCCCCGCGGAAGAGCGGAAGCGTCACCGTGAAGGTGCTCCCGTTGCCTACTTCGCTGTCCACCTGGATCTTCCCGCCCAGGCTGTCAACGACCTCCTTCACCAGGTTCAGCCCAAGCCCCACGCCGCCATACTGCCTGGTGGTCGATGAGTCGACCTGGTAGAAGCGCTCGAAGATCCGCTCGCAGGACTCGGGCGCGATCCCTATCCCGTGATCCTTGACCCAGAACGTGAAGGATTCGGACTCTCGGCGCGAGCCAAGCGCGCAGGCCTGCCCGTTGCGAGAGAACTTGAGTGCGTTGTCCATCAAGTTGGACAGGACGAGCTCGATACGCTGACGATCGGACAATATGAGCCGGGGATCCGGGTCCAGCTCCAGTTGGGTTCGTTCCGCTCGGGGCCCAAGGCCGGCGACCACCTCCTTGGCCAGCTCCGCGAAGCTGAACGATGAAACCGATACCCGGCTGTGCTCGTGTTCGAGATTGGATGCGGCGAGCAGGTTCGAGACTAGCCGAAAGAGCCTGTCACCCTGGCGCTCGATCGCTTCCAGGAACTCCTCGCGCGCGATGGGGTCATCGGCGAAGGCGGGGCGTCGCAGGGTCTTCGCGTAGCCGATGATCGAGGTCAAGGGCGTTCTCAGCTCGTGGGAAGCCACGGCGACGAACTGGTCCTTCACCTTGTTGGCCTCGCGTAGCTGGGTGACTGTTGCCCGCTCGCTCCCGAGCGCAGCTTCGAGCTTCTTCGTCTGTCGGGCCAGAGCGACGTTCTGGCCGCCGACCGTACGTGACACCCGCCGGGCGATCGGCACCAGGAGGAGATAGAGGGCCCCGAGGCCGATCAGCAGCGTGAAGATCAGGGTCCGGAAGAGGCTGCTCACCTGCGCCTGGATGCCCGCGTAGTCCTCGTAGATCTCGGCCACCGCCGCGGGCTTTTGGGTATTCGATCCAAGATATAGCGGAACGTAAGTCGCGAACAGCTTCGGGTATTGGTTCGACTCGAACTCGTTTTCATCCGCCTTCAAATCGCTGACCTCGTTGACAGTGGTGCCCGCCAATACCACCCGCAGCGTGTCCTCCTCGTCGAATTTGGTTCCTACCAGGCGGGGCTCGTCGGAGAACACGATCGTCCCGTCGCGACGCCAGATCTTCACCCGAACCACAGGGTGTTGGAGGATCCGGTCGCTCACGATCTCCAGCAGCTTCCGGTACCGATCGCTCTTCACATCCATCGGGGCCCGTACGTCATCGGCCCTGAGCGCGTGCTGGAGGATCGACGCCACGACGAACTCGGCATGGAACTTGGCTGCCTCCTCTTGCCGCGCTCGGACCTGCTGGGACACGAGCACGGCTAGGAGGCCACCAACGGCCACGAAGGCGATCAGGCTGGTGACCGCGAACCTCGTCACCAGGCCGGTGCCGCTCCACCTCTTCATCTCCCAGGAGATATCGGGTGTCTCGGTGCGGCGATGGAGTGCGAGCTTGACCTGGTCGGGTGGGCTTGTTCGTGAGCTTCAGCTAGTCTGGCCGCATGAAGTTCGAGAAGGCTCTGGTCGTGTTCGCGCACCCCGACGATGGTGAGTTCGGCAGCGCCGGAACCGTTGCAGCCTGGACCCGAAATGGAACGGAGGTCACCTACGTGTGCGTGACCGACGGCTCAGCCGGTTCCAACGAGCCGGGCGTGACCAGGGAAGAGCTCCGCCCGATCAGGGAGGCCGAACAGCGCGCGGCGTGCGACGTCCTGGGCGTCAAGGAGGTGGTGTTCCTGGGCTATCTCGATGGCATGGTCGAGGTGACCATGGATCTTCGCCGTGCCTTGACCCGCGAGGTTCGGAGAGTGCGGCCTGATGTCCTGGTCGCTCCGGACCCTGTTCGCTTCTGGGACGAATCCAGGACGTACGTCAACCATCCCGATCACCGCGCGGTCGGCGTGGCCTGCATGGCGGTCGTGAACCCAGACTCGCCCACCCGGCCGCAATTCCCCGAGCTGCTGGATGAAGGGTTCGAGCCGTTCGAGATCCCCAATCTCTGGATCCCGGCGTATGAGGGCGATGCGGACACATTTGTCGACATCGCCGATACGGTCGAGGTGAAGATCGAGGCCCTGCGCTGTCACAAGAGTCAGATCCACGACTGGCCGGTGGACGAGTGGATCCGCCGCCGCGCCAAGGAACGCGGTGCGCCGCGAGGGCTGGAATATGCCGAGTCGTTCCGCACGTTCCGACTCCAGGAGCGGGACGAGGACGAAGAAGAAAAAGAGTAGAGGCTCGCGAAGGCGGCAGGCGATGCAGGACGACGAACCCCTCGAAGAAGGATCGGACGAAGGCGCCGAGGACCAGGCGCCGCCGAGCGCGCCGCTGCCGCCCGAAGAGCGCGAGAGCGTCGAGGCAGACCTAGAGGATCTCGAGGCCATGCGGTCTGTGTTTCAGGCCCAGGGCGCCAAGGGCGTCGTCATAGCCTGCACCGAATGCGGGTCCAACCACTATTACGGTTGGGAGCTGCTCCGCGAGAGCCTCGAGCACATGCTCGCAACCGGAGAACCCCGCATGCACGAGCCCGCCTACCAGCCGCGCGAGGACGACTACGTAGTTTGGGACTACGGCAAGGGCTATGTGGATGCGCTCGCCGACGCAGGGCTGGAGGACAACTCTCGCGTGGAGGTCACTTCGTGCGCCTGGTGTGAGACGCCGGTCGAGGCGCACTTCGCGTTCTGTCCGGCATGCGGGCGGCCCATGGCTGTGGTGCGCCTGTACCGGGAACTTCTGGAGCGTGGCATGGACGAACGCGACGTCCGAACGCTCCTTATCCGCGCGGGCTTCGAGCCCTTCGGCTAGTAACCGGCACCGTCCTCCAATAGACAGTCCTCCGGGAGCTTGTCGGGACGCAGCCCCTTGAACGAAGGAGCCCGGAGCTTGCCCGCGGCCGTCATCTGCAGATACTCGACGTCGCAGACGAGTTCAGGCCGGACCCATCGGGCTCCCTTCAATTTCGCCAGCTCCGGATCCTCGACCGCGGGACGCTCGGCCTCGATCGCCTTCAGGCGACTCATCATGTCTGCGAGCATGCGATCCGTGAAGCCGGTCCCGACCTGCCCTATCCATCGGAGGAGTCCATCCCGGTAGGCGCCCAGCAGCAGCGCCCCGAAGGATCCGCTTCGACCACGCTGTCCCGGCGTCCAGCCCAGGATCACGCAGTCCTGCCGCTTGAGGATCTTGATCTTGCGCCAGTCGTCGGTGCGCTTGCCCGGAAGGTATCGACTCGCGGCCCGCTTGGCGATCACGCCCTCAAGGCCGAGCTTCACGGCGGCCTGATGGAATCGCAATCCCTCGTCCGCCACCCAGATGATCATCCGGATCCCCTTGTCCTCCAAGACGAGGCTCGAGAGCCGCTCTCGACGCGCCGACAGCGGCCTGTCGGTTATGTCCTCACCGTCGACCCAGAGCAGATCGAAGACGACGAGCTCCACCGGGATCCTCTTGCGGACCCGCTCTATCTCGCTGGCGGAGGCGAGGTTCATGCGTTGCTGCAGGAGCTCGAACGAAGTCTTGCCGGTCTCGTCGGTTGTCACTATCTCCCCGTCCAGGACAGCGTTAGTCGCCGAGATCCGCCTGTATAGGCGCCCGAGCTCGGGGTAAGTGGCGGTCTGATCGCGTCCGGTTCGCGACACGAGTCGGACGCTCTCGCCCTCCAGGTACAGAAGCGTGCGGACTCCGTCGAACTTCGGTTCGAACCACCAACCCTTGCGGTCGAAGGGTTCATATCCGCCGGTGGCAAGCATCGGGGAGAAGAGGGGAGGCTTGGCCAAGGGAGCCTCCTCCGAAGCCGTGGCCATGAAGATCAGCCAGTCCCGCTCGCCGCGTGCGGTCTTGACCATGTGGTACTCGCCGCGATGTCGCGTGCCGTGCAGACGGAAGCTAACTTTCCTGTCAGTCCATTCGAGCAGGTCGTAGGTTCCGTTGTCCCAGATCCGCACCTCGCCGGCCCCGTAATGACCCTTGGGTATCGAGCCCTCGAAGGAGCCGTACTCCATCGGATGGTCTTCCGTCTGAACCGCCAGGTGCTTCACGCCCTTCTCGAACGGCAGGCCCTTGGGCACGGCCCACGACACCAGGACCCCATCGCGCTCCAGTCGCAGGTCGTAGTGGAGGCGGGTGGCGTCGTGCCTCTGAATCACGAAACTGCTGCCGGTCGAAGAGGGATCTCCTCCGGATGGCTCGGGGGTAGCGACGAAGTCTCGCATCTTCAGGTACTTGGCGAGCTTCGGGTCTTTGGAACGTGCGATGGTCTCCATGCTCCGGGTGCCCATCCCGCCCAGATCGACACGATGGGACTCCGTAGCTGGCATGGGTTCGGCACTCTGGGCGCCGACCGCCGCTAAAGCCTCGGCCGGATCCTGGGGCGCGTCCAGCACGCCGCGGAACGGGTCTGCCCGCCTGCCCAGGCGCTTCCAGATCGTGGCGATGGTGAAATCGGTCGGCCGGACCTTGCCGGCCTCCACTTCCTTCCAGGTGACAGGCGTCGAAACCGTTGCTCCGGGCTCCGGCCTAACCGAGTACACAGCGGCGATGTTCGCTCCGACCCTGTTCATGTTGTGATCGACGAAGACCTTCCCGCTCCTCTTCTTGACTTGCCATTCCATGGTCACCCGGCCTGGATCCGCCTGGCGAAGCAGGTGACCGACCTTCCCCACGAAATCGCGGATCTGACCGTATGTGAACCCCTTTACCACCGGGACATAGATCTGCATCCCAGTGGCACCCGAGATCTTCGGGTACGCCTTCAGCCCCAGACGCTCGCAGACAAGGCGCACGAGCCCCGCCATGATGAGGACGTCCTCAAAGGTCGCCGGCGGGAACGGGTCCAGGTCGAAGAACATGTAGTCCGGGGACTCGATCGATCCGCATCGTGAATGCAGGGGGTGGAATTCGATGCATCCCAGGTTCGCCATGAACAGTAGCCCGGCGATGTCTTCCACCATCAGGTAGTTGATGACGTCGTGTTTGACGGCGCCCCACCGGCTCGTGGAGCCTTGGCTCTCCACCGCGCAACGGGGCATCCATTCGGGAGTGTGCGAAGGTGCGTCCTTTTCGTAGAAGTAAGGACCGGCGATGCCGTCCGGCATTCGTTTCATGGTCAGCGGCCGGCCGGCCAGGTACGGAAGCATCCTCGGTGCGACGTTGAAGTAGTAAGCGACCAGATCGCCCTTCGTGTAGCCCTCCTCCGGCCAGAACACCTTGTCGAGGTTGGAGAGCCGGAGCTCGCGGCCGTCGATCGTCATCCACCAATGTTCGCCTTCGCGCTCAGCGGGTAGAGGCTTTGGGAAGTCGACGGTGAAGGCCGGGCCAGAGCTCCGCTTTCGAGGCATCCGGGAATCGTAGCGGGGGGTGTCCGAAGCCGGCGGTAGAATGGGCACCCCCCCTGCTCGGGGGCTTGCTTCCCTGGAGGTGTGCATATGCCAAGGGTCATGTGGAAGGGGGCCATCTCATTCGGCCTCGTGACGATCCCCGTAGGCCTGTATCCCGCGACGGAGGAGAAGTCTCTGAAGTTCAACCAGCTTCACGACGAGGACTTCGGCAGGATCAAGTACCAGCGGTACTGCTCGAAATGCGGCGAGGAGGTCCCTTTCGAGCACATCGTCAAGGGCTACGAGTACGAGAAGGACAAGTACGTGGTGTTGACCGACGACGACTTCGACGCCGTGCCGGTCGAGTCAAGCCGGGCCATCGACATCGTCCAATTCGTCGACCGCGAGCAGATCGACCCCCTCTATTTCCAGAAGTCCTATTACCTGGTGCCCGAGGAGACAGGGCTGAAGGCATATGCCCTGCTCCGCCAGGCGATGTCCGAGGACGGACGGGTGGCGATAGCCAAGATCGCGCTACGGGAGAAGGAGCATCTGGCCACTCTCCGTTTCACGGACAACGTATTCGTCCTCGAGACGATGTTCTGGCCTGATGAGATCCGGGCGGCGGAGTTCGAGGTCCTCGACCAGAAGGTGTCGATCCGGCCTCAGGAAGTGAAGATGGCCAAGTCCCTGATAGACAATCTCACCTCCGACTTCAAGCCCGAGGAGTTCGCGGACGCCTACCGGGAGGCTTTGCTAGGGATCGTCGAGAAGAAGATCGCCGGCGAGGAGATCGAGGTGGTGCCTGAGCCCGAGACGACCAAGGTCGTGGACCTCATGGAGGCTCTCAAGGCTTCCGTCGAGTCGACGAAGAAGAAGGCCGCCGCTTCTCCCTCCAAGAAGGCGGCGACGCGCAAGAGGGCCGCGGCCGGGTAGGTTCTCGTTGAAGCTCGTGGTCGCCGTCATCAAGCCCCACCGGCTGGATGACGTGAAGGAGGCCCTCCTCCAGATCGGGGTCGCCGGGATGACCTCGATCGAGGCACAGGGCTTCGGCCGCCAGCGCGGCCACATGGAGATCTACCGTGGCGCCGAATATCAGGTCGACTTCGTGCCGAAGGTCCAGATCGAGGTGATGGCCGACGACGACCAGGTGACGGGTGTCGTGGACGCGATCATGAAGGCGGCTCGCACCGGCAAGATCGGAGACGGCATGATCTGGGTACTGGCCGCTGAGCAGATCTATCGGATCCGAACCGGCGAGACCGACGCCGGACCGGCGCAGGCCTAGGGCAAACTCGCCTCGACCAGCGCGCCCATTCGCTCCGCGAGGATTGGGCCCGCTCCCTTCTCCTCATGCTTGAAGTAGCAGAAGACGTCGCCACCACGCTCGATTGCCTCCGCTACTCGCCCCGACCACGCCAAGAGCTCCTCGTTTGTGTACTCGAGCTTGCGAAGCCTGAGATAGGCGAACGGCTCAGCGGCGATCCGCCCGTCGCCGATCGGCTGCTCATCCGTCTCGGCCACGCACCAGGCCGCTCCCTGTGACGCGAGCAGGTCCTTCGCCTCGATCCACGAGGGGTGGCGGAACTCGAACGCGTAGCGGTACATCGGCGGCAAGTATCCGACGAAGTTCTCGATCAACGATCGATCGTAGGGGAGGTTCGGGGGGCACTGGAACAGGATCGGCCCGAGCCTGGGGCCAAGCATCTTCGCCCGATCCAGGAACGTTGCCACCGCCTCGTCCGCGTTGGCGAGCCGCAGCCAGTGGGTGATGCGCTGATGAGCCTTTAGCGTGATCTGGAAACCCTCCGGTGTGGCCTCGCGCCACGCAGAGAGGGTCTTCTCGGCGGGCTGCTGGCGGAAGGTGTAATTGATCTCGACCGTGCGGAACCGAGAGGCGTAGAACTGGAGCATGTCCTTCTGCTTCAGAGTGGGTGGGTAGAACGGCCCCTTCCACTCGTTGTAAGCGAATCCCGACGTCCCCAGGTACAGCATTCCGGCCATGCCAAGATTCTGCCATCGCCCGGCCCACCGTCGCTCGGGGATAATCCTGAGGCAATGAGCGAACCGGAACGCCTCACCATCCAGACCGGCTCCAGGACCGTCTCCGGACTCTGGACGCCAGCCCAGAAAGCCGTAGCCGTAGCCGTCGTGGCCCACGGAGCCGGTGCTGGGATGGAGCACGCGTTCATGTCCGGCGTCGCGGAGACGCTCGCCATCGACGGGGTATCGGTCCTCCGGTTCAACTTCGGCTACGTGGAAGACGGCCGGCGGTCACCCGATCGCGCCCCGGTTCTGCTCGACGTCTGGCGGTCGGCGCTGCAGGAAGCCGCGCGACGGGCTCGGGGTCGCCCGCTCGTAGCCGGAGGAAAGTCGCTCGGCGGCCGGATCGCGTCGATGCTCGCCGCCGAGGAGGGCGAGAGCTTCGACGCTCGCGCCCTGGTGTTCTTCGGCTATCCGCTGCACGCCCCGGGCAAGTCCGATCAGCCCAGGGACTCACACCTGCCTCAGATACTCGTGCCGATGCTCTTCATCCAGGGGACCAACGACGCGCTGGCCAAGTTCGATCTCGTCGAAGGGCTGGTGCGAAGGCTCGCTCCACTGGCTCGGCTTCATGCCGTGGAGGGCGGCGACCACTCGTTCCGGGTCCGCGGCGTGAAGAAGTCGGCCCATGACATCGGCCGAGAACTCGGCTCGATCGCCGCCTCGTTCGTCCACGAGATCGCGGACTGATGCCGCGCCGCCATCGCTCAGCGCGCGAGCGCGAAGGTCCACCCCTCCCGCCCGAGCGCCCGCTAGGCGTCGCGCCTGAGTGGGCCAGTGTGGACGGCGCCCGCGTTCAGGCGGTGATGGGCGAGAAGGGCAAGACCTACCGATGCCCCGGTTGCAACCAGGAGATCAAGCCAGGCACTCCACATCTGGTCGTGATCACCTTCGACGATCTGGAGGGCCGCCGGCACTGGCACACCCCGTGCTGGCGTCAGGAGCTCCGCCGCCGCGGCCGCGCAGTCTGAGGCTGTGGTCGCAGAGGCTTTCGTTGCGTCAGAGCATCGCCAGCTGCTGCGGCGTTGCGGCGTAGGCCGGGGCCGGATGAGGTCTTCGCATCTGCCGAGCATCTCGGG
>Ga0184632_10000464_pt1 | contig 15913 bp, 17 predicted proteins | sample PLM31_50_b1_FD_133153 | JGI IMG/M metagenome (GOLD analysis project Ga0184632, IMG submission 133153) | Groundwater sediment microbial communities from an aquifer in East River, Colorado, USA - PLM3-1_50_b1 | ecosystem: Environmental > Terrestrial > Soil > Riparian zone | place: USA: East... | reverse complement strand
GTGTTTCATGCTAAAACTTATACAATTGGCAAATGGTGCTGATGATTGTCCATAAGCAGTTTCTATTCCTATCCCACCTGCGAATAATACGAATGTCAACATCGCACTCCCAAACCACACGTTGAAACTCAACATACGAGATGCTATTTATTCAGGCAATAGAGAAGTTTTTCGCAGTTAACTAGAATTTTCTGAATTTTATGAATAAACGCATTAAAAATAACTTGTATATTCGCATTTTTTGTGGGAAAAAATCTAATTCTTGGAATCTAAATCGTATTTATAATTGCGTATAAGTTTTATCACTTACTAATATCGTCAATTTCTTATAGTCTTCAAATATAATCGACATAAGGATCAATCATATCAGAATCTACCTCTATAGTTTTTCTTGACATTTTCTAACTATTTATCTTCTATTGATAATGATCAAATGACTTTTGTTTTTCAGCCCAAAGGGGAATAGCGGCACAGTCTTTACATTCCAAATAGACGTCTATGCTATTCTGCTTACTCAAAACTTTATCTAGTTGCTTGGCTATTATCCTTCGCTTTCCGCATACACTGCAAGTTGAGAAATTGCCTACGAGACTCATTTTAAATTTGATTGTTATTAATATCGCACACGCGATATAAAGATTTAGTTTTATTTTTCGACCGACCTGTGTATAGTGTCCAATTGTTTGTAATGTTCAAATATTATAGACATTAGTATTGGATGCAATAACACAGGCTTGCAAGCCGTTACTCCAGCAGCATTATACAGTCGTGGATAAGACATCATTCCATCAAAATCTTTTCTTTCACTTTTATCCAATTGTTCTCTAAATATTTTCCACTTTCCTCTTTCTCTTTCTGCTGCAAGTCTATATGAAGGAATTGTTCGACCCATAATTTTAATTTCAACCATCACAATTTAAAATACAAGTGACTGATAAGGGAGGGGGAAGAGTAAACTGCGTGACTCAGTTAAGTATATGGTTTTATTGCAAATCCTAATAAAGTTAATCTGAGACAGTTCATCAATGGACTTTGACTCTACAGTTCATGGGATTACTACAATGCTCACTGTCAAATTTGGTAACGTTGAATATTACGGTTCGGGATTCTATTATCATCAATATGCGGAGGAACCCGTGAAAGGTTCACCGAATGTTTTTGAAATAAAAGAAATATGGTTAGTTACCAATAGACACATCATATTAGATCCCGGCCTTAATAACGTCGAAAAGGTACCCGATGAATTAGACTTCAAGTTCAGGCGAATTACAAACGATTCGTCCTTTGTATGGGAGGACAAAAAAATTATGCATGATGAGATTTTGGAAAGAGTAAGAATACCTCCTAACAAACTGTATGATGTGGCAGCAATACGAATATTGGATTTATTGGTTGATCGCATTAAAGTTGCTCCTGAAAATGTTCGTTATATGGCCCCGTTTGGAGTTAGTAAAAATCGTCTGCCGAGCAACGATCCAATTGGAAATGAAGTAGGAGATGAAGTCCTAATCATTGGTTATCCACACGGTAACTACGATAAGGTTAACTGATATCCAATTGTTAAGTTTGGGATTATTTCATCTGGATGGGGTCTGCATTTTGACGGCTTGCCCTACTTCCTAGTCGATTCTAGGTTATATCATGGATCATCTGGCAGTTTGGTTATCACAAAGCCGAGCCAATTGGCAGTAATCGATGGTAGGCTAAAATATAATCCTGAAAAGACTTTTCAGTTCCTTGGAGTTTATTCAGAACCGCTTAACAGGAGTATTGATATTCATATGGGCCTGGTGTGGTATAGTGATTTGGTAGAAAAAGTGGTAAGTCATGGGGTCCAAATTAGTGCAAATGTGTAATAACTTTGAGTTGCTAAGAAATTCTAATTTAATATACCCAGTTTAACCTTTTTTTATTTATATATATCCACAATCAAGGGCGCTGAATAGTAGTCACAATCTGTAACATTGGCGCCACAACAAATTATCTTAAGTTCTTATTTCGTTGGCTTCTTGACCCTTTTTGGTTTAACCTTTGCGGTGTTCTTTGGGGTCTCTGTTTTTAAGAAAGCCTTAAGTTGCTCAATATTTTCCTCACGGCTACTTTTTCTAAAAGGATCAATTGGTATGTTTATTTTTCGAGCTACACGGATATCCGTTATCCCTGATTGTATTAATTCATTCTTAGAATATCCTCTCCCATCTCTGGAAATTATCTTTCCATTGCTTACTGTTTTTACGATTCCGTGCTTTATGGCATCCTTCATAATCTACGAAATTCAGAGATCTAGATTAAAAGGTTCCTGTTAAAAATAATCTTTCCTACTCAACTGACTCAATTTTACAGCTTTCTCTGTTGCGTCAGACTACGATTAATCTCAAATCAACGATAACGACTGTTTTGAATAAAATATATTATGTTTCCAAAAATCATCTTGGTCAAGGAGCTGAGCGCCGGGGTAGCTCAGCTTGGTCAGAGCGTTCGACTCATAATCGAAAGGCCGCGGGCTCAAGTCCCGCCTCCGGCACGTATTATTGAAACTACAAACCCGCTTTACACTGCAAAAATAAACAGATATTTATGCCATCTATTTTTTAAAAGTTAGTTGTCAATTACATTTGAAATTCTTAAGCCAGTTATTGATTTTGTAATTTCATTTATCTCCGGTCTGGGATACCCAGGAATTTTTCTGTTAATGATCTTGGAGAGCGCCCTAATTCCTATACCAAGTGAAATTATTATGCCTTTTTCAGGTTTTCTCGTCAGCAACGGGACATTTGATCCCATAAGTGTGGTACTTGCTGGAACATTCGGAAATCTGGTTGGCTCAATTCTGACATATTATTTGGGAATAAAGGCAGGAAGGGCATTCATATTAAAATATGGAAAATATATACTGTTTAAGAAAAGCCATCTCGAATTTACCGAGGAATTGTTTGAAAAATATGGCGATAAAATATCATTCTTTTGTAGGTTGTTACCCGCAGTAAGAACTTATATTTCTCTACCATGTGGTGTTGGTAAAGCAAACTTTGTTAAATTCTCAATTTATACATTCTTAGGATCCCTTATTTGGAATTCAATGTTAACTTATGTAGGCATATTATTTGGAAATAACTGGAAGAATATTGACAAATATGCAATATACCTAGATATAGTAGCAGCGTGTGTAATAGTAGGTTTTATCATATGGTTCGTAGTAAAGGTTCGAAGAAGAAATAAGAGTCGTCAGGAAAATGAAATTTCATGAGTATCAGTTTATTATAAAATTCATGTTTCAAGAACTCTATCCATTATTTTCTACAGATTGATTTAATTGGAATTATATTATTAGCATAGATTGTAAATAATTAATGAATATAGGCATAATATCCGATACGCATGATGACTTGTCAAGTCTAAAAAACGCAATAAAGTCCTTTAATGAAAGAAGGGTAGATTATGTAATCCATGCGGGAGATTATGTTTTCCCAGGTGTAGTAAAGCAATTCAAGAACTTCAATGGAAAACTTTTAGGAGTTCTTGGAAACAATGATGGTGAAAAACTGGGATTATTGAGAAATTTTCAAGAGATAGGAGGAGAACTATACGGAGAATTTGGTGATCTTCGATTAGATGGACTGAGAATTGCGATATATCATGGAACAAGTGACCACGTTACTGAAGCCTTAATCACAAGTCAATTGTATGATTTGGTCATTTATGGGCACACTCATAAGAAGCGAGACGATAAAATACATGATACATTAGTATTAAACCCGGGTTGTGCGCACAAAGACTTTCCAAATATAGAGGGAAATATTGAAGCAGAACCGTCTATTATAATATTTAATACTTTAGATAAATCTTATCAATTTGTCCAATTGTAAACCTTCAATGTACGATATCCTTCTTGGTAAAGTTTGTTAAAAATTTTTGGTATCTAAATCTATCCCTTTATTCGGGTTATTTTTACCTTTTCAAGTACCTTCCAGTATTCAACTTCTGCGCCTTGTACAATTTTTTCTCTAATTTCATCTTCTACAGATGAAGTTTCGAACATTTCAAATGTTTCAAGATCCATGACTTGAAAAATCTGTCCAGAAATGGATATAATTTGACCGTTTCTCTTGTCTATCAACGGGACATCCACACTGGCTGAAACAGGTGAGACCAAGCTATGTTTTGACCCATCGAAAACTGAAATGGCAGAAACTCTTGCTTTTGCTGAACCATGTTTGCCTGGTTTACTATGATCGTATGACACAATTCTACACGGTTCATTATCTATAATAATATAGGATCCTACTTTCAGACTCCCTAGATCCATTGGTTTGCTCAATATTGGTCGAAAAAATAGAAAATAGCTTCATATTTAACGGTTCTGATCGGAACTTTACTATCGTAGTTTTTCCAAAATGGAGAAGCTTACAAGATTAATGAGGGGAATCCCTTTTCTTGCAACATCCTTTCGTGTCTTTTCGCAATAATTCTGATCACTTTGGTGACTCTTCTTACCTTCAACTTCCAAAATAATAATGTTATCTGAATGTGGGAAAATAAACGGTAATTTTTTGTTAATTATAAATTTTAGATTTCCCAAATTTGCACTCACGACCATATCCCTTCTTGCCAGAATACCCGCAATATCCCTTACCTCCTGATTGTCTTGGTCGTATCTTGTATAATAAATTGAAAGGTAACTAACTTTTTCATGATACTTTTCGAATAATTCTGTTTCATTACTGAATAGAAAGAGGGAACTATTGGGACTTGGACATTTTGAAATCCCTTCTACTATCTTTTCCAGTCCATCATATTTTACAAGTATATAGTGATTTGAATTATTAGGAAAATACGGTTTACTTTCAAATGCAAATGTGGCTGTAGCAAAGTACAAATCTCTGACGACGTCGCAATCCTTCCAGTACTCAATTAAACTTTGAGCATTGTTATCCCGGGGGTAGCATACATAGCCACGAGGAGCAATTATAGCATCACTCAATTCTACAATCGTAATTGGAGAGGAGTATTTATACCATTTTTTTTATTTTACTAGTTGAACAAATTTCTTGCCCAAAAATGTAGAAATTCGAGTACGAATCCGTAATTATTTAGTACTTTGCGCAGTATGCCATAGGGCAGAATCAAGATTTTTAATTCTCAACACATAGAATGGCATAACAAGATAGCAAATGCAGGCAGAAATTGCTCCAACTGGATTTCTTAATGCTGTGTGAATAAATTCAATAACAGATGTCTTTAATGTTAGTCCATACTTTGCTTCGTAGCCAAGCTTTTTTATCTGATTATGGCCTTTTATGGCCCTTAACACCTGAGAACAAAAATCGACAAAAGTCCTTGCTGGCTTGAACATGACAATTGCATTGGGATTAAAAACTACTTCATAACCCATGTTCGTTACTTGACTTTGTATGTAAAGATCTATTGCTATGAGGTTCTCAGGTATCGTTATTTTTTTAGCAATATCAGATCGTATCGACAATCCTCTTCCCATTACAGTGTATTCGGATAGTTGCTTTTTTCTTATTGACGCCAACCAGTCGCTGATAAAAATAGTACCTTTCGCTGGAATTCCTCTATTTCTAATGGGTCTCGGATTGGAAGCACAAATTCCGATATTATTGTTGACCTTGTTAACCAGTTCTGATATACAATTTGGATTTGGTACCACATCTGCATCATATAGCACAATTATTTCGCCCTTTGCATTTTGTATAATATTGTTCCAGGCACTTGCTGCTCCTCTTCTTCTATTATTATGAAGAAAGATTATCTTTTCCGAACTATTCTCGACGAATTTTTTTATAATATTTGGAGTCTCATCTGTTGAATCATCGGATATAATAATTTCGCAGAGTTCAACTGAATCTAGCTTTGAGTTGATTACACTTTCCAAAATTGTGACAATATTTGTTCCTTCGTTGTACGATGGAATCCCAACAGATACCGTTTTCAAACTTCCTTAGTTTAGGATGCAACATATTTTATTCTTCAGATGCGCCCAGCATAATGATTCAGAGAATACACTTGTAATGCATTAATCAATCAAATATGAATATATTTACAAAAAAATCATAAGGTAATATTTGACAATCCAAGATGCTTATAACAAGTCTCTTATCAAAACGAGTAATCTCATTACCCCAATTATCATAGGAACAAACTCGTCTTCTAGTAACTTTGGACTTCAGGTTATGACAGATAGAAACCTGATAAATAGACTTGAAAGAATTCTGTCTCTTAAAATTGACAAGATAATCATATTTGGCGTGCCCCCTTTACATGATTCAAGCGGAACGCAAGCATTGGAGAAAAACGGAGTAGTTCAAAGCAGTCTGAAAATAATACGAGATAGTTTTAATAAGAAAATTCAAGTAATTGCTGATGTCTGTATTTGTCAGTATAACTTAACAGGTCATTGTGGAATCGTTAATCAAAATAACTACCCGGATAACGATAAGACCTTGAAACTGATGTCAAAGATTGCCCTAAGTTACGCTGAATCTGGTGCGGATATGCTTGCGCCCTCTTCCATGATGGATGGATTGGTGTTATCAATTAGGAACAAACTAAACTTTAATGGGTATAGAGAAACCAAAATAATGTCATTCTCAAAACAATTTTCTAGTCTTTACTCGCCGTTTAGATTGACTGCATACAAGAAAGGTTCCAAAATTGACAAATCCAATTATCAAATAAGTTATGCTAATTCAAGAGAAATTTTAAGAAAAGTAGAATTGGATTATCGTGAAGGAGCTGATGTTATAACCATAAAGCCTTCCATGGCTAATCTGGACATAATAAGTAGAATTCGTGAAAGAGTACGCTGCAAGATAGCTGTTCAACATGTATCTGGTGAATACGCCATGCTAAAAGCTGCATCACGCAATAACCTGATTAATGAGTATGATTGGCTTTTGGGATATTTTGCTTGTTTAGCTAGATCAGGAGCAGATTTTATTATAACATACGAAGCCGAGGGAATAGCTGAATTCCTCAGTTCACAGTAAAAATCGATATTTTTGGTTCCTGGCAACCTAGAGTACTAGATTACATCCTAATTCAATTTCTAATATTAGTTCTTGATCGTTTTTTTCGCTTTTATTTCTTCATCTGGACTGCATTGACAAGACCCACCTGTCCTGGTCTTGAGATTACTCTTGCTAATCCTAATTCGGTTTCAATTATGGTCCCCTTAGTAATTACTCCTCTTCTTTGGTAGTCTTTGTTAGCCGTATTCTCGATTACTCTCAATATTTTTGACTTTGTAGTTTTCTTTTCTTCGGGATTTGATACATTTGCAAATTCAACAGTTTTTAACGCAGTCTTGTTGTTATCTCCACGTACTCTTCTTGTTACCTTGATATTACTTCCAATAACCGCCTCATTTGGATACCTATCTATTTCAAATTTGCGTCTAGTGCGCATTGGTATTATTCTTCCGCCGGTGTACTTGCGACCGGATAAATTCTCAATAGATTTCTTCATGTTTGCAAGATAAGTGGAATTGATCCATATTATGAGGTTTTCTATTGGGCAAACACAAGACTGGAGATAATCATTTTACAATCATTTTATTTTTCAGCACATTGAGATCGTTTATTCCAAAATATTCTTGAAATTTTCTGCTTGTTCTATATATTTTCATCCGTCCCAATCTCTCCGACTCTATAAAAGAGTGAGCTCTAAGCTCTTTGAGATGAGTATAAACCTGACTTCCGCGAATTTGGACCAGCCTCTTTGAAGTAATTGGCTGTTCATAGGCAATAAACGATAATGTTTTCAATGCGCCAACCGGAATAAGAGGCTGTTGAGCGAACCGTCTAATCAATGGCATATAGACAGGCTTTACTTGAAATACAAATTTATCATCATCAAGTTGTGCAATCTCTAAAGCAGTCAAAACGTTCTGCGTTTTCTTTATTAGCTCATCTAATATTTTGACTACTTTCTCTCTCGATGTTATTCCTGCAGCTCTCATCAAATCATTAATGGATAATGGTCTACCCGCAGCATAGAGAGCTGCTTCAATTCTGGCAGTAATTTCACCGTCCGGAAGTAATTGAGGCACTTGTCTGTCACTAACTAGCCAATGTTAATCAATGTTTTCGTTAAGATAAATCAATATTTCATCATCTTTTTGCTCGAGAAATATTTTTCTCTTCATGGCAAGATAAAGAATCGCAATAAAGCATCTGACAGTTTCAACTGAGCCCATTTTAAGTGTAAGATTTTTAAATTCAATACGCTTGTCGGCAGTAACAATATCAAAAATCATATCCTCGTATGACTGTAGAATTTTCTCGAATTTTACTAAATACTCATCAAAGTTGAATGTCTCGACAGATTCCAGATTCAGTTGATTTCTTTTGGGTTTCGGATTTGCCAGTCCATTAATCATGTTTTCAAGTACATGCAATAGTTCTTCTAATGTAACAGGATATGTAGGTTCGATTCTAAAAGGAATTTCAAGTGGCTTGAGATTTGGTATTGGTTGTATATCAACAACCTCGACACCTTTCTTTGTTTTAGAGATTTTTTCCAAACGCAAGATACTTTCTACTTTTAGGCGATAAATTAATGAAGAAGACAAGGCAGCTATTCCGCACATTCTAAGGTCTCTTTTGCCACTTTTGTTGATCAATTTTAACAGCATTTCCAATAGCAATGAAACATCTATTTCCCAAACATCTTTTTTTGACAACACAGATGGGTTGAAAAGCAAATCAAGTGGCGGTTGAGAAATGCTTTTCTTTGTTGTCATATCTGCCTCATCCGCCTCGGACATTTATGAGAATAACCCCGTTTGGATCATATTAATTGGTATTGTATAATAAATTTTAGACCTGCTGTAAAATAAAGTTAAGATTATTGGAACAACATTCAAAAGTCACTGTTTTGTAAGTTAAAAAAAGTGGAGAATGTTATCGTCATTGGCTTCAAAGAAAGAGATAAGGGACAAAGAAAATCAAGAACGTCTTGCAAATGCTATCAATACTTTAGATAGTATAGCGAGAAATAACAATATTCAAAAAAATATTCGAAACATAGTGAGGGAAATCTTGACGGGAATAAAGGATGAAAAAAATGGGTCTATTTCTGTCAGAGCGGCAAATACCATAAGTATGCTAGATAGTGTGACTCAGAATCCGCAGATGCAATCTCACATACGAACGCTGCTGTGGCAAGTCGTTTCGACCCTGGAGAGCATAAGAGAATAGAAACTGGTTACTCAAATCAAGAGGAATCAACATTCTTGGCCTGTTTTAATTGAGGCGGAAGTTTTTCAAGTTTATGAGTTGGGTTAGCAAGATAGTGTCTAGACGCGCCTTCACCGCTAAGGACGATATTACAATTAATACATTTGTATCTTATAGCCAAATTACAATATACTTATACGCACATATCTAAAAAGATACTGAAGCGAACTACCACTTATTGTCTAACCAATCTCACTATTTTAGATGCCGTCGCACGATTCTGCTTAATTACTCATTAATCAAGGGACATGGCTAAGCGACAGTTGAAATAAGCTAGTCAACGATAGAATTTGTGTGCGCGTGAATTAGCTTAATCAAACAATAATGTAATGCACTAACGCTATTTTAGAATGGTTAATTACACAATATGGTTGAATTAGATATTTATCAGATAAATGATTTAAACTATATAGTTCAACTTTACCAAAACGAGTACTATAAGATCACTTGAATCAAGTATTGGTCTTGGACTAGTATTGTTTCAATACAACTACGAAACGAATTGGATCTATTTTATCTGAGTTTGATTATTTCTCGGTTATCTGGAACAGTAGCTCTTATTTTTAATCTAGAAAAAATATTGCTGGCTACATTTTCCGACTTGGACCTTTCTCCGTGATTAACAAGTACTCTTTTTGGCTTAACCCTTGCCGTAAAATTCATAATCTGACTAAAATCACTATGTCCACTAAATCCATCAATTTTTTGACTCTCACATTTTATTGGAATGACTTTAACCTTGCCTTTTTCATCCATCATGCTTATCTCCATCAAACCTCCATCTATGACTCGTCTTCCCAGTGTGCCATTTATCTGATAAGAAACAAACATTATTTTGTTTCTCTTGTCTGGTGCAATTTTCTTAAAGTATTCCACTGATGGACCCCCTTCTAACATACCTGAGGTGGCCATTATGACGCTTGGATTTTCGTCGTTAAATACACCTTCCCTTCTTTCATATCCATTAATGAGCGTGAAGTATTCTGATTGAAATGGATTAACACCGTTTGACACTGATTTTCTAACATCAAAACCAAGGTAGTGTGCATAGGACATGTGTATAGCACTAGCTTCAGATATCATACCTTCAATGAAAACTGGTGCCTCCATTAAACGTCCTTCTCTCATTTCCTTATCTAGGACCAACATTATTTCCTGCGCCCTTCCAACGGCTGGAACGGGAATCAATACCTTTCCTCCCGCCGACATTGTCTTGTTGATAGCATCAGTGAAGGTTTTGTATACTACAGACTGATCCGGCATTATGTCAGCAGAATTACCGTAAGTACTTTCTGTAATTAGTGTCTCGACTCTAGGGTAAACTGAAACGGCACTATCAAGTAATTGTGTCCTGGCATATTTGTAATCACCAGAATAAAGAATATTATGAGTTCCAAAAACATTGATGTGTACTGTAGCGCTTCCCATTATATGCCCGGCATTATTGAAAGTTATTGTAACATCCGGTGAAATATCCGTTGGTTTCCCATAGGGTAAGGTTATACAATGCTTTATGACTTCGTTTACATCTCTTGTTTCATAGGGCAAAAAAGTGCCATTGCTTTTGGATATCTTGACTGAATCGTACTGGAGAAGTGTCATTAAAGGGAGAGTTGGTTCGGTACAATAAACCGGTCCCTTGTATCCAAATTTGAATAATGCTGGTAAAAATCCTTGATGATCTATATGTGCATGGCTTATGATTACTGCATCTATTTCATCCAGGTCAAAATTAAACCAGTCCAATCGTGGATAAGCGGATATACCTAATGGTTCTCCAGGATTAATGCCGCAATCAAGCATTATCTTGCTTTCAGAAGTTACGACAATGAAACATGATCTACCTACTTGTTTCACCCCACCAAGACAGAAAATGGCTATTTCCTCCTTGTTTCTCAATTTCGATTTGAATTCAGTGAACTCTGATCTTTTTTCACTTGAATGATTTGTAAAAGTTAGATTAGAATCATTACTTTGGAGGACAAGTGCAGGTCTAAAGACTCTTTTTCCTAGCGATTGTAGGAAAAGACTTCTTTCCTTTGCAGAGCTCTTCTGTGTAGAGTGTATCATGTTCATGCTACTTGACTGGATATGAGGAGATCTTAACGTATGTGCTATCCAACCCGTGGCTTGAGCTATATTGATTACCATGTTGGCATCTACTGACTCCGGACGGTTCACCTCTAGAACTACTTCGCCGGTGGCGTCATCGCAAAATACAGCAGATATGGTAACCTCATTCGGTAACATCTTGATGACAGCTGCTCTTGTTTCTTCTTCAGACAGTCTGATCGATGTATCGGTTCTTACTACAAATCTTTTTTTAACATTTTTCGACAGAGAGGAAAGATAGTAGGTTAATTCAGTCAAAGAAAATTTAGGATTTAGTGTATATAGCGCAACATATGGGCCCTCAAACCGTATGTTTGTAATCTGCGATTCTTTTGGAATAGATTTGAGTATCATATCTTTGAAAAAATCTTCATCAGCTTTTTTTGTACGTTGAATTTGATTTGGGGGTAAAGTATCATTTCGTTCTTTAACTTTGTCACTGTTCTCTAGTGTAGAAATACGCTTATCCACAGAATTATTACTTAAATTTTCATTGGTCACTTTAACATTCTTCTAGATACTCGGTCTCATTTTCCATTACCCTTATACTAATAGTGATAATCAATTACTATCACAACACGATATAGCAAGGTCATTAAAGTTCTTACCGGTTGTATCCATACTGAAATTGAACTTCTCTCTTAATATATATTTTGGAAATTAATTGTTCTAAACTATTCTTTATTCTAGAAAGGTGCGTAAGGAAGAATAAAAGTCATAATAACAATAATAATCATGACTAAGGATACTGCTGAAGAGATTTGTTTGAGACGATTTTTATCAATCCTGGATCTGCTCTCTATAAGAGAGCCATACAACTGACCACCGTCCAAAAATGCAATTGGAAGCGCATTAAAAATTCCCAAATTAAAATTGATGAACCAAAGCCAGAAGAGGGTATTTGCAATTATGGGAAATGTTGCACCAAATATACTTGAATCATATTTTGGAGCCATGGTATCTGAAAATGGTATAAATTGTTGACTTAACGTCGGCAAAGGGAGCATAGGAACAGGGCGATTGATATCAAATGTAAAAGCAAATTGACTCTTGTACAATTCTAGCGTCACATTGGGATCAAGGGGTAATGCTACTACACCAAGAATAGGTTTGGTTGGGTCGGCCTCCGCTGGAATTGATAGAGTATCCGTTATTTGTTTGCCCTGTTTGTCAGTCCATACGATTTGAAATTGTTTGCCTATATTTGATCTTAAAACTCTAGATAAATCCTCTTGACTACGTACTTCAGTTTGCGCGATAGTTAGTATGCTAGATCCTCGTGTTAGACCAATATTGTCAGCAAGAGACCCGTCAGTTACACTAATAATTTGCAATCCATTCTTCCCGGTATCTTGCGTAGGAATTGGCGTCAAGGTGGATATTACTATAAAGAGCAAGGCCATAGAGACTGCAGCAAGTATCATATTGTTAAGCGGACCTGCAGTTAGAACCGCACTTTTCTCCTTCAATGTTGCCTTTTCTAATTCATTCTTATCAAGATTAACAAAAGCCCCAATTGGAACAAAGAGAACAAAAGCAATTCCGGTTGATTCCACCTTTATTCCATATACCCTTGCAACGATGCCATGACCTGCTTCGTGTATAAAGACGCTGATTACAAGAGCAACCAAAGTGTAGGTAATTGGAAGAAGCGGGTTAAGTATTGGGATAAGAAAATTACCTCTCGGGCCTATCTCCCTGACATCCTCTCTCAGAGAAACATTGGTAATGAGAGTTGATATTCCACCTATGATTAGTAAGATAGCAATGGCGGTTATAACCGGCATTAAATAAGTATTTGCTCTAGCATAGGCCTTTGCGATTCTCGTCTTTGCTATATAATCAAAGAATTTTAGGCCAAATGGGGTATGAAGTAAAATCAGGGGAAATGGGTGAAAGATTTCGGCGTGAACGCCTTTTTGTTTTTGTTTTTCCAGATCTTTAACTAGAATAATTTACATATTTAAATCAACTCATAGAAATTGAACTATAAAAATTATCAATGAAATTAAATCATTCAAAATGATATAGTAAAATATAACTTCAAAAGAGCATGTCATCATAAATTAACATAAATCGTTACCAAATATCATTTGTTTTTCCACAATTCCACAACGGACGTGTTTGGTTTTTCGGATTTGTTATTTGTTTCTAAATCTCTTTCCAATTTTCTTTTGCGTGTAACATGATCAGATTCTTTAATGTGGTTTTCCAGTGATGCTGACTCTATTGCCCTCTGACAAATATTGCAGTAAAACTCTTCCATATATTACGACTTTAACATCAACCAAATTTAATTTAATTCCTAACATTGATGCATGATAGTTCCCTAAATAATGCGAACCGAAATTTGCAAACAATTTATTAACTTACGACGATCGTACTAGAAATAATAGGTATTAGATCAGATTTGCAAGACTTTTTGCTTTTCCCTTTTTTTGTATTAGTTGGATTGATTGCAGGTATATTGGGGTCGATGATCGGGGTTGGTGGAGGAATAATAATATCGCCCGCTCTGACATTCCTTGGTCTCTCTCCGCCACAGGTAGCAAGCACAAGTCTGTTTGCAGTTTCTTCAACTAGCATTTCTTCGACTCTTGCTTACAGTAAGTCAAAAAAGATTCAATATATGCTAGGAATTAAGATGGCACTGTTATCAATACCAGGCGCAATAATAGGATCTTTTTTTTCAGTTGGAATAGACCCTGGTTCTTTCAAGATACTTCTTGCAATAGTACTAATTGGTACAGGAGTTTATCTAATTTATAAAAAATCAATACTCGCCGGAAATTCCTTGTCATTCCAAAACTTGTGGGTAAGGATTCTTTTTTTCTCCAGTGCATTTGTTGCAGGAATCATTTCTAGTTTATTTGGAATAGGAGGAGGTGTTGTATTTGTTCCCTTAATGATAATGATTCTAGGATTAACAATGTATTTGGCTGCTCCTACTTCACAATTTATACTCATGATTACATCTTTGGTAGGATTATCCACGCATATAATACTAGGAAATCCTCAATACGTACCTGCCATATTACTATCAATAGGGGCATTTGCAGGTGCTCAGATAGGATCAAGATTATCTACCAAATTGAGTGAGCAAAAACTAAGATTACTTCTTGGCATTACTTTTATTGGAATTGCGCTTAAGTTGATATTGGATTTTTACCAAATTGCGTAATTGATAAACATCAAAAAAATGGACTGATTATCATCAACCAAGACAAGATTTGATTTAGAAAATAGAAAGTTTTGACCCAGATTGTGAGTTCTAATGAAGGCGCGGTTGAGCTGAGTTATCACGTCATAAAAAAGGCAAATATGATAAAAGTAATAAAGTGGACCTAGAGATATCTATCAGACTGCAGATTATTGTCCATTCAAATTCCAGTGAAAAATATTCGGGTTCATGGAAACGGGATTCGCTATCTTGATTATGATAATGTCGATAATGTCGGTACAAAGAAAAAAGATACCTTAGTTTTATTGCACGGTATAGGCGCATCTGCCGAAAGGTGGTCTAAAGTGATTCCATTTTTTTATGAACATTTTAGGGTAATTGTCCCAGATATAGTTGGCTTTGGATATAGCGACAAACCAACGGTTGAGTACAACGTACCCTTCTTTGTAAAATTTCTTGAAGATTTCCTGGATAGTTTGGGAATCAAGAAAACAAGTATAACAGGCTCATCTTTTGGGGGATTGGTCGCAGCAGAGTTTGCAATAAAGAATAGCCAAATAGTAAACAAACTAGTTTTAGTTTCTCCAGCTGGTACCATGAAAAGTTCGACGAGAATACTCGAGGAGTATATTCTCGCGTCGCTTTACCCAACACATGACAATGTTTGGAGAGCCTTTATCAATATGGCATTTGATCCCCGAACAGTTACGGAACAGACTATAGAAGAGTTTATCGATAGAATGAAACTTCCGAATGCAAAATACGCATTCATGTCTACCATGCTTGGAATTAGGAATAATCCAAACTTATCTTCTCGACTCGACAAGATACTTTCACCTACGATAATAGTATGGGGAGAACAGGACGAAATGATACCGGTCAAATATGCTGACGATTATAAGAAAATTCCCAAATCTAATTTGCTTGTAATACCAAAATGTGGTCATACACCCTTTACTGAAAAACCAGAAATATTTTGTAAAATAGCAATCGATTTCTTGAGAGGATTCAATAGTATTAAATAAACGTATCCTAGAAATTAGGAGTATGGGTGAAGATAAGCCTGAAGTTAATGAAGACATAGAATCATACAAGAAGGCAATAGATAACACGACACAGGCACAACAAGAATTCTTTAAGAAATTTTCAAATATTCAATTGGACGCGATGCAAAATTTCTTTTCAATGCTACAAGGCCTGACATTTCATCATGCAATGTTCAAGACTACTATACAAAGCGGAGGCAGAATCTCAATACCGGAGGCTGAGAGGCAGGCATTGAAAATTGATGATGGAGACCTTGTTCAAGTCATAGTAATCCCGATCGAAAGAAAACATAAGAATAGTTCCGACAAATGAC
>Ga0184632_10000463_pt1 | contig 15938 bp, 12 predicted proteins | sample PLM31_50_b1_FD_133153 | JGI IMG/M metagenome (GOLD analysis project Ga0184632, IMG submission 133153) | Groundwater sediment microbial communities from an aquifer in East River, Colorado, USA - PLM3-1_50_b1 | ecosystem: Environmental > Terrestrial > Soil > Riparian zone | place: USA: East... | reverse complement strand
CGTTCGGGCAGCCGACCCAGCCCCGCGCCTGGGGGCTGGGTCGGCGAGCCGCCGCGAGCACCAGAGCACGGCCGCATACCCGTCGTTTGAGTGTCTGACGCTACGTTCGTAATGACCTATGGACTTACGGCATTGCGAAACACCACAATTGTTTGTGTCGATGCACGGCCTTGCACAATGGTCACAGTGGCACTGCGGGCGCTCAGGTTCTCGCTAATGAGGCGATCATCCGGAATGGTGTAGATATCGCTCACTACGTATCCTGCTCTTGCGCCTTCCGTGACTGTCAACGGCCCCACCGGGACGACGATGAGCGGGGTGCATGCTCCGACCGGAATAGTCCTCGTTTTTCCTGCGAACGTGAAGGTGAAGTTGCCGGTGACGCCGGCGCCGTCGGCCTCCTTACAGATCTCGAGGCGGCCTGCAACGTCCTGCGCTGGTGCCGCTCGTCTCGCTGAACTCGATAGTACGGCGGAGACCTTGTCGACGTAAACGACCTCAGTCACGCCGGTACCGATCTTTACGACGACCTTGCCAAGCGTGACGTCCTTGCTCACTCGGCGGTTGTCGGGGTAGACCTGAATCGCGGAAACCACGTGGCCAGCGGGAATGACCTCCTGCACGGTGACCTGCGTATCGAGGGGGAACTGTCCGGCGAGGACACAGAGGCCGGGAGACCGTGCGGCCGGGACGCTGTAAGGCGTGCCGTTTACGTTGATGGTGAAGATCGTTCCTGGAGTCACACCTGGCCGGGCGATCTTGCAGACCTTGAGCTGCCCAAGAGAGACGGGCGGGGGCGTCGGAAATTGCGTCGGAGCCGCCGCATCGGCACTGAGACGCGAATTCAGAGCAAAGGTCAGGAGAGTCACAAGGAAGAATAGTGATGCTAAAAGATAGTTTCTTCCCATGAGGCGTTTCTCTCTCTTCATTAGCTACCTCCTTTACGGGTGACGAAAAAGACCCTATTTGTCGACCAAATAGATTGACTGCCCAAACACCTCCCCTGTTAGCCGCAGCGACCGCAGTCGTTCGAGGATCATCTGCCGTTCGGCGGAGGAAGTCAACCGGTGTGCTGCACGCCGAAAGTCGCGCTGGCTGTTCCCTGGCGTGCGTCTGATGCGGCATCGCACAGAAGCCCTTGCGAGCCGCCCATACACGCCTCGTCAACCTGGCGATGGGTCATCGTCACACCAGAAATTCGACTAAGCCATGGAGCAACGTAGAAGACCCACGCGCCCGATCGGCGGGCACCACTTCTCGTCCTCGCTGAGCCCGCCGCCACTGATCTGAGCGAGGATCGCCTTCGACCGCTCGAAGGCAGCCGTTGACAAGGACACACCTGCACAGGTCGCCGAGGCGTCCATAGTGCGCTCATGCCCAAGATCGCACCCCGCCTTGCGTTCTTCGCGTGGGCTCTTGTCGTATCACCGCTGGTCGTATGGCTGCTTCGGGAGGCCATCTACGAGGTCGATGGCACAACCGGATGGGTCTGGATGATCGGTCTACCGGCGATGATCACGATCGTCGTGGGAGGAGTCATGCGCAGGAGTCTTTGGGAGCTCGGTCTCGGCGCGTCGTTGTCCGCGGGCGTTGCCGTGCTAAGCCTGTCATCACGATCTTTGTGGCGTGCCACGGCAGGTCGGACTGCATCTGACGAGCGGTCTCGACGAGGGCACACCTGTGGTGCGCGGCAGTGGCAGGGCGGGCATGGAGGCGATGGGTTCGAAAGCACGAAAATCCGCTCAATGGAGCCAGCTCCGGACAGCCTTGCGTCCTCTCTGCAACCCATCGACTGACGCGCTGAGACGCCAAGCTCGGTTGCAACGGCCCACATCGGCGGAGGCCATGCGCACAATGTCGAGATAGCCATGAAGGTTCTCGACCGTGCTCAGAGCCGGATACCGCAGCCCTGGCGGACGATCGTCGACTGGTTCGTCATGGTCGCCGTGGCCGTTGCCTTCGTCCTGACGTTTCAAGCAGAGGTCGCCAAGCCGTACCGCATCCCCTCGCCATCGATGGAGCCAACGCTCCACTGCGCGAAACCGGTCGCCTTCTGCCAAGGGCGATTCAGCGATCGGGTGATCGCCAATCGGCTTGCTTACAGGTTCGGTGACCCGAAGCGGGGGCAGATCGTCGTCTTCAGAGCTCCCGAGACGGCGCAGCGATGTGGGCCGAGTGACGGGGGTTCGACCTTCGTCAAGCGCATCATCGGGCTTCCCGGCGAACTCGTGTCGGAACACGACGGGGTCATCTACATCAATGGCGACCGTCTCGTCGAGCCGTATGTCGATCGGTCTCTGCGAGGTCACGAAACCGCCCGGTGGTCGCGTGTGACGCCGGGTCACTACTTCGTACTCGGCGACAATCGAATCAACTCCTGCGACTCCCGCGCCTGGGGGACGGTGCCTCGCGGCAACTTGATCGGCCCGGTAATGCTTACGTACTGGCCGCCAAGCCGCGGTTCCTTCCGCTAGTCCGTCCTGCTTCGTGCCCGCACCGACACCTGGAAGGCGGCTTCGCTGAGTCAGAGGTGGAGACGGCGGGAATCGAACCCGCGTCGAAGGTCCGCTCTGATCGATTCAGAGGGGGACCCGGACTTCGCGACTGACGGCGCCTCTGATTCGGCGCCGGAGGCTGGGTCACAAACCACTGGGGAGTGCGCCGGACCGCCGACCGGCGGCGGGCGCCCACCTGCCGGGTGGACACCGCGCCGCTGCCTTGGCCGGACGGCAAGCTCGGTTCTCGAAGGCGCCTTCGAAATCACTCGCGAACTGTCGAAGGCGCCCCATCGGGGGGGACACACAAGAAGGACGGCCGGTTGCGCGCGGTTTAAGCCACTCTTCCGGATCGCGTCGACAATCTCCCCAGCCCCGTTCGCGACATGCACCGGCGATGCATCGAAACGACGCTTCTAGACCCTCATCGATCACCCAGAAGCCCGACCCAAGCTCGTCTTGGAGCACGCGTGTCCATCGCTCGGCACGGGGGAATCGCTCGGGAGCGTCGGAGTCCTCGAGCGGCATGCAACCCCCACGTGTTGGAATTCCCGTAACACAGCACCTGACGGGTCATCGCCGAGGGCTGGCGGCTATTCGCCGTGAGCGATTGTTGTGAAGAGGGTGTAGCCCTCAGACGTGTCGAGTCTCGAGTGCTGAACGACGATAGGCACGTCGCTTTCGACCGTGTAGGCGTACGGAACCCCACGGGGCAGCTCGACGCCTCCGATCTGGCTCGGATCGTCGAGCCGGACGTGCCGCGTCCGCCGAGCACCAAGCGTTACGTCGACCGGCCCGACCGGCTCGCGATCCTCGAAATAGAACGTGAAGCGCACCCGAGCGTCCACGTCTGACGTGTTCAGCAGACACGACGCTTCGTGGCTCGTGGCAGTGCCGGACGACGCCTCAGGCAGGTAGGCGTCCGGCACGAACCACTTTCGTTTCCCGTCGTTGATCTTTCGATTCTCCTCTTACAATGCGTTCCCCCCGGTAGGAGAGTGAAGGCCGAAGCCTTCACTCTCCTATCCGGCTACTAGAACTTGAACTGGTCGATGTTGCCCCTCGTGAACGCGAACGGTGGCACGCCGATCATGACGCCCTTCTTGCCGACGGTCCGCTTGCCGGCCTTGCCGGCGGTGAACGACTCACCGGCCTTGCCGGTCAGCTTCCCGGCGAGCACGGCATCTGCGGTCTGAACCGCGACGTAGCCGAGGTCCTCGACGTTCCACAGCCCGAACTTCTTCACGCAATCGGATTTCACGTACTTCCGCATCTGGCTCGGCAGCCCGAGCCCGGTGACTCTCACTGCGGAGCACTTGTTCGCCTGCTGCACCACGCGCGCCGAGGCGGCAATGCCCACCGTCGTCGGGGCGATGATGCCCTTCAGATTTGGATACGCCTGCATCAGCCCTTGAGCGAGCTGGGCTGATTTTGCGTCGTTGTCGTCCCCGTACACGATCTTGACGAGTTTCATGTTCTTGTATTTCGGCTGTTTCAGAGCGACCTTCATGTACTTGATCCAGGCGTTTTGGTTCGCCGCCGTGGCAGCCGCCGAGAGGATCGCGAACTCGCCCTTGTAACCGATCTGCGAGCCGAGCCACTCAACCTGCGCAAAGCCGACCGACTTCAGATCCGGAAGGCTTACGTAGATGATCCGGGCGTCGGACGCAACGTCGGCGTCGTAGGAGATGACCTTGACACCCTTCGCCGCTGCCCTCTTGAGGGCGGGTGCGACGGCATTCGGGTCGTTGCCCGAGATGATGATCGCGTTGTAGCCCTGGCGGACCGCGGTGTCGATGAACGTCACCTGCTTCGTCGCCGAGGCCTCGGTCGGAGCGTTGTAGGTGACGGTGTCACCGAGCTCCTTGGCTGCTTTCTGGGCGCCCTTGTTGCTGGCGTTGAAGTAAGGGTTTCCCAGGTTCTTGGGCAGCAGGTAGATCTTGTAGCCCTTCGCCGTCGCACTCTGGCCGGCGCTTCCTACGCCCGCCGCGAGGCCCGCCGTGACGACTGCCACGGCTCCGACTCCGAAGAGCACTGCAAGCCATTTCCTTCGCATCTCGTCCTAACCTCCTTGGTCGCTGTCTGACTTCGCTGCGGCTGGAACTCCGTTGACCTGAACCACCCCCTTCCGCGAGAGGAGAACTGGCCTCCACGGGGCCTGGCGGCCGCGAGCAGCGCGCACGCCGTTCCCGACGAGAATCGCGGCGAGTAGAAGCACGCCGATGACAAGGTCCTGCGTGGCGCCGCTGACTCCATCCAGCTGCATGCCGTTTCGCAACTCGGTGACGAGGACTAGGGCGAGGAGCACCCCCAGGATCGAGCCCGACCCGCCGAAGATGTCGACGCCGCCGAGAACGACCGCAGTGACGACGTCGATGAGCTCCGAACCGGCGGCCGCGTCGGCCTGCACGGAGCCGAAGTACCCGAGGTACACAATCCCGGCGAACCCAGCCATCAAGCCGGAGAGCGCGAAGATCGTGACGCGCGTACGACGCACCGGTATTCCGGAAAACTGGGCGGCCTCCCGGTTGGAGCCGATGGCGAACAGATAACGCCCGAATCGTGTGACATGAAGAAGCAGACCGAGGACGAGTGCAAACCCGAACAGCACGAGGAGGGCGTTGGGCAGGTCGCCGCCGAGGAGGCGGTAGCCACCTCCGATGTCGGTGAAGTCAGACGGGAAGTTCGACCGTGACTCGCCTCCAAGGATGACGTAGGCGAGGCCTCGGTACGCGGCTAGCGTCCCGAGTGTCACGGCGAGGGACGGCAGATCGAGCACGCCGATGAGCAGGCCGTTTACGAGTCCGAGTAGAGCGGCAACGGCGAGCCCGAGCAGCGCCGCGACCCAGACGTTCGTCCCCTGCTGCCAGATCTCCGCAAACACCACGGCCGAGACGGCCATGGTCGAGCAGATGGAGATGTCGATCTCCCCGGCGACCACGACGAACGTGAGCCCGAATGCGAGGAGGCCGATGTAGATGTACGGCGTCATGAGATCGAGCAGGTTGACCCGGGTGAGGAAGACCGGCGACTTCGTCGTGCTCCAGTAGCCGACGATCAGGATCAGGACGACAAGGAGCGCCTCCCACCGGGCGAAGACTCTCCAGGCAAGCTGACGCACCGCACTCACGCCTCCGCCACCTGCTCCTTGGTCGCCAGGACCTCCGCCCGGCGGCGCCTCCGCAGCATGCTTTGAAGCCGCTCTTTGAGCAGAGCGTCGATCGTCACCGCTGCGACGATCGCCGCTCCGTTGAAGAAGATCTTCCAGAATTCGGAGATCTTCAAGAGCGTGAAGCCGTCCTGGATCGTTGCAACCAGCAGGGCGCCGAGCACCGCGCCGAGCACGGTGCCCGATCCGCCAAAGACATTCACGCCGCCGATCACGACGGCGGTCACAACGTCGAGTTCCAAGCCCCTACCGGAGACGGCGTCGACGCTCGCAAAGCGGGCCGCATACATGAAGCCTCCGAGCCCCGCGAGCGCGCCGCAAATCGCGAACGCTGCGACGACGCGACGGCCGACACGAATCCCGGCCAGGCGGGAGGCGTCGGGGTTCGACCCGATCGCGTAGAAGTCGCGTCCCCACGGCGCCCAGCGGAGCACGGCCGCACCGGCTACAGCAACGACGAGCGCGATCCAAGCGAGCATCGGAATCCCGAGCGGCTTCCGCGCCGCAAGGTCGAGGAAGTTGTCCGGCAGCTGGAAGGCCGAGATGTTGTCGCCGCCCCCGCCCGTGGCCTCGAACGCGAGGCCACGGTATATGGCGAGCGTCGCGAGCGTGGCGATGATGGCGGGAACGCGACCGACAGCGACGAGGAGCCCGTTGAACAGCCCGCAGGCCAGGCCCACCCCCATCGCGAGAAGTGCGATCAGGACGATCGGCGTATCCGGATGATCGACGAGCGTATTGGCTGCGACGTACGCGCTCAGGCCGACGATGGAGCCCACGCTGAGGTCGATGTTCCGCGTAAGGACGACCATCGTCTCGCCGACCGCGACGACACCAACGAGCGCAACGTTTGTCGCGATGTCCTGCCAGTTGTCGACGGTGAGGAAGTTGGTCGCGCGGACCGAGAAGAAGATGATGGCGCCAACCAGGGCGATGACGATCCCGATCTCGCGCAGCCTGAACGCAGCAACTGCGATGCTCTCGGCCGTCATCGTCTGCGATCGCCGGATCACGCGGCCTCCACTCCAGCGGCTACACGCACGACGCGCTCCTGAGTGGCCTCTGCCCGAGAGAGCTCCGCGACGAGCCGACCTTCGCGCATCACGAGGACGCGGTCGCTCATGCCCAGGACCTCGGGCAATTCGGATGAGATGAGGAGGATCGTCAGCCCCTGTGTTGCCAGGTGCGAGATCGTTCGGTGCACATCGGCTTTCGTCCCGACGTCGACGCCGTGCGTAGGCTCGTCGAGAATCAGGATTCGCGGCTCGGCCGCGAGCCACTTCGCCAGTACAACTTTCTGCTGGTTTCCGCCCGAGAGGCTCTTCACGACCTGCGCGACGGAGCTCGCCTTGATCTTCAACTGATCCACAAAGCCCTGAGCAAGTCGCCGCTCACGCCTTGGTCGAAGCACCCCGCCGGGGGTCAGCCGCTGGAGAACAGCCATCGAGACGTTCTTCGAAACGGACATGGGTTGAACCAACCCCTGCTGGAGCCGGTCCTCGGGCAGATATGCCAGGCCACGGCGCAGCGCCGCCCTTGGAGAGCGAGGCCTGAACGGTCGGCCGTCGATCAAGAGCTCCCCGGCGTCCAGTGAGTCGATCCCGAAGATTGCGCGCGCGACCTCCGTGCGACCCGAGCCGACGAATCCAGCGAGACCGACGATCTCGCCTCGACGAAGTTCGAACGAGACATCCGAGAAGACACCTCTACGTCCGAGCGCTTTCGCCTCGAATACGACGTCGCCGATTTCCGCTTCCTCCTTCGGGAAGAGAGCGTCGAGCGACCGCCCGACCATCAATCGCACGATCTCGGCCTGGGGAAGCTCAGCCGTTGAGCTGGTCGCGACGTGACGTCCGTCTCGAAGGACGGTGACTACGTCGGCAATCGCCTCGGCCTCTTCGAGGCGATGGCTGATGAAGACGATCGCAACGCCCCGCTCGCGCAGGCGCCCCACGGTTGCGAACAGGTTGTCGACCTCGTGCGGCGAGAGGGCGGCAGTCGGCTCGTCCATGATCAAGAGGCGTGCGCTCGACGACAGCGCCTTCGCGATCTCCAGCAGTTGTCGATCGGCCACTCCAAGCCCACGTACGGGTGTGTCTGGGCCAAGGTCGACGTCGAACTCCGCGAGTATCCGCTGGGTCTCCCGTCGCATCGTCCGCCAGTCGACGGTGCGCAGTGCGGTTCGTGGATGTCGGCCGGCGAAGACGTTTTCCGAGACCGTGAGGTCAGGAAAGACCGTCGGCTCCTGGTACATCGCAATGATGCCGAGGCGATGAGCAGTCTGCGGATCGCCGATGTGCACCAACCGGCCGTCGATCCGAACGTCGCCCTCGTCGGCCTGTACGACGCCCGTCAGGATCTTCACGAGCGTTGACTTGCCCGCACCGTTCTCGCCCACGAGAGCGTGAACGGTGCCCGCCTCGATCACGAGACCGACGTCAGTGAGCGCCTGAACGCCGCCGTAGATCTTCGTGATCCCGCGCAACTCGATCAGCGGACGACCATGAGCACTCATCGCGGATAGGCAGCGGGGACGCCACCGTCGACGTTGATGATGTTCCCCGTCGACTTCGCGCTACGGGGTCCGGCGAGGTACGCGATCGCTTCGGCAACGTCTTCCGGGTAGACGCTGACGTCGAGCGTCGTACGCGCGCGGTAGAAGGACGGAAGGTCCTCCTCGCTGACGCCGTACGTGCTCGCACGCTCAGCCTTCCACTCCGACGACCAGAGCGCGGAGCCCTCGATAACGGCGTCCGGATTGACAGTGTTGACACGGATCCCGTGCTCTCCTCCCTCTTCAGCGAGGCAGCGTGCGAGGTGGAGTGATGCGGCCTTTGCGGAGGAGTAGGCCGATGCATTCGAGCCGGCGACAAGCGCGTTCTTCGATCCAACGAAGACGATCGAGCCGCCAGCGCCCTGCTCGACCAGTACACGGAGCGTTTCGCGGGCTGGCAGGAAGTAGCCCCGCGCGAGGACGGCATAACTTCGCTCCCAGTCGGCGAGTGTCGTTTCGATTGCCGGAGCGCTGGAAGCGATTCCCGCTGAACAGACGAGGATGTCCAGCCCGCCGAACTCCCGGACGGTTCTCCGCACCATCTTTTGAACCGAATCCTCGCTTGTGACGTCAAGGGCCACCGACACCGCGCGCTCATCGCCCTCGGCAGAGCAAATCTCTGTCGCCACCTCGTACGCCCCATCGCCGTTGAGATCAGCGACGACGACGTGCGCTCCGAGCCGCGAAAGATGTCGCGCCGTCGCCCGCCCGATTCCGCTGGCGCCGCCGGTGATCAGGGCGACGCGGCCGGTGAGTTCGCGGGGAGTAGGCAGCTGGTCAAGCTTGTAGCGCTCGAGTGGCCAGTACTCGATGGCAAACGCCTCCTCCTCGCTCAGCGAGCGGAAACCACCGCTCGCCTCGGCGGCGTTCTGCACGGCGATCGCCCGGTGGTAGAGGTCGTCGGCGAGCTTGGCCTTCCCAGCATCCGCTCCCGATGTGACGATCCCGACTCCCGGCACGACGACGACACGGGGGCCGGCCGGATCGCAGGCGAATGGACGGCTCTCATCGGTCAGGTTCCGCTCGTAGTAGCCCCGATACCAGCTCGCATACTCGGCGACGCCTCGGCGAAACGCCTCGCGCAGCTCGTCGGCCCCGTCGCGGTCGGTGTAGAAGTCGACAACGAGCGGCTTGTGCTTCGTGTTGATCAGGTGATCAGGGCATGGAGCACCGACCTGACTGACTTCGGGAGCTCGCGCTGAAGAGGAAAAGGCGATCGCCTCGGCGCTGCGATCGACGCGCAGCACGCTCACACCGCCCTCGGCGAGGAGCGCGCCACGCAAGGTTGGCAACGAGGCAGACAGGAGAACATCAGCCTCGTCGTCCTCGACTGCCCGGACTTTCGAGCCCCCGAGACCGAAGCGACCAGCCCCTGCCACCTCAAGTGCCTGCGCCGCCCTGGTTATGAACTCGAGTGTGGAGTCGTAGGCCGCGCGAGTCGTGTCACCCCAGGTCACGAGGCCGTGTTTCTCAAGGAGCACGGCGCGCGCCTGCGGCCCGCTCCGCAACAGCTCGGCAATGCGCTTCGACATCTGGAATCCCGGCCGCTCGTAATCGAGCCAGACGGCCTCCTCTCCGAAGGCTTCCTTCGCCACAGAGCGCCCTTCAGGCGACGACATCAGCGCGATGACCGCATCGGGATGTGTGTGATCGACGTGAGCCGCCGGGATGAACGCGTGAAGAAGAGTTTCGATCGACGGGCGAGGCTGGTCTGGCGTGAGGGCGCAACAGCGCAGGTAGGCGACCATCTCCGAGTCGTCCATCGCATCCCGCACTTCGAGAGGGAGAACCTCGTCGAGGCGAAGGGCTGCGAAGCCGCTGGCCGAGATCGTCGCCAGGTCCGAACCGGAGCCCTTGACCCATAGCGTCCGCACCTCACGGCCGCCGTGATCGACGCTGATCCCCTTCGCCGAGGTGTTGCCCCCGCCCTGGTTGGCAAGCGCGCGGTCAGCGCCTAGGAGGTTCGAGCGGTAGACGAGCTCGTCGAGCACGGAGCTGGATTCGGCCGCCCTCTCCGTCCAGCGGTTCTGTGGCGGGGAGATTGGACCGAGCACGTCGACCGTCGTCTTGCTCAACTGGCCGCTACCTCGTGCTCTTCGGTTTGCCTACCGCCGCGGAGAATCCCCCGGAACCGCTCGTAGGCCGCCTCCCACTCCGTCTGCCCGCTGGGCTCGAAGACTCGCGGTGCAAACGACGCGCGAACGACTGCGCGAGCTTCCTCGAGCGAGCTGAGCTCGCCAAGTGCGATCGCCTGCCCGAGTAGGTTTCCGACGACCGTTGCCTCCTCGGGTCCCGCCAGGACCGGGAGGCCCGTGGCGTCGGCAGTAGCTTCACACAGCAGCTCATTGCGAGCACCTCCGCCGACGATGTGGAGCTCGGCGGGGACAGCTCCAGTCACCTCCGCGAGCAGCTCGATCGTGTACCGGTACTTGAGGGCCAGGCTGTCGATGACGGCCCTGACAATCGCTCCCGGTCCTACGGGATCGGGCTGCGCAACGTGCGCGCACGCCTGGCGAATCCGCTCAGGCATCGATCCCGGCTGCATCAGGAGCGGCTCGTCGGGATCCATCAGCGAAACGAGCGGTGGAGCTCCTTCGGCGAGCCGGACGAGCTCTTCGAAGCTTAGGGCGTCGCCCTCTTCAGCCCAGGCTCGCTGACACTCGTGGACGAGCCACAGCCCGTTTACGTTCTTCAGGAGTCGAACGGTGCCGTCAACTCCGCCCTCGTTCGTCAGGTTGGCAGCGAATGACGCGTCGGTGATGAGCGGAGAGTCGAGCTCCATACCGACAAGCGACCAGGTGCCTGCGCTGATGTACACCGAGCCGCGTTGACGAAACGGGACAGCAGTCACAGCAGAGGCGGTGTCGTGAGTCGCCGAGGCAACCACGACCGCGCGGCGCAGACGTGTCCGACCGGCGACCTCTGGGAGGAGGGACCCAAGAGGTGTAGCCGGACGGACGAGCTCAGGCAGGAGCGCGGCAGGCAAACGAAGTCGCTCAAGGAGCTCAGTCGCCCACGCCTGCGCACGCGGGTCGAGGCACTGGGTCGTAGTCGCGTTCGTGTACTCGGACGTCGCGACACCCGACAGCCAGAAGTGGAAGAGGTCAGGAATGAGGAGAAGCGCCTCAGCGATCTCGAGCGACGCTTCATCGGCACGAACCGCTGCGTAGAGCTGGACGAGTGTGTTGATCGGCATGTGCTGGATCCCGGTGCGCTCGTAGATCTCTCGCGCCGGCACCTCAGCGAACAAGGCCTCCATCGCCCCGTCGGTGCGCCGGTCACGATGGTGGACGGGGTTCTCGATCAGCCTGCCCTGCCCGTCGATAAGTCCGTAGTCGACCCCCCACGAGTCGACGCCCACGGATGCAACGTCAGCCGAGCTCGTGCTCGCGGCGGCCAGGCCGACTTGGATCTCGTCGAACAAACGAAGGGGGTCCCAGTAAAGGGTTCCGTGGGCCTCTACTGGGACATTCGGGAAGCGGTGCACCTCGGTGACCGAAAGGCGGTCGCCGTCCAGCGTGCCCAGAGCGACGCGGCCGCTCTGAGCTCCGAGATCGATGGCGGCCATCGTGGTCATGCGTCCCTCCGCAGCGAACTCGCTCCATCGGTTTCGGGACGCAGACCTGGCAGTCGCTCCGGGTGCCGCGGCGCGTGCTCCGGATCGGCCGTCGTGACCTCGACACCTCGCGAACGCCAAGCCTGCACGACGTCTTCGGGGGCGCCGACATCGGTGATGATGGCGTCCAATCGTGCGGCGGGGAGGAACGACAGGAGCGCGCTTCGATGCCACTTCGTGCTGTCGAATATCGCGATGACCTTCTCGCACGCCGCCGTCATCTCGCGCTTGATCTGGACTTCTTCGGGGTTGAGGTCGAGCAGGCCGCGGTCGACGCTGATGCCTCGGACGCCGACGAAACCCTTGTCGATCCGCGTGCTGCGCAGAACGTCACCTGCTGGATCACCAACGACCGACATCGCCGGGAGCCGGAACATCCCGCCCGTCACGAGCACGTTGACACCGGGCGAGTCGGCAAGGGCCACCGCGTTCAACAGACCGTTGGTGACGACGACGATCTCACGCTTCTTGCGCAGCTCGAGCGCCAGGTAGTAGGCGGTCGTGCTGGAGTCGAGTGCAACCGACTCGCCGTCTCCAACCATCGCCGCCGCCGCAGCGGCGATCGCGCGCTTCTCGGGCGACTGAAGATGAAGCCGCACGTCGAAAGCGAGCTCGGACTGGCCGCGCTGGAGCCCGCGGACTCCACCTCGGACGCGGGCAACCAGTCCTTGGCGCGCGAGCTCCGCGAGATCGTTTCGCACCGTGACTTCGGAGACCGCAAATTCGTTCGCAAGTTCCGTAACGCGAACACTGTCCCTGGTCTCGAGGAGCGCAAGGACATGTTGCATTCGCTCGGTGCGTGTCGCCGTTGACAAAGGCAAGCCGAGCTTACAAAGCTCGTTTCGAACTTGTCAATGGTACTTGCGAAACTGGGGAAATCGAAAGCTGCTTAGCTGCCTGAGACCACCCGTTTTCGGCCCGTGGACGCCCTCCCCGCGCGGCGGCTCGATGTCGGACGTTGCCGACGGCCCAGAAATGAAAGTCACCGGGCGACGCATGCGGCGGATGCTGGGCACGGACGGAGATCATGACCACGCACGCCGCTTCTGCCAATCCGGTATCAATCTGGCCCTCGTGAGTACCTCCAGCGGGGATCTCGAGCATCTCGGCGATCAGGGGATCGACGTCGAGGTATTCGTGGCCGATCTCGACGAGCTCAAGATCGAGACTCCCTCGTGGGGTTATGGCAACTCGGGCACCCGCTTCGGAGTGTTTCCGTGGCCGGGCGCGGCGAGGACCGTCCACGAGCGGATCGCTGATGCCGCCCTCGTTCATCGCCTGACCGGAGCCTGTCCGACAGTTGCGATCCACGTCACCTGGGACTGGGTCGGCAACTGGAACGAGCTCGCGGCGTTCGCCGAGAGCGAAGGCGTGAGACTGGGCGCGATCAACGGAAACGTCTTCCAGGGCGACGACTACCGGCTAGGCAGCTTCTGTCATCCCGACGCACGCGTGAGGAGGATGGCGATCGATCACTGCCTCGAGTGCATCGACATCGCCGAGCAGGTGAACTCCGACGTCTTCACCGTCTGGCTGGCGGACGGCACCAACTATCCGGGCCAGGACGACATGCGCGAGCGTTATCGGCGCCTCCTCGAAGGATTCAGAGAGCTGTATGCCGCCTTGCCGCCTGGAATGCGGTTCCTCGTCGAGTACAAGTTCTTCGAGCCGGCCTTCTACAGCACCGACCTACCCGACTGGGGCACGGCCGTCCTGGTCTGCCGAGCTCTTGGTACCCAGGCCCAGGTGCTCGTTGACACCGGGCATCACCCGCTAGGCACGAACGTCGAGCAGATCGTTGCCCTCTTGCTCGAGGAAGGGTTGCTCGGAGGCTTCCACTTCAATAACCGCAAGTACGCCGACGACGACCTGATTGTCGGCTCGATTGATCCGTTCGAGCTGTTCCGAATCATGAGCGAGATCGTCTCCGCGAGGCGCGATCCGGCCACGGCGACAAACGCGGATGCGATCGCTTACATGATCGATCAGTCACACAACATCGAGGGCAAGATCGAAGCGATGATCCAGTCGGTCATCAACATCCAGACGGCGTATGCCAAGGCGCTTCTTGTCGACCGAGCGACACTACGGGAGACCCAGATCGCCGGCGACGTTCTTGGAGCGCACAGGGTGCTGACGGACGCTTACGAGACCGACGTAAGACCCCTGCTTGTGGCAGCAAGGGAGGCGAACGGCCTGCCGCTCGACCCGGTTGAGGCGTTCCGCGAAGGCGGTCACGCTGACCGTCTCGCGCGGGAACGCGCCTGAGAACGCCGACGTAGACATCGATCCGCGGCTGGCACCCTATGACGGCCTCGGCCTCCTACCCAGGCCGACCTGACACGCTTGTGCCGCAGAAGAAAGTTCACCGAGCCGGTGGCGCTTTTGTCCACTCAACCCGATGACCTTCCGCTTCCGCGTACGGCCTCCGGGCTGAGCTTCGACCTACTCGCGCTCCGTGCTCGGTGCGTGGAGGAAGCTATGGCCCGGAGCCGACCGGGTCAAGTCTGCTGTTGACCGAATTGGCGCAGTTTGCGGCCTTCTTCTCCCACCCAGGGACGTCGAGCAGCTCGCGGAATCGCTCATCGAGGCGGTCCAAGATGACCAAATCGGAATCGTTCCCCAGGGAGCGCCGGGAAACCCGCATGGTTGAGCCGAAAGTGGAGGCGGCGGGAATCGAACCCGCGTGACGTTCCCTAGGGAGCCGCTTGTGCCCGCCGTCAGGATCTCGCCGTAGGCGACGTGAACCGCCGCATCCATCGGCGCTCGGCGATGAGCCCCGATTCGCGGACGGCCACGATGCCATAGGCCATGTTCGCGCCGTAGAGCGGCACGGGGATCCCCAGAGCGCACATCCCACCAGGCTAACCTCGGAGCATGTCTGCGGTTCGGCACCACACTGTCCCGTCATTCCTGCTCGGGCGGTTCGCGCGCGAGACCGCTCGCGGCACTCGCGTGTGCCAGCTTGAGACGGCCAGTGGAACCGCCGTCCAGGTGAGCCCTCGGGACGCCACGGTCGTGAAGCACTTCTACTCACTCGACGTCGACGGAACTCACTACCCGCTCCTTGAGGAAGCGCTTGCCAAAGTCGAGAACGGCGCTGCGCCGATAATCCGCCAACTGTGTGAAGTTGCTGCTGACGGGCTTGCCAGTCGGCCTGAACTGCCGCTTTACGACCGAGCCAAGCTCGCCCTATTCATCGCGACCTCGCGTCTTCGTACGCCAATTTGGCGAGAACAGACACGCTCCGTCTTCGAGCAGTTCGCGGAGTTCCACTCCGATAACACTGCGTCGGACAACTCCCCGTTCTCGCTGACCGAGAACGATCTGATCACACAACTCGCCGTCATCAGCGGCTACAGCGGCTGGGTGCTCTGCATGCTCGACTGGACGTTCGTCCGCCCGAACAGTGGCACGTTCATCTTGAGCGACACGCCCATTTCCGTTATTGATCCCACGCCGAAGTACCCCGGAAGTGGGGCGGGCGTCATGTCATCGTCCAATGCCCAGCTGTTTGCGCCGCTCGATCCCAAGCTCGGCCTGGTCACTCGACCGAACCCCGAAAAGATGGATGCCATATGGGACGCTGCCGACAAACTCGCGCGGATGTCTGATGCCGAGTCCGCTGCGGTTGTAGCGAAGCTCGAAGGAACGGTGGCTGAGGCGATTGTCGTCGACCGCGTAGTCGACGACCTGAATCTCCAGACGTATGCGAATGCGCAGCGCTACGTCTACGGCGCTCAGCATGCCGTCACCGACACGCGGCGCGCTGCAAAGTCCCGACCCGCCCGCGTAGGTGCCTATAGTCCGCCGCCGCCGAGGCTGCACGTGCTCGAAGACGATCCCGACGAGCCAGGGGTAATGCGAGCGCTCAGGGTATTCGAGGCACCGACCTCACTTCCGCCTCGACGCCGTCGCGGGTAGCAATCCGCGCGCTGCTCAGTGGCCCGGCCTCGCGAGCGCCCGCGACTTCCCTCGCGCGCACGCGCGCGCACGCGGGGGCGGGTATCCACCCCGTCGAACGAGTCGTCAAGGGCGGGGGCCCGGTCGGGGGCTGGGGTCGTCGCAACTGACGCCGACCTCTCTCACGCGCACGCGCACGCG
>Ga0184632_10000462_pt1 | contig 15965 bp, 17 predicted proteins | sample PLM31_50_b1_FD_133153 | JGI IMG/M metagenome (GOLD analysis project Ga0184632, IMG submission 133153) | Groundwater sediment microbial communities from an aquifer in East River, Colorado, USA - PLM3-1_50_b1 | ecosystem: Environmental > Terrestrial > Soil > Riparian zone | place: USA: East... | reverse complement strand
TCGCGATGACCCGGTTCGCCACCCTCTTGGTCCTTCTCCTGCTTGCCGTGCCGCTGGGTACGGCTGCCGCCCAATCGGTGGAGAAGGAGAGGGTGCCCCGGGTGGGTTACATAAACCCGGGCTACCCTTCCGACCCGGTACGGCTGCGCCGCTTCGAGGCCTTTCGCCAGGGCCTACGCGAGCTGGGCTATGTCGAGGGTCGGAACATCGTCCTCGAGCCCCGCTGGGCCGAGGGCACGTACGACCGGTACCCGGCCCTCGCGGCGGATCTGGTTCGCCTCAAGGTGCACGTCATCGTGGCGGTGGGTGGGCGCGCGACCCAGGTCGCTCAGCAAGCGACCAGGACGATCCCAATCGTCATGTCGCTCGTCACGGAGCCCGTGGAAAGCGGACTCGTCCGCAGCCTTGCGCGCCCCGGGGGGAATGTCACGGGGACGTCGATCATGGCCTCCGACCTCGCCGGGAAACAGTTCGAACTGCTCAAGCAGGCGGTTCCCGAGGTTTCTCGGGTAGCCCTTCTCTGGAATCCCGCCAATCCTGGGAGCGCGTCGCAGTTGAAGGAGGCGGAAGCTGCAGCTCGGGCCGTGGGCGTGCGACTTCAAGCCCTGGAGGCGCGGGATCCCCAGGAGATCGACAGCGCCTTCGCGGCGATAACGAGGGAGCGGGCGGGCGCGCTCGTGGTCCTTGCGGACGCCATCCTCTATAATCAGCGCAAGCAGATCGCAGAACTTGCCGCGAAGTCGCGCCTGCCGTCGGCATCTGCGCTACGGGAGTACGCGGAGGCCGGTGGTCTCATCGTGTATAGCGCAGACTTTCTTGACTTGGAGCGGCGCTCGGCGACGTTCGTGGACAAGATCCTGAAGGGTGCGAAGCCAGCCGACCTCCCCGTCGAGCAGCCAACCAAGTTCGACCTCATCATCAATCTCAAGACGGCGAAGGCGATCGGGCGCACCATCCCGCCGTCGTTACTCCTGCGGGCTGATCAGATCATTGAGTGAGCGTCAGCCGCTGCCCAACCCTGCAGTAGAGCGGACGCGCTTCGCGCGCCGCTCACCGCAACGTTGGGCGGACAGAGGCGACACGAATGACAGAACACGATAGGCGCGGATAGTGTCACCGGGGCGGCGTCTCGCTCTCGTGGCCGTGGTCCTGTTCGCTCTCGCCGCCGGCCCCATCTTGCCGAGAGTCCCGGCCAGTGATGGCGGCCCCATTAGCCGGCGGGGCACCTACGAGGGCGGGCGGTACCTGATCGAGGTGCCAGCGGGCTGGAACGGCGGGCTCGTCCTCTTTGCACATGGTTACGATGGTGGCACGTTCGATTCGCCCCTGACTTCGCACCTGCTCGACCGGGGGTACGCGCTCGCCGCATCGAGCTTCCGCACCGAAGCCTACCGCGTCGACTTGTTTGTGGATGACATGCGAATCCTGCTCGAGCTGTTCATCCGGGAGGTACGTCGGCCGCGATGGACCGTCATCCACGGGCAGTCCATGGGAGGGCATGTCGCGATCGTGTCGCTCGAGCTCCACCCAGGCCTGTATCAAGGGGCGCTCATCGAGTGCGGGGTCATCGATGGGATCGGAAATGCCGACTTTTACTTGGCCGCGCGTGCCGCCGCCGAATACCTCGGCGGTGTCAACCTCTTCGACGCGCCGGACCGGGAAACCCTTATCGGTCGGGTGAACACGCAATGGCTGCCCCGCATGGGGGCGCCCGCCGCCTACACGGAGCGGGGCCGGCGCTTCGACAGCGTCCTCAAGTATCTGATGGGCGGCGACCTGCCACTGCGGTTGCAGGGGCTTCCCCGCCACTACTTCCGCTACATCGCGGGGACACGCGAACCCGCGAACCGGGAAGTCGCACGACATGCGAGCACGTTGCAGGTCAGATACCGGATCGATCCAGACCTCGGCGTCGCCGAGGACGAACTCAACGCCAAGGTCCGTCGCATTGCGCCGGCCGAGGGCGCGAGGTCGCGGAGCGCGAACCCGGCCTTCGCCGAACTGACCGGCCGGATCACCGTGCCCGTGCTCGCCATCCACGAGACCGGGGACGGGCGCGTGCCGTGGAGCAACCAGCAGGCGTACCGGCGCCGGACGGTTGCCGCGGGCACGGCCCATCTGCTCGTGCAGCGGGCGGTGCGGTGGCCGGGCCACTGCGTGTTCGACGGAGAGGTGCGTGAGCAGGCCTTCGACGACCTCGTCGCGTGGATCGAGAAGGGAACCAAGCCCGACGGCGACGACGTACTCGCGGCCGATGTGTCGACCCTCGGCCTGCGATGGACGCGCATCCGCCATCCCGAAGATCCCGTGCAGCGTCGCGAGCCCTCCCAAAAGTGAGATGTGGATGGGGTCAGGCCTCACATTCATGCATTTCCCGTGGACACGAAAGCAACGCGTGACCACCGCCGCGACCAGATGTTGGATTGCGAGGCCTGGGCGCCGACTAGCCGGCCACGATCGAGCCAAGTCCAAGCGTCACGGTGACAGTTCGACGTTGAGACCGCCCAACAAACCGTTCGAGCGGACCGCTCGCTCGCGTTCGCTCGCGGCGGCCGCTCAACGGCGGCGTTGGGCGTCACTACCCGGCAGTCGGTAACTAAAGGAGGCTCATATGGCGGTCAGCTACTCCCGCAAACCCGGCTTTCTGTTCCTCGCCTCGTCGTTAGTCTTTGTTGCGGTGTTCGCGGTCGGTTCGGTTCACGCGCAAATGGCAAGACTCGAGTTGCATGGCTTTCAGACGCAAACCCCGACCGAGCAGGAATTCCTGACCGGAAAGAAGGACGTCAAACCGGCAACGATCAGTGGAGAGCTTCGAATTCCTCGCGCTGGGACCGATCGCCTTCCCGCCGTGATTCTGCTTCACGGGTCGGGGGGCATATCGGGTCTGCAGGACAACTGGGCGAGGGAGTTCAGCACGCTCGGAGTCGCGACCTTTATCGTCGACAGCTTCACGGGGCGTGGCGTCACCAGCACCGGGAACGACCAGGACCAGCTCAGTCGCTGGGTCATGATCGGCGACGCCTACCGGGCGTTGGAAGTCCTCGCCAAGCATCCCCGAATAGACCCTGCTCGGGTAGCCGTCATGGGCTTCTCTCGGGGCGGCGGGGCGGCCCACTACTCCGCCCTTAACCGGTTTCGTGCAATGCACGGCCCGGGAGGTGGCTTAGAGTTCGCGGGCTACATCGGACTCTATCCGACTTGCAACCGCGTCTTCGTTGATGGGCTGAACGTGGTGGACAAGCCGATTCGAATATTCCATGGCGCGGCGGACGACTACGTCCCGGCCGCTGGGTGCCGCGCGTACGTCGAGCGCCTTCGTAAGGCCGGAAAGGACATCACGCTGACCGCGTACCCTGGAGCGCATCACGTCTTCGACAACCCGGCGCTCAAGACCCCGGTCAAGCTTCCCCAGGCGCAAACGACCCGCCGATGCCCCCTCCTCGAGGAAGCGGCAGACGGTCGCATCGTGAACAGTCAGACGAAGCAACCGTTCACATACGCCAGCGACCCGTGCGTCGAACGTGGAGCGACGGTCGCCTACGATGCACAGGCGCACGCCGAGGTGGTGAAGGCAGTCAAAGAGTTCCTCATCGCCACGCTACAGCCCAAGTGAGCGGTGTCGAAGTGACGCCCAACAAGGCAGTCGAGCGGACCGCTGGCTCGCATTCGCTCGCCGCGGCCGCTCACCGCCGCCGTTCGACAGGTGGCACAACAACGGGCGCGGTCGCACCTGAATTTGAAAACCGATGATACTCATGCTCGCGTACCAGCCGGCGCTCGCGAGCGTTTCCTGACACGCCGGTGATGCGACTGAGCGCACGACGTCGAGTCGGCCTCTTCCTTCGCCTTCTCGGCCTCACCGTCCTGACCGGAGCTGTGCTAGCTAGGGACTGTGGTCGGCGCCGCATTCCGCGGCTGGCCCCTATTCGGCGCATTGAGCGGCATGATCAACGGCGTGGCTTTGATAGCCGCGATCGCCGGCGCCGAAATCTTCCTCCCGCAGACGCGGCTTGGGCATGTTCTCGAACGGGCACCGTTTCTCTTCATCTTCGCAGCCAAGTGGATTGTCTACGGCGCACTAATCCTGTTCGTCGTTGGGGGCAGACTCGGGCCGCGGATTGCGACCGCCCTGCTGCTCGGCCCTGGACAGCCGCTCGAGCAGGCCAAAGGGATGCCGGAGATACTGACGGTTCCGATCACGTTCCTGCTCATGCCCCTTCTCATCCTTCTGCTTCTCCTCGTTCGCCTCCTCGGTGAACGCACCGTGCGCAACATTATGCTCGGGCGTTACCATCGGCCGCGTAACGAACAGCGCCTTTTCCTCTTCGTGGACATTGCCGGCTCGACTCCGCTCGCCGAGCGGATCGGCCCTGCCGCGGTCCATCGCTTTCTCGGCGAAGTTTTCCGACTCGCCTCAGATCCGATCGACGATCACTTCGGCGAGGTTTACCAGTACGTGGGCGACGAGATCGTGATTACTTGGACTGTCGCTGAAGGACGCGCCCGCGCTCGACCACTTGCTTGCTTCTTCGCAATCGAACAGGCGCTCGAGCGGGCCGCGCCGAGCTTCGAGCGCCAATTCGGCACAGTGCCGCACCTCCGCGCCGCACTGCACGCCGGTCCAGTAATCAGTGGCGAAGTGGGAGGAAGTCGGCGCGCGATCGTATACCACGGCGACGTGATGAACACCACATCACGTATCGAACAGGCGACGCGTGACCTGGGGCGCACGTACCTCGTTTCAAGCGAGGCGCTCGATTGTCTCGACGGGGCTGACGAATACGCGCTCGAGGATCTCGGCTTCCAGCGGCTACGCGGCCGTGCCGCGGCGGTGCGCCTCTACGCAGTTACGCCCAAATCCGCAGACGGCAATGAGACGATATGAGTGAAGAGGGCCTGTCGAACCACTCGAACCACCGCATGCAGCCGACGGCCTTCGGCCGCGGCTGATACCGGCGTTCGGCGGCTTGGGCTTGAGGCGGTTTGATGGCGACAAACGAACAGGCAAGCGATGGCACAAATCGATCTCAACAACCGGCTGCTTGAGGGTCTCCGGATCCCGGTGTTCGGCCCGACTCGCCATCTCATTCGGCGCGGTGATCAATCGGAGCAGACCCAGTTTTTTCCTGATCGATGCTGGTCTATCACTGCTATGCCCAGTTTCCACAACTGGGGTATGTTTGTGGTTTTCGAGAGTCGCTCTTTGGTCCGATGCGCGTTCGTGTGTAAAGGTGACGTGCCCGATGAGCCGGATGTGGATTATGCCGTCGTCGATTGCCTCTTCAGGATCGCCGACTGGTCCGACCCGGTCTTGGATATCTTGACAAGAGGCCCGCTCGCTCCCACACCCGATAGGAGTCAGCCAGAGGGTACGACGTTGGCCACTCTCGACGGCATAGCATACTTCCTTCAGGTGGAGACGTCCGACGTGAGTGCCACGTTCTGGTTTTCGAATCCGCGTGGGAGCCACTACCGGTCGTTGGAGCGCGCCGCTTGCGATCTGGCAAAACGAGTCTCGCGAGTAATCGAGCATCCGCAGGTGTCGAGCTTCGTCACTACCTGGACGAATTACGTTCGTGAATGAGGGAGAGCCGCCGAACCAAGCGCTGCACCTGAACGGGGCCGCATTACCTGGTTCGCGCGACATCAACCCCTTACAGGCGGCCCCGGCAGGTGAGCTTGGTTGTTGGACAGACAGATGCCTCGCTGGATGTGTCGGCGGTCGTCAAAGGTCACAGCGATTCCCGCCATGGGAGGACGGACGTAAGGCTCGTGGTTAGCCGGCTTGCCACCGCTGTCCTTCTGCTGTTCGCCGTGGGACTTGCCACGGCTGCGGCGCAGCCCGCTGAGAAGATGCCCCGAGTCGGTTACATATCGCCGGGTTCCCCTTCTGACCCGGTAAGACAGCGCCGCTTGGAGGGCTTCCGGCAGGGCCTCCGCGATCTGGGCTACGTGGAGGGTCGGAACATCGCGATTGAATCCCGATGGGCCGAGGGGAAGTACGATCGATACCCCGGTCTCGCCGCCGACTTGGTCCGTCTGAAGGTGCGCGTCATCGTGGCGGTGGGGGGGGGGGCGAGCGAGCCAGGTGGCCCAACAAGCGACCAGCACGATTCCGATCGTCATGTCGGTCGTTATCGATCCCTTGGGCGCCGGACTCGTGTCCAATCTTGCGCACCCCCAAGGAAACGTCACGGGGGTCTCGATGATGGCCCCTGACCTGATCGGGAAACAGTTCGAAGTGCTCAAGCAGGTGGTTCCCGAGGTGACTCGCGTGGCCGTGCTGTGGAATCCCGCCAATCCCGGTAGCGCGTCGCAGTTGCGAGAGGCGGAGGTTGCAGCTCGGGCGGTAGGACTTCGGTTGCAAAGTCTAGAGGCTCTCCCGAGGAAATCGACAGCGCCTTCGCGGCAATGACGAGCGGGCGGGCGGGCGCACTCGTGGTTCTCCTGGATGCCATTCTCGTGAATCAGCGAAGCCAGATCGCGGAGCTCGCCGCGAAGCGGCGCTTGCCGGCTGTCTACGCGGTTCGGGAGTACGCAGAGACCGGAGGTCTTGTCAGCTATGGCTCAAACCCTCTCGAGTTGGAGCGGTATGCGGCGACCTTCGTGGACAAGATTCTCAGAGGCGCAAAGCCATCCGATCTTCCCGTCGAGCAGCCCAGCAAATTCGAACTCGTCATCAACCTCAAGACTGCCAAGGCTCTCGGTCTCATTATCCCGCCATCGCTGCTCTTCCGAGCGGACCAGGTGATCGAGTGAAGGACCGACCGCTTGAGCACTTGCAGCTGCCCAACAGCACGTTCGACCGGACCGCTGGCTCGCATGCGCTCGCCGCGGCCGCTCAACGTGAGCGTTGGGCAGCCCCTGGCGCGGTCCAGAAAGCGATGTATGAATTCAGCTGTCGCTAGGCTCAGCAGCGTCCTCGCCCTCTTGATGCTCACTGTGCCGCTCGCCGCAGGCGCGCAGCCGGCGGGGAAAGTGCACCGCATCGGCATTTTGGGGGACAAAGCCTCGGACGCCAACGAGACTCTTGTGTGGCAGACCGTTCGGGCAGGTCTGCAGGAGCGTGGCTGGAACGAGGGCGTGAACATCCGGATCGAGTACCGGTGGATCGAGGGCAATACCGCTCGGCTTCCAGAGCTCGCGGCTGACCTTGTTCGGCTCAAGCCAGAAGTGATCGTGACGCGTGGCTCACTCTTCACGGGGGCCCTGAAGGCAGCGACATCCTCGATTCCCATCGTCTTTGTCGGCCATGCAGATCCGGTAGGAACCGGCCACGTCGCGAGCCTTGCCAGACCCGGCGGGAACATCACGGGAAACGCCGTGCTTCAGACCGAACTCGGCCCCAAGGGCCTCGAATTCCTGCACGCTGTCGTCCCTGCGGCCGCTCGGATCGCCGTTCTCTGGCATCCCGGCACCCCGTCTGCCGTCCCCGGGCTCAAGGCGCTCGAGGAGCCGGCGCGGCTGCTCCGGCTACAGTTGCAGCCCGTCGGAGCGCGGACCGCGAGCGAGCTGGAAGGCGCCTTCGCGACCATGGCCCGGGGCAGCGCGCAGGCCGTGCTCGTATTCGCCACCCCACCCATCATAATGGCGAGACAGCGTCTCGCCGAATTGGCTCTTGCGCACCGGCTGCCGACAATGTTTCAGGGAAGGACCTTCGTGGAGGCCGGCGGTCTGATGAGCTATTACCCAAATCACGAGGATACCTACCGGCACGCTACCGTCTTTGTGGACAAGATCCTCAGGGGTGCGAAGCCGGCAGACCTGCCCGTGGAACAAGTGACAAAGTTTGACCTCATTATCAACCTCAAGACCGCGAAGGCCCTTGGCCTCACGATCCCGGCATCGGTGCTCGGGCGGGCGGACCGGGTCATTGAGTGACGTCGTGCTGCCCAACATCACGCTTCAACGGACCGCGGGCTCGCGTTGCTCGCCCCGCGGCCGCTGAGCGTGGCGTTAGGCCGCTGAGGCAGTTTGGTTTGCACCCGAAAAGGAGGGAACACCATGAGACTCGACCCTCACCCTCACTGCTTTGCTGTTGACACACTTTTGAGTGGCACGCTACGCCACAATGAAAAGGGAGGCCCATGATGAAGCCGAAGTTACTCGCGCTCCTCGCCTTGGTTGTCGCATCCGTCGTTGGGGTGCCGTGGCCGAGCCTCGCCCAGCAGCCGATCCGGATCGGCGCCGCGATGTCGCTCACCGGAAAGGACGCCCTGCAGGGTGGCTACGGTCGTGAGGGGTACCTGCTCTGCCAGAAGCATGTGAACCAGAAGGGGGGAGTCCTCGGACGCTCGGTTCAGTTTGTGATCGACGATAATGGCTCTGATGAGAAAACCGCCGTTCGCCTGTACGAGAAGCTGATCACGGAAGATAAGGTGGATGCGGTGATAGGCCCGTACTCCGGCCGCATCACGGACGCCGTCGCCGACGTCACCGAGAAACACCGGAAGCTGATGATAGCGCCGTTCGCGGCGGCGACCTCATTCTGGGAGAAGGGCCGGAGGTACCTCGTCATGCTGCTCTCGCCGACAGAAGGCTTCCCAGAGGGGGTGCTTGATCTGGCGGCTCGCCATGGGCTCAAGACCCTGGCTGTGATCAATGAGGACATTGTTGGCGGGAAGGCGGGAGCCAAGGGGGCCAGCGAGCTGGCCAAGAAGAAGGGCTTGCAACTGGTCTTCTCCGAGACGTACCCAAAGGGCACCGCCGACTTCTCCGGCGTGCTGAACCAGGTGAAGGCGGCCAAACCCGACGTCTTGTACGCGGCCGTAACCCTTCTTGACGACCTTGTCGCCATCACCCGCCAGATGAGGGAACTGGATCTCAACGTCAAGATGTTTGGCACTCTTGTGTATGGGGCACTCCCCGAGTACTACCAGCGTCTTGGGAAGTCGGCGGAGTACGTCTACAGCGGCTCCTTGTGGGGGCCGGGGCTGCCCAACCCCGGCAACCAGGCGTTTGTCACCGCGTATGAGCAGGAGTTCAACCGTGCTCCCGCCCTGCAGTCAGTCAATGGGTACGCCGGTTGTCAGCTCTTTGTAGAAGCGGCACGACGGGCGGGTAGCCTGGACTCCGACAAGCTCCGAGAGGCGTTGCTGGCGCTCAGGACCAAGACCGTCCTTGGTGACTTCGCGATCGACGAGCGTGGGTTCCAGATCGGCCACAAGGCGATCGCCATCCAGTGGCAGGACGGCAAGCAGGTGGTGGTCTGGCCGGATGAGCTGGTCTCGGGGAAGCCCCGGTTCCCGACCCCGCCGTGGAGCCAGCGGTAAGAGAGGGTGCCTCCTGTCGAGCGAGGAACCCCCGGGGTCAGACTCAGATGAACTAGCCTGCCGGGTTTTTAAGGCTCAATCCTGGCCTAACAATGGTTTCCAGCCGACGCCTTACAGCCTCCGCTCGTGCCTCGCTGCGGCTTCCAGGCGCGGCTGAAACCTGACGTTAGACGGCAGGGCGAAGCGTGACTGACACATCCGCTTACGGCTGGTCGTGGTTCAGCGACGAAATCCGGAAGGGCGTCGCGTTCAGTGAGCGCTACTGCACCGACTTTCTCGCTCTCGTGGAAGATATGGCTTCAATCGCCGGCGCAATCTTTGCGCGTCCGACCTCGCCATTCTCCGATCGGCCCCAGGACTATGTTGTTTCGGTTCTCGTCGCCCGCGCGTTTCGCCTGACTGTCAGCTCCCTTTACATCGGGCTTGGCGGCTATCCTGACTCCGGGACCAACCTCGAGCGAACCGTGTGGGAGATCAGCATTCGCCTCCTCGATATGACAACAGCGCCAGCTGCCGCGGCACTGGGCTTCCTGCTTGACGGCACGACCTCCGAGATTGCGCAGGTCGCGGCGGAACTCGAGCATCGCCAGGTCAACGGCGAGCCAGTCCATCTGCTGCCGACGAACCGCGAGCGGCTACAAGCGCACTACGATGCCCTTGCGCGCTTTGCTCGAGACCAGGGCCTTGATCCCGAACACATTCACCGTAAACACGGCAGACTCAACATCAGGGAGGTCTGCAAGAGCTTCAACATCGAGAAGGCCTATCTCGTCGACTATGCCTTGACGACAGCCTATGTGCATGAGAAGAATTCCGCCTCGTCCGACTATGTCATCGAAAGAAAAGGTGAGAGACACTTTCTCCTGGGCCCCATCGGCACCCCGGGCGGACCGATGACGATCGCAATCGACGTGCTCATGGACATGGCGCGTGTCCTGACGATCGCAACGCGGATCGTGCAGCAAGAGAACATCACCAAGCGAGCAGATGAGGTCCTTCAGAAGCTGGTCAGCCTCCGTGAAGTTCATAGCTCTCGGCCCAGATGGCCAACCGTCTAACTTCACGCTCCAACGGACGGGGTGCTCGCTGATGCTCGCCCGCCGCCGCTGAGCGTGGCGTTGGGCAGCCATAGCGGCACGAACAGCCGGGGATCCGCAAGGCCGCCCGCTTCCGTGATAGGCTTCCTTCCGTCATGAGCAAGCCGGCGCGCGAACTCGAATCAAAGGCCCTAAGGCTGCCGCGCAGGGAGCGCGCCCGACTCGCGCAACGCCTCATCTCCAGCCTCGATCCGAAAGCAGACGCTGATGTTGAGAAGCTCTGGCTCCAGGAGGCAGAGCGTCGTCTCGGCGAACTCAAATCCGGAAAGATCGCGGGGATTCCCGCCGAGAAGGTAATCAGGAAGGCCCGCTCCACGCTTCGGTGAGAAGCGTTGAGTTTCATCCCGAAGCGCAAGACGAGTTCATTTCGGCAGCTCAGTTCTATGAGCGCGAAACGGAAGGCCTCGGACTCGACTTCATCGCGACGGTTCAGCGCGCGTACGAACGACTCCCGGAGTTCCCCGCCTCGGGCGCACCGTTTGGCCGCCGGCTCCGGCGCCTCCTCGTCCCAAAATTTCCCTACGGGCTCCTGTATCGCGTCGAGCCTGAGCGCATCTACATCATCGCCGTCATGCACCTTCACCGCCGCCCAGGCTACTGGCGGTCACGGCTCTGAGACGGTGCTGCCCAACAACAGGCTTGAGCGGTCCGGCTCGACGCCGGCCGCTCAGCCTGACCGTTGGGCAGACGCGTCGCGGGTGACACGAGGATGACGGTTCGAACGGTCCGGTGCAGTTCTCCGCAAGGCGGTGAACTCCCACCTGGCGATTCGTCGTGAGACGAGCAATCACCAAGTTCGTCATCGTCTTGGCCCTCGGCCTCCTCGTCGCGCCTCTCGCACCCGACGCGCAACAGCCAGCGAGAGTGGCTCGGATAGGGTATCTAGAATTCGGATCGGCAGCCCCCGGTATGCCCTACGTGGAGGCACTCCGGCAAGGGCTCCGCGATCTCGGTTGGATTGAGGGTCAAAACATCGCTATAGAGGTCCGATACGCTCGGGGAAAGCTCGATCAGCTCCCCGAACTCGCGGCTGAACTCGTACGGCTCAAGGTGGACCTCATCTTCGCGTCGACCACGCCGGCGGCCCTCGCAGTCAAGCACGCCACCGCGACAATTCCCATCGTCATCGGGTTTGTCGGCAATCCCGTTGGAAGCGGACTCGTGGCCAGCCTGGCGCGTCCGGGAGGCAACGTCACAGGGTGGACACACGCGACGGGCCCGGAGTTCCTCGGGAAACGTCTGGAGTTGCTGAAGGAGGCCGTTCCAGAGGCGATTCGGTTTGGGGCCCTCTGGAATCCGGCCAACCCGGCCCATGGACCGGATTTGAAAGGCCTCGAAGACGCGGCCCGAGTGCTCAAGGTGCAGCTTCAACCTGTGCCGGTGCAAGACCCCAACGAGCTCGAGAACGCCTTCTCGGTGCTGGCGCGAAAGCGCGCACAAGCGCTTACGGTGATCATGGACGGGATGTTCTTGGCTCAGAGAGACCGGATCCTCGCCCTCGCCGCGCGGAGCCGGCTCCCGGCGATGTATGGCAGCAGCGACCTTGCCGAGGCCGGTGGTCTGATGGCGTATGGGGTGAATCTACCCGAGCTGTACCGGCGTGGAGCGTCCTATATCGACAGGATCCTCAAGGGTGCGAAGCCCGACGATCTTCCCGTCGAGCGGCCCACGCGCTTCTATTTGGTCATCAACCTCAAAACGGCGAAGACGCTGGGCCTGACGATTCCACAGTCATTGCTGCTGCGGGCGGATCAGGTCATTGACCGATAGACGCATGCCCAACTTCAGGCTTGAGCGGACCGGCAGAGCCGGCCGCTCAGCCCGGCGTTAGACGCACAGAGCTGACCACACACGTGAGAATGGTACGATGCGTTTCGAGTGGGACAGCGCCAAGGCTGCAGCGAACGTCAAGAAGCATCGCGTGTCGTTCGACGAAGCCGTGACCGTATTCTACGATCCTCTGGCCGCGACCTTCGGAGATCCCGATCATTCCGAGGGCGAGAGCCATCTTGTCACGGTCGGCTATTCGGCGCGGGGGCGACTCCTGGTCGTCTGCCATGTTGAACGAGGCCTTGCAACAAGGTTGATCAACGCACGTCGCGCCACTGCCCGCGAGAGGAAACGTCATGAAGGCTAAGACCACCATGTCGTCTGAGGGCATGCGCGCTGAGTACGACTTCGACTACTCGAAGGCTGTGCGCGGCAAGTACTTTCGACGCCTCCTGAAGGAAGGCGCGAATGTCGTCGTTCTCGATCCTGACGTGGCAAAGGCGTTCCGCAGTTCGGCCGCCGTGAACGAGGCGCTTCGGTCTCTACTCAGGATGTCGGAGGCCACCCGGCGTCTAACTTCACGCTCCAGCGGACGGGCGGCAAGCGCCCGCCGCTGAGCGTGCGGGTTCGCCGCACTGGCGATTGGGCAAGAGCGCGTGGGCGACGGCCGTTGAGGAAACCGCAGAGATTGCGGCGACCCGGAATGTCAATGATAGGCAGATGGGCCAATGAGCGAACCGTCTACCGCGGGCCGGGAGGTACGTCTGCCGTTCGGGTCTCGGCACGCCGTCGTCTTCCTAGCTCGCTTGATGGCGCTCGCGCCGTCGCGGTAGATCGGGCCCGATGACACCCGGCCTCAGCCGAACATGGTGCAGGTTGAGCTCCGGAGTTCCTCTGACGCTCGCGCTTTGCCTCACCATACTATCGGTGCCGGCACTCGCCCAGCAGCCGTCCAAGGCCCGCATCGGCTACCTCACTTCCAGCTCGTATGTGCACCCCGCCTTCGCCGACCTCTTCTTCGGTCGCGTGAGCATCGCCGGCGGCATGTGGGGAGGGAACCTCGAGCTCCTCAGTCGATCTGCCGCAGGCAGCGACGATCGCCTGCCGAGCCTGGCCGCAGAGCTGGTCGGGGCCAGGGTGGACATCATCGTCGCCGACGGCACCGCAGCGGCATTGGCTGCGAAGGCGGCCACGCGGACGGTTCCCATCGTGATGGCGATCAGCGGTGACCCCGTACAGGCTGGGCTGGTGGCGAGCCTTGCCCGACCGGACGGCAATGTGACGGGCGTGACTTCCCTCTCGCTGGAATTGGTCGCGAAGCGGCTTCAGCTCATCAAGGAAGTCGTGCCGAAAGCCAGCCGGGTGGGGGTCCTGTGGAACCCCGCGAGCCCCGAGAAGGAGCTCGAGTGGAAGGAACTGCGGTCCGCCGCAAGCAGGCTCGGAGTAACACTCCAGTCGCTGGAGCTGCGCCGCCCGGGCGACCTCGCGCCTCGGCTCGACAGCGCGGTCAACGATCGCGCTGGCGCACTTCTGCTGCTGGACGACTCGCTCACGCTGAGCCTTGCAGTAGACATCACGACGGAGGTCGACAAGCGCCGGCTGCCGGCGATCTACGGGTGGGATCGGTACATGACCGTGGAGAAGAAGGGGCTTATGGTGTACGGCCCTTCGGTGTGGGAGCTCGCGAACACGGCCGCAAAGTACGTAGACAGGATCCTCAAGGGCGCCAAGCCGGGCGACCTTCCGGTAGAGCAGCCGACGAAGTTCGAGCTCGTGATCAACGTGAGGGCAGCGAAAGCGCTCGGCCTGACGATTCCACCGCCGCTGCTGCTGCGGGCAGATCGCGTGATCGAATAAGGAATGAGGCGCCGAGCGCGCGCTCAGTGCCGGCCGCTGAGCACGGCCGTTCGGCGCACGAGACGAGTGGCCATCAGGGACGGCCTGCGACCGTCGGCGTCGCTGGCCTCGTTGCAAAGGTCGGCGGATCTCATCGGCAACATTAGGACGGAGGGGACGGCGGACCTCTCGCGGTCTTAGGCGGTTGAGGCTGTCGGGCATTGTGGGGCGAGTGCGTGAAGCAAACTGGCGTGACTGGCGAAGCAGTGGGGCGTCGAACATCGCGATGGAACGGACCGCTGGCTCGCATTCGCTCGCCGCGGCCGCTCACCGCAACGTTAGGCTTTCAGCGACAAGCAACCCGGAAATCTCGGTCCAGATCGAGAGGAGATTCTTGCTTCCACTCATGACCGCCGGGGCGGTGACCGGCAAGCCGACGCCCAAGCAGGCCATGCGATGGACGCGCGAGTTCGCCGGGTTACTTCCCGATCACGTCCGCTGGACTGCGGTTGTATCGCTCGCGATACTCGTGACCGCACCGGTCGTCGCCACTGCCCAGGAGATTCAGGCCACAGGTATAGCCGTCTCCGAACTCCGAGCCTACGACCGGGTCATGAGCATGCTGATTTCGAAATGGCAAATCCCTGGCGGCGCCGTGGCGATAACCCATGAAGGTCGGCTGGTCTTCGCGCGCGGGTATGGCCTTGCTGACCGCGAGAGTGGCCTACCCGTGCGGCCCGACTCGCTGTTCCGAATGGCCAGCGCCTCCAAACCGATCACCGCGGCAGCAATCCTCAGGCTCATCGAGGAGGGCCGCCTCGAACTGAACGCCCGGGCATTCAAACTCCTCGGCCACCTGAAGCCTCCGGCCGGAATCGCCGTGGATTCGAGGATCGATGCCATTACGATCCGGCATCTCCTTCAGCATACCGCCGGCTGGGATCGCGATACGACGTTCGACCCGATGCTCGCACCGACGTCCCGGCGAGCTGCCGAAGAAGTGGGGGCATCGCTCCCCCCAACCTGCGAAACCATCATCCGTTGGATGCTGCGTCGACGGCTGGACTTCGATCCAGGAACCCGTTTCGCCTATTCCAACTTGGGATACTGCGTACTCGGCCGCGTCATCGAGAGGGTTACGGGACAGAAGTATGAGGACGCAGTTCGCCAGCTCGTACTGGAGCCTGCCGGCATCACGCGCATGCGGGTGGGTGGCACGACGCTTGAGGAGCGGGTGGAGGGGGAGGTCAGGTATTACGACCATCCCAGCGCTCCCCTGGCAACGTCCCTGCTGCCCAACGCCTCCGGGCCGGTGCCAAGGCCATACGGCGGGTTCAATGTGAAAGAGAGCCGGGACGCGTCTGGTGGCTGGATCGCGTCGCCGATCGATCTGCTACGTTTCGTGAGTGGTGTGGAAGGCCGCGGACGATCCATCTTCCAGAGGCCCGACACGGTGCGACTCATCGAGACCCGGCCCGACCCACCGATCGCGGGTGGAGGCACACGCTACTACGGCCTGGGTTGGTTTGTGATTCCCCTTCAGGATGGCGGCGCCGACTGGTGGCACCCTGGGGGAAACCCCGGATCGGCCGCGGTCGTGGCTCGCACGCGCAACGGCATCGCGTTGGCTGTGCTCTTCAACTCCGGACCTCGCGATGAAAACGGATTCGCGCAGGAGCTTGCCCAGGGGTTCGCGGGTGCGCGGCGTGAGGTCACGCAATGGCCTGCGCACGATTTCTTCGCAAGCTACCGATGACGATGACAGGGGTCGGACTCGAACTACTGGAATCAACGCCGGACCTGCTAACCGAGGCAATGCGCCTGACTCCGGCTCGAGCGGACCGGCGAGGCGCCGGCCGCTCAACCGGGCGTTAGCCAGACACGGTAGGACCGATCCAGGGAATCGAGGTGACTTTGAGCGTCCAACACCTCCGGTTCATCATCCTCGCGCTCAGCATCCTCGTCGTGCCGGTCGCCGTCGTCGCCCAGG
>Ga0184632_10000461_pt1 | contig 15980 bp, 30 predicted proteins | sample PLM31_50_b1_FD_133153 | JGI IMG/M metagenome (GOLD analysis project Ga0184632, IMG submission 133153) | Groundwater sediment microbial communities from an aquifer in East River, Colorado, USA - PLM3-1_50_b1 | ecosystem: Environmental > Terrestrial > Soil > Riparian zone | place: USA: East... | reverse complement strand
GTGTCCGGTACTAATCGAACGGGGAAAATCGAACAGCAAGCCACGTGTTCTCATTGATGAACCGACGAACGTCGGTGATGGTGGGTATCTTGACACGGCCAGGGATGAGTCCTAGGCAACTCGATGCAGCATCACAAGGGCTCCCGGTGCAAGCACGCGGGTAGGTACCTGTACGGACGCGCATATCTGTCACTTAGAGCGCGCCCCTCCCTGGCTAGCCACTCTGCCCTTGCGGCCCGGTGTCCTCGCTGCGCAGAGCTGCCGCACCCGCGACACGGTGATGCCGTACTCAAGGGCTAATACCGTGGCGGTTTCGCCGTCGAGGTAGCGCTGCCGCAGCTCCTCTTCCTGCGCGGGGGTCACCTTGCGCGGCCCTGCCGCGTTATGCACCTCAACCCACCCCATCAGTCGAGCTGTTCGCTGACGAAGAGTCTGATGTGTCCGTACGCAGGGTAGGTCTGCACAGCACCACCACTGAAGGTGACCTCCACCTCAGCGAGGTAGAGGCCTGCCACATCTAGGTCGCCTGCTACCCAGCTGCGGTTGACGTATCCCTCTATGCCGCCTTCCACTGTCAAGGCGCCTGCCAGTTTCTTCCCGCTGGGCTTTTTGATTCGGAGTTGCGCGGTTGCCCCGGTGAGGTCCTGGGGTAGCCCGACACTGGTGAGCAGCTGGATTCGGAACGCGGGTGCGGTGTCGCCGACCTTGTAAGTGAAGTGCGCGGTCATGGTCTGAGGTTATCCACAGACGCCGGCGCCACCCTGTCGTTACGTTTGGAAACGAGTTGGGTCCTCATCTTTCGCTTTCTCCTCTCTTTACTCTCTCCTCTGGGGGGCCTGAGATGTCCTCTTTTAGGCCCCTAAAAGGGGGCCTGAGATGTCACCTTTTCGGCGTCTAAAAGAGGGCCTGAGATGTCCTCTTTTAGTAGTTCCGCGATTTCAGCCGGCGGCCGGTTATCCACAGCCATGAGGCCGGGACGCACACGGTAATAAGCGCGGCGGCCGCGCCCCTGTCCGCCGGCGATGAGCTCGACTGCACCCACCGCAACGAGCCGCGCGATGTAGCGCCTGATTCGGCGCGCCGCGGTGCGATAGGCCACGGTGTCACGCCCGGGCAGGTCGCCCAGCGCAACAATCATCAACGCGTCGTGGCCGGCCCAATACAGGCCGGCCGTTTGGCCGTTGCGGAGCGTCGGAATGTCTGAGGCTGTGTGACACATGGCCAGGAACACGCGGTGTTCCTCAGCGGTCAGCAGCTGCGTCCAGTGCGGATTGAGGGCAGCACCCACGAGGCGGGCGCCCACGTCATGGGGTTCCGGCGTGCAGCAGCGCGTAGACCTTCGCGTCGGCGTCGGCGATCGTCATAGAAATGTCCCCGCCAGACGCAGCCAGCCACCGATTAGCTTGGGCGCGGCGCTTCCGGTCGTACCTGTCGAAGTTGGCCGTCATGTCCTCGCTCTTCTCGCACTCACGGAAGACATCCTTGAGCGTCGCGGTGGCGGGGTCGAGCTTGACGAACAGCTCCATGCCGTCGAGGACAGGCTGGCTGCCGTACGCCTCCTCCGCAAGTGCCTTGTCATCGCGGAGCCGCTCAGCCGGGGTCCGGTGGTCAGCCGGCGGCTCATCCTCGTCGGTTTCATAGGCCGGAAAGTTGTCCTGAATCAGGCTCCACCAGGTCTTAAAGTCACCAAGCGCCTTGGTGATTTCGGCCTCGGTTTTGTAGGTTCTGGCGCACTGAAGCCGGTACCGTATCTCGGACGCTGAGAGATTGATGCCGGCGGACTTCGCGGCGTCGGTCAGCTCCTCGATGACACCCTTGACGAGCTGTAGGCCTGACGGTTGCATGCGCTTCGGATCGCGTAGGAGGCGCAGGCCCCACAGCCACCGCTCCCGAATGCCGTTGGTGTCGGCCGCGGCGATCTGGCGCTCTTGGCGGACGTACTGATGTGTTCTCATGGTCTCCCCTGTCTGTTGGATTTTCGATTCGGCCACACCTGCCAGCGCGGCATGCCGGAAGCGCGTTCGAGCTGTAGGCGCTGCACCAGCAAGGCCCGCTCCAGCTCGAGCAGCGCAACAAGTTCCTCATTCGTCGCCATCGAGCCACCTCAGCACTTGCGTCGCGATCGGTTCGACGACGACGCGGACCTCGCCGGCGAAGTAAGGCAGCGCCGGTGGGTCCATCGCCTTGAGGGGTTCGGCCACCTCGTCCGGTGACGGAATCTCGCACGTCACGACGTAGAGAACTCTCATGCGAGCAGCTCCGCGATGCTCTCCATGTCCGCCGGCCGCCAGATGTACGTCCAGACCAGCGGCACGAAATCTAGGTCGTCGATCCACTCTGCCTGCTCGGTGGTGACGCGGCCGGTTTCGGATTTCAGCTCAGCGAAGATGAGCCGGCCGTTGCGCAGCAACACCAGGTCGGGGAAGCCGCTCGGGGAGCGCTTTGAGAATCGGGTGTGGTACCAGCGCCAGCCGTAGACCTTCGCTAGGGCAATCACCCACTCCTGGAAGGCATCCTCACTCATCCGGGCGCGCAGCTGCTTATGCGGGAAGCCGGGAGCGCTCATACTGCGCTCCCGGCGGGGTCGGCGGTGTGCTGCGGGTACGACCGCCGACCCCTTCCTACCGGGTCAGGCAACAGCGCGCCGGCTCGCGCGCGCCCGTTGCTGACCTCTCCACCCGTCCCCCAGGCTGGGTGGAGGCTCATCGGATCCGCCTTCTGCCGAGCCACCAGGCCAGCAGCCAGATGGGCGCCCAAAGTCCGAGGGTCACTGCGGTGAGGACGCCGTGGCGGATGTGGGCGCCTGTGGTCAGACCGCTTACGTACACGGCCTTGGGTGGCCGCACGGCAGGCGGTGGTTGCACATGCTGGGTCCAGCCTTGCCCAGTCCACCAGCGCATGACGCCTTGGCTGTCGAGGTAGTAGCCGGGTGGTGTGGTCATGTCTGCGGCTCCCATAGCTGTTGCTGCACCGAGACGATTTTGAGCCCGCGCGCCATGTACCAGCCTTTGCTGGGACGGTAGCGAGCGAACACGCGGAAATCGCCTGCGAACTCGACACTCATTTGCGAGGGGTGCGCGACGACGGCACCACGCACGCGGGTGCCCGAGCGGTCGAGGAGTTCGACCAGGTCACCGGACACGATGTCGTCCAGCCCTACGCCTGCGAGCTTAGGTACGTCAGCCACAGCATCGCTCCTATCCACACGAGGAGGAACACCACGACGAGGCCGGCGAACCCGACGATTTCGCGGGTGTTGTAGAGGGGCACACGCTGCAGCCCGTAGTCGCGCAGCAGCTGCTCGTCGTAGGCGTCACGTTTCTTCGTCATGGTCCACCCGATCTGAGATGTAGGCGGCCGCCTCAGCATGCTCCAGCGTCAGCGGGTCCATGGTCACCGAGCCGTCCTTCAGGTCAATGGTGAAACCGAACCCGATCGAGGGCGGCCACTCCCACTCCACCGTGTCGGCGTCGTCGAGCGGGGCGGTGTCGACATTTCCGATTTCGAAATGCCAGTTCGCTGGGAGCGATTCTGGCGCGTAACGGCGCGCAGCAGCGTCGAAAAGCTGCTCCAGGTCGGCTCGTATGAGCAGCCACACAACCTCGCTGTCGTATGGCAGCTCGGCCAGGGTGGCGGCGTAGATAGGCGGCGTCACCACTGTTTCGTACCTTCTAATCTGTCGGTCGCCGGTTCGAATCCGGTCGGGGGCGCAGGCGCAACAAGTTGCGCGACTCCGATGCCGAGCGCGTGGCAGAGCTGCTCCAGGTCGGGCAGGGTGATGGGGCTGTTTCCGTTGAGCTTGCGGTACACCCAAGAAACGTCGACGTCAATGCGCTCGGCAATCACCTTGACGGGTAGGTCTTGGCGCGCCACTTCGGCGCGTAGCTCGGCGGCAACATGTTGCGCGAGCACAGTTGGTTGTCTCATGTAATGCATCATGGCCGCAAGATACGCCAGCACCTAACACGCGGTGTCGAATACTGGCGATTCCCTACATGGCTCCCCACATAGGTCTGAACTACAGCTTGAGGGTTAGAAGCCCGGGCCCGGGTCTGCCTTGTAGCCCTCTTCGCTCGCGGTCGTCGGCGGCGTGGTGAGGATGTTCAGGACCGCGTCTAGCTTGGACTCCAAAGACCCGAGCATCACAGCCTGAGCCGCCTGCTTCAGACCCTGAGCCACTTGCCGATCCTCTACGCGCTTGACCGCGAGCTGAATACGGTTGCCGTCGCGGCCGATCTCCTCAAACGCGTTCTTAACGACGAGGTAGTCGTTGCCGTCGTCGTGCCACACGTTCTCGATCTCGCCATCCGTGCGCAGCAGCTCTAGGGCGTTCTCTTTGGCAGTGGGCATGTCTTCCTCCGGGGGATTGTTCGGGTCGAATGAGATGTGCACGTGGTTTGTGTGCCGCTCGCTCGCGCTGAGGACGCCGTCATTGTTGGCGTCGCGTTCGTAGTGGCGGACGCCTTCGGCTCGGCGCAGGATGTTCCAGATTCGGTCGCGGCTGATTATGTATAGCCCGCCGATGCTTTCCGCGTTGGCGACGAACCATGCGAACAGCACGTCGTGCTTGGCCTTATCGGTTGTCCAGAAGTCGGCGGCGTAGCGCTCGCCGTAGCCGTTCGTGTCGTCGTGCCCGGCGTAGGTGGAGCCGATCAGGTTGAACCGATCCTCTATGGCTTCCACCTGGTCGAGTACCCAGGGCCACCAATTTCTAGCCATCAGACGCCCGGCCCGAGGTACAGCAAGGCGGCAATGAACATCACAAACATGAGTGTCGATGCGACCGCTGACATCATCGCCGGCCACTGCGGCGGCCGCCGCTCCATCACTGTCGAGAGCTGTCGCTCAACCGTTTCGATCCGGACCAGAAGGCCGGCGCGTATCGTCTCCGCGGCCTGAACACGAGACTCAAGCGCGCCGATCTCGGTGAGCGCGCCGGCGAGGAGTCGGCCCTGCTCGTCCAACCGGGCCTGAGTTTGGGTGAGCGCTATGTCGACCTTGGCCTCAAGCCTGTGCACGGTGGCGACCAGGTCCACTTGGTAGCCGACGACGGACTGGTCAGGCTGCGTGTGCGTGGTCACCATCTCCCCAGGGGTGCGGGGTCAACTGGCTTATCGGAGCGAGCGGAGTTGCACGGCTGGCAGGCGGCGCGGAGGTTAGACATCATGTCCGAGCCGCCTTGTGATTTGGGCACGATGTGGTCGGGCTGGGTCGCGGTGCCCAGACAGTTGGGGCCTTGGATCTGGCACTGGTAATTGTCGCGCGCGAGCACGGCGGCGCGGATCACCCGCCACTTGCGCGAGGAGCCCTTCCAGCCCGACACTAGGCGGTCCGGTAGTCGAAGACTGCGGAGAATATGTCCGGGGCAGCCCACACCATCGGGCGATCCTCCGCAACGCGGAGGTTGGGCGCGGTGCCGCTCCAGGCGCCCGCGAAAACGGCGCCGGTGCCTCCTGAGCCTGAGCCGGCGATGGTGCCTGCGTAGTGGTTAGGTGAGGTGTCGTCGCGGATGACCCAGTTGCCTAGCGCCGAGAGGAAGGCATCACCGCTCCAGCCGTATTGGGGAACCGGCAGGGTCACAACCATGATGCCGGCGGTGACGCTGAAGCCGGAGCCCAGCTCGATTCGGAATTCGGCGTGACAGTGTTTCCCCCGCAGCTCGTAGAAGCCTTCGACGGACCCGGCGCCAACGCTTGCGAAGCCGCCGACGGTGAACACCGGCGTCCAGCTGTTCCAGGTCTCGTAGGCGTCGAGCGCCGCCTCAACGGACTCGGCTAGAAGCTGCGTCGCTACCCAGCCCTGCGGCGGCTCATTCGAATCCTGGTAGCGGATTCCATGCCCGGTAGTTCCCATCAGCTCACTCGCTTCCACTCAAGAGTCAAAACAAACGACGGCGACCATGCGCCGCGGCCGGCGAGGCGCATGTACGGGGAGCCGTCGGAGTCGAACAGCGCGAAACCGCCGCAACCGCTGGTGCGGTCGACCAGGTCCTGACCCCACGAGTCGGGCAGGTTGAACGTGTCTACCTCACCAACAGCCAGTGTGGGGCCTGTGATCTCCCCCGAGATGAGTGTTGGGTCGCCGCCAGGTCGGGTTTTGTGGGCGAGCCTGCGCAACGAGCTGGTGCGGTTGGCGAAGTCGCCGGCCTGTACCCGCTTCACCCTGAACGAGGCCTTTAGGATCTCCGCGCCTGCCAGGCTGGCAGGCTTTTTACCGTAGAAGATGCAGCCCTTGTGATTGCCGTTATTGCCGTATTCGCCCTGGTAAACGTCGTCGTTGTCGGTGCGCCAACCCCAGTTAGGCCGATAGCTGCGGGTCTCAACGGGAGCGATGACGGTCGTTCCGTAGCGCACGGTTGACTCCGGCGGCGGCGGCGGTGTCTGGGTCTCGTCGGGCGCGTCGGGGGCGGCGGTGAACAGGTTGCCGATGATGATGATCTGGCCCATGTCGCGGACTCCAAACACGCGGTCACCGGCAGCGGTTGTGAGGCCACGCTGGGCCCGGCAGACTACGGCGGTTCCGCCGATCTTGACCGACACCAGCCCACTAGAAACGGTGCCCTGTGCGATGCCCTGCACCACGGTCGTCTGCGGCGAGGTCCTCAGCCCGTGCCACTCCACTCAGCCCACCAGCCTTGCGGTGATGGCCATGGCGCCGCCCTGAGCGTCGTCTGGCAGCGTGAAAGCTTCGACCCTACCCAGGGCCGCGGAGAGTCCCAGTCGTGCGCTGGTGAGTTGCACAGCATCGCTCAGCTGTATTCCAGGGTGGGGGACCGCGCGGAACTGCACCGTTTTCGAGGAGGTCCTGCGCAGCGTCTTGAGCCGGGTGCTCGCAGCCAGGTTCGCCCGGGCCTGAGTGTCCAGCAGCGGCGAGGCGTAACCGAACGGCACCAGGTAGGGGGAGAACGGTCCACCTATGCGGTACGGACTGGTCTGCGCACTGTCGTAGGCGACTGCCAGGATCTCTTGCCCGGCTTTCGTGCCGGCGGTGTCGGGGTACTGGCCTTTTGCGTAGACGCTATTGAATGCGCCGTCGCGTGTGATCGATGTGTTCCAGTCGGTCACGGTGCCGCCGGTGTTGTCGGTGAAAACGAACACCACGTCGTTGACGGTCGGGTCCCCGGGCACTGCGGTGACCTCGAGGTTGCCCTCAGCGGTGATGGTGCCCTGCGCCGGCCACGCGTCGAGGACGCCGTAGACGTTGTCCAGCCGGTTGTCCGACCAGGTGATGTTGCTGGGAGCGACGCGGTCTGTTGGGGCGTCGTCCAGGTCGACGGTGATACCCGGCTCGATCAGCGCGCGGAGGATGCTGCCCAACGTGGCGCCGGCGCGGGGCTGGTATTCGTTCGGCAGCACCGCTTCGTCGAGGAGCAGCAGCAGCCCGGCGCACTCCACGGCGACGGTGTCGCCTGACGTGTCAGCGGACTCGACGAGGAAGGTGCCCCGGTTCAGCCACTCGACGGCGCCGGCGGCGACGCTGATGCCTACCTGCGCGACGATGGTTTGCCCGTACGTGCCCAGCGGAGACTCATAGCTGGTCGGCACCCAGGAGTTGCCCTGGTCGTCGGTCACCGGGACTTTGAACGTCAACCGTTCCGGGACGCGCAGCGTTGCGTCGGCTTCCTCCACCACGTCGACGGCGGGAATGTCCTCAGCGAGCACCGTTTCCCCGAGGTAGGACTGCAGGCGGGTGTGTAGCTGGTAGCTGAACCCGTTCAGCATGCCGGCGGCAACGGCGCTGATCGTGATCATGAACTGAAGTCGCCCTGCGCCACAGCAAGCCAGGTCGCGTAGTCGGCGTCAAGGTCGGCCCACGTCTGCCCGGTGTAGGCGTCGGCCACGTCCTGCCAGGTGAACGTGGAGCTGCTCAGCGTGGGCGCCCACGGGCCGACCTCCACCACGTCTAGAGCTATGACGCGGCGCGGGTCGGAGCCGTCCTGTGACCAGCGCACCGGCCCGAAACGCAGCACCTTCACATAGGCGTCGACATCGTCGTAACCGCCGGCCTGTCGGAGCTGCAGGATGCCCGATGTGGCGGACTTGATCAGCTCGACCAGGTTTCTCCGCGCGTCGTCAGTCTCGGTGACCAGCTCCAGGGAAGCGTCGAACCCGCCGGCCTGACCGCTGACAGCGATGTTGCGGCCGCCGACCTTGAACACTGACGCCGGGACCTCGTAGTTCTTTTCCGGCCACGCCAGGATCACGACCTCAGACGCGTTGCCGGCGATCGCGTCCGACAGCGACACCTTGGCCCCGGACAGGGTGACGGTGACCAGTTCGGAGTCGGCGTCGATGCCGTCGACGGTCAGGGTGTAAGTGAGCTCGATGCCGAAAGGCTCCTCAGCGTCGACGACGACGGCGGCGTCTGAGGTGACCGCCAGATTGTCGGCGCCCCGAACAGGTGTGCGAATGGCGGAGCCAGCGACCCGGCGGGTGATGCTGTAGGTGGAGCCGCCGACCAGACCGGTAGCGGTGAGCAGCACACGGTCGGGGTACATGTCCTGGACGACGAAGCTCAGCGCAACAGCGCCGCCGTAGATGCCCGCCCCGTAAATCCCCGAACCGTAGATGCCCATGAGCTAGCTGGCGACCTTCTCGCAGCGGGCGTAGGAGCCGGCTTGGATGGTGGTCGTACCAGAGGCGGCTACCTGCGCGGTCTGCACCTTGAACACCCCGGCGACGGTGACCACGAGCACACCTTTCTCCACGATCCACGACCAGTTGGTGCCGTCGAGTCCGTAGCCGGGGCCTGAGGTGATGGTGGCCACGGTGTTGCCGGCGGCCGCTGCCCGGTTTACGCCCACCGTTGTCGCCGCCGCTTCTGAGGTGACGCCTGTGGTGTTGATGGTGGGGCCGACGCCGGCACGGGTTGCCAGGCTGGTCGTGCCGGAGAATGCCCACGCCACTTTGAGGTCGCCGGCGGCCGGACCTGAGACCAGCAGCCCCACCTCAATGAGCCACGTGCCGACGCCGAGCGTCATCCCCTGCAGGTCGTCGTCGTCGGTGAGGGTGGTGCTGGTGCGGGTGTCTGTGGATGTCTTGAGCTTGAACTGATCAGCCTCGTTGATCGCGGTGATCGAGTCGTTTATCTCATCGCCCCAGTTGCCGTTAGTGACGTTCGGTGTCGGCAGGGTGGGCAGTGTCAGCATGGTTAGCGTCTTCCTACTCGGGCGCGGTATGCGCTGCGGCGGTCGGAGTCGGTCACCCGGGCGTTGATCCGGGCGTCGAACTGCCTGCCGTCGATGATGTTGCGCACGTTCACGATGGGCGCCGCCACATTCACCGGTGTGGGTCCGCCGGTGCGGCCGGTGCCGCCGTTGAGGGCAGCCGACCACGTGTTGTCGAGTGACTGCCGGATGACCTCGTCGGAGCCGCCGGCCCGGGCCCTTGTGCCGATTGAACTGAACACCGTTATGACTTTGATCGTTTTGCCGTGCAACGCATCGATGGCTCGCTGTATGCGGCGCGCCTCGCCCTCAATCTTGGCCGCGGTGACGCGCAGCTTGTCGGCCGCCTTGTGCATGCCGATGGCGTCGAGCGCGCCGGCGACCGCGTTGAGCATGTTGGCGATGCCCCGGAGGAACTGCTTAGCCATCCACAACACGGCAGTGACTACCAGCTTGAACATCGTGACCATGCTCCGAAACAGCTTGATCAGCGTGCGGATGGCGCCTATGACGTTGCCTGTCCAGAAGGCGACTATCCGGATGAACGCAGCCAGCAGTGAGCCGATGACCGGTATCAGAAACTTGATCGCCGGTTTCAGGTCCTGCCACGCGGCCTTTAGGTCAGCGATCAGCGGCAGCAGCTTGGGGCCGAGGTAGTTCACCAGGTCCTGCCACGCCTTTTTGATCTTGACTACCTGCGCGGTGATCAGTGGACCCCACTCGGCCCAGAACTCCTGGAATTTCTCTTTGACCCGCTGGGCTGCGGCCTTCACCTTGTCCCAGTAGGTCGACAGCAACACCAGGGCGCCGCCCAAGACGAGAATCCAGCCGCCTGAGGCGGCGCCGGCGACGATCGCCAGCACAGCTAGGGCGTTGCGGATCTTGGTGATGGTGTCCTCATGCTGCGCAACCCACTCCAGGGCGTCACCGAATTTGCGGGTCGCGGCGGCGAGCTTCCGGAAGAAAGCCTCAGCGTCGCGGAATGCCTTTTTGACATCGGCCGCGCTGATCTTGTCCATGAAGGTCTGCAGCTTGCCGAGCACCCATTCGAGGACCTCAGCCCACTCGCGCAGCGCCGTGCCGGAGATGCGGCTCGACATGGTGATGAAGGACTGCACGACGTTAGCCAGAGGCACCTTGAGCCGGTCGACGAACTCAGCGATGTTGTCAGTCAGGACCGCGATCGCGCGCATCCCGGGCTTGGTTTTGCCCCACTTCAGAAGCTGGGTGACCACGTGCGCGGCGCCGTCGGCTATGGCCTGCATCGCCCCTGAGATTTGGGGCAGGTTGGCCTTCGTGAACTCCGCCGCCAGCGGCCGCACGCCCTTGAATGCGAGCTTTGTAGCCTGCTCTGCCGCCTTGGTTAGACCGTCGCTTAGCGGCTTCAGGGCCTTGCCCATCTGCTCAGCGCCCAGCTTGAGCGTGGCTGTGGTCAAGGCGAACGCCAACGCCAGCGGGCCCAGCGAGGCGGCCATGGTGCCCGCCCACGACAGGAGCTTCACACCGGCCTTAGCTAGGACGGTGAGCGCGCCGTGCATTTTCAGCGCGGCGGTGGCGACCACAGCACCGAGCGCCGCGACCTTGCCTGAGGCTTTGACGGCCGTCACGCCGACCCGGAAAATGTGGTCGCCCATCCGTTTGAGCGACTTGGAGAAACGGCGATCGCTGTCCTTGCTGAGCCGCCCGGCTGAGGCGTTGAACTTGTTGAGCTTCCGCTCCAACTGGTCGTAGTTCTTACCGGCGGACCTGGTCGCGTGGCCGGTGTGGTCGCTGCCGATGAGGTCGAGCTCGGCGTCGCGCTTAGCCATACAGCACCTTCACTGACGCCTCTTCGCAGGCTTCGATCACTGCCGCCTCTAGCTGGTCGAGCCCTTCCTCGGTGACGGCGTCTGTGAAGAACCCCGGCCTCACGACTTGGGCGTGCCACGGCGCGCGGCCCCACGTGGGGTGTCGGGTGCTGCCCCGGTCGATGCCTTTGATGTCGCTGCGCCAGCCGCTGCTGTTGCGGCCGGCCCGGATTGACACACCGGCGGTCGTGGCGCCGCGGCGTACCACACCGGTGATCCTGACGCGAGCGACCCACTTACCCAGACCGCCGCCACTGGGCAGGATCTCAACGGCGCGCGCTTTGATCGCTGCCCGGATCGGGCCGACGCCTTGCTTGATTTTGCGGGCCATGGTGTTCACGACGACGCGGGACGGTCCGAGAGCGCGGTGGTGCGCGGCAACAGCCGCTATCTCCTTCGCCCCTGTAACCCGTATCGCCACCACGTGCTGCTCACTTCCTTCTCGCCGCCGCCGCCTTCTCATTCAGCCATAACAGCGCCGTCCCTATCGATTCCGGCTCCCACGTCAACAGCTCCGACAGCGGCATCCTCGTCTCCAGGCTGAGCCGCACGAGAATATTCATCACGCTGCCGGGCTGCCAGGGTGCTCCGGCTCCTCCTCCGGCTCATCCTCCGGCTCGACCGAGGAGACGGTGTCGAGCCACTCCTGACGGCTCTTACCGGGATCGATCTTTCCGACACGGCGCATCGCATGCCAGCCGAGGTAACGGAAGAACGTGATCGGCATCGTCTTCGTAGCCTCCTTCAGCCCCGTTTTGTGCTCCACCTCAAAGGCAGCGATGTCGCGCTGGTCGGCCCTCACTAGCACCGGCTCGTCGTTGCCGTCGATCCAGATTTCTAGATCGAACGTCAGTGCTGCCACGGTGGTACCTCCCCCGGATCTTGCAGAAGAGGCTTCAGGGAGGGTGGCTCCGGGTGGGTGTTGGCCGCGGCCATGACACCGAGCGCGGCCGCTATGGGCCCGTACGCCGCCCACGCCGCGATGAGCCACGCAGGCTGTGCCCCGAGCGCCAGGAAGGCGGCCTGCACGCTACTCAGCAGCACCCCGAGAACCGCCGTCACCAGGTAGGCGACGGCGCGGACCCGTGGCGGCAGGGCGACGCTCATGCCAGTCGAATCAGCTCGTAGACCACACCGGTAGGTGCGCTGTGGGTCATGGTGATGATCGAGTTGGCGTCGGCCAACTCACGCCGGAGCCGGTACCACTTCCGGTTAGTTGCGCCGGCGGATAGGACGACCGTGTCAGCCACGGCGACGTTGCCGGCGAGCGACTTCGACGAGTCCGTGATGGTGATAGTGTCGGAGCCGGCGCCGCCGTAGAAGATGAGCGCCCCATAGCCGCCGAGCGAGTTGATGTCGACGGTGTCGGATGCGGAGACGGCTGCCAGCGCGGCCGGGGTGGCGAACTCGTCGACGGTCTGAACTGTGAGCAGCGTCATGCCTGAACACCTTTCACGGGTGTGCCGATTATGGGCAGCTCCATCTCAGCCTCAGCCCACTCGCCCTGCTCCCCACCGATCGGCGGGTGGATGGCGTACAGCGAGCCGGTGAACTTGGCCTTACCGGAGCCCACGCGCGGCGCGAACTCATACGTGACGATCGTGCCAGCGTTGTCCCACAGGAAGTCTGCGAAGCCGCCCGTCTCATGATCGGCAAGCCCGGTGATCTTGAACGTCCACGTTAGGGAGTCAACGTCGGCGATCGCGCCATCCGGGACGAGTGTGCGCTTGATCTCGAACGGGGTATCCGGCTCGATCAGAGTGACCCACAGCTGATTGGTGAACGTGACCCCGCCCAGCTTGAATAGGCAATCCCTCATCTTGTGGCCGCCGGTGTATGCGGGCATGGCTAGCTCTCTTTCTCTGCGGTGATTTCGACGCCGAGCAGGTTCCCGGCAGTCGCGGTGGGGAACTGCACCCGGTCGACTTTGATGATGTAGAGCAGCGGGTGGACCGCCTCCAGCACGGCCATCAGGTGCTGGTCGAGGAAGCGCATCGCCGTGCGCGGCTCAGCGCCCAGGACTAGGAAGACTTTCCAGGTGGCCTCGAAGACCAGCGGCGCGCCCTGTGGCTCCCACCCGGCCCACTGCACGATCGCGTCGCCGGCATTCATCATGGGGGATTCGTCGGGGTAGCCGGTGATGTCGGGCACAGCGTCGAGCGCCTGCACGATGGCGGCCTGGTCGGATTCCACGCTCATCCGATCACGATCCTCCGGTGGGGCGCCTCAAGGCGGCGGATCTCCGGGTCGAATGTGGGCATGAACGGCCGCCCCGAGGCGTCGGAGGATTGCTCGATGACGCCTAGGGGCAGGCCCCGCTTAGCAAGGTTCACTTGCACGCGGCGAGACAGCGCCTCTTTCATGTCGTCGGACCGGACGGTGTAGCACTTGTGGGCTTGCTGCGCCTGCTCAGTGGCGATGACTTGGTTAAGCAGGGCGTCGGAGTAACGGCCCGTGGGGACGCCAACAGACGCAAGGTATGCCTTCACGTCGTCGAGCGTCGCCACGAGCCGTCCCCTCCCCTACTGGCTATGTGCTAGCCGGCCAGTCGTCCCGGGTGTATCGCTTCCCCGTAGCCGGGTCGACCGCGGAGCCGTACATCTCCAGGTCGGCCGCCACACCGGCGCTGATAAATCCGGCCTTTGGGTGGCGGGTGCCTTGGCTTTGGGTGTCCCCGGGGTACGGGAACGCCTTGGGAACGGCGGCCGCGTCTGCGGTGGGCGTGGTGAGTACCTTGTCCGCTTTCGCAGGCTCGGGCGCCTTGTCTTCCTTCGCTGCCATTGTGTGACCTCGTTTCGCGAGAAGTGATCGGGGAACGCTCGGTACTTACGACCCGGTTAGGCCGGATCCCAAACGATGCGACGAATTCCGGGGTTGTCGGTGACCTCCACCACCCGGTAGCCCCAGATAGCGAGCTCGACCGAGCGGACCTGCCACTGAAACTCAAGCCGCTGCGGAACGCTGGCCACAGCGAACACTGCGGCCGGGTCGATGAGGTAGGAGTTCACAGGGGTGGTTTGGCCGCCGGCGGCGAGCGAGACCGAGGGGAAGAAATCGACGCCGTGGACATTCATCCTGGAGAACCGGGGCGACACCTGCCCGTTGGCGTTCGTCGGCCCGAGGATCGGGAACAGCGGCCGGCCGGCCGGCGCGGTGCCGTCGGTGGCGGTGGCGAGTCTCTTGTACAGGTCTTGCTGTGTGGGTGCCACGGTGAAGGCGAAGCCGCCAGCAGCGAACTGCAGGTCGGCGAACGCGGCCGCGAGGTCGGCCGACAACTGCTGGCCGCTGCCGGCAACGGTCAGCGTGATGGTGCCACCCGGGGACTCAGCGTCCAGCTCGGTGACCGCGATGGCCTCAAGCGCCTTGTTGTACTCGTAAACCATCTTCGTCCAGATGAGCGCGGACGCGGCCGGCCCGCCCTGGTCGAACACCTCGCGGGTGATGCGGACTTTGCCGGACACAGCGCCCGGGGTGACCGTTTCGGAAGTGGCTACGAACGTGCCCTCCCCCGGCTCGGTGTCTTGGACGTGCGCAGCTACCAGGGCTGAGTGGCTCGACCACTTCGGTACGACCATGGGCGTGATCTCGTCCAAGGTGCCCTTGCGGATGGCCTCCCACAGCGGGAAGACAAAGGTCCGCTGGTCTACGTACAGGTCCGGGCGCTGAATGTTTGGGTTCAGCGTCGCCACATCAGCGATGCTCACAGCCGCGAACTGGTGCCCTTCCGAGAGGGGGACGGCGGCGGCTAGCGGACCGTTGGGTACGCCAGCGATGGGCGCGGAGAAAATGTGCTCCTGGATGAAGCCCAGCGCGCGGTCACGCGCCGCCGGGTCGCCGCGCTCGCAGTCGCGAAGGTCGATCGCGAAGTCGTGGCTGCCACGGTGGAGGTTGCCGCCGCGGTCGAAACGGTAAGGCGATGGCTCTTGGACCTCAACGGTTCCGCCAGGCAGGCCCAGTGGGCCGCCCGGGGTGATCGTTTCACGTTCTGGCGTGGCGGCGGGGTCCGGCGCCGGCGGCAGGTTGAACCGTGCGCCGATGGCGTCGAGCAAGCCCGCCTGGTCGAACTGCGGGGAGGTGAAGCGCGGGCAAGCCTGTGCCGTGTGGTCGTGGCTGCCGCAGATTTGGCATTCCATTGCCTGTGTCCTTTCGTCGGCCTCAGCCACGACGGCAGAGACTCGTGCGTCATCAAAAGCCGGAGACGGCGTGAGTGAGATTTCGACCAGCACGTTGCCGGGCTGGGAGTGCTGGATTCCGCCGCGCGCGGTGAACTGCGCGTCGTCGGCGAGGCCGATGCTCAGACCGTCGTAGACGCCATCCTCAGCCAGGGCTAGCGCCCTGTCGCCTTCTGCTGTGCGGGCGATCCTGAACCGGGCGAACAGCCCGTCGTCGCGGTCTTGCAGCCATACCGTCCGGCCCACAGCTTGGGAGCGATCGTGTTGGATGAGCAGCTTTACCCGCGATGCCTCACCCCAGACCAGGGAGCCTTGGGAGAACTGCCAGCGGCGGCCGTTGCGCAGCGCGGAGACACCGTAGGGCACCGCTAGGCCGGTGATGGTGCGGGCTTCGGTGTCGACGTGGAACGTGTGGCGGGCGCGCTCGGTGTCGAAACCGAACGTGAGCGGGTCGTCGGCGTCAAAGTTGGATGCCCGCACCGGTGCCTCAATGGCGGCCGGCGGCGGGGCGGCGGGCATGGGGAATGTTGGCTGCGGCAGGCCTTCGCGCTCGGCGATGGCGTCGCGGTCGTAGATGCCCAGCTCAACACCGAGCTGGTAGGCCTGCAAACGGGTGAGGTCGTCGGCCTTAATGAAGCCGTTGAAGTCGGCCAGGACACGGAAGCCGCGCGGGGTCACATCAGGCATTGATAGACGCTCCTGGATTGCTGAGACGTACATGCCGAGGGTGTCGTTGATCCGGTCGAGCTTGCGCTGCTGCCCGTTCTGGTAGGTGCGTGACGTGGTGGACACGCC
>Ga0184632_10000460_pt1 | contig 15984 bp, 14 predicted proteins | sample PLM31_50_b1_FD_133153 | JGI IMG/M metagenome (GOLD analysis project Ga0184632, IMG submission 133153) | Groundwater sediment microbial communities from an aquifer in East River, Colorado, USA - PLM3-1_50_b1 | ecosystem: Environmental > Terrestrial > Soil > Riparian zone | place: USA: East... | reverse complement strand
TTTACGACGGTCAGCCCATGATCACGGGGATCTTGAACCTAACGCGCTCGTGGAAGTCGCATATTCGGCGGGCGCATGTTCTTGGGGATTGCGCCCTTGGGCAGCTGCGGGCGGGCCGTCAGGGCCTTCAGCCGCTTATCGAGGGCGCTGACATCCTTGGGGCTGAGGGTTCGAGGCAACTTCATAAGCGTCACACGCAGCTTGTTGAGCGGCACCTCGCCCTCGGCCTTTCCGATCATGAAGTCACGCAGGTCGGCCGACCCGATCACCTTCGACAGTCGCTTTCGCTCCTGCCCGATGAGACCCTTCACCCGTCCGGGGTTGCCCTCGCCCAGCAGGATGACGCCGGCGCGGCTGATCACGAGGTGGACAAAGTCGAACTGGGTGGTCGAGGCCACCGCGGGTGTCACCCGGAAGTCGCCGCGCATCTGTTCGACGATTGACGCGGCCGCGCCGGGTTGGTTCTCCGCCTCGGCCATCATGGCCTTGTTCGCGCGCAGGTTGAGCACGATCAGTACGGCGAGGAGCACCAGCATGATGCCGAGCGGGATCGCGAGCCAGGCGATCACAAAGAACAGCAGCACGGAGAGCGCCACGGCGATGGTGACCGCCCCGGTAACGAGCGGCAGGAACAGCTTGTCCCGCTTCGCGGTGAAGGAGAACACCATGCCGATCTGCTTGATGCGCCCTATGAACCCGACCTTTTCGGGCTGCTGTGCCTTTGCCATGCCGAAAGTCTAGTGGCCGCGCCGGCCAGCGCACGGGGAGCGGCTGTCCGACGTGATGCACGCGGCGTGTGACTCGCGCGGCATCATAGAGACAGACCAAGCCGGCAAAGAGCGGCCGAGCCGACGCTAGGGAGTGGCATGGGGAAGACGCTGGTATGGGTGGCGCTGGGTGTGGTGGCGCTGATCGTGGTGGGCATGATCGTCGTGTCGGTCATCGGGGCGCTGGTCAAATTCGCCTTCTACCTGCTGATCGGCGCTGCTGTCGTGGGCGGTGGCCTTTATCTGGTCGGGAAGACCCGCGGGTCGGTGCGCAGCAATCACGAGCCGCGCTGAGCGGGCCTCATCGGACTTCCACGACAAAGCAGGCGATTCGGCTTGCTTGGTCGACTAGCTCGGTGCAGGCTGCGTGAAGGCGAATCAAGGCATGCGGGTGAAGGCGTGCGCGTGGAGGAGGGTCGTCATGGCGGTCTGCGAGGTCTGCGGCAACGACTACTGGATGTCGTTCGAAATACATACGGTCGGCGGTAACACGCACGTATTCGACTCATTCGAGTGTGCGATCCAGCGCCTGGCGCCGGTGTGCGAGCACTGCCGGTGTCGGATCATCGGGCACGGGGTCGAGGTCGAGGGGCGCTTCTACTGCTGCGCCCACTGCGCCAGATCGGCCGATGCGGCCCAGGGTTTCAAGATCCGCGACACGGTGGGGGCCCATCCCGGCTGAGAGTCGGCTGAGCGCCGGCTTAGAGAAGGTGGCCTAGCGCCGTGCAGCGATCGCCTGCTGGTAAAGCCGGCCGGCGCGGTACGAGGACCGGACCAGGGGGCCACTCATGACGCCGGCGAAGCCGATCTCCTCGGCCTCTTGGCGTAGCTCGACGAATTCCTCCGGCCTGACCCACCGCTCCACCGGGTGGTGGCGCGGTGTCGGGCGCAGGTACTGCGTGATCGTGATCAGCTCGCACCCGGCGGCGTACAGGTCGTTCAACGCCTGCGAAATCTCGGCGCGTTCCTCACCCAAACCGAGGATCAGGTTGGATTTGGTGACCAGCTCGGTGGCGCGAGCCTGGGCGAGCACGTCCAGCGACCGGTCGTAGCGAAACGCCGGGCGGATGCGCTTGAAGATGCGCGGGACGGTCTCGACGTTGTGGGCCAGGACCTCCGGCTGCGCGGAGAAGACCTCGCCGAGCTGGTGGGAATCGCCGTTGAAGTCGGGGATCAGCAACTCGACCCCGCAGCCGGGCAGCAGCGAGTGGATCTGGCGAACGGTCTCGGCATAGAGCCAGGCGCCGCCGTCGGGTAGGTCATCGCGGGCGACGCCGGTGATCGTGGCGTAGCGCAGGCCCATGGCGGACACCGACTCCGCCACCCGGCGGGGCTCGTCGGCGTCGAATTCGGCCGGCTTACCGGTGTCGATCTGGCAGAAATCACATCGCCGGGTGCATTGGTCCCCGCCGATCAGGAACGTCGCTTCCCGGTCCTCCCAACACTCGTAGATGTTGGGGCACCCGGCCTCTTGGCACACTGTATGCAGGCCCTCGCGTTGGACCAGGCCGCGCAGATGGGTGAACTCGGGCCCCATGCTCGCCTTGACTTTGATCCATGGCGGCTTGCGCTCGATCGGCGTCTCCGCGTTGCGCGCCTCGATGCGCAACATACGCCGGCCTTCGGGGGCAACGATCGTCACACCTGCAGCCTAACGCCGAGTCAGTAAGGGATGGCGGTCGCGAGGCCGGAGCGCGACGAGGCTCACGTACCCGCCAGTAGGTAGCGAGGATGTAGCCGGTACGTGTGTCTGGCGCAACGCGGCCTGTCCACGAGCCCTCCGAATCCACCTGGTCGAGCCGAGCCATATCGACGCACCGCATAACCCCTTGACCTGGCCGTACACTGATTTCAACGGCGTCGACGGAGACAAGTAGCGCCCCGATCCCGCCAGCCGAGAGAGCCGCCACATGCTGTGAAGGCGGCCTGACGCCGGGACGCGAAGACACTCCCGAGCTGCGGTAACACAAGAGGCCGCCGGTCGGTTCACGGCCGGGCGGCGAAGGTGTGGTGGCACCGCGAGGCACCCGCTCGCCCACACCTCCCGGGGACGCGTTGCGATCCAAGAGGAGGTCCACACCATGCAACGCATCCTGTCTGCCGAACTCCCTGCGCACGTCGGGGAGAAGGTGACAATCGCCGGCTGGATCCACCGCCGGCGGCTGCTCAAGTCCGTCGCATTCCTGATCGTGCGGGACGCGGCCGGCTTCGCCCAGGTCGTCATCGCCGAGCCGGCACTCCAGGCCGCCGTCGCGGCGATGACCGAGGAGACCGTCGTTGAGGTGGTCGGCACCGTCGTCGCCAACGACACCGCTCCGGCTGGGGTGGAGGTCGTCGAGGCCACCGTACGGGTTATCGCCTCTGCCGAGCCCCCGCCATTCGATCTCTACCGCCCGAAGCTCACGGCCACGCTGCCGACGCTGCTCGACCACGCGGCCGTCGCGCTGCGACACCCACTGCGGCAGGCGGCGTTTCGGATGTCCGCCGCCGCGGTGCACGGGTTCCGCGCGACCCTAGACGCGGCCGGCTTCGTCGAGGTGCACACCCCGAAGATCGTCGCCTCGGCCACCGAGTCGGGCGCCAACGTCTTCGCGCTCGACTACTTCGGCCGGCCCGCCTACCTGGCCCAGTCGCCGCAGTTCTACAAGCAGACCCTGGTGGGCGTCTTCGAGCGGGTGTACGAGGTCGGTCCGGTGTTCCGGGCCGAGCCTCATGACACCGTGCGCCACCTCGCCCAGTACACCTCGCTCGACGTCGAGCTGGGTTTCGTCTCGGACCATCGAGAGGTCATGGCAGTACTGCGAGAGACGCTTGCCGGCATGATCGCGGCTGTCGCTTCCCGGGCGCCGGAGGCGGTGGCCGCACACGGGATCGTGTTGCCCGAGGTGCCGGCCGAGATCCCGGCGCTGCACTTCGTCGACGCGGTGGCGATGGTGGGTTTGGCGATAGGCGAGGACCTCACCGGCGAGCCAGACCTGGCACCGGCGCACGAGCGGTGGCTGGGCGAGTGGGCCCTGCGGGAGCACGGGTCCGACTTCCTGTTCGTGGTCGGCTACCCGATGGCGAAGCGCCCGTTCTACACCCACCCCGACCCTTCTCGGCCGGGCTACTCCAACGGGTTCGACCTCATCTTCCGCGGCATCGAACTCGTCACCGGCGGCCAACGGCTGCACCGCTACGAGGACTACCTTGAGGCGCTGGCCGCCAGGGGGGAGTCGCCAGCGGCGTACGAGTCCTATCTGGACGTTTTCCGCCACGGCATGCCGCCGCACGGCGGCTTCGCAATCGGGCTGGAACGATTCATGATGCGGCTGCTCGACGTCGATAACGTCCGCGAGGTGACGCTCTTCCCGCGCGACCTGAACCGCCTGACGCCGTGAGGTTGGTTGGCACGGTGCCTTCATATAGGGGCGCTGTGCCTACACTCGGCGGATGATCGACCGGGAGCAACTGAACCGCTTGCTCGATCGGGAGCGGGCCGACTTCGCCGCGCGCAACCCGCGGTCGGCGGCGGCGCACGAGGACGCGACCAACCTCTTCGGCCGGGTCCCCATGACCTGGATGAACAAGCTCGCCGGAGGGTTCCCGCTGTACCTCGCCACAGCCCGCGGCGCCCGCGTCGCGGACCTGGACGGCAACGAATACGTTGACCTCTGCCTCGGTGATACCGGCGCGATGGCGGGACACTCGCCGCCGGCCGTGGTCGAGGCGGTCCGGCGACGGCTCGCCGACGAAGGTGGGCTGACCGCGATGATGCCGACCGAGGATGCCGCCTGGGTGGGAGCAGAGCTGGCGCGCCGCTTCGGCGTGCCGTACTGGAGTTTCTCCCTCACCGCCACCGACGCTAATCGCTGGGCGATGCGACTGGCCCGCGCGCTCACGGACCGGGCGAAGATCCTGTTCAACAGCTACTGCTATCACGGCAGCGTGGACGAGTCACTCATCGTGCTCTCGGCCGGCCGGCCCGCGTCGCGGCCGGGGAATGTTGGCGCGCCGTACAACGTGCTGCAGACCAGCCGGGTAGCGGAGTTCAACGACCTCGACGGTCTGGAGCGGGAGCTGGCCCACGGCGACGTGGCCGCGGTACTCATGGAGCCGGCGCTGACCAACATCGGCATCGTGCTCCCCGAGTCTGGCTATCTGGACGGGGTACGGGAGTTGACGCGCACCTACGACACCTTGCTGATCAACGACGAGACCCATACGTTCTCCGCCGGGCCTGGGGGCGCGACCGGGCTCTGGCGCCTTTCGCCCGACGTGGTGACGATCGGAAAGGCGATCGCGGGCGGGGTCCCGTGTGGAGCGTACGGGCTCTCCGCGTCGCTCGCGGACCGGGCGTTGGGCCGGGCCGACCTCGATTTGGTCGACATGGGTGGCGTCGGCGGGACGCTCGCCGGTAACCCGGTTTCGATGGCGGCGGCGCGCGCATGTCTGGGTGAGGTGCTCACCGCCGCGGCGTTCGCGCATATGGCCGCGCTGACCACCCGACTCACCGACGGGTTGCGGGCCGCGATCGGCACCCACCGGTTGCCCTGGTCGGTGTCGCAGCTGGGCGCGCGGGTCGAGTATCGCTTCGCCTACCCGGCCCCGCGCAACGGCACCGAGTCCAACGCCGCGGCTGACCCGGAGTTGGACGACTACCTGCATGTGTTCGCGGCCAACCGGGGTGTCCTGCTGACGCCCTTCCACAACATGGCGCTGACGTGTCCTGATACGACGGAGGCCGACGTCGACCTATATCGCGACGTCTTCGCTGAAGCGCTGGCTTCCCTCAACGGTCGATCATGAGCTGACCGTCGTCAAAACGCGTCGATCATGACCTCCAGGTCATGATCGACGAAGGAAGGCGGCGAGGTGGTGCTCGACGATCGGCAGCACCTCTGCGACGGTCACGTCGCGGCCTTGTTCCAACGAGAGGGACGTGACTCCGGCGTCCCGGATTCCACACGGGACGATCTTGTCGAAGGCGCTGACGTCGCAGTCGCAGTTGAGGGCGAAGCCGTGCAAGGTGACTCCGCGGGCGACCCGGATCCCAATGGCGGCGACCTTACGGTCCGGGCCGCGGTCGTCGGCCGGGACCCAGACGCCGGTGCGTCCCTTGATTCGGGCTGTCGCCACTCCGACCTCATCACAGACGTCGATGAGCATCTGTTCGACCCGACGCACGTACGCGACCACGTCGACCGAGTGACGTTCGGTCGCGCCGGGCAGCTTCACGATCGGATAGCCGACGATCTGACCAGGGCCATGCCAGGTGATCTTGCCGCCTCGGTCCACGTCGACGACAGGCGCGCCGTCGGTTGGCCGGTCCCGTGCCTCGGTGAGCCTGCCGGCCGTATAGACGCTGGGATGCTCGAGCAGCAGCACGGTGTCGGGGGCATCGCCCGCGACCACGGCCTCATGCAGCCGGCGCTGCTCCTCCCAGGCGACCCGGTAGTCGACGAGACCGGCCCGGACGACGACAGGCTGAGGCACGGTGCTGGTCACGTCGCCAGCGTAGCCCGCGTTCGTGGGTGATCCACGCCATCAGACGACCCGCAGGGCCGCGCGCAGAGCGGAGTCGAGGTCACGGTGTTGGTAGGCGAAACCGGCACGGTTCAGGACCCCGGGCAGCACTCGCTGGCTCGCGACCGCCTCATTGGCGAACTCGCCGAGCAGGATCCGCAGCGCGAGGGTGGGTACGGGCGCGATCGCTGGCCGATGGAGTGCCTTGCCCAATGCCTTGGTGAAGTCTGCGTTGCGGGCCGGGTCCGGCCCTACCATGTTGACGGGGCCGGCGACGTCTTCCCGGCCCAGCAGGAATGCGGCCGCCGAGAGCCAGTCGGCCAGAGATATCCAGGGCATCCACTGTCGACCGTTGGCGAGTTTGCCACCGACCCCGAAACGGAATGGGAGCAGTAGCGGCTTGAGCAGACCGCCGCTCTTGTCCAGCGGGAAACCGGTGCGCAGCCGCACCACCCGTAGGCCGGCGTCCTCGGCCGGGGTGGTGGCAGCCTCCCAAGCGCGGCAGAGTTCCGGGAAGAAACCGGCCCCTGACGGGGACTGCTCGTCGACGGCCGTGTCCCCGGTGTCGCCGTAGAAGCCGATCGCGGATCCGTTCAGCAGCACCGCCGGCCGCTCGCCGGCGGGGAGCGCCGCGAGCGCGGTAGCGATCGTCGCCGTCGCGCCGACCCGGCTGGAGCGCAGGATGTCCTTATAGGACTCGGTCCACCGCTTGTCCTCCACCCCGGCCCCGGCGAGATTGATGACCGCGTCGGCGCCCTCAAGCGCGGCCGGATCGAGCTCACCCCGGTCCGGCCACCACCGGCGCTGGTCCGGCTCGGTGGGCTGGCGCCGCACGAGTTGGACGATCTCGTGCCCATCCTTGGTGAGACGGCGTCTTAGATGGGTGCCCAGAAAGCCCGACGAGCCGGCCATCACGATTCGCATGCGTCTGCATCCTTAGAGATCTTGGTGGTCGAGGGTGGCCACGGCCACCCTCAACCACCAAGATCTAGCTTTGGTTAGAGGCCGAGGTCGTTCTCGAAGCTGCCAGCCTCCAGCCGCTCCTTGATGGTCGTGAGGAATCGGGCCGCGTCGGCGCCATCGACCAGACGATGGTCGTACGAGAGGGCGAGGTACACCATCGACCGGGTCGCGATGATCTCGCCAAGCTCGGGGTCGTCGACGACAACCGCACGCCGTACGACCGAACCGGTACCCAGGATGCCCACCTGCGGCTGATTGATGATCGGAGTGTCGAAGAGCGCGCCGCGGCTGCCGGTATTCGTGAGCGTGAAGGTGCCGCCGGAGAGTTCGTCTGGGCTGATCTTGTTGGTACGGGTTCGCTCCGCGAGATCCGCGATCCGCTTGGCGAGCCCGGCGAGGTTCAGATCGCCCGCATCGCGGATGACCGGGACGACCAGACCACGCTCGGTGTCGACGGCGATGCCGAGGTGCTCGGCGTCGTGGTAGGTGACCGTGCCCGCCTCCATGTCGAGGGAGGCGTTGACGGTGGGATGCACCCGCAGCGCCTCGACGGTCGCGAGGGAGAAGAACGGCAGGAACGACAGCTTTACGCCATACCGGGCCTGGAAATCGGCCTTCGCCTGGTCGCGCAGTTTCGCGATCCGGGTGACGTCGACCTCGACCACGGTAGTGAGCTGGGCAGAAACCTGGAGCGACTCAACCATCCGTCGGGCGATGACCGCGCGTAGGCGCGACAACTTCTCGGTACGACCGCGAAGCGGGCTTGGTTCGGCCTTGGCTGCCGGTACGGCCGCTGCCGGCGTGGCCGGCGTGGGAGCCGGCGATTTCGCCTTGGCGGCAGCTTCGAGCACATCCTGTTTGCGGATCCGACCGCCGACTCCGGTGCCGGTGAGTGTCGCCAGGTCCACGCCCTGCTCGGCGGCGAGTTTGCGTACGAGCGGCGTCACGTAGCCGTCGCCCTCTGTCGGTGCCGCGGTTGTCTGAGCCGGGACTGGTTGGGCCGGCGCTGGCGGCGCCTGCGGTGCTGGCGCGGCGGCCGGGGGAGCAGGTGCTGGCGCGGCGGCCGGGGGAGCGGGTGCTGGCGCGGCGGCCGGGGGAGCGGGTGCTGGCGCGGCGGCCGGCGCGGGCTTGGCTGCACCCGCGGCGCCGATCAGAGCGAGGTCAGCGCCGACCGGAACGACGTCGTCCTCGGCGGCCTTGATCTCGAGCACGACACCAGCGACCGGGGACGGGATCTCGGTGTCCACCTTGTCGGTGGAGACCTCGAGCAGCGGCTCATCCATCTCGACGGGATCGCCGACCTGCTTGAGCCAGCGGGTGACCGTACCCTCCGTTACCGACTCGCCCAATGCGGGCATCTTCACCGCGGTCGCGTCACCCGTGGGCGCCGCATCAGCCTTCGGCGCTGCGGGCGCCGGGGGCGCTGCGGGCGCCGGTGGCGCGGCGGGCGACGGGGGCGCGGCGGCCGGCTCGGCGGGCACGGCTTCGGGTTCGGATGGCGCGGCGGTGGCCGCGGGCGCTGGCGCTGCTTCCGGCGGTGAGGCGGTTGCGGGCGCCGCGGTGGACGCGGGAGACGCGGGGGCCGTACCCGGGTCCTCACCCTCACCAGAGATCACCGCGAGCTCCGACCCGACCTCAGCGGTCTCGTCCTCGCGCACGACGATGCGCGCGAGTACGCCAGCCGCGGGCGACGGGATCTCGGTGTCCACCTTGTCGGTCGACACCTCGAGCAGGGGTTCGTCGACCTCGACCCGGTCGCCCTCCTGCTTGAGCCAGCGGGTAACGGTGCCCTCGGTGACGCTCTCGCCCAGCCGGGGCATGGTGACCGATACCGGCATGTGAACTGACTCCTTCTCCGACGGTGGTGCTCAGGCGTGCGCGTGCAGCGGCTTGCCGGCCAACGCCAGGTGAGCCTCGCCGAGCGCTTCGGTCTGAGTGGGGTGTGCGTGAACCAGCTGGGCGACCTCGGCGGGGTACGCCTCCCAGTTGTAGATGAGCTGCGCCTCGCCGACCAGTTCACCGACGCGGGCGCCGACCATGTGCACCCCGACGACCGGTCCGTCGACAACGCTCACCAGCTTGACGAAGCCCGCCGTCCTGAGGATTTGACTCTTGCCGTTGCCGCCGAGGTTGTATGAGTACGTCTTCACCTTGTCCGCGCCGTACTGCTCCCGGGCCTTCGCCTCGGTCAGGCCCATCGAGGCGACCTCGGGGTCAGAATAGGTGACCCGCGGAATTCCGTCCTCGTCAATGACGCCGGGGTTGAGTCCGGCGATCTCCTCGGCGACGAAGATGCCCTGCTGGAAGCCGCGGTGGGCCAGCTGCAGGCCGGGCACGATGTCGCCGACAGCGTAGACGTTGGGCAGATTGGTGCGCAGACGTTCGTCTGTGGGGACAAAGCCCCGGTCCATGGTGAGGCCCTGCTCCTCGTATCCGATGGTGGCCGTGACGGGCCCGCGGCCGACGGCGACCAGGAGCAGCTCGGCCTCGATCGTCTCGCCGCCCGCGATCGTTACCCTGACCCCGGAGTCGGTGCGCTCGACCTTCTCGAAGGGGCTGTTCACCTTGAAGGCGATGCCGCGCTTACGGAAGGCCCGCTCGACCGCCTTTGAGCACTCCTCGTCCTCGCCTGCGAGGAGCCGGGGCAGTGCCTCCACAATGGTCACGTCGGCCCCGAACGACCGCCAAGCGCTGGCGAACTCGACGCCGATCACGCCGCCGCCGAGGACGATGACCGAGGTGGGGACTCGATCCAGGGTCAGCGCGTCCTCGGAGCTGATCACGCGTTCTCCGTCGAGATCCAGGCCGGGCAGGGTCTTGGAATACGAGCCGGTGGCGAGCACGACGTTGCGGCCCACGTATTGCTCTCCGTTGACCTCGACGGTGGTCGGTGCCACGAGGCGGCCCTCACCAGCGACATATGTGATCTTGGCGGAACTCACCAGGCCCTGCAGGCCCTTGTAGAGGCGGGCCACGACCCCGTCCTTGTATGCGTTCACTCCGGCCATGTCGACGCCCACGAGTTCGGCCTTGATGCCGAACTGCTCCGACTCGCGGGTCTGGTCGGCGACCTCGCCAGCGTGCAGGAGCGCCTTCGTCGGGATACAGCCACGGTGCAGGCACGTGCCGCCGAGTTTGTCCTTCTCGATCAGGGCGACGGACAGGTTGAGTTGCGCGGCGCGCAGTGCGGTGGCGTACCCGCCGCTGCCGCCTCCCAGAACCACGACGTCGAATGTGCCGCCGTTAGACATGGTTTGGCTCGCTCTCCAGTTATGCCGGTCTTTCAGTCATGCCGGTCGCTCGGTCATGCGGGTCGCACAGTCATGCGGGTTGCTGTAAAGGGCCCGTAGTTGCACCCGTGGTCATCTTGTCACTCGACAAGTGTGCCTGCGACGCGAGGTCCCGAACGAGCACGGTGTCGCCCACCACACGGGTTCAGCAGTGGTCGATGTGGGGGAGTGTCGCGGTAGCGGTTCTCGCGTACCCTTGCCGGCAGTCGCCCATCACGCCGGCCGCGTGCTCGAGGAGGGACCCTGGTGGCCTGGTTCCGACGTCGCCCCGCGCCCTCGGCGCGCTCTGACCGCCCCACGGCCAAGGACGATTTCCTGCACCTTGAGCACTTTGTCCAGACGCGGCGAGGTGTCGAGGCGTTCCTCGAGCCCAAGACCACAGTGACCGAGACCACCGTCCTGCTTATCGCCCATGATGGGGAGTGGACCCGCCGCCGAGTGCCCAGCGTCGAGGCCGCCCGCGGGTGGGGCAACAAGGTGGGCATCCCGGTGTATGACGTGGCCCTCGTCGGCTATCCCAAGCGCATGCGGGAGTTCAACGAGCGCCGCAAGCGGGCCCAACAGACCTAGACTCCTCGGCCCGCCCCCCGGCGGAGACCATCCGCCCCGATGCGGTGCGCGGTCAGCCGTTTGCCGCGATGTCGTCGATCAGTTCGAGCAGGGTGCGCAGGGGGACGCCGGTGCCGCCCTTGGACCAGTAGCCGGTGGGCTCACCCGAGTGGTAGGAGGGGCCCGCGATATCGATGTGTGCCCAGGGCAGGCCGTCCGCCACGAACTCCCGCAGGAACGCTCCGCCCTGCAGCATGTGCCCGGCCCGGTCCATGCCGGCGTTGACCTGGGAGATGTCGGCGACGTCGGAGTCCATGCCCTTGCGTACGTCGTCGGGCAGCGGCATCGGCCAGGCGGGTTCTCCGACGCGGTCACCCGCGGCCCGTACCCGCTCGCACAACTCCGGGTCGCCCATGAGGCCGGAGATCCGTTTGCCGAGAGCGATCACCTGGCCGCCGGTAAGCGTCGAGGTCTCGAACAGGTAGTCCGGCTCGTCCTCGCCCGCGCGCACGATCGCGTCGGCCAGGATCATCCGCCCCTCGGCGTCGGTGTTGAGCACCTCGACGCGTTTTCCGCCGTACATGGTGATGACGTCGCCGGGTCGGTACGCGGTGCCGGAGATCATGTTCTCGGCCATCGGCAGATAAGCGGTCACCGCGACCTTGGGCTTCAACGCGGTCAACGCGATCATCGCGGAGGCGACTGCGGCCGCGCCTGACATGTCGGACTTCATCTCCCACATGCCTTGGGCGGGCTTCACGGCGTATCCGCCCGTGTCGAACGTGATCCCCTTGCCGATAAGCGCGACCTTCTTGGTGGCACCCTTCGGTGCGTACGTGATCTTGACGAAGCGCGGCGGTGCGTCCGACCCCATCCCGACGGCGAGGATGCCGCCGAAGCCACCCTTCTTTAATGCCTTCTCGTCGAGCACCTCGACCTCGAGGCCGGCCTCCGTGGCCGCCGCCGCCACCTCCGCGGCGAACGACGGCGGCCGGAGTTCGTTGGGCGCGGTGTTGATCCAGTCGCGGGTACGGGCAACCGCCGCCACCACCACCGCGGCGCGCTTCGTCTCGGCCTTGGCCGATTTGTCGCCCGCGTCGGTTACGTGCACCGTCACGGCCTTGACCGGGTTGCGCCGGGCCGGCTGCGGCTTCGTCTTGTAGCCCGCGAACCGGTAGTTGCCCAGCAGCGCACCCTCCGCGATCGCGCGCAGGGCCGATGCGCCCCCGTCACCGTCGGGGGCCGGCAGGGCCAGTGCCACCTTTCGCGCACCAGCGAGCGAACGCACCGCCGACGCCGCCGCCCGACGCAGCGTTTCGGTGGTCACCCAGCCCTGTGATTCGACCCCTCTGTCGGACGGAACGGGGCCCAGGCCCACGGCCGCGATCACCGGCGCCGACACCGTACCGAGGGTGGCCAGTTTCGTCACCTCGCCCGGCGAACCGGTGGCACCCAGCAGCGCGAGTGTCTCGGCGAGCTTGCCCTCGAAGGCGACCGCCACGCTCTCCGCCCCTGGGGCGAGCAGCGGGCGACCACCGTCGCCATCCGCTGCGTGCAGGCCGACGACGATGGCGTCGACGGCAAGTTCGGCCGGGTCGGTGTCGGAGAGAGAGATGGGTGTCACGCTGCGGCTCCATTGCGATTTGCGGTCGGTGGTGTGTCCAGATGCTAACGGCACCGTCGCCGGCGGCGTACCCGGTCTGCCGCACTCGTCACCCTCGTCCATGACCTGAGCGCGGTTGGACCTCACCGGAGCGATAGTTTGCTGTCATGACCGAGACGCTGCGGCGATCCCCGTTGCACGGGCGCCATGTCGCCCTTGGCGCGAAGTTTGCCGCTTTCGGTGGCTGGCAGATGCCGCTGGAGTACGCCGGAGGTGGAGTGCTCAAGGAGCACACCGCCGTACGCGAGGCCGTCGGCGTCTTCGACGTCTCGCATCTGGGCAAGGCGAGGGTACGGGGACCGGGCGCCGTCGACTTTCTCAACGCGTGCCTCTCCAACGACCTGCGCCGGATCGGACCGGGCAAAGCTCAGTACACCCTGTGCTGCGACGCCGGTGGCGGCGTCGTCGATGACCTCATCGCCTATGTGCACACCGATGACCATGTCTTCCTCATCCCCAACGCGGCCAACACGGCCGAGGTCGTCCGCCGCCTCCGGGAAGCGGCTCCGGCTGACGTCACGGTCACCGATGAGCACGAGGCGTACGCGGTCCTGGCGGTTCAGGGACCGCGTTCAACGCAGGTGCTCGCCGGGCTTGACTTACCGACCGAGCACGACTACATGAGCTTCGCCGTCGCCGCCCACGACGGCGCCGAGCTCACGGTGTGCCGCACGGGCTACACCGGCGAACACGGTTACGAGCTCGTCGTCGCCGCCGAGCGCGCGGGCGCCGTGTGGGACGCGCTGTTCAAGGCCGGGGAGGCGTACGGAGTGCGACCCGCTGGACTGGCCGCGCGCGATACGCTGCGGACCGAGATGGGGTACCCGCTGCATGGCCAGGATTTGTCCCTGGATATCTCGCCCGTCCAGGCGCGGGCCGGCTGGGCGGTCGGCTGGTCGAAACCGGCGTTCTGGGGCCGTGACGCCTTGATCGCGGAGAAGGCGGCCGGTCCACGCCGGACACTCTGGGGTCTGGAGTCGCTCGATCGCGGCATCCCGCGCCCACATATGACAGTGCTGCGTGGGGACGAGCCAGTCGGAGAGATCACCAGTGGCACCTTCTCACCGACGAAGCGGTTGGGCATCGCGCTCGCCCTACTCAACGCGCAGGCTGGGCTCGCCGATGGGGCTGGGCTCGGCGATGGGACTGGGCTCGGCGATGGGGCTGGGCTCGGCGATGGGGATGTGGTCGAGGTCGACATCCGCGGTCGTCGCTCAACGATGAAGGTTGTCAAGCCTCCCTTTGTTACCCCGTCGGTGCGCTGACTCACCCCTCGTCGAGGGCCGCCTGGGTCCACCCACCCTCCACAATGCCCAGCTCGTCGTGTTCGACGGCCCAGTCAACGACCGCCGCCGTGTCGACCACGACCGGGCGCCCGGCACGGACCTTTGGGTGGTAGACGGCATCTGCCGCGCTCGTTGCCAGGATTCGGTACGGGTCTCGCCAGGAGGTCACGTAGGCCCATAGATACTCGGTACCCCCCTCGGCGGCCGGGAGGGCGTACTTCACCAGCAGCTTCTGGTGCAGGTCCAGCTCACCCGACTCGAAGCGGCCGCGGATGTCGGTGAGCGCCGCCCGGGCCGTCGCGATCGCGCGGCCCATCATCTCGCCGGGGTGGGCATGGCGGATACCGCCGGCCCGGGCGCCGAACAGCGCTGTGCAGACCTCGGCGATATGCTCGCCGGCTGAACCGGACCAACTCAGCGGCGGGTGGATGGTCAGGAACGAGTGCTGCTCCGGATCGAAGCCCGGGTCTAACGCAAGCCTGACGATCGCTGTGGCACCCTCCACGGCATCGCGCCCGTACGCGGTAGAAACGTCGTGCGCACCGACCTCAAGTAACGAAGGGATTTGTACGAACGCCGCGTCACGGTCGCACGAGAGCGCATTGCTCCACGCCGCCAGCAGCCGGTGGGCAATGCCGGTCATCGCCTGCCCCCAGCGCTCGACGACGTTTGGCGGGGCCGCGAGCGTCTGCAGCTCAGGCAGTCCGAATCGGCGTAAACCCGTCGTCGTTACCCAGTAGCCGGTACGGTCGGCGGAGTAGTCGACCGATACCCAGTCGGCGAGGCGTATCCGGCCGTTGTCGTCCGGCAGCGTGCGCCGTGCTCGGGCCACATCGAGCATCTGGTAGTTGAGCACGTCGATGACGTCACTGTGGATCTGCTCGGCCAGGACGGTCGCTATCGCTCGTGTGATCCACTCGTGTACCGGTGGCCAGCCGGGCTGGCTCTGCACCGTAATGATGGCGAAGTGAGTGGCCGACTCGACCCGGTGCAGTTGATCCTCGGTCGCCCCCATGGCGGCAAGGAGTTCTACCGGCAGCGGGGGAACATCGTCGGTCGGCCGGACCTCGACCGGCACGATCGGGCCTTCGAAAAGGTTCGCGAGCATGTCCCCCAGGTCGCCGCCCCACTGGCCGGCCGCGAAACGACGAACCAGATTCACAGGGTCGGGCGGCGGGTCAGCCGTCGGTACGAGGTAGATCGCGCGGACCACCTCGGGGACGGGCAGGGTAATGGCATCGTCGGCGTCAGACATTGTGTCAACGTCCCCCGAAATCCTGAGTCCATAAGAGTCGGCCGTCAGTAGCTCGCGCGACGCCGACGCCAATCGAACGCATGGAGCAGTTGAGAATATTAGCGCGGTGGCCCGAGCTAGCCATCCAACCGGTCATCACCGCTGCCGCGGTTGGGTAGCCACGGGCGATGTTCTCTGCCCAGCCGCGGTCGGTTCGGTAACCCGCCTCCGTCATCCGCTCGCCGGGGTCTTGGCCGTCGGGATTGGTGTGGCCGAAGTAACCGTTGCGGGCCATGTCGGCGCTGTGCGAGCGGGCGGCCGTACGGAGCTTGTCGTCCAGCACAAGCGGGGCGCAGTCCCGCTTGTCCCGTTCCGCCCTGGTGAGCGCAACGACCTCGTCCTCCAGGGCCGCAATTCCCGTCGCGGCGGGTGGCTTTCGCGTTGGTGCGGCGCCCGTCGGCGAGGTGGCGATCGGCGGCGGAGCCACGGTCGCCGGCGAGGCCGTTAGCGCGTCCATGCCCGGCAGTGCGGACACTGTGGACGGTGAGGATGTCGAGGCCGACGGGGCCGGCGGGGCGGCCGACCGGCTGGGTGGCGGCCAGCCCAATAGCGTGGGTGAGAACATGGCGCCGAGGGCAGCGAGGAGGAGTAGGGACGCTGCGGCGATGGCACCGAGGACTCCCGTGCGTCGGCGTCGGTGACGACCGGTCGGGACCGTGGTGGGCAT
>Ga0184632_10000458_pt1 | contig 15992 bp, 16 predicted proteins | sample PLM31_50_b1_FD_133153 | JGI IMG/M metagenome (GOLD analysis project Ga0184632, IMG submission 133153) | Groundwater sediment microbial communities from an aquifer in East River, Colorado, USA - PLM3-1_50_b1 | ecosystem: Environmental > Terrestrial > Soil > Riparian zone | place: USA: East... | reverse complement strand
TCAGTGCCTTCGAGGCCGACGTCCACGGCTGCCGACGAATCGTGTCTGCCTCGGCGGACGAGGCGCTAGTCGTCCGGAGCGACGAGTCCGGGGGACGGGCGCACGACCCGCACCACCGGCGCGCCCTTGACGCTCTGAACCTTGTTGTCCACTCCACCTCGACGAACCTGGACGATCGTCATCGGGCTTTCCGAGATGTCGCCGTTCGCGTTGAACCCGAAGCCTCCGAGCAGGCCGTCCGCAATGCGAGTGCGGAACAGCTCTTCCACGACGGAGCGCCGCGTCCCGTCCGAGCGGGCGATGGCGTCGAGGAGCACCTCAGTCGCCTGCGCGGCATAGACGGCGGAAGGCTCGACCGGGACGCCGCGCTGCGTGGCGCCGAATCTCGTCGCCCAGCGGGCGGCCGCGGGAGGTAGCCGCTCCCACAGGACGCCTGGGATGCTGAGGTACATGCGGCGCGCCGCACCGTCGGACTTCTTGACGAGGAGCGAGACGGGCGCCAGGCCGCTCGGCCCGAGGAGATCGACCTCCCGCGAGAGGCGATGGCGCAGGTCGCGAATCACGCCGCCCGCGTTCGTATCGATGAGTCCGCCGACGTAGACGGCGGCGGCTCCCGAATCTGCGACGCGACGCGCGAGTACGGTGTACTCGTCCGCACGCGGATCCCAGGACGTCCGCCCCACCACCCGCAGGCCGACCCGCGGGGCGGCTGTCTCGAATGCCGTCGCCTGAAGCGCGCCGTATCCGGGATCTCCGTCGTCGAGCACGAAGACGCGCGTTCGCCCACGATCGCGCGCGAGCAGAGCGAGCGCGGCGCCCTCGAGGTCGTCGGTCGGGAAGACACGCACGTAGTTGCGCACGCCGGTCGGGTACAGCGCAGCGGGCAGGGAGGGATCGACCCCTGCGCCCTGCCGCGTCAACCCGACGAAGGAGTTGAACGGCGAGACCATCGCGAGCGGGCCCTCAGGAGCGCGATTCAGCTCAGGCAGAGCTGTCACAGCGCAGGCCGAGTTGAAGGTCCCCACGACGCCGATCACGTCCTGGTTGTGGGCGTACGCGCGAGCGTTGGACGCGCACTTCGCCTCGTCGTAGAGCCCGGTGGTGGCGATCGAATCGTCGCACGACTGGTACGCGACGCGGTAGGGGCCCGCGCGGAAGCCTCGCTCGCGAAGGACGAACGCGATGGCATGAGCCATCTGCGTCGCACTCACGCGGTCGCCTCCCTGCAACGGCAGGTCTGAGGTGACCAGAAAGTCCGCTCGGCGGCGCCCGTCCGCCAGCGGCGGCTCGCACACGTTCGGCGCGAATGTCGCCAAGCCGATCGTGTCGGAAGTCACGGACGCAACGGGGTCGGGGATCACTGTGACCCAAACCATGTCGCCGTCGATCGCCAGCGAGCGAGGAATGCCGTCGAGGTCGATCGTGCGCAGGACTCGGGTGGTCTCCGCGTCGACGTGGGTCAGCGTGCCGGCGATCGGGTTGGCCACCCAGACGCCGTTCGGGGCGACGGCGAGGTCCGCGATTCCAGGCGCGAGCTCGGTCGCGCCGGCTGACTCGGCGCGCCCTGCGCCGATCCGCCAAAGCGTTCCGTCCGCAGGCACCGTGACCCACGCCGCGTTCCTGCCGACGGCGATCGATCCGACAGATCCGGGAGGAATGGACGCCCGTCGCACGACGCGCCCTGAACGCTCGTCCAGCCGCACGACCGCACCGTCGACGCCGACCACCCAGACACCGGCGCCTCCCGTCGCGACCGCCGCCGCGGGCACGTCACGAATTGTCCTCGTGATGGCACCCGTCGTCGCGTCGGCTCGCACTACCGAGAAGTCCGGTGCGACGGCCCAGAGCGCGTCCCTCGACACGGCGAGGTGGTTGTCGACGAGATTCGATGTGGAGCCGCCTACGCGCCGAAGACCGATAGCCGCCCGCTCGGTGCGCGTCGTCGGATCGAGACGCGCCACGGCCGTGGCCACCGGCCCGATGAACTGCGTGTCCTTCAATCGTCGGCCGTTGGCGACCCAGACCGAGCCCGCGCCGAACGCGATGTCCGTTGGTGTCGCCCCGGTTGCAAGCGTCTCGACGACTCGCGAGGACGGCACGACACGAAGCACCGTGCGCGCGTCGGCATCCACGAGCCACAGCGCGCCGCCACCGACAGCGACGGCTGACGGAGTACGACCCGCGGGAATGCGCCGCACGATCTCGCCGGAGTCCGCGCCGATGCCGATGACCGATCCGCCGCCTGTTGCCGCGGCTGCACCGGCGGTGTCGTCGCCCCTCACGGCGACCGCAGCGAGCGTTGCGGCGAGGAGTGCCGAACCGACCGCAGTGGCGACCAACACGGCCCAGCGTCGCCGTCGCCGAGCGGACGGCGGCCGTGGCGGGCGGAGCGATTCGTCGTGCGTGAGGATCGCCTGCTGTAGCTCCTGAAGCTCACGTCCGGGCTCGAGCCCGAGCTGGGTGACGAGCGTCTGGCGCGCCTCCGCGTAGGCGTCGAGCGCGTCCGACTGGCGCCCCGAGCGGTAGAGCGCGAGCATCAGCTGGCCGCGGAGCCGCTCGCGAAGCGGCTGTGCACGGACGAGCGACGTCAGCTCGCCCACGAGCTCCGACTGTTGTCCGCGAGCGAGGTCGGCGTCGATCCTCGTCTCGAGGGCCGCGAGTCGCTCTTCGCCGAGCACACGGGCCGATTCGACAGCGAACGGCTCGTTCGCGAGGTCGGCGAGCGCCGGGCCGCGCCAGAGCGCGAGCGCGCGTCGAAGGGTCTGTGCAGCCTCGTCCGGCGCGCCGTCGTCGAGCTCACGCCGCCCGCGCTCGACGAGCGTTCGGAAGCGCTCGAGATCGACGTGCTCGGGCGCGATCTCGAGGGCGTAGCCCGGCGCGCGCGTGACCAGCACAGTGTGCGGCTCGACCGCCTTCCGAAGACGCGAAACGTGCTGCTGCAACGCAGTCTGTGCGTCCGCAGGCGGCTTTTCGCCCCAGAGCTCGTCGATGAGCCGGTCGCTCGAGACGATCTCGCCGGCGCTGAGCACGAGGATCGCCAGAACGCTGCGCTGCCTCGTTCCGCCGAGCGCCAGTCGCCGGTCGCCGTCGAACACCTCGAACGGGCCGAGAACGCGGAAGTCGAGCGTGCTCGCCAGGTCGCGAACGTACCACGACGCGGCTGTCAGCCCGCTGACAGCGGCCTGGAAGCGGCTTGCGAGCGTGTCGGCGGACGATCCGCGCGACCCATCGATCGAGAGGAGGACGGGATGAGGCTTCACATGCTGGGACTCGTCATCGCACTCGCCGCAGCTGGCTGCGGAGGCGGATCCGACGAGCAGACGGCACCGCTACGGACGGGCGTCTACGAGTACGAGCTCACCGAGCAGTACCTGCTCGATAGCGGGATCAGCGAGCATCAGGCCGCGACCGAGTCCGGAGCGCACACGACCACGCTGTCGGACGACGGCACCTTCGTCGACTCGTGGCGCACCGCGGAAGGCCAGACGGGCTCCTGTAGGGGCACGTACGAGGGGGGCGAGGGGAGCCGCGTCACCTTCAAGTGGACGAGCGGATGCTTCGGCGACTGGGAGATGTCGTATGCGGTCGAGGGCGATCAGGTCACGTGGAGCGACCAGAAGCCCCTTCCTCCGTACGAGTCAGACGAGGACCAGAAGGTCACCGAAGTGTTCAACAGCGTGCCGTGGACGCGCGTCGGGGACGCGTTGTGAGCGGCCTACTGGGAAGGAGCCCAGGGATGAGGTTCATGGTCATCACGAAGGTAATTGCGGTTGCCGGTCTCGTCGCTGTCGGATCGCTCGCGGTCGGCAGCGCGGCGGCAGGAACCGATCGTGTTGTGCAGTACCGCGACACTGCAGGCCCGTTCACGAACGTCTGGGGATCGTGCGATGCGATCGAGACCGTCACGGTGACGGTCCGTGGCACGGCGTACTTCGACGGCAACGGAGACTGGGTGCGGACGATCGAGCACTTCGCCTACGACAGCGAGCTGTCGGGGCCCGGCGGGACGATTCCGTTCGACGCCCACCAGAACCTAGAGATCACGGCAGCGGGGATCCTCACGCTGACCGGTCAGGGGCCGAATGTGCGGGCACCCGGGCGCGGTGTCCTCTACCAGGACGTCGGGCGTCTCGTCGTCGATGTCACGGTCCCGTTCCCGGGCGACACGCTCTTCGCGTCGGCGAAGACAGTCAGCTTCGAGGCGTCCGACCCGGACAAGCTCGGGGCGGCGATCTGCGAAGCGCTCGCCGGAATCTGAGGGAGGGGTGATGATGAACCACAAGAGTGTCGCTGAACGCAACACGGCCACCTGCGGCGGAAAGAAGTAACGCGCCCGCGGTTCTGGGCGCGATACACAGCGGATACTTCGAGGACGAGAGGCTAGTCGGAGATCGGGGCCGCGCTACGCGGCCTTGATCTCCATGATCTTGAACTTCACCTTCGAGCCGCGTGGCGTGATCACCTCGACCGTCTCGCCCTTCTTGCGCCCGATGATCGCCTTGCCCACCGGCGACTCGTTCGACAGCTTTCGCTCGGCGGGATTCGCCTCGGCCGAGCCGACGATGAAGTACTCGACTGTCTCCCGGGCGTCCACGTCGCGAAGGCGTACGACGGATCCGATCGATACGACGCTCGTGTCGACCGTCTTGACGTCGATCACGCGAGCGTTCGCAAGGCGCTCCTCGAGTTGGGCAATGCGATGCTCGAGCATCATCTGCTCGTTCTTCGCGTCGTCGTACTCCGCGTTTTCGGCGATCTCGCCGAACTCGCGGGCAGCGGCGATGCGCTCCGCGATCTCCCTGCGTTTCTCGGTCCGAAGCCGGTCGAGCTCGCTCTTGAGCTGCTCGTGGCCGTCCGGGGTGAGGATCACGTCCTTCACGAAGAAACGCCTCCAGAGACGAGATTGCGGGGCCCCCCGGCCCCGACAACGGCCGGGAATGGTAGCGACTGCCGCGGATGCCAGTCAACAGGCCGGGCAGTACCATCTTCGAGGCGTGGTCGAGCTCCGAGAGTCATGGAAGATCGGTCCGGTCGAAGTGCCGACCCGGCTCGTTCTCGCCCCTATGGCCGGAGTGAGCGTCCAGGCGTTCCGCCGCCAGGGGCGCCGCTACGGCGCCGGCCTCGTCTGCTCGGAGATGGTGAGCTGCGCAGGCATCGAGCACCGCAACGAAAAGACTCTCGGCTACCTGCGCGTGGCGGCCGATGAGCACCCACTCGCAATTCAGCTCTTCGGCTCAGACCCCCGCGCGATGGGTGATGCCGCGCGCATGGTGGAGGCCGTCGGCGCGGACATCGTCGACGTCAACTTCGGATGCCCGGTAAGGAAGGTGACACGGACGGGAGCAGGCGCGCACCTGCTCGATGAGCCGGAGAGCGCGTGTCGCATCGTCGCTGCCATCGCAGGGTCGGTGGACGTGCCGGTGACCGTGAAGCTCCGCCGCGGGGTGCGGAACGGCTCGCGTGCATGCCTCGAGCTCGGCCCGAAGCTCGTCGAGGCCGGTGCCTCCTCGCTCACGCTCCATCCGCGCTCCGCGGAGCAGATGTACACAGGGACGGCCGACCACGCGCTAACGGCGGAGCTCGTATCGCTCGTGAAGGTCCCGGTTGTCGCGTCCGGTGACGTGACGTCGCGCGTGCGCGCACAGGCCGTGCTCGCGGAGACCGGTGCCGAGGCGGTGATGGTGGGGCGCGGAGCACAAGGCAATCCGTGGGCGCTGCGCGAGATCGTCGACGGCCATGCCGGCGAGCCGAGGCGCGAGGAGGTTGCAGCCGAACTCGTCCTCTTCATCCGGGAGGCGGTACGCGAGCTAGGGGAGCGCCGGGCATCCGGATTCCTGAAGAAGTTCTACGGCTGGTACCTCGGGCAAGGTAGCTTCCCGAAGCCGTTCAAGCAGGAGCTCCTCCAGCTCGAATCGACCGAGGAGGTGGAGCGACGGCTGCTTGCGGCTGCCCCGGGCGCGATTCCGCTCCTCGAAGCGCTCGAGGCGGAGATACCTACGGGCGCCGAGATGACGCTCGAGCTTCCGATCTCGATCTACGGCGGCGGCTGATCCGTTCTGCCTACGATGGGGGAACCGCGAGCGCATGCCTCGGTCCGCCCACCGAAGTCTCCTCAGTCCTCTGTGATGTTGCCCGCCAGCGCGGTCGCGACCCCGAGCGCGACGTAGACGGTTCCGGTGACGTACCGCTGGGTCCGCACGAATCGGCGCGAACGCCGAAGCACCCCGCCCGCAGTGCCTGCAGCGAGCGCCCAGATCGAGTCGGTGACGAGGCCCAGCAGCGCGAAGAGGACTCCGAGGAACGCGATCTGAAGCGCCGGGCGGGCAGCGTTCGGGTCGACGAACTGCGGCAGGAATGCAAGGAAGAAGAGGGCCGTCTTCGGATTCAGGACGTTGACGACGATGCCCTGTGCGAACGCACGACGGAGATTCTGCTCGCCTCCGAGGGCGAGGTCCGGCTCGACGCGGCGCGAGAACAGGGTCCATAGCCCGAGCGCGACGAGGTAGATCGCACCTGCGACCTTGACGGCAGTGAATGCGACGGTCGAGGAGACGATCAGCGCGGACAGGCCGAGCGTCGCCGCCGCGATGTGGACGAGCGTCCCCACGTGGATTCCCACCACCGACGCGAGCCCCGCTCGGCGCCCCTCGTGAATCGACCGGGCGACGATGTAGACGACCGCCGGCCCGGGGACGAGCAGAAGCGCGAGCGCGGCGACGACGAAGAGACCGACGGAGGGTGCGTCCGGAATCACCGGTTCAGCTCCCAGACGAGCCGAAGGCCCTCGAGAGTGAGGAAGGGATCGACCCGCTCGATGGTCCGCGAGTGCGGTGCGACGAGGTCGGCGAGGCCGCCGGTCGCGACAGCGGGCGCTTCCGCTCCCAGCTCGTCGCGAATACGCCCGACGATGCCGTCCACCTGACCCGCGAAGCCGTAGACGAGGCCCGACTGCAACCCCGCAACCGTCGTCTTCCCTATGACCGTCGGCGGTGGCGTGTAGTCCACCTTCACGAGACGCGCCGCTCGCGCGAAGAGCGCATCCATCGAGATCTCGATCCCGGGTGCGAGGACGCCGCCAACGTACTCCCCCTCGGGGGAGACGACGTCGAAGTTCGTCGAGGTACCGAAGTCGACGACGATGACGGGCGCGCCGTAGCGCTCCTTCGCAGCAACCGAGTTCACGATTCGGTCGGGCCCGACCTCGCGAGGATCGTCGTACCGAATCTGGATTCCCGTCTTGACTCCTGGGCCCACCACGAGCAATGGCGCATGCACCCACTTGCCCGCGAGCAGGTCCCACTCCCGTATCAGCACCGGCACAGTCGAGGCGAGGGAGATTCCGTCGACGCTGTCGAGGTCGAGGAGACCGGTCAGCAGGACGCCGAGTTCGTCCGCCGTCGTGGATCGTTCCGTGGCAACACGCCAGTGGTCGGCAAGCTCGCCATTCCCGTACAGGCCGAGAACGGTCTGGGTGTTGCCCACGTCGACTGCTAGGAGCACCGCGCAAGTGAATCAGAGCCGCTCGGTGTCAGACACCCTTTGTGTCAAGAGCGATCCGTTACGCGATCGTGCCAACTGTTCCACAGCAGCTTCGTCTCGGCTGTTCGCGCTGCCCCGACAGACGAGGAAGCAGTAGCCGGCTCCACTTGGGCCACGGCCACCCGAGCCCCGGCGCCAGTGTCTGACACTCGAGTTGTCGACGCCCTCACCACTCAGTAGAGTCGAGCCACGGTGTTCCGAAGGCGGAGTCGAGGCAAGTCGAGGCCCGCGATCGCGCTCGCGGTGGCCGGTATCGTCGCCGCAGGGAGCGCGGCCGCGGTCGCTCTTCGCCGGCGCACGCGAGCGACAGGAGCGCCGGCGGCGGACGCCGAGCGGATCGTCAAGCGCTTGCTGGAGGAGCCCTGGAAGGGCAACTTCGACGTGATCGACGAGTGCGTGGCGCCCGGCTACGTCGGTCACGACCCGGCAGAGGCGGAGCCGATCCGGGGCCCCGCAGGCGTGCGGGCGAACTTCGACAAGTACGTCGCGGCGTTCCCTGGTGGCGCTGTCACGGTCGACGACCAGATCTCCGAGCATGAAAACGTCGCGACACGCTGGACCGGGCGCGGCATACATTCAGGCGAGATCGCCGGCATCGCGCCCACGGGCAAGGAGGTCACGGTCACCGGACTGACGATCTCGAAGCTCGAGGGCGGCAAGATCGTCGAGGAATGGACGACCTGGGACACCCTGGGAATGCTCGTCCAGCTCGGTGCGGTCCCCGAGCCCGCTCGGGCGTAGATCGTCTTCCGGTAGAGCCCTTCGAGGTGCGCTCGAGCGGTGTGCTCTCGCAGGGACACGGGTCGCGGCCGCGAAGTACGGCTTCCCACACGGGATGTCAAGCGCCTTCGCCCACTCCCACCACATGCCGTGCGACGAGTGCGGCGCTTCGCTCGCGGCAAACGAGCGAGACGGGCACGTCTGCGATCCCGAACGTCGCCTCGAGTATCGGCTCATTCAGCTTCGCGACGAGGTTGCCGGGTTCGAGGACGACCTGCGCGGCTACCTCGACTCGCCCCAGGGAAAGTTCGCACAGTGGCTGGCGGAGCACAACCGCCGCCGCCCTTCCCCGTAGGGCGAGACGTTGCCTTGCCCCGGCGACAGGACTGTCGCCTTACGGCGTGTCGTCTTCGCCCAGGAGGGGCTGGCCGATGCGCTCTGCGAGAGCCTCGGCGGTCAGACGCGGCTCCTCGCCCTCGCCACGCAGCTCTTCGACCGTGACGTCACCAGACGTGTAGACCTCTGCCCGCGGAATGATCCGGCTGGGCCGGTTCTTGTCCCAAACCCACACGTCCTCCATGCGGACATGGAAGAACGGGTAGCTCGCCTGCGGGAGCGCCTCCACGTCGAGCTTGTTGCAGAGGTAGGTGGCGTCCTGCGTGAGCACGCAATAGCGGAAGAGAGAGAAGACGGCCGAGTACTCTCGCTTGAGCGAAAGCTCGAGCTCGGCCTCGAACTCGTCGAGCTCGTCGAGGTGGGACATCGCGCTCAGTGTAGATGAGTGATGCCACGATCTCGCGCGTGCGGCCGCGGGATCCGGCGCCTCGCCGCCACTCACGCCCCGGAGGAGGCGATCTCAAGGCATCAATCATCTAGCGCCGCGAGCAGCTCGGAAACGGGCCCCTGACCGGCGACCTCGAGCGCTGGATCGAGCTCCACGAGAGGCTCGAGCGCGAAGCGACGCTCGTGGAGACGAGGATGAGGGACTCGGAGGCCAGGCTCGTCCACGACATCGTCGCCGTAGAGCAACAGGTCGAGATCGATTGCCCTCGGGCCCCAGCGCTCGCCACGGATCCGCCCCAGTTCCCGTTCGATCCGCAAGAGCGTCCCCAGGAGCTCCCGTGGCTCGAGGGTCGTCTCGAGGGCGACGGCTCCGTTCAGAAACCGCGGCTGGTCGACCATTCCGACCGGGTCCGTCTCGCGGAGCTCGGAGACACGGACGACGTCGACTCGGTCGGCGGCAGCGAGCAGCGCGATAGCTCGGCGAAGCGTCTCCTCCCTCTCTCCGATGTTGGCTCCGAGTCCGATGTACGCGCGCGGCACTACCGATCGCGTTCCACGATCACCGCTGCGTGGTCGACCGGCGGGTCGAGCACGACGTCCGGCTTCCGCACACGGACGCGGACGCGCTCGACGGCGGAAAAGCGCTCGAGGATGCCGTCTGCGAGCGCGCCCGCCAGGCCTTCCAGCAGGAGGCGCTCGGGACCCGCGAAGACCTCACGCACGAGTTCCGCCAGCCTCCGATAGTCGACGGTGTCCTCGATCCGGTCGGTCTCGGTCGCCTCCCCGCTGACGTCGACCCAGAGATCGACGAGGAACCGCTGTCCGAGCCTCCGCTCCTCTTCCAGATACCCGTGGTGCCCGAAGACGACCAGCCCTTCGAGCTCGATGGTCATGCTGTCACCTGCCCTCGCTCCACTGCAGCCGCGACGGCGAGCGCCTCCACGGTTTCGCGGACGTCGTGCGCGCGGATCATCCACGCCCCGCGCTCGTACGCAGCGACGGCGGCCGCAAGCGAGGCGGCCAGCGTCCCGTGCGTCGCGACGGGATCGCCGAGCACCTTGCCGAGCGTGCTCTTGCGAGACGCGCCGACGAGGACGGGCCGGCCGAGCGAGCCGATCTCGTCGAGCCGGCGGAGCAACTCGAGGTTGTGCTCCGGCGACTTCCCGAAGCCGATGCCCGGATCGACGCAGATCCGATCCTCCGCGATCCCCTCGCCGACGGCGAATGCGATCCTCTCTTCGAGGAACCCCACCACGTCCGATACGACGTCGTCGTAGCGCGGAGCAGCCTGCATCGTCCGCGGCTCGCCCTGCATGTGCATGAGGCAGACGAACGCGTCGCGCTCGGCAACGACGCCCACCAGCGCGGGGTCGCCACGTAGCGCCGTGACGTCGTTCACGAGATCGGCGCCGAGCTCGAGCGCGCGCCGCGCCACGACGGCCTTCGTCGTGTCGATCGAGAGGGGTACACCAGTGAGCCCCTCGAGCACCGGCGTCACTCGCCGGAGCTCCTCGTCTGCCGAGACCGGAGCCGCACCCGGCCGAGTGGACTCACCACCGACGTCCACGAGCGATGCCCCTTCCGACACCAAGCGGCGTCCGTGCTCGACCGCGAGGTCCGAGTCCAGGAAGCGCCCGCCATCCGAGAAACTGTCGGGCGTGACGTTGAGCACCCCCATCACGGCCGGCCTCGGCCAGCGCTCCTCGAACGACACCCGCTCGGCGCTCACGGCGCGCAGCGTAGCGCTGTCCGAGACGGCGAGGAGAATCCCTCCCCATGAGCACACACACGGGAAACACTGGCCCACTGGGCCAGCCGCGCGGCATCGGCTTCGGAATCCTGCTCTTCATCGTCACGTTGGGGATCTACTCGCTGTACTGGGTCTTCAAGACGCAGGACGAGGTCAAGGAGCACTCGGGTCAGGGAGTGGGTGGCGTTCTCGGCCTGGTCATCTACATCGTGGTCTCGATCGTCTCCTGGTTCCTGATCCCGTCCGAGATCGGGAAGATGTTCAAGCAGGACGGTCGCGAGGCGCCTTTCACCGGTTGGACCGGGCTCTGGCTCCTGCTTCCGATCATCGGGGCGTTCGTCTGGTTCATCAAGATCCAAGGCGCCCTCAACGAGTATTGGGCGAGCAAGGCGTCGGCCGTGGCCCCGACGCACCAACCGGGCGTCGCTTAGGCCGCCGGAGCGTACGCAGTAGTACCGCGCGCGCCCGCTCCTGCCTGCCCTCATACGGGATCGACCGATGCTACGGGTGATGCGCCTTTGATGCGCTTGCTGGCATCGATCACGCTTCCGTTCGTAGCCGTAGGCGTCCTGCCTGGAGCCATGGCAACCGGATCACCAAGCAGCTCGGCGTCCAACCCGATTCAGGCAGAGAACGCGAACTCCGGAACCGATCCGGCAGCCTGGCTTCCTCCGCACTTCACGCCGACGAGCATCCAGGGTTACGCATCGGAGGTCAGCGCGCTGCCGGGCGAGACCGTTCACTTCCACGTCGACACGAACGAGGGCTATCGCTACCGGATCGAGGTGTACCGCCTCGGGTGGTACGGCGGTCAGGGCGCGCGCCTGCTCACGTGTCTTCCGAACTGCAGCGGTGACCGGGCCGGCCCAGGCTTTGGCCCGCCGCAGATTGACGCCGTCACCGACGTCCTCCGCGCCGGGTGGCCGGTCACGGACACACTGTCCGTTCCCACGACGTGGGTGAGCGGCTACTACTACGCGCTGCTGCGTGTGACGAGCGGCGGCGACGACACGGGCGCGCGTGGCTCCATCCCCTTCATCGTCCGCGATGCGCCGACGAGGCACTCCCAGGTCCTCGTGCAGGTGCCAGTGAACACCTGGCAGGCCTACAACCCGTGGGGAGGCAAGAGCCTCTATCCGTTCAACAGCACGGACCTCGCGCCCGCGGTGCGTGTCTCGTTCGACCGCCCGCTCGCATTCACGGCGCAGGGCCCGTTCGACTGGGAGTACAACCTCGTGCGCTTCCTCGAGCGCGAGGGGTACGACCTCTCATACCAGACGAACGTCGAGACCGATCTCCGCCGGGAGAGTCTCCTGGAACACAGACTCGTCATCGTCGCCGGGCACGACGAGTACTGGACCAAGCGTACGCGAGACGCCTTCGGCGCTGCTCGCGCGCTCGGCACCAACCTGGCGTTCGCCAACTCGAACGTCGCCTATTGGCAGATCCGGTACGAGGACGGCGGGCGCACGATCGTGGGCTACAAAGAGGCCGCGCCCGATCCGGAGCCGAATGCGGCGCTCAGGACCGTGCGCTTTCGCCACCTCGATCCCGCGCGCCCCGAGTGCGGCCTCCAGGGTGTGATGTTCTATCGCATCCGAGAGCACCAGACGGGGCCGGTCGACTACACCGTCACCGACGCAGCGACCTCCGATCCGTGGTTCGCCGGAACGGGCTTCACGCCGGGCAACAAGGTGCTGGACGTCGTCGGAAACGAGTGGGACTCCCGGCCGGAGGCGCCTGTGCCGCCGCAGTGCGTGAAGCCTGGCCTCGTGACGTTGTTCCACTTCGAGGGGCAGCCCTCGAACGCCGACGCCGTTCGGTACACCGCCCAGTCCGGCGCGCGGATCTTTGCCGGCGGCGCGCAACAGCTCTCCTGGTCGCTCGATCCCTTCAACACGGGTCGCTTCGGACGGACGCTTCCGGCCGACGCTCGCCTGCAGCAGTTCATGCGAAACGTGCTCGCCGATCTCATCCGCCCCGCTGCCCCGAAGACGCTCGAGGCGACGGTCGACGGGCGCAGGGTGACCTTGACGATCCATCGCCATCCGGATCCGCGAGTTCGGAGCTTCACCATCGTCCGACACCGCGGAGCATCGCTGTTCGCGTTCGACGGCCCGGGCGTCGCTCGGGTTTGTCAGACCACGGCGCTCGCCTGTGTCAATCGGCGCGTTCCAAAGGGGACGTACAGGTACGCGGTCGTCGCCGAGGATCAGTGGGGCAGATCGCTCCCGACGATCTCACGGAAGGTCGTCGTCAGAAGGCCCCCTTGACAGGTCGCCGCTCGCTGGTCGCAATGCTCGGGGTGGCGTTCGTCATCGCGACGCCGGCCGCAGGTACGCCCACCTGGGGCGCGCCCGTCCAGATCTCGACTGGGGACCGAGCTCTCGGCCCCGAGCTGGCCACGAACGCGGCGGGTGACGGCCTCGTCGTCTGGGACCAGGAGGTCGGTGCGGAGTGTCCGACGCGACCCGCCGCTCTCTCCTGCACCCACATCGTCACTGCGGCCGCCCGGTTCCATGGCTCCACTGCGTGGGCGACGCCAGTCGAGATCTCGAGACCCGGTGTGGGTGCGAGACCGCGAGTCGCGGTCGATCCGGCCGGAAACGCTGCGATCGTGTGGGTGCACGACATCGGCCGCGACCGCGTGCTCCAGGCGACGTACCGACACGGGCCCGCCGGCGCCTGGCCCGAACCGAGCGATCTTTCGGAGCCGGTACTCCAGATACGCAACCATCGCATCGCACTCGACGCCGCCGGGAACGCGATCGCCGTCTGGGCCGAGCGGTCAGCGGACACCTTCGTCGTCCGAGGCGAAATTCGGAGCGGTCAATCGGGAGTTTGGGGAGCGCCTGTCACGCTCTCGACTCCAGGAACGAACGTGTCCGCCGGGCCTTCACTCGCGCTCGTGGCGCAAGGGCTCGGCGCCGTCGCCTGGGTCGAAGGAGGCATCGTGCGCGCGAGCCTCATCCACCTGGCGCGGTGGCAGCCAGTTGTGACCGTTTCGCGCCCGACGACCGCCGTAGAGGGAGCCCCGTCAGTCGCCGTCGGGGCGGAGGGGGACACCGTCGTCGTATGGCCCGCTCGGCGAGGGCCCGACGAAGTCGTCGAGGCGGCATTTCTCGCCTACCGCCCGGGCACATGGTCCGCGCCGGTCGAGATCGGCGTTCGGCGACCGACGTTCGAGACGCCCGAGGCCGCTGTCGACCTCACTGGGAACGCGGACGTCGCATGGGTCGGCCCGCGAGGCGTCGAGACTGCCTCCCGCTCGTACGCGTCAGGGGCGTGGTCACGTCCTGTACGAGTCTCGATGCCTCCAGTGGCGCCGTTCGACGTGGGGCTCTCCATTCATGGGCCGGGCAACGCCGTCGCGCTCTGGCGCACAGTTGACGGTCGCGTTCAGGCTGCGCTTCGCCCGCGAGCGTTCGGAACGTGGCAACCGCCGATCGATGTCTCGTCCGGAGGGTCGGCCGCACCGAGCGTCGCGCTCGATGCCTATGGACGAGCCGTTGCCGTTTGGAACCGCATCTCGGGCGAGCGCATCACGGTGGAGAGCACCGACCTCGACGGACGGGGTCCCGTCCTCGACCGACTCGTCGCTCCGAGGGCGGTAGCGCTCGGCGCCCGGGCGCGGTTCTCGATCCGAGCAGCGCCCTGGGCAGTGCCGCTGGCCGGCGTCGCGCACTGGACGTTCGGCGACGGCGACGCCGCTCGGGGAACGGAGGTGTCGCATGTCTTCGATCGCATCGGCCGGTACACGGTCACGTTTACTCACGCAGATGCGCGCGGGGACATCTCCACCGCAACCAACGTGGTACGGGTCGTTGCTCGAGTGCGGAACGTCCGTCGGCCTTCGATCGTGGGCGTCCCGAATGTCCGCGCCACGCTGACGTGCCGTCCCGGGGCCTGGACGGGATCACCCCCGATCACGTTCGTCTACAGCTGGCAGCGCGACAGAAAGCTGATCGCCCGCGCGACGTCCCGTCGGTACCGGCTCGTTCGCCGAGACGCCGGCTCGCTGATCGCATGCCGGGTGACCGCGACGAACCCGGCCGGATCGGTGCGCGCCGTGTCAGCGGCCGTCGCAGTGACGCGTTAGCTGGGCGCGCCTTCGGGCGGCGGCGGCTGCATAGCCGTGCCGGGGATCGGCCGCGGCTGCGGCTTCAGCTTCGGCTTGCGCTCGGCGTCGAGCTCACCGTCCGCGACCGGAGCCGTGACCTCCTCGGGCGGGAAGACCGACTCCTCGGACTCACCCGCCAGCAGGCGCTCGAACTGGTCCTTGTCGATCGTCTCGCGCTCGATCAGGATCGCGGACAGCCGGTGCAGCTCTTCCATGTGCGCCCGCAATACGGCGGTCGCGGATGTATGGGCTTCCTCGATGACGCGCCGAATCTCGTCGTCGATCTCCTTCGCGACCTCGTCCGAGTAGTCGGGCTCCGAGCCCATGTCTCGGCCGAGGAAGGGGAGATCGTGGTTGCGCCCGAGGACGCGCGGGCCCAGCTTCTCGCTCATACCGAAGCGCATCACCATTTGCTTCGAGGTCGCGGTGACACGCTCGATGTCGTTCGCCGCGCCCGTCGTGATCTCGTGGAAGACGAGCTCCTCTGCGGCCCGTCCGCCGAGCGTCATCGCGAGCTCGTCCATGAGCGCCGACTTCGTCGTCAGGTAGCGGTCCTCGGTCGGCAGCGAGATCGTGAGGCCGAGCGCCTGGCCTCTGGACATGATCGTGATCTTGTGCACCGGGTTCGTGTTCTCGAGGAAATGGCCGACGAGCGCGTGCCCCATCTCGTGGTAGGCGATGATCTTGCGCTCCTTCTCGGAGAGCAGGCGGGCCTTCTTCTCTGGCCCGGCGATGACGCGCATGATCCCCTCCTCGAGCTCCAACTGCTCGATCATCTTCTTGCCGTTGCGGGCCGCGAGAAGAGCCGCCTCGTTGATCAGATTTGCGAGATCGGCTCCGGTGAAGCCGGGTGTGCCCGCGGCGAGGGTATCGAGGTCGATATCGCGCGCGAGCGGCTTGCCGCGCGAGTGCACCTCGAGGATCTTGCGGCGGCCGAGGCGGTCCGGCCGGTCGACGACGATCTGGCGGTCGAAGCGACCCGGTCGGAGAAGGGCGGGATCGAGGATGTCGGGGCGGTTCGTGGCCGCGATCAGGATGACGTTGTCCTTCACCTCGAAGCCGTCCATCTCGACGAGGAGC
>Ga0184632_10000457_pt1 | contig 16002 bp, 14 predicted proteins | sample PLM31_50_b1_FD_133153 | JGI IMG/M metagenome (GOLD analysis project Ga0184632, IMG submission 133153) | Groundwater sediment microbial communities from an aquifer in East River, Colorado, USA - PLM3-1_50_b1 | ecosystem: Environmental > Terrestrial > Soil > Riparian zone | place: USA: East... | reverse complement strand
TCGGCCCTGTTGGCGGCGCGGATCACGCCCCCGGCGAGTGGCTCGACCTCACGAGCATCGTCCCCCGGCTGGCGCTCCTGGCAGGGCTGATCGCATCTTCGTGAGCCGCGTACAGTTGCCCAATGAAGAGGCGCACTCGGTCGCAGGACGCTGGGCTGTTCGGCCCGGAATCGGTCTCCTGGCTGGTGAACAGGGAGACCGCTGTTCTGTTCGGCGGGGCGCGGGCACTCCTGATGCAGGCGGCGCATCCGTTGGTGCTGGCGGGGGCGCGCCAGACTGGTTTCTACGAGAGCAACCCCTGGAAGCGCATGGAGCGCACGCTCCAACTTACGTTCACCATCACATTCGGGACTCGAGAGGAAGCGCTCGAAGCCGCCCGTAGGATCAACCAAGTCCACGAAGCCGTCCACGGCACCGACGAGATAACCGGGTTGGCATACGACGCCAAGGACCCAGAGCTGCTCCTGTGGGTTCACGCGTGCCTTGTCGATTCGCAGCTCCTGTTCGAACGGCTGACCGTCGGAAAGCTGGACGATCAGAGCCGGGAGCGCTTCCACCAAGAGCAGATGGCCGGCGCCGAGCTGCTGGGGCTGCCGCGTTCGAAGATCCCTCCAACGGTCCCCGCGCTGCAGGCCTATGTGGACCGGGTGGTTCGGAGCGGAACCCTGCGCGTGAGCGAGGACACGTTGAAGGTGGCCGATCTGATCCGGCGCCCACCGCCCGATGTGCCTTGGCGGCCGGTGCTGCGGCAGGTGTCGTGGTGGGCGTTCGGGACGCTCCCCGCCTCGCTTCGCGAGGCCTATGGCATAAGGTGGAGCGTTCTCAGAGAGCTCCGCCGAAGGGGCAGCATGCGGACGCTCAAGCTTATCCGTCCGGCCCTACCGTCCCGCGTCCGAGAGGTTCTCCCCGCGCGGCTGGCCGCGCTCAGGATCGACTCGCGAGCGTGACTCGCTATCCTGTCGGAGATGTCTCCACCCGCGGCAGCTCCTGACCCGTTCCCTGACCTCGACTGGGACCCTAAACGTGCTCGAGACTTCGCCGATCGGACCGTCGAGCTCTGGGCGGAGTTCCTGGAACGCCTCCCGAGTCTCCCGGTAGCCGGACGGTGGACCACCGAGGAGGTGCGCGCAGGCGTTACCCGCCCGGTCCCCGAGGACCCGCTTCCCGAGGACGAGCTGTTCGCCTACCTCCGTGAGGTGACCTTCGACTGGTCGATGTATCCGGGCCATCCCCGCTTCATGGCCTACATCACCGGAGCCGGGACCGTACCCGGCGCTGCCGCGGACCTGCTCGCCTCAGGCCTGAACATGAACCTGGGCGGCTGGCGCCTGTCGCCCTCCGCCACGGAGATCGAGCTGCATCTCGTCCGCTGGTTCGCCGCGCAGTTCGGGCTGCCGGAAACGGCGGGCGGTTACATGACCTCCGGCGGGGCGATGGCGAACTTCGTCGCGCTCAAGACCGCCCGCGACCATCAGGCCCCCTGGGACATTCGCGCTCAGGGCGCTGCCGCTGGTCCGCGGCTCGTGCTTTACGCATCCGAAGAGGTCCACGTGACCACCGACCGTGAGGCAGACATGCTGGGGCTCGGAGCCGGCGCGGTACGGAAGATCCCCACTGACGGCGAGTACCGGATGAGAACCGACGCGCTGCGCGATGCCATCGCCCGGGACAGGCAGGCCGGCTCATTGCCTTTCGCGATCGTGGCCACTGGGGGGACGGTTGCCACGGGCGCCATAGACCCGCTGGATGAGATCGCGGACATATGCGCGGGCGAGGGCCTGTGGATGCACTTGGATGCGGCTTATGGGGGCCCGGCCATCCTGGCCGAGGACCTCCGCCCCCTGTTTGCCGGTATCGAACGCGCGGACTCGATCGCCTTCGACCCGCACAAGTGGCTCTATACGCCGCACTCGGGGGGGTGCGTCGTGGTGCGAGACATCGACAACCTCTCCCAAGCGTTCGCCGCTCACGCCGGATACGTGCACGAGGACAAGGAGCGGACCGGACACGGCATGGACCTCGGCATGATGGGCCCTCAGTTCAGCAGGGGCTTTCAGGCATTGAAGGTATGGGTGTCGCTCCTGGCCCACGGGAGGAAGGCATACGCGGCCAGGATCTCCCAGGACGCCGCACTCGCGCGCTACATGGCCGCTAGGGTGCAGGAGCGTGATGAGCTCGAGCTCTCCGCGCCCGTGGTCCTTTCGATCTGCTGCTTCAGGTACGTCCCGCCCGACCTGGGCGACGAACCCGGCCGCGAAGAGTACCTGAACGTCCTCAACGAGCGGCTGATGACCGAGATCCATCTGGACGGGCGCGCCTACTGCTCGAACGCCATCCTTGGTGAACAGTTCGTGCTTCGTGCCTGCATCGTGAACTTCCGGACAGAGGCGGAGGACGTCGACGCGCTGCTCGACTTGGCCGTCGAGCTCGGAGGGAAGCTGGACGCCGAGCTCCGGCCGGACCATTAGAAGCGGCCCGGGGCCAATGCGCCCCGGGCCGCTCGATTCCTATTGACGCAGCCCGCTCAGCGACGCGCGTACATAGCGTCCTGCGCGTAGCCCTGGTGCAACGCACCCGTGTAGAAGTCGACCTGGGTCGACGTCGCCAGCCGGTTGAGACCCGTCCACACGACGTTGATGCTCCCGTCCGACCCGACGGCGAGGCCCGAGTAGTCCCCGTGGAAGACGTTGCAGTCCTTCCCCGGATCCGAGTACCCGGCCGGTCCGCAGACCGTGGGCCAGGCCGTTGTGTACTGGCCCGCCCAGTGCGTCACCGAGACGTCGATGTTCTCAGTTGAGCCCAGTTGGGTGGATGCGGCACCGCCCACCTTCAGGACGTGGTGGAAGGTGTCCGCCGGCGGGGCGGCATCGTCCTGGTCCCATGCCACTGCCAGCGTCCCGTCCGGCTGGTGATCCGTCCACGGGAACCACGCGTGCCCGGGCAAGGACTCGATCGGAGCTGGAGCGGTCCAGCTCAAGCCGCCATCGAGGGACTGGACCAGGTAGATGTCGAGATCCGATCCCGGTCCGGCGCCGCAAGGGTCGTATTCCGGAGCCGAGCCCGGTATCTCGAATATACAGTCGTCGGTGGCGTTGGGGTTCGGGGATCCGCGATCGCTCCACACGACAGTGACGTCGTTAGGGTCGTTTGGATTGACCGAGATGCTGCCCGGTGACGCCCACCGGATCTGGTGTCCCCACACCGTCTGCCGTCCGATGACCGAGTAAGGCGTGTCGGACAACCCGTCCTCGAAGTGGGTCGCCACCATGGGATCCGCGAAGGTCACGCCACCATCGATGGACTTTACGACCATCAGTTGGCTGTCGAAGTCGAAGTTGACCTCCCACGACGCGTCGTCCTGTTCGTTGATGAAAGAGACGTACACCGTTCCGTCGGAGGCCACCTCGGGGATCGAGAACTGGTCCTCGTCGCAATCCCCAACGACGCCCTCGTTCTGGAACGTGCAGGTCGCGTTCGACCCGGAGATCTCCTTCGGTGCCGTCCAGGTGAGGCCGCCGTCGTCCGAGTAGCTCAGGTTTATGGGTGACTCCAGGTAGCTGCCGTGAAGCCCATTCAGGAAGCGGCTGGCCGACAGGTAGGCCCGACCGTAGAAGGGCGAGTCCGGGTTGTTGTCGACAGTCAGCCACTCCTTATCGAAGAACACAGCGTTCTTCGAGAAGCCGATCCCGTTGCCATGACCCTTCATGACCCTGATCGGCTCGCTCCAGGTGATGCCGCCATCCTCCGAGCGGCTCACCGACACATCGCCCTGCCCGGTGAATGGCGAGCCCTGTCCGCCCACGTTCTCCAGCTGGGCGAAGATGGCGACGCCGTGCTTGCGGTCGAACGCGGGCGAGGGATCTCCTGCCCCATTGCCGTGCCTGACCGGTATTTGGCCGTCCACCCAAGTGGCCCCACCGTCGAACGACGTGAAGAAGCCCGAGAGGACGATCGCCTGCCGAGCTCCTGTGTTGTTGTTGAAACGGTACGTGTAATCGTTGGATCCGGCCAACAGATGGTCCGGATCCGTCGGGTCCACGGCGATGGCGATCTCGTTGTCGGGGCCGAAGTCCTGACCCCACTGTGTGTCATTGCAGCTCATGTCCACGGCATCCGTGGGATCGCCGGCACTCGAGCACCTGAAACGCTCAAACTGCTCCTTGCTGAAACCGTTCCCCCCGTTCTGATTGCCAAGGCCGTCGAACTGCTCGGGGGCCGGGAGCAGCTTGATCGTGATCAGCTGATCCGCGGTTGGCTTCTTCTTGCTCGTTCCCGCAGCGGGTGCCGAGAAGAGTGCGGCCGTAAGGACCGCGACCCCCAGGACGAGCGGAAATCTTCGCATGCGTGCCTCCCTTCCAGCTCAGGACGCTCGAAGGGTTGCAACCTACCAGTCGGGAGGGCAATAGGTCCAGCCGAACCGCCGAACTCGGTCCGGCCCCCTGTAATGGGGGGCGCCCTTCCGGGCGCCCCCCATCGCCTTCAGATACCGGCTAGGAGATGAACGTGTAGGTCGCCAGGTGAGCGACCTCCGAGCCGGAGTCGTAGATGGTCATGTACGCCTGGTGATCGCCGTCACTGGCCCCCTTGTCGAGGGTCGCGGTGATCGTGATCGTCCCATCCTCGCCCGGGTCGAGCGACAGGCTGGATGGGCTCACGGAGAATGACACGCCCGTTCCGCTCACCGAGCCGAACGAGAACGTGAGCGACTCGCTACTGCCTCCGATGTTGGTCAGATCAACCTGGAACGTCCTCGTCTTTCCCGAGCCCGATGGGATCGAGCCGAACGAGGCGCTGACCGGGTCAGCCGCCACCGTCGCCTGAACGGCGGAAAGCAGGTTCTCTCGGCCTGAGCCCTGGATGTTCGGGTCGGTCACGATGATCGTCCCTGTGGAGAAGTCCTTCAGCACGTCGAGGTCCGCCGTGTTCACGACGGCCGACCGAACCTCGGCCGCGCTCCAGTCCGGATGCTGACCTATCACTACAGCTGCGGAACCGGCCAGGTGCGGGGTGGCCATCGACGTGCCCTGGAAGAAGGCCCAGCACCCCAGGTCCCCGCAGTCGCCGGGGATTGAGCTCAACACGTTGACGCCTGGTGCGACGACGTCCGGCTTGACCCGGAAGTCGGCGTCGGTCGGGCCCTGGCTGCTGAACCCGGCCATGATGTCGACGTTCGAAGTGGAGAAGTACGCCAGGGCGGCCTCCACGGTGGCCGAGGCGCCGTCTTCCGCGAGCAGCGCTTGGCCAGCGTCAAAGGAGACCATGTAGGCGGGCACCGTGGGCTGGTCCGGGGTGCCGTCCTGGGCCATCGCCACAGGATCGCCTGCGACGTTGTTCGCTACGAGGACGACCGCGGCTCCCGCGTTTTGGGTGTTCCGGATCTTCGTGGAGAACGTGCAGGTTCCTCGAGTGATCAGGGCGATCTTTCCGGTGAGGTCGACCGAGAGCGGCAGGCAGGCCGTGTCGAGGCCGTTGACCGACCCCTCCACCGCATCCAGCTCAGCCGTCACGTCGCTGTCCACCGTCTCGAACTCACCGGCGGCCGCTCCGTAGACCACCGAGTTGACCGTGACGGGGGCGCCGACGAAGTGCGGGACGGTGCTGGCGCCCGCCGTCAGTGCTCGCGCGGCGGAGCCCGGCGATTCGATCGTGTAATGACCCGGACCGCTGTTCCCGGCGGCAACCGCAACGACCATGTTGGCCTGGTCGAGGTCGTCGACCGCATCGGTCAGCAGGTCCTGCTTCCCATGAGCGTTTCCGCCGAGGCTCATGTTCGCAACGTCGAAGCCGTCCTGATAGGCCGCCTCGAGGGCGTTCAGGATGTCCTCGGATCGCGAGTCGAGCAAGTCCCCTGGGAAGACGTTGTAGTTACCCAGCAACGCCCGGGGGGCGACGCCGGAAACGTCGTAGGGGATGTCCACACCGTTTACCTCTGCCGGCGTCAGGTAGTTGCAGGCCGCCGTGCCGGCGACGTGGGTCCCGTGGTCCTGGGTGGCCTCCGCGGTCAGGTGCTGGTTGTTTGCCTTGTTGTAGAAGACCTTGGCCGCGATGACCTTGTTGTTGGTGAAGCGCGTGTCGCCGATCTGGTTTTGGACGGGATAGCCCGCGTCGTCGAAGCAAGGATGCGTCTGGTCGATGCCGGTGTCGATTATCGCGATCTTCACGCCGTCCCCGGCCGTCTCGGGGCCGCCGCCCAAGTCCCATGCCTCCAAGGCATGGATGATCGAGAGATCGGGATCGTCATCGGTCGGGTAGTAGAGGTTCTGATACTGCACGGCGAGCACTAGCCTGGATCGCGCGATCGTGTTGATGCTCTCCCCGTTCAGCTTGACCGAGACCGCATTTAGGGCGATGTCGAACTGGCCGGTCATCCTGGCCTTGGGGGCATTGAGCCTGAGCCACTGCTTGAAGTCGTTACGTTCGGCCGCGAGATGGGCCCGGTAGGACTTCACCACGGCGCTGTCGAAGTCGATCTTCTTCCCCTTGGGGGGCTTCGTCCTCGAATATGTGGAAAGAGGATCGCCTACCAGCTGAACCAGCACCGAAGTGCGGTCCACGCTCTGTCTGCTCTGCGACGGGCCATCGGCCACGCCGTTCGTCCGCATGCCGGGTTGGGCTCCCGACATACCTACCGATGCGAACACGGCGACGCACGACGCCACCGCGACCGCAATGGTTTGAAACCGTCTCATCTGCACCTCCTGTGGAACGTGGGCATGGAGGCCCGGGGCATAGGCGGCGCAGACTACCAGGCTTCAAACGAACGAGCCACCAAAAAGAGGGGGTAATTCAGCGGGCTAGCGCGCGGCTGATGACGAGTCGCTGGATCTCGGAGGTTCCCTCGAAGATGGTGTAGATCTTGGCGTCCCGGTACCACTTCTCGACCGGGAAGTCCCTGATGTAGCCGTAGCCACCCAGGATCTGGACCGCCTGCTCCGTAACCCACACCGCCACCTCCCCTGCCTTCAGCTTCGACATCGAGCCCTCGGCGTGCTCGAACGTGGCGTTGCGTCCCATCCAGGCAGCCCGATAAGTAAGCAGGCGAGCGGCGTCGATCTCCAGGGCCATGTCGGCCAGCTTGAAGGCGATAGCCTGCTTTTCGATGATCGGCCGACCGAACGCCACCCGCTCCTTGGCATAGTCAAGGGAGAACTCGAAGGCGGCCCTCGCGATGCCGATAGCCTGGGCTGCCACCGAGGGCCTCGTCATCTCGAAGGTCTTGAGGGCCGCCGAGTGCCCCCGGCCCTCGGCACGAGCGTGCTCGAGCTTTGCCTCGAGTCGCTCCATCCCGCCCACGACGTTCTCCAAAGGGATCCGGCAGCCGTCGAGGATGACCTCCGCGGTGTGTGATGCGCGGATGCCGAGCTTCTTCTCCTTCTTCCCCTGGCGAAGACCCGGGTTGCCGGCGCCGACGATGAAGGCAGCCTGCCCGCGATGGCCCAGCTTGGGGTCGACCGTGGCGACGACGATGTGGACGGTCGCGATGCCTCCGTTGGTGATGAATGTCTTCTGGCCGGATAGGACCCACTCATCACCATCGCGGGTCGCGGTGGTCCTCAGGGCGGAAACGTCCGATCCAGCGTTAGGTTCGGTCACGCAGAGCGCCCCCAGGCCCGGCTCTTCAGGCTTCCCGAAGATGCGCGGCGCCCAAGTCGCGAGCTGCTCCGGGGTCCCCGAGTACGCCAAGGTCGAGAGTGGCAGGCCGGCCCCCCAGATCCCCAGCGAGATCCCCGCGCAGCCCCAGCAGGTCTCCTCCAGACAGATGGGGAGCATCAGGCCGGACGGGTCCCCGGCCACGTTCTCCAGGTAGAACTCGATCGAATACAGGCCGATCTCGGCGGCCTTCTTGATGACGGGCCAGGGGAATGTCTCCGTCTCGTCGTAGTGCGCCGCAACGGGCCGGATCTCCCGCTCCGCGAACTCGTGGACCCATTTCTTCGTCGTCAGCTGGTCTTCGGAGAGCTGGAAGTCCATCGCCGTCTCTTTCCTACATAAGCTACCGGCTAGTAGGTTACCCGTGAGTAGTATACCGAGGCATGACGAAGACGCAACGCGGATCCCGCAGGAGGATGAAGGCGGCCGAGCGACGAGCCCAGCTGCTGGAGGTAGCCCGCCGCGCGTTCGGCACCTCTGGTTTCCATGCGGTGTCGATGGAGGCCGTGGCCAAAGAGGCAGGAGTGACCAAGCCGATCCTCTACGACCACTTCTCCTCGAAGAAGGACCTGTACCTGGCGCTCATCGATGCCGATCTCGCGGTGCTGCACGACAGCGTCAGACACGCACTCGATGCCCCCATCGGCAATCGGGAGCGGATCCGAGCGTCGTTCGAGGCCTACTTCGACTTCGTCGACGAGGAGGCCGACGGGTTCCGGCTCCTTATGCAGGAGACCGTGGGGGCGGAGCGCGACTTCCGCGAGCGTGTCGAGAAGGTCCGAGACCAGATCCTGTCGGAGGTGGCCGACCTGATCGTGCGTGAGTCAAGGGGAAACCTTGACCGCGTTCACGCCGAGACCGTGGCCGCAGCTCTGATCGGAATGGTCGAAACCGTCGCCCAGCGCGACCCTGCCGCTTCCCCGGAGCGCCGGAAGGCAGCGGTGGACACACTCGTTCGCTTGGCGTGGCGCGGCATCACCGAGTTGTCGGTCTAATCCCCCTGATCAGAGGTTGCCGCGTTCCTCCTGCTCGCGCTCGATCGCCATGAACAGCTCCTTGAAGTTACCGAGGCCGAACCCGCGCGAGCCGTGGCGGTCGATGATTTCGAAGAAAACGGTCGGTCGGTCCTGGACGTTCTTCGTGAAGATCTGCAGGAGGTAGCCCTCTTCATCCCTGTCCGCGAGGATGTTCAGTCGCTCGACGTCCTCCATGCTCTCGTTGATCTCACCTATCCGGCCCTTCAGCGCCTCGTAGTAGGTCGCGGGCACACGGATGAACCGGACGCCTCGCCGGCGCAGGGCGTCCACCGTCTTGATGATGTCCTTCGAGAGCATCGCGATGTGCTGGACGCCGGGGCCCCGGTAGAACTCGAGGTATTCGTCGATCTGGCTCTTCTTCTTACCCGGCGCGGGCTCGTTGATGGGGAGCTTGACGCGTCCGACGCCGTCCCACATCACCTTCGACATGAGAGCCGTGTACTCGCTGGAGATCTGGTCGTCGCGGAAATGGACCAGCTGGTCGAACCCCAGGACCTTGCCGTAGAAGGCTGCCCATTCGTTCATCTTTCCCAGCTCGACGTTGCACACGATGTGGTCGATGAGTTCGATGCCGACCTCGGGTCCATCGTCCGGGATCGGATCCTCTGCACGGTACCCGGGAAGGAACGGCCCCTCGTAGTTCTCGCGCTCGACGAAGGAGTGGAGCGTCTCACCGTAGGCGGCGATCGAGGATCGGATTATCTTGCCGTGCTCGTCCTCGACAGCGGTCGGCTCTAGAACGCTACGGGCGCCTTGCTTTGTCGCGTACTCCCACGCGTACGCGGCGTCGGGGACCCGGAACGCGACGTCGTGCACCCCATCACCGTGGGCCAGCACGTGCTGGGCGATCGGGCTCTCCGGGGCCATGGTACCTGTGAACACGTATCGCGCTTCGCCCTGCTGCAGGACGTACGAGGCGCGGTCACGCACCTTCGTCTCGGGTCCCGAGTAGGCCTGTACCTCGAACCCGAACGCCTTGGAGTAATAGAAGGCCGCCTGCCTGGCGTTCCCCACGTAGAACTCCACGTGGTCGATGCCCAGGAGCGGCATGACGTCTTCGTGCTGCTGGGATCTTGAGTCGTCGAGCTGCTGCGCCATTGGATACCTCCTCGTGCGGAACCTTCCGACTATAGACGCGGAGGACTAGCTTGGTGATCGTCCCGGATCGTGCTTCCACGGTCGAGCCTGGGCGCCTGGGCCGAAGAGATCCTCGACGGAGAGAAGGATCGCCCAGAAGAAGCCGATCCCCGCGGTGACCCACGCCACCCATCGGAACTCGGGTGGCATGACGGGGACCATAACGACACATACGAGTGCGCTAACCCAGAAGAACACCGCGCGGCGCCCGATCACCCTTCGCATCTTGCGGATCCCCTCCCTAACACTAGGCGAACAGCTTGAAGGGCAAATAGGCAGCCCACGCTACCGCGAAGGCGCCGGGGATGGTGAGGCCCCAGGCCCAGACCACCTTCCCGGCCACACCCCACCGGACCGCCGACAACCGCTGGGTCGTACCGACACCGACGATTGCCCCGGTGATCGTATGTGTGGTGGAGACGGGGATCCCCTTGCTGGCCGTGAAGAACAGGGTCACGGCGGCCGCCGTTTCGGCGCTCATACCGCTCACCGGCTGGAGCTTGGTGATCTTCGAGCCCATGGTGTGAACGATCCGCCACCCGCCCGAAAGTGTTCCGAGGGCGATCGCGGCGTGTGCCGAGAGCACCACCCAGAGCGGAACGTTTGAGGTCGGCGGAACGATGCGAGCCCCGATGAGGAGCGCCAGGATGACGCCCATGGTCTTCTGCGCGTCGTTCGCTCCGTGTCCCAGGCTGAAGGCCGCCGCCGATGCGAGCTGCATACGGCGGAATCCACGGTTCAGCTTCTCGACCTTGTGGTAGCGATGGAAGACCCACAGGACGACCATCAGGAGCGAGAAGCCAAGGAACAGACCGATGATCGGCGAAAGGACTATGAATACGGCGATCTTCCGGAACCCATCGGCGATCAGCGAGCCCCATCCAGCCTTTGCGACGGCCGCCCCGCCCATCCCGCCTATCAGGGCGTGCGACGATGACGTCGGAAGCCCGAAATACCAGGTGATGACGTCCCAGGCGATGGCGCCGACGAGCCCCGCAAAGACCACCGAAAGCGTGAAGACCTCTGGTTGCACCACGCCTTTGGCGATCGTGCTTGCCACCTTCGTCCCGAAGATGGCGAACGCGATGAAGTTGAAGAACGCCGCCCATATCACCGCCAGGCGAGGGGTGAGCACGCGGGTAGAGACCACCGTCGCGATGGAGTTGGCGGCGTCGTGGAAGCCATTGAAGAAGTCGAACCCGAGGGCGACGCCGATCACGAGGACGAGCCCGAGCGTAACCACGCGTCTACGCGTGCTTCAAGACGATGGACTCCAGAGTGTTGGCTACGTCCTCGCAGGCGTCGATGGCGGCCTCAAGCTGGTCGACCAGATCCTTCCACTTGAGAACGTCCATCGCCTTGAAGTCTCCTGAGAAGAGGCGGGCCACCGTCTTTCGGTAGACGCGGTCTCCTTCGTTTTCAAGCCGGTTGATCTCCACCCAGTACGGCTCCAGGCCGTTGAAGCTCCGTAGCCCCGCTATCGCCTGGCGGGTCTGCTCAGTTGCCCTGGCCAGGACCTCGGCTTGTTGGCGCATCTCGGGCAGCGGCTCCGGTATTCCGTGCAGAACCAGCAGGTCGGCGACCGCCTCGATCAGGTCCAGGATGTCGTCGATCAGCGACGCGAGGCGATGGATGTCCTCCCGGTCGAACGGCGTGACGAACGTTGTATTGAGCGCCCGCATGATCTGATGGGTGATCTCGTCACCTTCATGCTCGCGTTGCCGGATCTCCGCGTGCGCGGCCTCCGGGTCCCGATAATTCGTCAGATGCTTCAGGAGGAGCGCGGCCGTGTCCGCCAGATTCGACGCGGCGCGATCGAACAGCTCGTAGAAGTTCTGGCTTCGCGGCATGATCTGGAACCGCTTCATGTCCTCCCCTTCGGGGACGTGGGACGCCGTCGCCCGGGCACGGATATCAGAAACGGCCCCCCCCTGTCCAGTTGTCGAGCGCGGCGCCTTCTAATCGACGAACTTGTAGCCGAGCCCTCGGACGGTCAACAGGTGCGCCGGCCGGTGCGGGTCCGCTTCGATCTTTTGCCTTAGCCGCTTGACGTGTACATCCAGTGTTTTCGTATCCCCCACGTAGCCCGGGCCCCAGATCTCCTCAATGAGGTATTGCCGGGTGAGCAGGCGGCCCTTCCGGGCCAGGAAGGTTTCGAGAAGCTCGAACTCCTTCGGGGTGAGCGGCATCGGTTCGCCCCTGATGAGGGCCACATGGCGGTCGGGGTCCAGCTCAACTGGCCCCCCGGCGAGCATGCCCGGCTCGGGCTCCACATTGTGAGTCATCTCGGCACGGCGAAGGTGGGCCCGCACCCTCGAAACGAGCTCGCGCATCGAGAACGGCTTCGTCACGTAGTCGTCCGCGCCCAACTCGAGGCCAGCCACCTTGTCCGCCTCGGAATCCTTAGCCGTGAGCATGACGATCGGGACCGTGGACTCGGCGCGGATCAGCCGGCACACGTCCAGCCCGGAGAGCCGAGGGAGCATCAGGTCCAACAGCACCAGGGCCGGCCGTCCCGCGCGGAACCGCTCCATGGCCTGCTCCCCGTCCCGCGCCTGGACGACATCCATCCCCTCGCGCCCCAGCGAGTAGGACACCGTGTCCGCAAGCGCCGGTTCGTCCTCCACCAGGAGGACCAACGGCCTCCTAGTCTCGTTCGGGATGGGAAGCATCGGTGAACTCGCGGAACTCCCCGGTCAGCAGGAACCCGATCTGCTCCCCGATGTCGACGGCATGATCGCCCACCCTTTCGAGCTGCCGGGCCACCATGTGCATCTGAACCCCCCACTCGAGGGTGCGGGGGTCCCCGGCCAGGGCCACCACCTCCCGGTACATCCCTCGGTTCAGGTTGTCGACCGGGTCGTCCATCTTCGGAAGGGTCATGCAGAGCTCGAGGTCTCGCCGGACGAACGCCTCTATCGCCGTTCGGAGCATCGCGCGGCTGATGTCGGCCATCTCCTCAAGATGCGAGAGGACCCGTGCGTCGCCGGGGAGGGTGACGGTGGCCTTGGCTATCTTCGCGATATTCACGGCCATGTCTCCTACGCGCTCCAGGTGGACGTTTATGTGGAGGATGGCGGAGACCAGACGCAGGTCCTTAGCGACCGGGGTCTGCCGGGCAATTAGCTCCAGGATCCGGCGTTCGACGGTGAGGTACATGTCGTCGAGCGTGTCGTCGCCGGCGATGACTTCATCGGATAGCAGATCGTTCCTGTGTACGAGCGCCTCCATTGCCTTCTGCAGCGAGTGCTCCGCCAGCTCGCCCTCGGTCACAACGGCCTGCTCGAGCCACTGAAGATCCTCGTGGAAGCGGCTACGGGATGACTGCAACTAACCGAACCTCCCCGTCACGTAGGCCTCGGTCCTGGGATCAGATGGGTAGGTGAAGATCTTCTCCGTATCGTCGTACTCCACCAGGGTGCCGGTCCGCTGGCCGTCTTGTCGAACGTCCACGGTCAGGAATGCAGTCCGGTCGCTCACCCTCGCCGCCTGCTGCATGTTGTGGGTCACGATGACGATCGTGTATTCGGACGCAAGCTCCTGCATCAGCTCTTCGATCCGCAGCGTTGCGATAGGGTCGAGAGAGGAGCATGGCTCGTCCATCAGGATGACGTCGGGCTCGACCGCGATCGCCCGTGCGATGCACAGGCGCTGCTGCTGCCCTCCGGACAGGGCCATAGCTGAGTCCTCCAGCTTGTCGTTGACCTCGTCCCACAAAGCCGCCTTTCGCAGCGACTCCTCGACGACGTCGTCGAGCTTCCCCCTCCGGCCCGCCACCCTTGGGCCGAAGGCAACGTTCTCGTAGATGGACTTGGGGAACGGGTTCGGCTTCTGGAAGACCATCCCGATCCTTCGACGAACTTCGACGGGATCGACAGCACTGCCGTACAGATCGACGCCGTGGTACAGGACCGCTCCTTCCACCCGAGCATCCGGGATTAGCTCGTTCATCCGATTGAAGCACCGCAGTACCGTCGTCTTGCCGCAACCGGAGGGACCGATCAATGCCGTGATCTGGCTGCGGTAGATCTGGAGGCTGATGTCCCGGACGGCCCTGAAATCGCCGTACCAGACCGCGAGGTCTTTCACGTCGAACACCGCTTCTCGCTGGGTGCCGGTCTCCGACCCCCTTCGTGGCCGGACGACGAGGCGCGGTCCGGACACGGGCTCGGTCGGCTTCTCCGCGGGCGCTTCTGGTTTCATCTCGGTTTGAGTATCCACGACCTCACCACTTTCGTTCATAGCGGTTCCTCAGCAGGATGGCCGTGGCATTGATGGCCAGGATGACTACCAAGAGCACCATGATGGCCGCGGCGGCCAGGTGCCGGAACTCCGCCGCCGGTAGGCGCGTCCAGCTGAAAACCACCGTTGGGAGCGATGTGTAGGGCCCCTGAAGCCGATCGATCGGATTGCCGCTGGACTGGAAGAACACTCCGGTGATGGCCCCGACCAGGATGAGCGGCGCTGTCTCACCCAGGGCCCTGGCAATCGAAAGGACGGTCCCGGTGAGGATCCCCGAGCTGGCATAGGGGAGGACGTGGTGCCGGACCACCTGCCACTTGGTAGCGCCCACGCCGTAGGCGGCCTCGCGGATGCTCTGCGGCACCGCTCGGATGGCCTCCATAGACGTGATGATGACGATCGGGAGGACCAGCACCGCCAGCGTAAGGCCCCCCGAGAAGGCGCTCAGGCCGCCGGTCAATGGCTTGAGCACTAGGACGAAGATGGCCAGGCCCAGAAGGCCGTACACGATGGACGGCACCCCGGCCAGGTTCCTGATGTTGGCGGTCATGAACCGGGTCATCGTGTTGTCCTTGGCGTATTCCTCCAGATATATCGCCGCCCCGATCCCTATGGGGAACGCCAGCAGGATCACGAAGATCATCAGGATCACCGATCCGATCAGGCCCTGCTGTATCCCGGCCCGCTTGGCTGATGCTGACAGCGGGCTCGTAAGGAAGTCGACTCCTCTGTCCCGAAATACGACCCAGCCATCGCCAATGACCTGGACCAGTAGGGCCGCCAGGACGCCCAGCGAGACAATGAGGGTTAGCAGGAGCGCAAGCTGGAAGATAGTCCCGCGCAGGTCCAGGCGCTTTCCTCGGAGCGCCTGCCTGACCACATCCGCGGTGCTCAGCTGGGTGACGCTCATCAATATCTCTTTCGCACCCGGCGAACGAACCGCTCGCTCACCACGTTGAGCCCGAATGTCATGACGAACAGCAGGAAACCGACGAAGAACAAGCTTGGATAAGCCCCGGTTGCCCCGCGGACCTGGTCGGAGCCGGTGGCCAGAGAGGACATGGCGCCGGTCATGGTCTGTGCCGGGCCAAAGACATCAACCGTGAACAGATGTCCGCCGGTAGCACCCGCCGCTATCGCCACGACCATGGTCTCTCCAATCGCCCGAGAGATCCCAAGGATCAGAGCGGCCACGATCCCTGACACGGCCGCTGGAACGACCACGCGGATCGACGTCGTCATCTTCTTCGCGCCCAGCCCGTACGCGGCCTCTCGGATGGACCCAGGCACGGCGTGCATGGCGTCCTCGGCGACCGAGGCCACCAGTGGGACGACCAGGATGCCCACGCCGATGCCGGCGCACGCGACGTTGAAAAGGCTGGCCCTGCTGGAGAGCCGCTGGACGATCTCCGGGCTGATGAAGTTCAGCGCGAAGTACCCCATGACGACGCTCGGGATGCCCGCCAGGGTCTCCAGGATCGGCTTGAGCAGCCGGCGGGCCCGGGGACTCGCATACTCCGAAAGGTAGATGGCAGCCCCGAGGCCTATGGGCGCCGCCACCATGAGCGCGATGGCACTGACCAGGAACGTTCCGACCACGATGGTCTTGATGTCGAAAAACCCCCTCCGCGGGAACCAGCCGATCGACCAGAGACTTGACAGGTCAACCTGCGTGAGGAACCCGATGGTCCTGCCGATCAGGCTGAAGATGATGAGCGCGCTGATCAGGAGGGAGACGGTGGCGGCGCTGAGAAAGGCCTGGCGGACAAGGGCCTCTCTCCGTCGGCGCCTTGGATCACCAGACAGCTGGGCCGCGAGGCCGTGCTCCCTCGATATCGCCTGAGCGCTCATCGACACTCCCCTGCGGGTAACTTACATGTACACGTAGAGGGCCGGAACGAGGCGCTCCGGCCCTCCCATGATCAAGTCCCAGCTC
>Ga0184632_10000456_pt1 | contig 16015 bp, 14 predicted proteins | sample PLM31_50_b1_FD_133153 | JGI IMG/M metagenome (GOLD analysis project Ga0184632, IMG submission 133153) | Groundwater sediment microbial communities from an aquifer in East River, Colorado, USA - PLM3-1_50_b1 | ecosystem: Environmental > Terrestrial > Soil > Riparian zone | place: USA: East... | reverse complement strand
GTGAAGCCCCGACGTGGCAGACGAGATGAAAAGAAGCCCGGGCGATCGATTCGACGTCGCCGTCATAGGAGCGGGCCAGGCGGGGCTGGCGATGGGGTACTTCCTGGCGAAAGAGGGCCGCAACTTCACGATCCTCGAAGCCGCCGATTCGATTGGCGCTGCGTGGCGCACTCGCTGGGACTCGCTCGTGCTGTTCACGCCGCGTCGGTACGACAGCCTTCCTGGCCTCCCGTTCCCGGGCGACCCCGACGGTTATCCCGAGCGCGACGAGGTCACCGGCTACCTCGAGCGCTACGCCTCGACCTTTGACTTGCCAGTCGCACTCAACAGCCGCGTGCAGTCGGTCGCACCCGCAGACGGGGCCTTCATCCTCAACCTTGGAGCACGTACTCTCGGGGCCGACCAGGTTGTGGTTGCGACCGGTCCGTTTCAAGTCCCGAATGTGCCCGCGTTCGCAGCGGACCTCGCGTTGGACGTTACCCAGGTACACAGCACTGGCTACCAGCGTCCGAGCGACGTACCCGAAGGAACTGTCGTCGTCGTCGGCGGCGGCAACACGGGGTTCCAGATCGCCAAAGAACTGTCGACAACGCACAGGGTTCACCTGGCCATCGGGTCTCGCCAGACACCCTTGCCGCAGCGGCTGCTTGGGCGGGATCTCTTTTGGTGGCTGACGAAGACGGGACTGATCAAGAAGACGGCCGAATCGCGTATCGGGCGTCGTGCAAGGGATCGCGACACCCTCATCGGCTCGAGTACACGTGATGTCAAGCGCCATGGCGTGACCGTACAGTCGCGGGTCGTGGGCGCGTCCGACCGCGCCGTGACTTTCGCTGACGGGAGCAAGCTCGATGTCGATGCCGTCATCTGGGCGACGGGCTACCGGTCCGAGTACGGCTGGCTCGACGTTCCGGTCTTCGATCAAGACGGCCGCGTGCTCCATCGACGCGGCGTCACCGACTTTGCCGGTCTGTTCTTCCTGGGGCTAACGTGGCAACACACTCGGGGCTCGGCGCTGCTCGGTTGGGTCAAGGACGATGCCGAGTTCATCGTTGGACGAATCGCCGCCAATGCGAACGACCTCACGACCTCTCGTGCCGAGGTCGAAGCTGACGCGGCTGGAACCCGTCGAGGAGCGTGACTTCGATGAACGAGAAAGGACAGAAGACCGTCCAGCACCAGCACGGCGACTTCCCGGCCGAAACCGCCGGACTTCCGCGCGCGGTCCCCTCCAGCGTCATCGAACTCGCCGATGGCGACACAACCGAACTTCGCATCGGGCCTGTCGTCAAGCGAATCGGCGACACAGATGTGCGAATGCTCGCCTACAACGGCTCGATTCCCGGGCCGACGTTCAAGGTTCCCGAAGGTGCGACCGTGACCGTCCACGTCGCGAACGAGGGCGACCTCGAGGCCACCGTGCACTGGCACGGCTTGCGGCTCGAGAACCGTTACGACGGTACACATGACACCCAGTCGCCGATCCCCGTTGGCGAGACGTTCACTTACCAGGTGCACGTCCCTGATCCGGGCGCGTACTGGTACCACCCCCACATCCGCGAGGACTACGGCCAGGAGATGGGGTTGTACGGGAACATCCACGTGGTCCCGGCCGAGCCGGACTACTGGCCACCGGTCAACCGCGAGCTGTTCCTGACGCTGGACGACATCCTTATCGAAGACGGGAAGATCGCTGGGTTCAGCGCGTCCGAGACGACACACGTCGCCATGGGCCGGTTCGGCAACGTCATGCTCGTCTCGGGAGAGCCAGCCCTCGAACTCACCGCGAAGCGTGGAGAGGTCGTTCGCTTCTACTTCACCAACACCGCCAACACTCGCGTGTTCAACGTGACACTGCCAGGAACTCGCATGAAGCTCGTAGGCGGCGACAGCGGACACTACGAGCACGAGAGCTTCGTCGAGGAGGTGCTCCTGTCGCCGTCCGAGCGGTTCGTGGTCGACATCCTCTTCGAGCACCCGGGCGAGCACATGCTCGAGCACCGCACGCCTTCCCGCTCGTATCGGCTCGCGTCGATCACCGTGGAAGACGAGCCAGCCGAGCCCGCGCTCGCAGAGGCGTTTGCCGTGCCGCGAACCAATGACGACATGACAGCCGAGCGCGAGCGAACCGCCCGTCTACTGGATGCAGCCCCGGACAAAACACTCGCGTTCGTCGCGGAAATGGAGTTCGAGGTACCCGAGGGAGCCGTCTACACCTGTCCGATGCATCCAGATGTCGTCAGCAAGGAGCCAGGTCGCTGTCCGCAGTGCGGCATGAAGCTTCTGCCAATGGAGTCACCTCCGACGAGCTACATCTGCCCGATGCACCCCCACGTCACCAGCGACTCACCCGACCGCTGTCCCGAGTGCGGCATGAAGCTTGTGCCGGCACATCTTGTCGACACATCCGAGCACACTGGGCACGACGTGCACACCTCCCACGAGGAGCATCACGACCTCGGGTCACATGCGGCACACGAGAGCGCTGACCCCGCCGCCCACAGCCACGAGCACGCCCAGGGCATCGAGTGGGAAGACGACATGGTGGAGGTAAATCGGCGCACCACAGCAGAGAACATGCGCTGGAAACTCGTCGATCGCGACACAGGCGCAGCGAACGCCGCGATCGACTGGAAGTTCCGGGTTGGGGATCAGGTCAAGATCCGCCTTGTCAACGAGATGGATTCCGATCATCCGATGCCGCACCCCTTCCACGTTCACGGCGCTGGGCGCTTTCTCGTTCTTGCACGAGACGGCGTCGAGGAACCAAACCTGGTCTGGAAAGACACGGTTCTCGTGCGGACAGGCGAGACGGTAGACATCCTCCTCGACGTGACCAATCCAGGCCGGTGGATGGCGCACTGCCACATTGCCGAGCATCACGAGAGCGGAATGATGTTCGGCTTCGACGTTGAGCCATGAGAGATGCCCCAGCTCGTGGGGCTCTTGAAGGGCATCACGAGGGTCGGCAGCTACGCGGTCCGATCGTGTGGGGGGTCGTCTGGGGAGGGATCCAGGCAGCGTCGCCGCTCGTCCTCTGGTGGCTCGATGCGGCGACGGTGTACGCGCTCGGTCTCGCACTGATCGCGTCCGTCTACATCGGCTTCGCGGTCGCCGACGGACGTTGGCTCGTCATCGCCGTCGAGTCGAACGTCGCAGCGATGTTCGTAATCGTCGCTGCTGCGGCCGTCACGCAATCGCCATGGCTGCTCGTCGTCGGCTTTGCGGGCCACGGGCTCAAGGATCTCTGGCAGCACCGAAGTCACTTCGTTGCGAACACCCGGTGGTGGCCGCCGTTCTGCCTCGTCATCGACTGGGTCGTCGCCACGATCATTGCCGTCGAGATCGTGGCGGGGGTTTCGTTCCACGACTAACGGATCTCCAAAGCTTGCAACGGTGCTCGCTTGGTTGTAGGACGCTCCTGACAGGAACGTCCTCAACGTTCGCTTAGGAGCGTCATGTCGTCCTCGGCCGGGCCAGCGAGCACCGTCGCGCATCCGGACGTCGAGAAAGAACACGGCCGAGGCCACATCGGACTCGTCGTACTGGGCTCGATCACGGGAGGTCTGATTCTTGGGTTAGCGCTCACGCTCGGCGTGTTCGCTGGCGGACGTGAAGATGTCATCACGGGCGCGGCCCTCATCGCGCTCGCGTTCGGGATGCTGATGCTCGTGGGGCTGTCTCGTTGGCGCACAGATCAACCCCAATCTTGGGCGCTCCTCCCCGCATTGGGCATCGGCCTCGCGGGCCTTGCGGTTCTCATTCTCGGGCCGAGTGATCGCGTCCTCGGCCGGCTGGGGTGGGTCTGGCCGCTCCTGCTTGCACTTGTTGTCGTCTGGTCGGTGCGAGGTGCGCGCCGCTCATTGCACAACTGGTCGCGTCGAGCTCTTCTCTATCCGGCATTGGGCGTCTTGGCGCTCGTCGCTCTTGGCGGCGCACTTGAGACTGTCATTCAGGCCGCGACGACCAATAACCCGCCGTCCGGCGGCCGCACGTACCTCGTCGCTGGCCACAGCCTGTATCTGCGTTGTACGGGTTCGGGGTCTCCGACTGTGATCTTGTTCAATGGGCTTGGGGAGCGCACACCGAGCTGGGCGTGGGTGCAAGGAGATGTCGCGCGCCAGACCCGGGTCTGCGTCTTCGATCGCGCCGGCCAAGGTTGGAGTGGAAAAGCGCCCGGTCGCCAGGACGCCCATGAACTCTCCGCCGACGTGCACGGCCTTCTTGCGGCTGCCAATGTTCCGGGGCCGTATGTTCTCGCCGGTCACTCGGTCGGCGGCACATACGCGCTCGCCTACGCGATGGATTATCCGCAGGAGGTAGCCGGGGTCGCGTTGATCGACTCGGCCACTCCGTATCAGTTCGATATGTCGGCGTATCGCAGCTTCTACTCAATCTGGCGGCGCGCGGGGGCGCTACTTCCGACGCTCGCGCGGGCGGGTGTCGCACGTGTCTACGCGCTCACCACTTTTAGCTCCTTGCCGCCGGATGCCCGTCGTGCAGCGCGCGCCTTCGGCTCCTCGCCGCGTGAGTTGCGGGCGGATCGTGATGAGTTCGCGCAGTTGCCGACGGTCTTTCGTCAGGACAAGGCTCTTACGAGTCTCGGCGGGAAGCCGCTCTTCGTGCTTTCGGGCGATGTTGGGGAGCTGTCAGGCTGGGCCGCAGCTCAAGAGAAGCTCGCAGGTCTCTCGACAAACAGCGTTCACCAGACCGCCCGCGGCGCGACACACGCCGGTCTCCTCGAAGATAGGAACTACGCGGCTGTCAGTGGCCGAGCGATTGGTGCTGTCGTCCGCTCCGTTCGCACTGGCGGTCCGCTCGCGCGCTAGAGAGCATCTCGCGCGTGCTTTTGCGCGCGTGACACGCGTGGTAAAGAGTGTCAGATGCTCGTCGGCGCAGTAGTCGACCGATGCCCTCTCACCCGACTTGCCCCTCGGCGACGCGCTTGAGTGTTCATCCCTCGCGAGGACGCCGAGCGCTTCGTCGAGACCGTCCGTGGCGACGACCCGTCGATCGCAGGGAAGCTAAGAATCGAGGAGCGCGAGCTCGAAGGCCTCGGCAGTGTGAACGAGATGGTCTCGCGGGTTGCAGCCCGGTTGCGCCGACGCGCAAGCCCGCTTCCAGAGCGTCCTCGACGCAGGACGTTCGGACCGAGGCTTCCGAGGGTCGTGCGCTCGAGGAGCGACCTCAGCGCCCAAGCCTCGTTGTCCGATCGCTCAAACGTACTGCAGCGCGGTCGCCCACGTAGCCAAGCTCGCGAGCTACTTGCGGATCGAGGAGCGGGACTTCGACCTTCGGAGTGCTCACAGCGCCCTCGCGAACAAGACGGAGGAGGACGAGTCAGCCGGCAAATCCTCCATTCGAAGGAGCGCGAAGCGACTTGAGATCGACCCTAATCCCAAGGAGAAGGAAGTGAGGTCTTCGACTGCATCGGCGCGCCTGGTGGAACCGCGAGATCCGCACGGGAGCAAAGGACGTCGTTCGGACCTCGGTCAAGCGCGATGTCCGCGCGCTTCGCGAGTAGCGAATCCGGCGGAGGCCCCGTCGCGTAGCACAGGTGAGAAAGGAGATGGTGCGATGAACGAGATGAGAGATCGAACGCACGGACACGCCGCCGCGGGCAGGCTCAGGGGCACAACGCGAATGGCCGTCATGTTCGTCCTGATCGGGGTACTGGGCATCACGGGATTCCTCGCCGCCAGCGCGTTTGCCGGTGGCGCTGGCTCCCAGGCGAACGCGACCCTCTCGCTCCGTCAGACGAACCTCGGTCAGATCCTGGTGAGCGCAAAGGGCCGCACGCTCTACCTCTTCATGAAGGACATGAACGGCAGGAGCGCCTGCAGCGGGACCTGCACGACGTACTGGCCACCTCTGATGAATACCGGCAAGTTGATTGTGGGGCCCGGCGTCAAACGGTCTCTGGTGGGCACGACGAAGCGCGCGGACGGCCGTCTGCAAGTGACGTACAGCAAGCATCCGCTCTACACCTTCGCGCTCGACAAGCGGGCGGGTCAGACGAAGGGCCAGGGCAGCTCCAACTTCGGCGCCAAGTGGTACGCCGTTTCCGCACGGGGGAGCGCAGTCCTCAAGGCACCCACCACCACGACCACCGACACCACCACGACGACGACAACCTATCCCTCCTACCCGTAGGCACGCAGACCACACCTTAGAGCGGGAGGAACAGATCGGAACCTGGTTGACGCTGGGGGCACCTCCGGGTGCCCCCAGACCCTCCACTGGTCCGCTTCGCGGACAGGCGCCTCGCGCCTATCCGAAGAAAGCACGAGCGACGTCGTACCACTCCTCTGGCACAGTCTTGAGCTCACTGGTCGCCTCCTCGAGTGAGACGTCGACGATCGAGTCGCCGTGCAGCGCGGCCATTCGCCCATAGTGGCGCTCGTGGGCGAGGTCGGCCGCCTTCAGGCCGAATCGCGTCGCAAGGACTCGGTCGCGCGGCGTCGGGGTACCGCCGCGTTGGACGTGTCCGAGCACTGTGACGCGCGTCTCGAACCCCGTTCGCTCCTCGATCCCGCGAGCCAGAGCATCCCCGACGCCGCCGAAGACGACGTGGCCGAACTGGTCGGTCTCACGCGCCTCTCCTGCGACGAGCCTGTGCTCCCCGGACTTGTAGGTCAGCTCGTAGCCCTCGCTCACGACGACGATCGAGAAGTCCTTCCCTCCCTCGTGGCGCTTGACGAGCTCCTTGCAGGCGTCTTCCACCGTGACGGGCTGCTCGGGGATGAGAATCATGTCGGCACCGCCTGCGATGCCGCTCATGACCGCGATCCAACCGGTGTGCCTGCCCATGACCTCGACGACCATCACCCGGTTGTGCGACTCGGCGGTCGAATGGAGGCGGTCGATTGCTTCCGTCGCGATCGCGACCGCGGTATCGAAGCCGAACGTGTAGTCCGTGCCGGAGAGGTCGTTGTCGATCGTCTTGGGGACTCCGACGACGGGAAACTCGTGCTCGCGATACAGGCGGGCGGCGACCCCGAGCGTGTCCTCGCCGCCGATCGCGACGAGCGCGTCGAGTCGCTCCTTTTCGAACTCGCGCAGTACCGCCTCGACGCCACCCTCGACCTTGTACGGGTTGGTTCGCGTGGTGCCGAGGATCGTCCCCCCTCGAGGAAGGATTCCCGACACCTCGCGCCGGCCGAGGGGGCTGAAGGTTCCCGCGGTCAGCCCCTTCCACCCATCGCGGACGCCGACCATCTCGTGAGCGCGATCGGTCGATCTCCGTACGACGGCACGAATCACGGCATTCAGCCCAGGGCAGTCGCCGCCGCCCGTCAAGATTCCGATCCGCACGACAGCGTGCTCCTCAGTGCTTCCCGTCGTAAATACGGTGGTGCTTCGCCGGCGAGAACCGAGCAGGCCTAGGACGCAGGGAGGGCCAATATTCAAGAATATTGGCCCGACTGAGGACGACGGCATGCGAAGCGTTCGCAGCCGCGCGAAGTGCGTGCGTATTTACGACGGGGAGCACTTAGCTAGACGTCGGGCGGATCGTCGGGGACGAGGGCCGCGACGTCTGCAGGCGCCACGAGCACCGCGTCGACTCCCGAGCGCTCGAGCTCGGCGACGTCCTCGGCAGTCGCGTCGTGCAGCTCGGCGATGGCGAGCTTTCCCGCCGGAACGTCGTGGAGCAGCCCGAGCAGGAGAGCGAGCGGGTCGTCATCGGAGTCCGGCGGTGCCGACAGGAGGAACACACCCGGATCGAATCGCTCGAGCGCGCGCTCGATGTCGTCCGACTCCGACACCCGCACGACCGGCTCGAGCCCGAGTGCGTGCGCCTCGTCCCACATCGCGAGATCGGAGCGGATCACGACCGCGTCCGCGGCCACCCCGCTCGCATCGAACATGCTGCCGAAATGGAGGAGTGGGAGCTGCGAGGAGGCGCGGACCGCGCTCGCGCCCGTTCGCGCGGCGAGCCCGTCGGCGCCCTGCCGTTCGGCCGCTGCCGCGCTCGCCGCGTCCGCCACCTCGACGAGGATCGAGATCCCGTCGCCCTCGGCGATCGCCTGACTGAGCTTGCTCACGGCACCGGATCGTAGTCGGCGTGAGGCTTGATGCGAAATTGACGCGCCGTCGGGGGCAGTCACGACCAAGCCGGATCGTGGCCGTCATCCGGCCCGACCCGAATTTCGCATCGAGCCTCTCGTGCAAAATCGGCGCATCAGCGGCCGTCGTAGCACTGGAATGCGGACAATCGCGCTCGTTCTGGCCGGGCTCCTGCTCGGCACCGCCGCGGCGGCCGCCCGCACGATCGTCGGCACGCCAGGGAACGATCGGCTCGTCGGCACTCCGCGCGCGGACACGTTGGCGGGCCGCGCGGGAAGCGACCGACTTTCGGGTGGTGCAGGCTCCGATTTCCTGCTCGGAGGACCGGGCCGGGATCGCGTCGACGCCGGGCCGGGAAACGATCGAGTCTCCGTCGAGTACGACGGAGCGCGGGACTCGGTCCAGTGCCACGCCGGCGCCGACGTCGTGAACGCCGACCCGCTGGACACCGTGGCCGGCGACTGCGAGCTCGTCGGGCGGCGCCTTTCCCGCGATCCGTACACGAACGCGGACTCACAACACGAGACGGAGGTCGAGCCCGACAGCTTCACCTTCGGGCGCACGACGGTGGCGACGTTCCAGGTCGGACGGCGGTTCGACGGTGCCGCCACGAACATCGGCTACGCGGTCACGCCGAACGACGGGCAGACGTGGACGAGCGGCCTCCTGCCCGGCCTGACGATCGCGAGCCGTCCGGCCGGCCCGAACGCGCGCGTCAGCGACCCGGTCGTCGCCTACGACGGGGCGCACGGCGTTTGGCTCATCTCGACGCTGGCGCTCGACGGGCGGACGACGCGACTCGCGATCAACCGCTCGACCGACGGCTCGTCCTGGGACGACGCCCTCGTCGCTGCGGAGGAGGTCGCGCCGCAGGGCATCGCCTTCGACAAGAACTGGATCGCGTGCGACAACGCTCCGGGGTCGGCGTTCTACGGACGCTGCTACCTCACGTACACACACTCCTCGGACGCCGACATGCTCGCCGTCACGTACACGAACGACGGCGGGCTGACCTGGTCTCCACCCACCGACATCGGCGCGCGGCAGGCTGTGGGCGTGCTTCCCGTCGTCCGGCCCAACGGCGACCTCGTCGTCGTCTATTTCTGGGAGGCCCAACCGGTCGCGATCGCGGCGTCACGTTCCGTGGACGGTGGAGCCTCGTTCGGTCCACCGGTCCGGATCGCCGAGGTCGGGGCGTTCTCGTGTCGGATACCCGGCTTTCGCGCCTTCCCACTGCCGTCGGCGGACGTCGACTCCGCCGGACGGGTCTGGGCGACGTGGCACGACTGCCAGGGGCCGCGCGCCCCTGCCAGCGACGTCTACGTCGCGACGTCGGCCGACGGCTCCTCCTGGACGAGCCGGGTCCCCGTGACCACTGGGAGAAATGCCGTTCTCCCCGCGATCGGGATCGACGCGACAACGGGTCGCACGGCGATCGCGTACCACCGGGTCGGGCCTGCGGGGGTGGACGTCGAGCTCGTCGAGTCGCGAGGCGAGATGACGCGCTGGGATCCGGCGCGGCGGCTCTCTGCACGCTCGATGCAGCTTGTCTGGATGCCCGACACGACCTCCGGACGAATGCTTGGCGACTACATCTCCGTGCACTATGCGGGCCAGCGACCGCTGGTCGTCTGGGTGCTCGCCTCGGAGCCCGTCGGCGCGAGCCTCCGTCAGGCCGTCTACGCGACCAGGGGCTGAGCTCCGCGGGCGGTTCGCCACTCGTCAGGGCATGGATCCCCCACGAGCAAGGCGCGTCAGAGACCGATCGGGTGCCAGACGGTCTTGAACTCCAGGAACGCCTGGATCTCGGACGGGCTCTGCTGGTCGGCGGACGAGCGAACGACGCGCTTGACGTTCTCGGCGGCCAGCCGCTCGAGCTCCGTGGTGTGCCCCGCGACACCCGTCAGATCGATCGCGTTGACGTCCATGTGCCCGGCGAGCCAGGGAGCGAGCTCGTCTCGGAATCCCGTCAAGATGTTCACGGTGCCGCCCGGGAGGTCGGACGTCGCGAGCGCCTCCGCCAGCTCGATCGCGGCCGTGGGGTGCTCCTCGGCGGCGACTGCGACCACGGTGTTTCCCCCGACGAGCGCAGGCGCGAGACGCGAGACGAGACCGCCGAGGGCCGGCTCGGATGGCGCGAGGACGGCAACGACCCCCGTGGGCTCGGGAACGGTGAAGTCGAAGTAGGGACCGGCGACCGGATTCGAGCTTCCGAGCACCTGCGCGATCTTGTCCGCCCAGCCCGCGTACCAGACTATGCGATCGATCGCGGATTCGACCTCCTCCCGGCCTGAGCATGCGCGTTCGAGGTCGGCTGCGCGCGCTTCCATCATCTCGGCGAGGCGGTAGAGGATCTGCCCTCGGTTGTAGGCCGTCATGCCGGCCCAGGCCGGGAGGGCGGCGCGGGCCGCGCGCACGGCGTCGCGGGCGTCCTTGCGCGATGCACGCGCGACGTTCTGGCCGTCGGCCTCGAAGGTGCGACCGGACTCCGAGCGAGGAAACGCGCCGCCGATGTACAGCTTGTACGTCTTCCTCACGGAGAGCCGGCTCATCGGCGCCCTTCCCCGCTGGTCGCGGTGGGGAACGATCGGCGCGGAATTGGCGCAGTCGAGACGCTCTCTGGTCGCGGTTTCCTCGATACGATCGACCTCGGGTGGAGGGTGGCCGAACACCCCACCCAGGGTGGGGATGGGGAGGTAACGGGACGCGCCGCGCTCGCTTGCGAGCTCACTCGTCGAGCCTCAGATACGGCTCGAGGCCATGGCGTCCGCCCTCCCTACCGAAGCCGGACTCCCGGTAGCCGCCGAACGGAGAAGTCGGATCGAAGCGGTTGTACGTGTTGGCCCACACGACTCCGGCCCGCAGGCGCTCGACCATCCACAGAATCCTCGAGCCCTTCTCTGTCCATACCCCCGCCGACAACCCGTAGGGCGTGTTGTTCGCCTTCTCCACCGCCTCTTCGGGCGTCCGAAACGTCAGCACCGATAGCACCGGCCCGAAGATCTCCTCCTGCGCGATGCGATAGCTCTGCGCGACGTTGGTGAAGAGCGTCGGCACGAACCAGTACCCGCGCTCGGGAAGCTCACACGCCGGCTGGTAGATGTCCGCGCCCTCGTCCTCGCCGCTCGCCACGAGCTCCCGGATCTTCTCGAGCTGCGCCTTCGAGTTGATTGCTCCGACATCGGTGTTCTTGTCGAGCGGGTCGCCGACCCGCAGCGTCGAGAGCCGTCGCTTGAGCTTCTCGAGCAGCGGCTCGTAGATCGACTCCTGCACGAGCAGGCGCGACCCGGCGCAACACACGTGCCCTTGGTTGAAATAGATGCCGTTCACGATCCCCTCGACCGCCTGGTCGAGGGCGGCGTCGTCGAAGACGATGTTCGCGGCCTTGCCGCCCAGCTCGAGCGTCATCCGCACGTCTCTGCCCGCGAGCTCGCGCATGATCAGCTTCCCGACCTCGGTCGAGCCCGTGAAGGCGAGCTTGTCGATCCCCTCGTGCCGAACGAGATGCGCCCCGGTCGATCCGTCCCCGGTGACGAGATTGACGACACCGGGAGGGAGCTCGGCCTGGCGACAGACGTCCGCGAAGATCATCGCGGTGAGAGGAGTCGTTTCAGCCGGCTTCAGTACCACGGTGTTCCCGCACGCGAGCGCAGGGGCGATCTTCCACGCGAGCATGAGCAGCGGGAAGTTCCAGGGGATGATCTGCGCCGCGACGCCGAGAGGCCTCGGGGTCCGGTTCGGGAACGCGTACTCGAGCTTGTCGGCCCAGCCCGCGTAGTAGAAGAAGTGCGCTGCCGCGAGCGGGATGTCTACGTCGCGCGACTCGCGGATCGGCTTTCCCCCGTCAAGGGACTCGGCTACCGCCAGCTCGCGCGAGCGCTCCTGGAGGATCCGCGCGATCCGGAAGAGATACTTCGCACGCTCCGACGGAGCGAGCTCCGACCAGCCGTCTTCGAACGCATCCCTCGCAGAGCCGACCGCGAGCGAGACGTCCTCCTCACCCGCGAGCGCGACCTCGAACAGCGGCTCCTCGGTGGAGGGCGAGATCGAGGGAAACCACTCCCCTGTCAGAGGCTCGATCTCGGCGCCCCCGACGAAGAGCCCGTAGCGCTCGCGGATCTGGACGATGTCGCGGGACTCGGGCGCAGGGGCGTACTCCCACTCGAGAGGCGCAGGCACGGAGGACGAGCGCTTCTCGACCTGGGCCATCAGTCGATGGTGAAGTAGTCGCCGGACTGATACCGCCCCGTCTTCTCCTTGCGAAGCTGCATGAGGACGTCGTTCAGGAGCGAGGAGGCGCCGAAGCGGAACAGATCGGGCGTCATCCACTCGCGGCCGAGGGTCTCGTAGAGCGTGACGAGGTACTGGACCGCTTGCTTCGAGGCTCGTATGCCTCCCGCCGGCTTGATCCCCACCATGTGACCCGTCTCGACGTACACGTCACGGACGACCTCCATCATGCAGAGCGTCACGGGCAGGGTCGCGGCCGGGTTGATCTTCCCGGTCGACGTCTTGATGAAGTCCGCACCGGCAGCGATCGCCAGCAGCGACGCCCGGCGGACGTTGTCGTACGTCCCGAGCTCACCCGTCTCGAGGATGACCTTGAGATGGACGTCGCCGCACGCGTCCTTCACGCGGACGATCTCGTCGTACACCTTCGCGTAACGACCCGAGTGGAACGCGCCGCGGTCGATGACCATGTCGACCTCGTCAGCGCCGAGCTCGACCACGGCTCGCGTCTCCGCGACCTTGATCTCGGTCGGGGACTGACCCGACGGGAACGCAGTCGCGACGGACGCGACCTTGACGCCGCTTCCTCCGACACGTTCCTTCGCGGTCGCGACGAGGTTGGGGTAGACGCAGACCGCGGCGACCGGTGGGACCGAAAGGTCCACCGGATCCGGGCGCATTGCTTTCGAGCACAGGGCGGCGACCTTGCCGGGCGTGTCCTGACCCTCGAGTGTGGTGAGGTCCATCATCCGGATCGCGAGCTCGAGCGCCTGTAGCTTCGACTCGCGCTTGATCGAGCGCTTCGCCAGCGTCGCGGCGCGCTCCTCGAGCGCGACCGCGTCAACCGAGCCGATGCGCGGGAGCCTGGGCCCCGACGGAAGCTCGAACCCACCGACGAGTGCAGGTGCCTTGGCCACCCAGCGAGTGTAGCCCCGTGCGCTTGGGCTACGGCACTCCCGGAGACTGTCGCCCCTGCGATACCGTCGATGGTCGACTCACGACCGCGCAAGCTTCTCCCCTACGTCGAGTATCGGGCACACACCCCGAAACGTGCCCCTGATCCGCCAGCTCGAGGTGCGGTCGCGTCCTTGTGCTCGAACGGACCACGCGGAGACGCTCGGAAGCCGCGCCGCGAGCACGACTGTCGATACCCGGAGACGGACGAGGAAGACGCACGCGGCCAGTTGCTCTCGAAGCGGGTCCAGCTCGCCAGTCCAAGTCGCTCCCGAGAGCGGCCCGCTCGATCCCTGGTGGATCCGCGACGCGGATGCTCACAGTCCGAGGCGTTCGAGCATCCGAGGGTCGCGGCGCCACTTCGGCCGCACCTTGACGACCAGATCGAGGAACACCGGGTGCCCGACGAGGACCTCCACCTCCGGGCGGGCGCGCACTCCGATCTCGCGCACCATCGCTCCACGCTTGCCGACGAGAATCCTCTTCTGTGACTCGGTCTCGACGTAGAGAAACGCCCGAACGCTTCGCTCGCCGAGCTCGTCCACCTCGACCATGACCGCGTGAGGGACCTCCTCCCGCGTGAGCTGGAGCGCCTTCTCGCGGATGACCTCAGCCACTCGCTCCTCGAGTGCGAGATCGGTCACCTGCTCGCGATCGAAATACGCGGGGCCGTCGGGCAGCAGTGAGACGAGGTCGCTTCGGAGCTCCCCGACGCCGTCCTTCGTCTTCGCGCTGACCGGATGCAGCGCGTGAAAGTCGCCGAGGGTCGAAGCCGTCTTCATCTGCGAGGCGATGTGGCCCGCCTTCAGCCGGTCCACCTTGTTGAGCGCGATCACCACCGGCTTCTCGAGCCCGAACACCCGTCGCGCGACGAAGCGGTCACCGGCACCGATCCTAGCCCGCGCATCGACGACGAGGAGCACGGCGTCGACATCGTCGAAGGCGGCGTCCACGGTCTGCTGCATTCGTTCGGTCAGCGGGTCGAAGGGCCGTTGGAAGCCGGGAAGGTCGACGAGCGCGAGTTGGTAGTCGGCGCCGTTCGCGACCCCGAACAGCTTTCGTCGGGTCGTGTTCGGGACCTCCGACGTGATGGCGATCTTCGCGCCGCACAGCGCGTTGACCAGGGTCGACTTACCGACGTTGGGCCGGCCCGCGACGGCCACGAGTCCGCTTTTCAGCGGCGACCTTGTCTGGGGCACCCCATCCCACCACCCACTTTCATCGTAACGAGGAAAGACGCGCGTGTGACACACGGTTCGGTCGCGGATGTGTGTCGAAGAGCGCACACGCGTACGTCCGAGCTCATAGCTCGAACGACTCCGGCAGCAGCTCATCCGGCGTCATCGTCACGACTTCACCCCGGTTGCGGAACACCACGCGCTCGACGCCCATCTCGTGCAGCCACTGCCGGCAGCCGCCGCATGGAGACGCAGTTATCGCGGCCGTGACGAAGTCCCCGGGCCGATATCCCTCAGCAACAGCACGGGAAAAAGCCGTCCGCTCGGCACAGACCCCGAGCGGAAAGGCCGCATTCTCGACGTTGACACCCTCGATCACCCGTCCGTCGCGCGCGAGCACGGCGCAGCCGACGTGGAAGTTCGAGTATGGCGCGTACGCGCGCGCAGCCGCGGCATCCGCAACCGCGAGGAGCTCGTTGTCCGAGACCGGCACGCTCACGGCGCGACCTTTGCGCTCTGAGCGTGGAGGGGCGAGGGGAACCGGGAGGTTCCCCACGTTCTCAGGGAAAAGGGGGCCTCGCGGGAGGAAACAGGGTTTCCGTTCGCCATTTCGCTGGCGAACGCGAGCCGAAGGCGAGTGTTGCTCATCCGAAGGACTGGAAGAGGAGGAGAGTGACGAGCGCTCCGAGCACGGCGCCGCTCGCCACCTCGGACGACGAATGAACACCGGTCTCGACACGGGTCTGGGCCACCAGCAAGGCCATGATGAAGGTCACGGAGGAGATCAGGAAACGGTGCCCGGAGTTGTCGAGGATCAGCGTCACCGCCATCCAGCCCGCGAAGGCGACCGCGGCATGCCCTGAGGGAAGCCCGCCGCGGAGCGGCGTTCCGCGCCCTGTGTAGGCCTTGACGGCCACGACGACGATGACGGTGACTGCGAAGGCCACGAGCGTGAGCTCTGCCGGCGCGTCGGAAAGACGGGTGAGAAAACGCGAGCTTCGCGTGGCCACCTCGCCCGAGAAAACGAGATATCCGACTGCGACGGCGTTCAAAGCCGCGACGAGGACCGCGCCCGCGGCCATGTCTTTCGCGAGCTTCGCCATGGGATCGAAGGCCGTCGAGGCGACATCGACAGCCGCTTCGACTGCAGTGTTCACGAGCTCCGCCACGAGCACGAAGGTGATCGCGAGCAGCAGCACCGCCAGCTCGAGCTTGTTCGCACCGAAGCCGATCGCGGAGACGAGAACCAGCACGGCCACGGCAAAGTGGATCCAGAGGTTCCGTTGAGTGCGCACCGCGTGGACGATCCCCTCGGCGGCGTGGTTGAAGCTCTGGAAGAGCGACGGGGCCCGATGCCTCGTCATCGCGCCCGATACTCCCGTTCTCGGGCTTCCATCTCGTCGCCGTGGTCGTATCCGAGCAGGTGCAGAAGCCCGTGGACCAGCGGCCCACGCCACCTCGAGCCGGCGACCTGCGGGCAGAGGACGACATCGCCGAGCGCGCGCGGCAGGCCCGGCGGCAGCTCGGCGCGCGCGTCGATCGGGAAGGAGAGGACGTCGGTCGCCTCGTCGATCCCGCGGTGGTCG
>Ga0184632_10000455_pt1 | contig 16027 bp, 13 predicted proteins | sample PLM31_50_b1_FD_133153 | JGI IMG/M metagenome (GOLD analysis project Ga0184632, IMG submission 133153) | Groundwater sediment microbial communities from an aquifer in East River, Colorado, USA - PLM3-1_50_b1 | ecosystem: Environmental > Terrestrial > Soil > Riparian zone | place: USA: East... | reverse complement strand
CGTGGCGTCTGGGAGGAGCAGACCGATGAGCGAGGACCGACAGGCAGCAGGCAGCCAGGAGCTGCCCTCGACCCAGACCGGGGAGGCGACCCCCCCGTCGGCGGGCGCCCGGTTGCCGGGTCGGCGCGCCTTCCTGGTTGGGACCGGCGGGCTGGCCGCGGCAGCGCTGGTGGGTCCTGGCGGTCGGTGGTCGCGTTCCGAGCAGACGACCTCCGCGGGGGCCACCGCCACCCAACCCAGCGGGTCGGGATTCCCGTTGGATTTGGAGGCCCGCCGCGCCCGGGCGCTGGAGCTGCGCATCACCACCGCCCAACAGCAGCTCCGCGACCCGTTCCCCCGACCGGCACCCAACGGCGACGAGGACCGCTACGACATCGTTGGGCTGGCCAACTTCACCAAGGCCCTGCCCCACAACGACCTCGGCGAGGTCGACCCCGCTGCGTACCGGGCGCTGCTGCGGGCACTTCGAAGCGGCCGCTCGGCCGACTTCACGCGCATCCCACTGGGCGGCAGCCTCAAGCTGGCCAACCCCGAGGGCGCATTCTCCTTCGAGCTGCAGGGTCCTGACCCCTGGCAGCGGCCCCTGGCCGCCCCACCGGCCCTGAACAGCGAGGCGTTCGCCGGCGAGATGACCGAGTGCTACTGGCTCGCGCTGGCCCGGGACGTCCCCTACCGGCGCTATGGCCAGGAGCCGACCACGGCCGCCGCGGTCGCCGACCTGCGAGGGTTCGCCGACTACCAAGGCCTGGACGCCCGCACCCTGTTCCGCAGCACCGACCCGAGGCTGCCCGGGGTGAGCACCGGGCCGTACGTGTCGCAGTTCCTGCTGGCGCCCTACACCTTCGGCAGCACCCCCATCGAGCAGCGCTACCGCACCACCGTGGCGGGCAGCGACCACCTCACCAGTTATCCCGCCTGGCTAGCGGTCCAAAACGGCCAGCCCACCGGTGCCACCGCCCGCTACGACCCCACCCCACGGTTCATCCGCAACGGCCGCGACCTGGGCGAGTGGTCCCACCGCGACTTCTCCTACCAAGGCCCCCTGGTCGCGGCGCTGATCCTGCTGGACTATCTCGCCCGCTACGGACGCAAGGTGCTGGCCGACACCAACCCCTACCGCGACCACCCCACCCAGACCGGCGTAGTCACGTTTGGCGCCCCCGACATCCTGGACCAGGTGGCCCGCTCGGCGAATGCGGCGATGAAGGCCGCCTGGTACCACAAGTGGCTGGTGCATCGCCGCCTGCGACCCGAGGAGACCGGCGGGCGCGTCCACCACCACCTGACCGGCGCCGCGAACTACCCGTTCCACCGCAAGCTGACCGACTCGCCGGTGCTGGAGCGGCTGTACTCCACCCACGGCAGCTACCTGTGCCCCCAGGCCTACCCCGAGGGCTGCCCCACCCACCCGGCCTACCCGGGGGCCACCGCCGCCATCGGTGGGGCGGGGATGCGGGTGCTGCAGGCGTTCTTCAACCCCAACTTCGTGATCCCCGAGCCGGTGGTGCCCACCGACGACGGGCTGTCGTTGCGCCGGTACACCGGCGGGCCGCTGACGGTGGGCGGAGAGCTGAACAAGCTGGCGTTCAACATGGCCTTCGGCCGCGACACCGCCGGGGTCCACTTCCGCCGCGACGAGCTCGAGGGAATCGTCAGAGGAGAGTGTGACTATTGCTCGTTCCCATAGGAACCGAGCAGTAGGCCGCCGCCGCGAGCTGGCAAGGACACCTCCGACGAGGGGCGCTCTATGGTGGGCTGTCGGCGCCGGTCGATGGTTGCAGCCGTTGGGCCAGCACCCAGAGACGCTCAAGATGTGGATGGCCGCCGCCGGGTCGCCGCTGGGCGGCTGGTCGACCACGACCTGGCCGCCCTGACCCAGGCCAGCCGGCTGCTGGCCGTCGAGCTGGTCACTCGGGCCGGACTCGGCGAGTTCTCCGAGTTGGCCCGGCAACTCGTTGCGCCGGCCGGTGGCGAGGTGTGCGGTGATTCCGCAGGAATCGCGCGGATTGCGGGATCTCAAGGAAGGCTAGACGGTCACAGGGAGTGACACGACGTCCTCGTGATTTGCCATCAACTGTTGGGCAATGGAGCCCGAAGCTCAATGTCTCCGTTCTCGGTCACCCGCAGCGTCGGACATATCCCGCCAGTGTTGAGCGCCAAGCTCTCCGTGATGGGTTGGAAAGCCTCCTCGATCCGACCCTCGATTTCATCCTCTATCCACCGGACTTCACCGAAGAGTTGCAAGGCATCTACAAACACTCCCTCCAGGTCCGGGACGTTCGCGACCGCATCGAAGTTCTCGGTTGTCAGCTTGATGGTCGTGTTCCCTGCTTGTGGTTGACCGCAGATTACCTCGAACCTGAGGTCGAAGTCGATGTCGATTTCGGGATTACGTCCGAAGACTTCGGCTGCGAGATCGAGGTCCACCCTGAGTCGTTGATCATCGAGGCGGACTGCCTCGACCCATCCCGGCCCGTAGAACATGCCCCAGTAGGCCGGTGTCCCGTGAAGGGAGTTTCCTACAATACCCTCGATGCGGCTTACAATGTCTGCATTCGTCATCACAAAGACGATGTCTCCATCGTCGGTCGTGAAGGGCGGGAGCGGATTGAGGATGAACGCCTGCCATGCGGGGTGTGCACGTAATTCCGGGTAGTAGATGGTGTAGGTGGGAGAATACCCGTCTCCCTCATCAAGCCAAAGGCACGTTTGGGAACTTTCGCCGAACCGGCGGGCGAAGACCTCGGCGTCGTTGACGCGCAGTGACAACTCGGCGATGCCGACTGCGTCGCTGCCCTCTTTGTGCAGGGTAAGCATGGTGATGTCGCTCACGTCATGCACGTGGTCGAGTACCAGGTCATAGGTGAAGTCCCGCCCTCGAGCAAAGTCGTCCGGCCAGGTACTCCATAGGGGGGAAGGGGCTAGAGGGTTGGGCCGGGGCCCGTAGTCCAGCCAGGTCGAGTTGGCTCTAGGGACATGCGTTGGCAAGGGTGAGTTGAGCCGCACCTGCACACTGTCGTCAGATCCTGCATCGGGAACGTCGGCCGTTCGGATACGTAGCTGTATCCGCCATGTACCCAGCCGGCTGGGATCCAGCGTGTGGCCACAGGGGCGGAACTCAGCTGGAGTGGACCGTGCGCCAGCCCGGTTTTCCGCACGTACTGAATAGCAGTAGGTGACGTCGGGGTCCAAGCCCTCATCTGTATACTCAACCATGAGGCCTTCCGTTGGCCCTTCGAAAGTGGTGACACGCTCAAAGGGGCCGCCCTCCCGCTGCCGGAACAAGACGTTAAGCTCCGAACCCTCTGACCATCGCCAGCGCAGAGTGAGAGTCGAGCCACTAGCCAGAACACCGCGACCGGTGATGAGCAAGTAGGTTACAGCGTCCGGCGGCGGCGCCCAGTCGTCCCACGGCGACGGATCGAGTTCGAATTGCTGGCCCTCCCCCGGAATGCCAGGGCCGGTACCGATTCTCCGCCGAATCGCTGCCGAAATCTGCAATACGTCCCCGGGAGGGATATCCGCTACGCCATCGCGTAGGCGGGCTATCTCCCCTTGGAGAAAGTCGCGCTCCGCGGTGGTGAGGAGGGGTGCGTCAGCCAACGATCGGTCGAGGTGGTCGAGCACACCGCGTTCAAGGAACTCTCTGCGCGCCTGGAGGTAGCCGTCGCGAGCGTCCAGCGCATGCCGCTGCGCCGCCTCAGGATCACCTTTCTCTGCAGCCGCGACCGCGTCCCAGTAGGAGGCGTCGGCCTGGACCAAAGCCTTGGCTCCGTGGTACCTCTGGCCGTCGTGTCTCAGGCTGGACGCACGCAGGCGAACAAGGTCCGACAGCAGCTCACGAGACTTGTCGGCTACGTAGGTGGCCACCTCGAGGGCCTGGCTTACCTCCTTGAGCAGCTCGTACACCTTGCTGATATCGGCCTTCATCACTGCCTGTTGCGCCTGCTGCCACCGGCCCATTGCCAAGGCATAATGGGAAGGCGCGTACGTCGGAACCTCACTGGCCTGAGCACGAGCGACGGCTATCGCGGTCGAGCTGAGCTCCGCCAGAACAGTAGTTTCGGACATATGCGTTGCCTCCGTCCTACTCGAGCAGCTGCAATCAGTGGCTTGTCGGGACCTCTTAGGTGGCTCGAAACCGGCCGAACCAAAGCTCACGGCGGTTCTCACCGAAAGGCTGGGCTACTTGTGCGCAGGGATCCACACAGCCCCCTATTCCCCGCTAGCGTGCAACGGCTCTCATCTCTGCGTTCTGTCTCGCCGCCATGGTCCGCGTCGCCTTTGCCTGCCACCGGTACAACGTCCCAAGCGGGCGTCTCGTGATCATTACGACTAACGTTACGACATTACTGCCATGGTGGGGAGTGTGGCGGTGGGCTAGCCGAGCAGCACGCACCATCCCCACCGGCGCCGCTGCAGCCTTACTTGTTGGGGCCAGATTCAATGAGACACCACCGAGAGAACGCCCATGGCGGGCCAGATTGAATGGGGTGCAGCGCTTCTCAGGGACCGTCATCCGGCGGGAATGACCCCGTTGGCGTAGCGTGCCGCGTGCACCCGTTGCCGCTCTTGGGCCAGGTGGTAGGCCCAGTAGGCGTCGAAGTCGCCGTTGCTGCGCAGGGCGCGCAGCTTGAGGATCGCCTCGGCGCCGGCCAGGCCCCAGCGAGCGCCGGTGCGGTCCATGCGATCTTTGACCAGGTGCCGGCAGGCACCCTCGATGACACCAGTGGCGATCGGCCAGCCACGGGCGAGCGCGGTCGGATAGTCCAGGTAGGGCTTCTTGTTGAGCAGGTAGGCGGCGGCGGTGTCGGCGGGCTTGCGCTTGGCGGGGTCCAAGTGGTTGCGGGTGGCCTTGCGGCGGATCGCCGCGGCGACGACGCTGACGCGTCCGTCCAGGATCGACCGGGCGTGATCGTGAACCCAGGTCTCGGCGGCGGGGTCGCCCTCGGCGAAGAAGCACCAAGCGGCCCGCCACAGATACTCGAGCACGTGCACGAAGTCGACCACGATCGCCACCTCCACGCCGCGCGCCTGGGCTTCGGCGGCGACCCGAGCGAGCTGGTGGTTGTTGCCGTCCAGCAGCGCGACCCAGGTGCGCTGCTGGACGGGGTCGCGGCGGGCGGCTTCGTCGAACACCTGGCCGATCACCCCGGCGGCGTCGGCGGTGACGCTGGCGACCGGCCATTTGCCCCGCGCCCGTGGCCCACTACGGCCGGGTGGGTGGGGCTGGTCAGGTGCGGGCAGGACCTCGCTGGGGGCTCTGGGCACGGGGGTGGTGTCGTAGACGCAGCCGACCTCGGCGAGCCGCTTGCGGTGACGCTGCTCGCCTTTGGACAGGCGGGTGGCCAGCTTGTGGCTGGTGGCGGCCTTGGCGGTGGCCGGCCGCAGCGCCGCCGGTCGCATCACCACGCCCTTGCCGTCACATGACAGCACCAGCACGTCGCCGGCCTGGCACAACGGCTGGGACCGCGTGGCGTAGAACGCCTCGAAGTCGACCGCGGCGCGCTGGGTGAGCTGCTCGACCTGCCGGTTGCCCAGCCGCTGCCCGGTGGCCCGCTGGATCGACCAGGCCGCCTCGGCGAACGAGCCGCGCGTGCTCTCCACCGCCGCCAGCCGCCGCAGCCCATGGGAGTGGCGCTCTGCGGGCAGGTTCAACACCCCATCGGCGGGGTGCAGGTCGGCGTGGGCGCGGGCGCGGTAGGCCAGGCGTTGCACGCACACGTCCCCGAACACCGTCGCCAGCGTGCGTGCCCGCCCGGCCTCGACACGGTCGCGTGGCACCTGGTCGGCGTCGAGGACCCCGGCCAGCTTCGCCTCCCGCGCGGCGCGGAGGTCCACGTGGTCCTGGAACAGCTGGCGCACCAGATTCCGGCCGGAGGCTTGGAGATGGTCCTCCAGCTCCCCGTGGGTCAGCCCCGCAGACTCCTCACCGTCCAGCCACGACACCATCGACTCAAAGCACGCACGCGAGGAGCTGAACGCTGCGGCTGGCGCTTCCAGCGCATAGGCTTCCACTCGGGCTCCTTCTCCACGTTCCGGTCAGACAACCAGGAACGTAGCCGCAAGGAGCCCCTCTTGCTCGCCGTCACGACCCCAACCGGCCCCCACCAGCGCGTTCAGTCACCCTGAGAAGCGCTGCACCCGATTGAATGAGACACCGCCGAGAGAATGGCGCTGAGAGGCCAGACTGAGTGAGACACCTCGCGTGCCTATGACCTGGTCCGCCCTGGTCAGGCAGGCGACGCCGGATCAGATCCAATGAGATGGGACATGTCCGTTGCCATCCAAGGTGAGGCATTGCCAGTTGACGTGAGGCATCCAGTCCTCCCTGCCACCTGATCTGAGCCAGCAGCTGCCCTCGCGCTACCAGGGACCTGCTGCTGGTGGCGCCCAGATCGACGATCGACAACACAACGCCGTGTCGAGATGCCTCAGGTTGGATGAGAACCCCAGCCGGAAGACCGTCTCAGTCAACCTGAGGCACCGCAGGTCACAACCTCGCAATGCCTCACGTCAGCTGAGAACGGACAGCCGCCCTCATCCGCGAGGCCAAGCGGCGCGGCAAATGGGTCCACGTCGGCCGGGTCAACACCTGCGGCGTATCCAGTGGTTCAAGGCCCTGGGGGTCGACTCGATCGACGGCAGCGGGTTTGCCCGCTTCACCCGCGTCCGCCTGCCGATGGGTACGGCCGCGCTGGCCGCCCCGACCCATGTGAGCGGCCGCCGGGCCGCGACGCCGGCCCTCCAGCTCCCGCTGCTGGACGCCGGAGAGGTCGCCGAGACCACCAGCGCTTGCCAGCGCTGGTCACATGACACGCACAGCTGGCGGCGACGGCGCGACGGCGGGTTCGACAAGACCCGCTGGCCGGTCGGCAGGTGGCGGCCCTCGGTCGGTCGGCTGCCGGCATCGTCCTCGTCTTGCCGGACGGCACCAGCCTGGACCGGCGGGGCCTCAGCAAGGTTCGCCGCGGCGAACGCGGCCACGGCTACGTCGAGCGGCGCCTTGCCGGCTTCGGTGTCCCAGTTCGCCGGCGCGGCGAGTCCGGCGAGGCCTACCTGGCCCGGGTGCTGGTGGAGGCCGGGGTGGTCGCCCTGCGCCACGGCGGCTACCGCTACGCGTTCCGGCTTGGGGGTCACCCGCGCCGAGCGGGCCGCCGTGCGCATCGCCCTGCCGGCCGGCCCCTACCCCAAGGCGATCGACGACACCAGCTGGGGGAAGGCGACCCCGCTGGCCGCCCCACGGCTGCGGGTTGCGACACGCCGACGCTGCTGTGAGCGGCACGTCGACCCTGCTGTGAGTGGCGCTGATCTCACTGTGCTGTTGGCTGCCTGCGTCCTCCCAGCGTAGTGCCACCCCGGCCCCTGCAAGGCCGGTCCGTTCCTCCCTCGCTGCGCTCGGTCCGGTACTCCCGTCCCTTCGGGACGCCCTGCGGGGCGGCCTTTCCGGCGCCGGGGACCCCGGCACTTTCCGGCAGAGGACCGGCAGCCCAACCCTAGCGCTGCCCCGCCCACAGGAGGCCGCGATGACCGCAGCGCCTGCATGTGCTCGCGCGCCGCCGCGGTCGGCACCGGCGCCCACCCATCGCCGCCAGCATCGAGCCACCGGCGGTCGCCTGGCCGCACCGAGGAGCCGCGTGGACGACCACCCGTCTCCCCCCAGCAGCAAGGCCGGCCGTCCCGCCCGGCTGTGTCGAGGTTCGCGGCGACGAGGGCGGTGCCTACCTGACCTGCGGCCAGTTCGACTACGTCACCACCTGGCTGCTGTGGGTCGGCTACCGAGGCGAGCGGACCTTGGCGGTGCACGACCGGCTCTACCCGCAGGTCCGCCAGCTGATCCGCGACCTCCTCGAGGAGCTCCGCTCTGAGCTGGCCGAGCTGGACCCACGGTTGACCCTCACCTCCATCAACGACTGAAGGAGCCTTGCATGGCCACCGCCAAGCCCAACATGCAGTACCTGCCCGTCGACGAGATCGCGCCGTCCCCCGACAACCCCCGCATCGCCGCCGGCGGCGACCTCGGCGACCTCACCGAGCTGACCGAGCTGATCAGCGCTCAGGGTGTCCTGCAGAACCTGGTCGTCTGCCCCAAGCGCGACGGCCGCTACCCGCTGGTGTTCGGCGCCCGCCGGCTGGCCGCCGCCAAGCAGGCCGGCCTGACCGAGGTTCCCGCCGAGATCCGCGACTACACCGAGGCCGAGCGGTTCGCGGCCATGTACGGCGAGAACTTCGGCCGTGAGGGCCTCACCCCGCTCCAGGAGGCCTTCGCCTACCAGCTGGCGCTTGACCGCAAGGGCGCCGACGGCAAGAAGCTGTTCACCCAGCGAAGCCTCGCCCAGCGGCTGGGGGTCGGCCAGGCCAAGATCTCCAACTACACCGGCATCTTCAAGCTCCCCGAGCACGTCATCGCCATGCTCAAGGGCGGCGAGCTGACCATCACCGAGGCCATCCACCTGGTGCGCCTGGCCAAGTACCCCGCCAGGGTCGAGGCCGCGCTGGGCGACTTCCACGAGCACCGCGACGTGGACATGGAGACGGCCGTGCGCAAGCAACAGGCCGACCTGGAGCGGGAGGCGAAGGTCGCCCAGACGCTCAAGGAGCTGAAGGCGGCCCGTGTGCGCATCGCCCCCGACGACTGGCGGGAGCAGGGTGCCAAGCGGCTGGGCGACGGCTTCCACGAGCTGGACATGGCGGTCGAGGAGCACGCCTCCGAGCCCTGCCACCACGCGATGGTGACCCACCACGGCGAGGTCGCCTACGTGTGCACCGAGCCGGACCGGCACCGGCCCGCCGAGGAGCCGGTCCCGGCGGCCGACCCGAGCCGGGAGGCTGCCGCTGCCGAGCCGACGGCTGGCGCGCCGGCCGACGACAGCGACCCCCAGCCGGCCAAGGCCGCAGCGGCGCCGGACCGGCGACCCGCGGGCCAGGCCGACGACACCACGGGGGCCCTGGCGGTGGACCCGGCGGCGCCGGAGCCCAGCGCCGAGGAGCTGGCGGCCAGGGCCCGCATGGAGGAGGCCCGGGCCGCCGCCGAGGCCGAGCGGCTGGAGCGGGAGCGGCTCCAGCGGGAGTTCGCCGCCAATCTGGAGGCCGCCTACGAGGCCCGCGCCGGTGCCCTGCGGACCCTGCTGGCCGGTCGGCTGTCGCGCCCGGAGGCGACCCGCCTGCTCGCCAACTTCCTGGTGGGCCTGGCCTACCAGGACGTCTCCTACGACGACAGCTACCTGCGGCACGCACTCAGCCTCGATGAGCACACCGGAGACCGCGAGGAGGCGCCGGTGCTGGCCTTCGCCGCCAAGAGCGACGACGCGCTGCTGCGCGCGGCCGTGGCCGTGGTCGCCGACAATGTCGAGGCACTGCTGGACGCTGGCGACGAGCCGGACTTCACCGACCCGCTGGTGGTCCTGTACTACCGGTTCCTGACCGCGGTGGCGGCCTACAAGCCCTCCGACTTCGAGCGCGCCGAGCTCGCCCAGCACGGCGAGGAACCCGAGCCGGCGGAGGCGACCGAAGCCGACGCCGAGGCCACGCCGGAGGAGGCGGCGACCGCCACCTAGCCCTTCGGCCACGGGGGTCGCCTGGCAGTGGCCGGGCGGCCCCGCTCCTTCCGCCGAGCTGGACCCGCCGAGGCCACATGGCGTCCAAACCCCCCAGCAGGGTTGCCAGCATCGGCGGTTGCTGCCCACCCCCATCCGTCCACGCCTGTGCGGCCGGCCGCGCCGATCTGGCTGGGCCTGGCGCGAGCCCTACCCGCCGAGCACGGCCGTGTAGCGAGTACGTGGCGCTGTCGACCAGCGTGGAAGAGGCCCGGAAGCGGGAGGCCGAGGTCGCCAAGATGGCCGAGAGCTTCTGGACGCTGTTCACCCACCTGGTGATGCGCGCCAACCGTTCCTGGGATGTGAGCAGGAGTGGGTCCTGCCCAGTTGGTCCGCCGAACGGTCTTGCGGACCTGGGTCCCGCTGCTGGTCCACTCGCCGGTGCAGGTCTTCTGCCCGCCGGGCTGCCTGGTCGCCTCATGGGGGCAACGGGATCCGTTCGCTCGGAACTGGCGGATGGGTAGCTCTCTCCACCGGCCCGCCAATGATCAGTCGGCGGGCTGCTTCGATCCTCTGGTCGGGTGCAGTCACACCTCCACCGCCAGCACCGAACGCCGAGACCATAGCAGGGGGGTATGACAGGAACGTCCTCGTGCGCGCTATCGCTCTCTCCGATATCAACGGTTGCCACCCTACGACGGGACGCTGCACATCACCCCGGACAGCTACGCCGGGGAGCGCCTGTCGCTGCTGTTCCGCCACCAGCGGTCAGGCTTCGAGGGCGGGCTGATCTTCCCAGGGCAAGCCGATCAGCGGCGCTGACGCCAGCCGCTGCTGGGCTAACACCACTGACCCGCCGCAGGAAGGAGCACGACTGTGAGGTACCTGCTGACCGGCGACCTTCGCCACCCCGGCAAGATCGAGGTCGAAGCAGCCACGCTCGACCAGGCGCTCGACAGGGCCGACGACGGCGACTTCGAGGTGTTCGACGAGCAGGGCAAGCCGCTCGCGTTCGACTGGGACGGCATCGCCGAGGATGACCCACGGCAACGACGTGAGCGACCAGGCCAGCATCCCCGCCGAGCCGCAGCGTGAGGTCTGGTACGCCTGGAGAGAGCGCCGCGAGGTCGACGGCCGCATGCGGCTGCTGACGCCGTGGTCGAACCCGGAGCAGTACGAGCACCCGTTCGACCTGCTGTTCGTCACCCCGAGGCCGCACGCGTGGCGCGCGAGGAGTACGAGACCGACGACGAGCCGTGGGTGCTGGTGCGGGTGACCTACCAGGTCAGCGCCGCAGCAGGGACGCTGGAAGGCGCCTGGCTGCATGACGCGACCGGCGAGCAGATCGGCGCGCTCAGCGACGTGTCGGTGCGCGAGGGCCGCGTCCCCGACGAGCTGGCCAACGCGCTGCTCGTGATGGTCCTGGACCGCAAGCACCGGGCGTGGCTCACCGAGCATGACCCGACGGCGTTGCGGCAAGCCGAGGCGGCGCTGCGCGCCACCAGCTACCAGAACCGGCTGCCATGACCGGGGAAGAGCCGCGCGAGCTGGTCATCGAGTCGTGGCTGCCGAACTACTAGGAGGAACCAGCATGGCAATGAGCAGCTTCAACGAGCTGGCCGAGCACGTCGGCCATGACGTGGCGGTCGTGACCTACGGCCAGCGAGGGCCGGAGGTGGCAGCAGCCGACAACGTCGCGGTCGAGTGCGTCACCTGCGCCGCGGTGCTGCTGGGCTTCGACAACACCGACACGCCCGACGCCCCGCCTTGCAAGCTGGCCGAGGCGACCCTGTCGGTCCAGCCGCCGCTGGCCGAAGCGCAGTTCCGGCGTCTGGAGGAGCTGATCGGCCGGCAGCCGGAGCGGTTCAAGGACTGGGCGCCGTCGTTCCACTTCAACCTGCCGCTGACCACCGACCCCAACAGCTCGCCGGCAGTGGCCTACGCCCGGGAGCAGGCGCTGCCCCACCAGGTCGAGATCGTCTCGTACTGGCCCTAGCAGCACCCGACCGACAGGAGGGAGCACGCATCCATGACCACCCGTTACGAGGGCGCATCCGCCAGAGACACCGCTGTCGAGGCCGTCCAGCCTGGCACCGAACTGGGCGCCGACACGCTGGCGCAGTCAGCGCTGGTGTTCCGCTCCGACGAGGTGTTCTTCGTCGCCGGCACACCGGCCGAGCTGCTGGCCTTCACCGACCGGGCCAGGGTCGCCGCCGCCTCGCTGTCCGGCGGGGGGGCGGGCGCGCACCGCTTCATCGTCGTGGTCGAGTCCGACCACCTCGACGCCGACGCGATCGTGCAGACCCACGCACTGGCGATGATGGAGGAACTGGACGCCGACGGCCGCACCCGCGGGTCGGTGCACGTCGCCACCGGCGCCGGCGCCGAGGTCGTCGCCTGGGTCCACGACGAGCGCCGGCTGCATCTGAGCCTCGATGACCTGGCCGACCTGCGCGACGGCGCCACCATCAACGTCCCTTACGCCGACGGCGTCGGCGAAGCCGTGCTCATGGGGGAGGAGGACTTCACGCCCGAGGACCTGGAGCGGCTCGCCGCCGGCCAGGAGGTCCTCATCTCGGCCGACGGCGGCCTGGTACGCGTCACCGCCGACACCCGCCCGGCGGGAGGACTGGTCGTTCGGTGAGGGTGTTGCACAGTACGCCGTGACCGACCGGGCCGCGGCTGGCTCGTGAATCGCTGCCGTCGGATTTCAACAAACCACGATTAGGCGTGCTCGGGAGGCTGCCGGAGGAAGGACTCGACCGCCGCCTGCGCTTGCCGCCGGTTGCGATGCGGCACCGCAAAGTAAATGAGCAAGACCATGGCCTCCTTCGCCGGGATCGGGCTCCGCTTACTATTCAGGCGCTCCCAGGCTGCCTGCCAGCCGGATGCGTGGGAGCCCGCGACCCGCTCAGCGTGACGCAGCAGAGCAGCGCATGGGCGATCAGCCTGGCCACCTCGGCGTTGGCGGGTTCCTCGGCTCTTTATCCGGATGAGGATATCGTCGAGGATCTGGCGAACCCGTTCCCTGGAGACCGGAGGGTCAAGCGATGCCGCGACTGCGGCAAGGGTCAACGAGCCGTCGCCGTCGAGGCCGTAGCGGCGAGTGACGATCAAGCGCTGGCCCTCGTTCTTGGCGGCGTCGAGGCATGCGGCGAAGAACAGGTCGGCGAAGGGCGGCGTTCCGTCGGTAATCGCAGGAGCGTTCTGTGCCATCCAATCCACCAAGCCCACTGTCGGTCTTCCGTCGAAGGACAGTATCGCCTCAGGGTCCGACAAACCGCGCAGCTCACCCGGTTGCTATTCCCCATACATGCCTTACAGCTTGATCTTCGCCGTTGGTTGGGCTGGTTGGGTGCCGGATAGGTGTTCAGGGCCGACGCATAGCCCGATGAACGTTTCCTGCCGGTGTTGGACGAGTGGCCGCTGCTATGCGCGCGCCAGGAAAGTGGTCCCGCCCGACGGAACGCTCCAGCATCTTGAGGATAGCTGCTGTTGTCACGGGGCCCTGGACGAAGAAGGGCTCGCCGTCGTATCGGCCAGCAGGACACCGCCCCGTGCGTGGCGTGCGGCATCGACATGACCCTCACCGACGTCAAGGTCGCTCATCACCTCAACGGCGACGTCGACCACGACCTGGACGCCGACCACGTCGCGATTGCGACATCCATCAGCTACGCAGTGCCGACCGAGACCGGCGATTTCGGCGGAATCAGCGCCTGATAGGCGTTCACCGCGGCGGCGGCGGCCGCCGCCGCCGTCGCCGGCCGACGGACCACCGTCAGCGCAACATCCGTGCCCTGCTTTCTGGGGGTTTGTGCCTGCCTGCGTCCTGCCAGCGTAGTGCCACCCCGGCGCCTGCAAGGCCGGTCCGTTCCTCCCTCGCTGCCGCTCGGTCCGGTACTCCCGTCCTTTCGGACGCCCTGCGGGCGGCCTTTCCGGCGCCGGGGGCCCCGGCACTTCCTGGCAGGGGACCGGCAGGCCAACCCGAGGCCTGCCCGACCTTACGGAGGTCCTGCCGATGGCGCGTCCCGGCTCCGGTCCCGACCCCGCCGAGTCGCAGCTGCCCTTGTGGGCAGTAGCATCCGAGCCCGCCGACCAGGCGTCCAGCCAGCCCGATCCCGCGGCGCGCGACCAGGCGCCCGACGATGACCCCACCGTGTCGGCGCCCGAGGCTGCGCCACCGCCGGCGACGCTCGCCCCAGCTCCACCACCGGCTCCCAAGGCCGCGGCGTCGCTGCCGGACCAGGTCGTGCCCACCGAGCACGCCCCAGGCCCACCAGTGCCGCAGCGCCCCGCAGGGCCCCCGCCGCGCAACGGCGGCCGGCCGGGTCTGCGGCTGGGATCCGGGCCCGGCGCTCGTCCTGCGCCTGGGCGGGGCGGCCCGCCGCGGCGAAGCGCATCGGCCGGTGGTCGTGGCCCGCTCACGCTAGCGCGCAGCAACCTCCAGGTCCTGGACGTCCTCGCCCGGCTCGACCCTGACCGGCCGCTCAACGCCGGGCAGCGAGCGGCGTTGGAGCAGTGGGCCGGGTGGGGGCCGATAGCCAAGGCCTTCGACCCCTACGAGCGGACACCGGCCTGGCAGCAGCTCGGCGCGCGGCTGCGTGAGCTGCTCACCCCTGAGGAGGGCACCGCCGCCCAGCAGGCCACCGCGACCAGCTTCTACACCAACCCCACCGTCACCGCCGCCATCTGGCGGGTGCTGGTCGGGCTGGGCTTTGCCGGCGGGCCGGTGCTGGAGCCCGGCTGCGGCAGCGGCCTGTTCATCGCCGCCACCCCCGCGGGCCTGCCGGTCACCTGGACCGGCGTGGAGCGTGACCCAGTGTCGGCGCGGATCGCCGGGCTGCTGCACCCGCACGCGCGGATCATCACCGCGCCGTTGGAGCGGGTGTCGCTGCCGCCGGCCGGGTTCGCCGCGGCCGTGGGCAACGTGCCGTTCGCCGACGTCTGCCCCTACGACCCGACCGCGCCGAAGAAGCTCAGCCTGCACAACTACTTCATCTGGCGGGCCGTGCAGGCCGTGCACCCGGGCGGGCTGGTCGCCGTGGTCACCTCCCGGTTCACCCTGGACGGCGAGGACCCGCGTGCCCGCGAGCTGCTGGCCCGCGACGCCGACCTGATCGGCGCCGTCCGCCTGCCGTCGGGCGCGTTCCGCGAGTACGGCACCAACGTCGTCACCGACATCCTGGTCCTGCGGCGGCGCAGCATCCCACCGACCGAGGGGGCAGCGGCGCTGCTGTGGCTCACCGCCCGACGGCAGCCGGAGCTGCGCACCGCCGTCAGCGCCTATTTCCTCGCCCACCCCGAACAGGTCCTCGGTCGGTTTGAGGCCGCTGGCGGCGCCTACCACGGCCAGGTTCTGGACGTGGTCTTCGACGGCGACCGCGGCAGCGAGCTGGAGGCTGCCATGACCGCCGCCGTCGAGCGGATCGTGGCCGCCGGCGTGCAACAGCACCGCACCTACACGCCGCGCCGCGACCCGACCGCCATCCCCGCCGACGTCGTCTTGGTCGACAAGGCTGGCCGCAAGGACGGCTCCTTCCACCTCGTCAACGGGATCGTCCACCAGGTCGCCAAGGGCCGGCTGGTCCGCGTGGCCCGCGGCGGCGCCGAGCTGGTCGCGCTCATCCAGCTGCGCGACGCGACCCTGGCGCTGCTGGACGCCGAGGCCGACCCCGACACCGCCGACGCGGCCCTGGCGCCGCTGCGGGCGACCCTGAACCGCCGCTACGACCGCTACGTCGCCACCTACGGGCCGCTGAACCGCTGCACGCTCATCCAGGGGCCGCCCGACGAGGACACCGGTCTGCCGACCTGGACCCGCCGGCGCCCGCCGATGGGCGGCTTCCGCGAGGACCCCGACTACGTCACCGTGCTGGCGCTGGAGCTGTACGACGACGACACTCGCACCGCGGCCAAGGCGCCGATCTTTCACCAGCGGGTCAACCGCCGCCCCCAGCGGCCCGAACGCGCCCGCGACGCCGCCGACGCGGTCGCCCTGTGCCTGGACGAGCACGGTCAGCTGGACATCGACACCATCGCCCGGCTGCTGGCCATCAGCCCCCTCGAGGTCCCTGCCGCCCTCGGCGACCTCGCCTACCTGGACCCGGCCGAGCAGCGGTGGGTGCCCGCCGACGAGTACCTGAGCGGCGACGTCCGGGAACGGCTTGACGTCGCCCGAGTCGCCGCCGTCCGCGACCCCGAGCAGTACAGCCGGAACGCCGCGGCACTGGCGGTGGTGCAGCCGGCTGACCTCGGCCCGGAGGAGATCAGGGTCAAGCTCGGCGCTCCCTGGGTCGAGGCCCGCGACATCCAGGCGTTCCTGGTGGAGACCGTCGGCGGCCAGGTCGTCGTCCGCCACGAGCCGCTGACCGCCAGCTGGGAGGTCAAGGTCGACCGCTGGACCGCCGCCAGCGGCTCGGCCACCGCCGAGTGGGGCACCGGCCGCATCGACGCCTACGACCTGGTGCAGCTGGCCTGCAACGGCGGCG
>Ga0184632_10000454_pt1 | contig 16043 bp, 15 predicted proteins | sample PLM31_50_b1_FD_133153 | JGI IMG/M metagenome (GOLD analysis project Ga0184632, IMG submission 133153) | Groundwater sediment microbial communities from an aquifer in East River, Colorado, USA - PLM3-1_50_b1 | ecosystem: Environmental > Terrestrial > Soil > Riparian zone | place: USA: East... | reverse complement strand
CGACGGGTCGGGTGATGGGACCGCCTCCGAGGCAACATCGGCCGGCGCGACCGTGCTGAGGACGCCTCGCCGGAGGGGCAAAGGGGGCGCCCTCGAGGGCGCGCTGCGCCGGCTCGGACCGGCCGACGCGTGGCTGCTGGCGGACGGCGACCTCGGCGCCACCGCGTCGAACCTGGCCCCGCTGCTCGAGGTGGTGACGTCGGGCGGGGCGGACCTCGCGATCGCGGTCCTGCCGCCGGCGCGCGCGGGAGGGTTCGGGCTCGTGAAGCGCTTCGCCGCCCACCTGATCAGGGGGCAGACCGGGTTCCGCGCGTCCGAGCCGCTGTCCGGTCAACGCGCGCTCACGTCGCGTGCGATGGAGGTCGTGCGGCCGTTCGCGGGGGGGTTCGGGGTTGAGACCGCGATGACGATCGACGCGGTCCGCAAGGGCCTGCGGGTGGTCGAGATCCCGATCGACGGTCTCGAACACCGCCCGACGTACCGGACCCCGGGGGGGTTCCTCCATCGCGGTTGGCAGGGTTGGGACATCGCGAAGGCCGTCCTGCCTCGGATGCTGCGATGACCCGCTCGGACGCGCCCCGATGAGGTGGGGGAGGCTGCTCGTCGAGAACCACCGCGGCGTGCCGGTCCCCCGCGTCCTCGGGATCGCGCTGGCGATCGACGCCGTGGTGTGGACCCTCGTCGTCGCCAGGATCACCGACGTCGGCGCCGCCGGGTGGGGCGCGCTCGGAGGTCTGCTGCTGGTGTTCGGCGCGGGTCTGATCGACGATCTCGCGCCCCAGGGACCGCGCGGCCTGCGCGACCACCTGCGGTCGGTGGCCTCGGGTCGCGTCACGACGGGGCTGGTCAAGGTCGTCGTGATCGCCGGCTCGGCCGTGGTCGTTGTCGCCCTGCAGCCCGACCGGCCGACCTCGGTCGCCGTGCTCGGGGTCGTCCTGCTCGCGGGGTGTGCGAACGTGTGGAACGGTCTCGACGTCGTCCCGGGGCGATCGCTCAAGGCCTTCCTCCTCCCGGCGCTCGCGTTCGCGATCTGGGGCGTGTCGTCGGATGCGCCCGCGGTCATCGGCCTGCTCGTCGGGGCCGTCGTCGTGCTCCCGTTCGACCTGCGCGAGAGCGCGATGCTGGGCGACGGCGGGGCGAACCTCCTGGGGTTCGCGGCGGGGATCGCGCTCTACGGCGCCCTGCCCGACCCCTGGGTCGGGGTGGCCGGCGCCGGCGCCGTCGTCCTGAACGTCGTGGGCGAGACCGTGTCGTTCAGCCGCGTGATCGAACGCACCCCGCCGCTTCGGTGGGTCGACGGGCTCGGTCGGCGCGCCTGATGGCGAAGTTTCCCACCGATCCGGCCACTTCTTGACGGGAACCGACGAGCGCGTCACCCGCCTCTGCTACGATGCCATCCCGAGGTGCAGAAACAGCCGAAATACGTCTTCGTGACCGGTGGTGTGGCCTCGGGTCTCGGCAAGGGGATCACCACCGCGTCGCTCGGCAGGCTCTTCCGCTCCCGCGGGCTCCGCGTCGCGCTCCAGAAGCTCGACCCTTACGTGAACGTCGACCCGGGGACGATGAACCCGTTCGAGCACGGCGAGGTGTTCGTGCTCGACGACGGCGCCGAGACCGACCTCGACCTCGGCCACTACGAACGCTTCACGGACGAGAACCTCCACCGCGGCTCGAACCTGACGACCGGCGCCGTCTACAGCGCCGTGATCGCCAAGGAGCGTCGCGGCGACTACCTGGGCAAGACCGTGCAGGTGATCCCGCACATCACCGACGAGATCAAGGACCGGATCCGCAACCATGCAGCGGCCGAGAACGCCGACCTGGTGATCGTCGAGGTCGGGGGGACGGTCGGCGACATCGAGTCGCTCCCGTTCCTGGAGGCGATCCGCCAGCTCCGCAACGAGGTGGGGCGCGACCGGTGCGCGTTCGTCCACGTCAGCCTGATGCCGTTCATCGGGCCGTCCGGCGAGCTGAAGACCAAGCCGACGCAGCACTCGGTGAAGGAGCTGCGGTCGCTCGGTCTGCAGCCCGACGCGATCGTGTGCCGTTCGGACCGGCCGATCGGGCGGCACCTCAAGGAGAAGATCAGCCTCCTGTGTGACGTGCCGATCAGCGGCGTGGTCTCGGCCCAGGACGCGGACTCGATCTACCGCGTCCCGCTGATCCTCGCCAAGGAGGGCCTGGACGCGGAGCTCGCGCAGCACCTGCGGATCGACGCCGAGGCCGACATGTCCGAGTGGCAGACGCTCGTCGAACGGATCGACGCGGCCGTCGACCCGGTGCGCGTGGCGATCGTCGGCAAGTACGTGAACCTGCGGGACGCGTACCTGTCGGTGATCGAGGCGCTCAAGCACGGCGGGTTCCACCACGGCGTCGACGTTCAGATCGACTGGGTGTCCTCCGACGACGTCGACGAGGGCGACGTCGACGAGATGCTGCGCGACGTCCACGGCATCGTCGTGCCGGGCGGGTTCGGATGGCGGGGGGTCGAGGGCAAGCTCGAGGTCGTCCGGTACGCGCGCGAACGCGGCGTGCCGTTCCTCGGGCTCTGCCTCGGGCTCCAGTGCGCGGTGATCGAGTTCGCGCGGAGCGTCTGTGGCCTGGACGGCGCGAACTCCTCCGAGTTCGACCCGGCCACGCCGCACCCCGTGATCGACCTGCTGCCCGAACAGAAGGACGTGACCGACCTCGGCGGCTCGATGCGCCTGGGGGCGCAGCCGTGCCACGTCGTGCCGGGGACCCGCGCCGAGCAGGTCTACGGCGAGCCCGTCGTGTACGAGCGCCACCGCCACCGGTACGAGGTCAACCCCGCGTACCACGAGGCGCTCTCGGGCAAGGGCCTGGTGTTCTCGGGCCTGTCGCCGGACGGTCGCCTCGTCGAGATCATCGAGCTCGAGGACCACCCGTTCTTCATGGCCGGCCAGTTTCACCCGGAGCTGCGGTCGCGGCCGACGCGTCCACACCCGCTGTTCCGCGAGTTCGTCGGTGCCGCGAAGACGCTCGCGACCTCGGGGGCCGAGCGTACGGTCGCCCTGCCCGGCTAGGATCCATCTGCTCGGCTGGGAGCGAGGGTCGGCGTGGAGCGTTCGGAGACCAGATACGCGCGCAGCGGCGACGTCAGCATCGCGTACCAGGTGGTCGGTGAGGGACCGTTCGATCTCGTGTACGTGCCCGGCTGGGTCTCGAACGTCGAGCTGATGTGGGACGAGCCCGACTACGCCGCCTTCCTGGAGCGACTCGCGTCGTTCTCGCGGCTGATCATCTTCGACAAGCGCGGGACGGGCCTGTCGGATCCGGTGCCGCTCGATCAGTTGCCGACGCTCGAGCAGCGGATGGACGACGTGCGCGCGGTGATGGATGCGGTGGGGTCGGACCGCGCGGCGCTCCTGGGTCACTCCGAGGGCGGCAACATGTGCGTCCTGTTCTCGGCGACGTACCCGGATCGAACGACCGCGCTGGTCCTGGTCGGCTGCTACGCAAAGCGCATCCGTTCCGACGACTATCCCTGGGCTCCGACGGTCGAGGATCGGGCACGTGAGATCGAGCAGACGGAGGCGACGTGGGGATCGCCTGAGGCGTTCCGGGAGCTCGCACCCAGCAAGGCGAACGACGAGGCCTTCGAGCGCTGGGTTGGCCGGTACCTCCGCCAGTCCGCCAGCCCCAAGGCGGCCGCGGCTCTGCTTCGTATGAACACGCAGATCGACGTCCGCGAGGTCCTGCCCGCGATCCGGGTTCCGACGATCCTGATCTACCGGACGGACGACGCCGACGTGCACGTCGACGAGGGCCGGTACATCGCTGAGCTGATCCCCGGCGCCCGGTTCGTCGAGGTACCGGGCGCCGATCACTCGATGTGGACGGGGGACGCCACGGCCATCCTGGACGAGATCGAGGAGTTCCTGACCGGCGTCCGGCGGGGACCCGAGCCCGATCGCGTGCTCGCGACGGTGCTCTTCACCGATGTCGTCGGCTCGACCGAGCTCGCGACTCGCCTGGGCGACCGCGCCTGGCGGGACCTGCTCGGCCGGCACCACGCGGCGGTCCGGCGCGAGCTCGAGCGCTGGCGGGGCCGGGAGGTTGACACCGCCGGCGACGGCTTCCTCGCCACCTTCGACGGTCCCGCCAGGGCGATCCGATGCGCGGTCGCGGCGGTCGACGCGGTCCGGGGATTCGGGATGGACATCCGGGCCGGCGTCCACACGGGCGAGGTCGAGGTCTCAAACGGTGACCTTCGAGGGATCGCCGTCCACATCGGTTCGCGCGTGGCGGGCCTCGCTGGCCCGGGCGAGGTCCTCGTCTCGCGCACCGTGGCCGATCTCGTCGCCGGTTCGGGCATCGTGCTCGCCGAGCGCGGGGAACACGAGCTCAAGGGCGTGTCAGGCACCTGGCTCGTGTGCGCGGTCGAGTCGGTCTGATGCAACTCAGCCTCGTCGCCGGGTCGGGTACGCTTCCCGCATCCCGGACGTGGGAAGGGCCAGACCATGATCGTCGGGGTCCCCAGAGAGGTCAAGGACAACGAGTACCGCGTCGCGCTGACGCCCGAGGGCGCTCGCGAGCTCACCGCGGCGGGGCACCAGGTCCTCGTCGAGGACGGCGCGGGCGCCGGCTCGAGCATCCCGCAGCAACGTTACGAGCGCGCCGGTGCCGAGATCGTCGGAACCGCGGCCGAGGTCTGGTCGAGCTCCGACATGATCATGAAGGTGAAGGAGCCGGTCGCGTCGGAGTTCGAGCACCTGCGCGAGGGCCAGATCCTGTTCACCTACCTCCACCTGGCGGCCAGCCGGGAGCTCACGCAGGCGTTGGCCGAGCGGAAGGTCGCGGCGGTCGCGTACGAGACCGTGCAGCTGCCCGACGGCCGCCTGCCCCTGCTTGCGCCGATGAGCGAGATCGCGGGCCGGATGGCGCCCCACGTCGCCGCGCACCTCCTGGAGAAGGAGTTCGGCGGCCGCGGGATCCTGATGGGCGGGGTCTCGGGCGTTCGGCCGGCGAAGGTGTTCGTGCTGGGGGCCGGGATGGCGGGGTCGAACGCCGCATGGATCGCTGCCGGCATGGAGGCCGAGGTGATCGTGGTCGACACGAACCTCGACCGGCTCCGGTTCATCGACCAGATCCACAAGGGCCGGATCATCACGCTGATGTCGGACCGGCTCACGCTCGAGCAGCGCGTCCGCGAGGCCGACGTCGTGATCGGGTCGGTGCTCGTGCCGGGCGCCCGGGCCCCGAAGCTCATCACGGAGGAGATGATCCGGTCGATGCGCACCGGCGCGGTCGCGATCGACATCGCGATCGATCAGGGCGGCTGCATGGAGACGTCGCACATGACCACGCACTCGGACCCGACCTACGTCGTGGACGGCGTCGTCCACTACTGCGTCGGGAACATGCCGGGCGCCGTGCCGAATACCTCGACCTACGCGCTCACGAACGTGACGCTGCCGTACGCCCTCCAGATCGCCACCCAGGGTCTGGAGGACGCGGTACGCGCCGATGCCGCCCTCGCGCTCGGCGTCAATGTGATCGCGGGCGAGGTCACCAACCCGGGGGTCGCCGAGGCCCACGCGATGAGGTTCACCCCGCTGTCCGCGATCGTCGACGGGCTGAGCTGAGGCTCCACCACGGGCCCATGCCGGCTCGAGACGCACTCGCCAAGCAGATCCAACGCTTCCTCGATCACCTGACGGTCGAACGCGGTCTGTCCGGCCACACGGTGGCGGCGTACCGACGCGATCTCGAGCGCTACGCCGGCTTCGTGCGCACGCGGGGGATCACGGACGCCCGCAGGGTCGACGAGCGCGCGGTGGCCGGGCACGTCGCGGCCGTCTCGGCCTCGACGTACGGCGACGGGAAGACCTACCGGGCGACGTCCGTGGTGCGGGCGCTCTCCTCGGTCCGCGCGTTCCACCGCTTCCTGCTCCGGGACGGAGAGATCTCGAGCGATCCGACCGCGGGGGTGATCCGCCCGAAGCTCCCTCGGTCGCTGCCCAAACCGCTGTCCGTGGACGACGTCGCCCGCGTGCTCGCGCACCCCGATCGCTCGGCCAAGGGCCTCCGGGACCGGGCCGTCCTCGAGACGCTCTACGGCGCCGGTCTCCGGATCTCCGAGCTCGTCGGGCTTGACGTGGACGACGTCGACCTCGAGGAGGGGAGCGTCCGGGTGCTCGGTAAGGGCGGCAAGGAGCGCGACGTGCCGATCGGCCGGTACGCTCGCGATGCGATCTCGGCGTACCTGACGAGGGTCCGGCCGCAGATCGCGACCGCTCGCTCGCGCTCGGCGCTGTTTCTGAACCTGCGCGGGGGACGCCTGACCCGCCAGGGATGCACGGGGATCGTCCAGCAGCACGCCGCCGGCGCCGGCATCCACAAGAGGGTCAGCCCGCACACGTTCCGGCACTCGTTCGCGACCCACCTGCTCGAGGGGGGCGCGGACGTGCGGGTCGTCCAGGAGCTGCTCGGACACGCGAGCGTGGCGACCACCCAGGTCTATACGCTGGTGACCAGGGAGCACCTGCGGGAGGTCTACTTCACGTCCCACCCGCGGGCGCGCGCGACGAGGAGGGACTCCGCGTGATCGGACCGGACAAGCTCGCCGAACTGCGCGAGGCCCTCGAGGAGCAGCGCGAGAACCTCCGCAAGGAGATCGCGGAGCAAGGGGGCGACCCGGACTCGGACGACGCGGCGATCGACGTCGAACGCGGGTTCGCCGACAGCGCGCACTCGACCGCGGAGCGCGCCAGGTTGCTCTCGGTGATGAAGGCGCTCCGCGCCAACCAGCGGTGGGTGAACCGCGCACTGAAGAAGATGGAGCTCGGCACCTACGGCGACTGCGAGCGGTGCGGCAACCCGATCTCGATCGAACGCCTCGAGGCGCTCCCGTGGGCGATCCTGTGCATCGACTGCGCGCACCTCGGCGAGGGCCGCTGAGGTGACCGCGGATCCGCGATCCGCGCCGAGGGTCCCGCGCGTCCTGATCCTCGTGTGCGACTCCTTCGGGGTCGGCGGTGCGCCCGACGCGGACGCGTACGGCGACGAGGGCTCGGATACGCTCGGCAACACGGCGAGCGCCGTCGGGGGGATCCGCGCGCCGAACCTCGGCGGGCTCGGGCTCGGCATGCTGACCGGGATCGAGGGGGTCGAACCGCGGGCCGAGGAGGGCTCGGCGCACGGACGGCTCACGGAGCGGTCGGCGGGCAAGGACACCACGACCGGGCACTGGGAGATGACCGGGATCGTCCTGACCGAACCCTTCCCCCTCTACCCGAACGGCTTCCCGCCCGAGATCATCGAGGCGTTCCAGGAGCAGATCGGTCGCGAGGTCCTGGGCAACGTCCCCGCGTCGGGCACCGAGATCATCGCGCGGCTCGGCGAGGAGCACCTGCGCACCGGCAAGCCGATCGTGTATACGAGCGGCGACTCGGTGTTCCAGATCGCCACACACACGGACGTCGTGCCGCTCCCGACGCTGTACGAATGGTGTCGCGTCGCGAGGCGTCTGCTGACCGGCAGGCACAACGTGGGCCGCGTGATCGCGCGGCCGTTCACGGGCGAGCCCGGCGCGTTCGTCCGCCGTCCGGAACGACGCGACTTCTCGGTCCCGCCGCCCGGACCGACGCTGCTCGACCGCTGCATCGAGCACGGCGTCGCGGTGTACGGGGTGGGGAAGATCCAGGACATCTTCGCGCAGCAGGGGCTCACCGAGGCGCGGTACTCGGACTCGAACGACCACGGCGTCGACCTCACGATCGAGTTCCTGCGTCGCCCCGGTCCGGCGCTCGTGTTCGCCAACCTCGTCGACTTCGACAGCAAGTACGGGCATCGCAACGACCCGCGCGGGTACGCCCACGCGATCGAGGCGCTCGACGTGCGGATCCCCGAGCTCGTCGGCGCGCTCGGTGGTGGCGTGTTGTTGCTGACCGGCGACCGCGGGTGCGACCCCACCCCGGCCCCGACCGATCACTCGCGCGAGCGCACCCCGCTGCTCGCCGCCGGGCTCGAAGGGGGACCGTACGACGTCGGCGATCGCGACACCTATGCGGACCTCGGCGCCACGGCCGCCGACCTGCTCGGTGTGCCGTGGGATCTCGAGGGTTCGAGCTTCGCCGCGGAGATCGGCCGGTGACCGATCCGCGCGACGTGGTCGCCGCCAAGCGCGACGGCCGAACGCTCGAAGCCGGCGAGCTCCGTTCGTTCGTCTTGGCCTACGCCCGCGGTGAGGTCCCCGATTACCTGGCCGCCGCGTTCCTGATGGCCGCGTTCATCAACGGGCTGGATGCCCCGGAGACGCTCGCACTCACGCGCGCGATGGTCGACTCGGGCGAGACGCTCCCGCTCGAGGGCATCTCGCGCCCGAAGGTGGACAAGCACTCGACCGGCGGGGTGGCCGACGGCGTGACGCTCGTGTTCGCCCCGATCGCGGCGTCGCTCGGGCTGGCGGTGGCCAAGCTCTCCGGCCGCGGGCTGGGGCATACGGGCGGGACCCTCGACAAGCTCGAGTCGATCCCGGGTCTGCGCACCGACCTGGATCCCGCAACGTTCGAACGCCAGGTGGAGGAGGTTGGTTCGGCGGTCGCGGCGCAGACGGCCGACCTCGTGCCGGCCGACGGCGCGCTCTACGCGCTCCGGGACGCGACCGCGACGGTCCCCTCGGTGCCGCTGATCGCGGCGAGCGTGATGTCGAAGAAGCTCGCGATCGGCACGGACCTCGTGCTCCTCGACGTGAAGGCCGGCAGCGGGGCGTTCATGAAGACGCCCGAGGACGCGGCCGAGCTCGCCGAGGCGTGCACGACGCTCGCGAAGGATTGGGGGCGCCCGACGCGGGCCGCGGTGACCGACATGTCGCAGCCGCTCGGCGAGGCGATCGGGAACGCGATCGACGTGGTCGAGGCCCTCCGGTTGCTCCGCGGCGAGCTGCACGGTCGCCTGCGCGACGCGGCCGTGATGTTCGCCGGCGAGGCGGTGTCCCGGCTCTCGGACGTCCCGATGGGGGAGGGGCGGGCTCGGGCGGCCGCGGCGCTCGACTCGGGGGAGGCGCTGGAGGCGTTCCGCGCGATGGTCCAGGCGCAGGGCGGCGACCCGCGCGTCGTGGACGATCCCCAGGGTGTCCTCCCGGCCGCGCCCGTGGTTCGTTCGTTCGCGGCGGAGCGGGCCGGCATCCTGGCGGCCGTCGACGCCGAGGCCCTCGGGCGCGCGAGCGGCGAGCTCGGTGCGGGGAGGAAGAAGAAGGGAGACCCGATCGACCCCGCGGTCGGCATCCTGTTCCTGCCGAAGGTGGGCGACCGCCTCGAGGCCGGACAGGAGCTCGGGCAGGTGCACGCCCGGAGCGTCGCCGACGCGGAGGCGTGCATCCGATCGATCCGGGCCGCGATCACGCTCTCGGACGATCCGGTCGAGCCCCCGCCGCTCGTGTACGGGTGGCACGGCTAGTGGACGACCTGAAGTTCGCGGCCTACCTCGGCATCTCGCTCGTGCCGGCGCTCGTCCTGCACGAGTACGCGCACGCGTTCGTCGCGGTCCGGCTGGGCGATCCCACCGCGAAGCGCTGGGGCCGGCTCACCCTGAACCCCAAGCCGCTGATCGACCCGTTCGGCTCTCTGATCCTGCCGGCCCTCGCGCTGATCCTGGTCGCGGCCCGCGGGGTGCTCCTGTTGCCCGTGTTCGCCTACGCGAAGCCCATGCCCGTGGACCCGACGTTCTTCAAGAACCCTCGGCGCGACATGAACCTGGTGGTCCTGGCCGGGCTGCTCGCCAACATCGTGCTCGCGTTCCTCGGCGGTCTCGTCATCAGGGCCGGGGTAACCGGCGAGCTCGGCACCTTCGCCCGGGCGTGGCTGATCGTGAACGCGTTCATGTTCGGATTCCAGCTGATGCCGGTGCCCGGGCTCGACGGCGCGAAGCTCCTGGCGCCGTTCCTGCCCCCCCGGCCTCGCGAGGTGTACGTGAACGCCGAGCAGTACCTGGTCCTGTTCATCCTGGTGATCTTCTTCATCCTGTCCGGTCCGCTGCTCTCGATCGTCGACACGTTCGCGAACGTGGCCTGCAACCTGGCGTCCGGCGGCGACTGCCTGCTCTGACGGCTCCCGGAGCGGCTCGTCCAGGGCGCTATCATCGGCCGCATCGTGAGCGACGCGGCGACGGGCACGGGCGGCAGGACCAAGATCTTCTCAGGCATCCAGCCGACGGGCAGCAAGCACCTCGGCAACCTCATCGGCGGGATCCGTCAATACGTCGAAGGCCAGGAACGAGGGGAGAGCATCTACTGCCTGGTCGACCTGCACGCGATCACCATGGCCCACGACCCGGCGGAGCTGCGCATTCAGGTGCACGACACCGTCTCGATCCTGATCGCTGCGGGGCTCGATCCTGACCGATGCATCCTGTTCCGACAGAGCGACGTCGCCGAGCACACCTACCTCTGCTGGCTGCTGGCCAGCGTCACCGCGTACGGAGAGCTGACCCGGATGACCCAGTTCAAGGAGAAGTCGGCGCAGCAGAAGGAGTTCGTCTCCGGCGGGCTCTTCTTCTATCCGGTGCTGCAGGCGGCGGACATCCTCGCGTACCAGACGGACGAGGTACCGGTCGGCGAGGACCAGAAGCAGCACATCGAGCTGGCCCGAACGATCGCGGAGCGTTTCAACTCGCGCTACGGAGACCTGTTCACCGTCCCGAGGCATCGGATCCCGGAGGTGGGGGCTCGCATCCTCGACCTGCAGCACCCCGACAAGAAGATGTCGACGACCGGCGGGTCCGAGCAGGGGACCGTGTACATCCTCGACCCGCCCGACTCGATCGTACGGAAGTTCAAATCGGCGGTCACCGACTCCGGCAGGGAGATCACGAGAGCGCCCGACAAGCGAGGGATCTCGAACCTGATCGAGATCATGGCCGTGGTGCGCGACGTCGCTCCCGAGGACATCGAGCGCGAGTACGCGGGCGACGGCGGCTACGCGCGGTTCAAGGACGACGTCGGTGCGGCCGTCGCGGAGTACCTGCGACCGATCCGGACTGCGTACGAGGCGATCCGCTCGGACGAGTCGCGGCTCGAGTCGATCCTGCGCGAGGGGGCCGCCAAGGCGCGCGCGATCGCGGCCAAGACGGTCGAGACCGCGGCCGATCGGATGGGCCTCGGGGCGGGCTCGGGAGCGGGATGACGTCGACGGCCGGTCCCGGGTCTGCCGAGAGGCCGGACGGCGGCGCGTTCGCGGTCGAGCTCCCGATCTTCACGGGCCCGTTCAGGATCCTCGCCGACCTGATCCTCGCGCAGAAGATCGACGTCTGCGACGTCTCGATCGCGACGGTCACCGACGGGTTCCTCGCGCATTCGAAGGAGGCGGAGGGCTGGTCGCTCGAGGAGGCGACGTGGTTCCTCGCCGTCTGCGCGATCATGCTCGAGCTGAAGGTGGGTCGCCTGATGCCGCGTCACGAGGTCGTGGACGAGGAGGATCTCCTCGGCGTGTCGCCGGACCTGGTGTACGCGCGTTCGATCGAGCTCGCGGCGTTCCGGACGGTCGCGGTCGAGATCGCGCGCGGGCTCGACGAGGAGAGCCTCCGGTTCACGCGCGAGGCCGGCCCGCCGACCGAGTTCGCGCACCTGTACCCCGACGTGTTGGAGGACGTGAGCGCGGACGATCTCGCGCGGATCGCGGCCGTCGTGTTCCGTCCACCCCCGATGGTGGACCTGTCCCACGTGACGCCGATCCGCTACACGATGGCCGAGGCGGTCGAGGCGGTCCGCGACCATCTGGGCCGGCTCGGGCAGGCATCGTTCCGCGACCTGGTGGCGGACTGCGACGAGCGGATCCAGATCGTCGTGCGGTTCCTCGCGCTGCTCGAGCTCTACCGGGAGGGCAAGGTCGACCTCGCACAGGCCGCGACGTTCGGCGAGATCGACGTCCGGTGGGAGGGCGAGGCCGCGTGAACCACCAGGCGTCGTCGCACCGCTCGCTCGAGGCGCTGTTGTTCATCTCGGACGAGCCCGTGACCTCGGCGGTGCTCGCCCAGGCCCTGGGTGCCGAGCGCCCCGAGGTGGACGCGTGGTGCGAGGAGCTCGCCCGTGGCTACGATGAGCGTGGCGCCGGGATCACGCTCCGCAACGTCGCCGGCGGGTGGCGGCTCACCACCCATCCCGAGGCCGCGCCGGTGGTCGAGCAGTTCGTGCTGGCCTCGCGCCACGTCCGGCTCACGAAGGCGGCGCTCGAGACGCTCTCGATCGTCGCGTACAAGCAGCCGGTCACGCGGCACCAGATCTCGGGGATCCGCGGGGTGAACTCGGAGGGCGTCGTGCGGGCGCTCGTGGACCGCGGGCTCGTGGCCGAGGTGGGCCGCGAGGAGACGCCGGGCCGTCCGGTCCTGTACGGGACGACGCCGGTGTTCCTCGAGCGGCTCGGTCTGCCGTCGCTGTCGGCCCTGCCCGCGCTGGCGCCGCTCCTGCGTGCCGGCGCCGGCGACGCGGAGGCCGAGACGGCCGGTACCGACTGACGAGGGATGCCCGTCGAGCGGCTCCAGCGTTCGCTCGCCCGCGCCGGGTTCGGGTCGCGCCGCGCGTGCGAGGAGGTCATCGCCGCCGGCCGCGTCGAGATCAACGGGCGGGTCGCGACGCTGGGCGACCGGCTCGATCCCACGGTCGACGAGGTGCGGGTCGACGGTTCGAAGGTCAACGTCGACCCCGAGCTCCGCACGTTCGCGCTCCACAAGCCGCGCGGCGTGACGACGACGATGCGCGACCCGCATGCCGAACGCGATCTCACCGGCTTCCTCCCCAAGGGCGTGCACGTGTTCCCGGTCGGTCGCCTCGACCGGGACACCGAGGGGCTGTTGCTGCTGACCAACGACGGCTCGCTCGCGCACCGGCTCACGCACCCGCGGTACGCGATCGAGAAGGAGTACCTGGCGGAGGTGGGCAGGCCCCCGTCCCAGCGCCAGCTCGCGCGCCTGCGACGCGGCGTCGAGCTCGACGACGGGACCGCGCGGGCCGTCGACGCTCGTTCGGCTGGTGGTGCGGGCGGACGCGGCGGGGTCCGGCTGGTGATGATCGAGGGTCGCAAGCGCGAGGTCCGGCGCATGCTCGACGCGGTCGAGCTCCCGGTTCGTCGTCTGGTCCGCGTCCGGGTCGGCCCGATCCGGCTCGGGAAGCTTGGACCCGGAGAGATCCGGCAGCTCGAACCCGAGGACGTCCGAGCGCTCTACCGCGCGGCCGGTCTCTGAACCGCGGCGCTCGAAACCAGTTCGTGACCGCGGGTGAGCCCGGCCTGTAGCCTTTCGCCGACGTCGGTGCGGTGGAGGCGTAGTGGGCGAGGTCAGGGTTCGAGCGGCGCGCGGGGCGATCCACGTCGACGAGGACACGTCTGACTCGGTGCTCTCGGCCACCGAGCGCCTCCTGGCCCAGATGCTCGAGCGCAACGAGGTCGCCGCCGACGACATCGTGAGCGCGTTCTTCACGGTCACCGACGACCTGCGCTCCGCGTTCCCGGCTGAGGCGGCGCGACGGATGGGTCTCGGCGGTGTCCCCCTGCTCTGCGCGCAGGAGATCCCCGTCGAGGGATCGATGCGCGGCGTGATCAGGGTCCTCCTGCAGTTCCACACGGCGCGCGGGCCCGCCGAGGTCAAGCACGTGTACCTCGACGGCGCGGAGACGCTGCGCGATGACCTCGGCTGAGCGGGTCGCGGTCGTCGGGACGGGGCTGATCGGCACCTCGATCGCGATGGCGGCCGTCCGAGCGGGGGAGACGGTCCGGGGCTTCGACGCCGATCCCGACGCGCTCGCCCGGGCCGCCGAACGCTCGGGGCTCACGCCGTCGGCAACCCTCGAGGAATGCGTCGCCGGGGCGACGCTCGTGTTCGTCTGCACCCCGATCCCGGAGTTGTCCGGCCTGGTCTCCGAGATCCTGCGGCTCGCCCCGCTCGCGATCGTGACGGACGTGGGGAGCGTGAAGAGCCGGGTGATGTCCGGGGTCGACACGACCGCCGACCCGGCGCACCTCGACCGGTACATCGGTGGCCATCCGATGGGCGGTTCGGAGCGGTCCGGGCCCGATCACGCCTCGGCGTCGGTGCTGGACGGGGTCGTGTGGGTGCTCTCGCCGGCGTCGGCGGTTCCGGAGGCCACGGTGGCGCGTTTGGCGGCGTGGGTCGAGAAGGTGGGCGCGCGCCCGGTGCCGATGGACCCCGAACGCCACGACCGACTCGTGGCGATGGTGAGCCATCTGCCGCAGGTCGCCTCGACCGCCCTGATGGGCCTCGCGGCCGCCGAGGAGGCGGGGGAGCCCGAGATCTTGCTGCTCGCCGCCGGGGGGTTCCGCGACCTCACGCGGCTCGCCGCCTCGAGCCCGCACCTATGGAGCGACATCCTGCTCGCCAACGGCGACGCGATCGTGCGGGCGATCGACCTGTACGTCGAGCGCCTCACCAGGCTCCGAACGCTGATCGGCCAGGCCGACGCTGCCGAGGTCGAGCTCGCCTTCGGCGAGGCCAAGCGGGCGCGGCTCTCGCTCGCGGCCAAGCCGCAGGTGAAGGCCGGGGTGGCCGTCCTCCAGGTCCCCGTGCCCGACCGCCCCGGGGTCCTCGCGGAGGTCACGGCGACGATGAGCGACGCCGGCGTGAACATCGAGGACCTGCAGATCGTGCACTCGCCCGAGGGGGGACGCGGGACCGTGCACCTCACGGTGGCCGCCGACGCGGCCGAGGACGCCGAGCGCGCCCTCCGCGAGCGCTGGTTCGAGCCCCAGCGACTGGCGTGAGGCCGGTGCGCGCGATCGTCCAACCGGGTGCGTTCGACGGCGGGGTGGCCTCCGTGCCCGGGGACAAGTCGATCGCCCATCGATGGTTGATCCTCGCGGTCACCGGGGTCGGCCGGAGCGAGCTCCGCGGGCTCCCCGAGGCCCTCGACGTGAGGGCGACGGCGAGCTGTCTGGCTCGGATCGTGCGCGAGAAGACTCGAGATGCACTCGACGGTTGGGCTTCTGGTCCCCGCCCCCAGGCAGACCGTGACCGTTCCACGTCGAACGACCCTCGACCTCGAGGTCGAGACACCGTGCTCGGCGGGCACGGTCGAGCTTCCCTTCACCCCCCCGACGCCCCTCTGGACTGCTCGAACTCGGGCACGACGATGCGGCTGCTGGCCGGCGTGCTGGCGTCCGCGCCGTTCGAGACCGTCCTGCAGGGGGACGCCAGTCTGAGCGCGCGGCCCATGGAGCGCGTCGCGGAACCGCTGCGAGCGATGGGCGCCGATGTGCGGAGCACCGACGGCCACCCGCCGGTCGTCGTGCGCGGCGGACCCCTCCGAGGGATCGAGCACAGGACGCTGGTGCCCAGCGCGCAGGTGAAGAGCGCGGTGCTGTTGGCCGGCCTCGCCGCGGAGGGTCCGACGACCATTCGCGAGGCCGCTCCCACCCGGGACCACACCGAACGGGCGCTGGCCGCGCTCGGCGCCCCGGTCGTGTTCGAGCCCGGCCTGGCCGCGATCCGCGCGTTCGAGCACGGGGGGTTCGCCGCAGCGGTGCCCGGCGACGTCTCCTCGGCTGCCTTCCTCGTCGCGGCGGCCGTGCTCACGGGCAGAGCCGTCACGATCGAGGGGGTGGGCCTGAATCCCACCCGGACGCGTTTCGTCCGGGTCCTCGAGCGAATGGGCGCGTCGCTCGGATCCCGCGTCGAGGGGGAGGAGTTGGGTGAACCCCTCGGAACGCTGGATGTCGAGCCGGGGGCGCGCCTGGCCGGGACGACCATCGATGTCGAGGAGCTCCCATTGGTGATCGACGAGGTGCCGGTACTCGCGATGGTGGCGGCGCATGCGACCGGCGAGACGCGGTTCGAGGGCGGGGCCGAGCTCCGGGTGAAGGAGAGCGATCGGCTGGGCGGGCTGGTGGAGGCGATCCGGGCGCTCGGGGGTGCCGCGGAGCTCGAGGGCGATGATCTGGTGATCGGCGGCGGTGGGCTCGCGGGCGGCGAGGCCGACGCGCGCGGCGATCATCGGATGGCGATGGCCCTGGCCGTGGCCGCCCTCGCGGCGCGGGGTCCGGTCGCGGTCGACGGGATCGAGGCGGCCGAGGTGTCCT
>Ga0184632_10000453_pt1 | contig 16049 bp, 16 predicted proteins | sample PLM31_50_b1_FD_133153 | JGI IMG/M metagenome (GOLD analysis project Ga0184632, IMG submission 133153) | Groundwater sediment microbial communities from an aquifer in East River, Colorado, USA - PLM3-1_50_b1 | ecosystem: Environmental > Terrestrial > Soil > Riparian zone | place: USA: East... | reverse complement strand
GGGCCTCCTGGCAGTTACCCGGACCGGACTCACACCGGCAAGCGACGACGAGCTTCAGACCCAGTCATGATCACTACCTCATGACCACCTCCAGGTCACTGGACGCACATCACGGGGATCTTGAAATGCTAGCGTCGCGGCATGCCAGTCATCGTTGGGGCAGGCCGTTTCACAGCACCGGTTGCGCCCGAGTCAACGCACTTCGACGAGCATCTGGCCAGCGCGGACCTCTCGATCGGTACGTACTCGATCCCCGCTGGCGGGATGGACGACCAGACGCCGCACACCGAGGACGAGATCTACCTCGTCACCGCCGGGCGCGCCACGTTCGTCGACGCGGCGGGCAGGATCACCGTCGGCCCCGGCGACACAATCTTTGTTGCGGCGGGCGCGGCGCACCGGTTCGTAGATATCACCGAGGACCTCGTGCTTGTGGTGGTCTTCGCTCCGCCGTACGGCACCCGCACCTGACCCTGAGGTACGGCCGAGCACATGCAATCCGCTTAGCTTGTGTGGACCCGCGCCATGGGCCGACGTGAGTACTGCTCGTAACTTCTCACGCCGTGAGGGGTGAACCATCGGCGATCGAGCCACCGGGGCTCAGGCCGCACGTCGCAGGGCTCGACCTGTCGGGCCGCACCGCGCTGGTTACGCGCGCGGCGGCGGCATCGGCCGAGCGTGCGCCCGCCGGCTCGCCGCCGCAGGCGCGAAGGTGGTAGTTCGTCGATCGCGACGGGAGGCGCGGCGCGGGGTGGCCCCGCCGGTATCGCCGTCACCGCGGACCTCGCCGACTACGACACGATGGAGCCTCGACTGCGACGCGGATGTCATCGTGAACGCGGGGAGGGACGTAGCCAGATTCCTCGCCGACACGATCGGCCCGGGGGCCGAGTACGACGAGCGGCGCGGCACAGCGCTGCGGTAGACCCTCGAGGCGTACTTCAGCTGTGCGGCAGCCTCTTCCCCCGCGCCACCGGGATCCTGCACATTCACGTCAACACGGTCGCCCAGCGACTAGAGCGAATCGGCCAGCTGCTCGGTGGTGAGTGGCAGAAGCCTGACCGTGCACTGGAGGTTCAGCTCGCCCACGGCTGCGCCGCCTACGCGGCCAGACCCCCCAAGATCCCGTCGATCATGAGCTGCCCGTCGCGAAAAGGCGTCGATCATGACCTCCAGGTCATGATCGACGGGATCTTGGGGGACGGTCAGGCGGCGATTGCGGGCCAGACGGCTTCGACGAGGCGCTCGGGCAACGTGTCCCGGTCCAGATGTGGGTTCCAGTTCAACACCGACTGCGCAAGCATGGGGCTGACCAGCATCGCCATGACCACCTCTAGGTCGAGGCCGGCGCGAAGCTCGCCGGTGGCGATGCCACGGCGGAGCACGCTACGCATGAGCTCGCGGCGGGGCTCGATGATCTTCTGATAGACCTGATACAGGATGGGACTCCGCCTCAGTTCGGAGATGAGACACGGGAGGACGCTGGATGCTCGAACCATGGCGCTGCGCCCAACCGGGTGCAGCAGGGTGACGAGATCATCCCGGACGGATACACCCTTGATCTCCGGCAGCGGGCCTTTGAGCGAGGCGACCGCGTCCACGAGAAGCGCATCCTTGTTGGCCCAACGGCGGTAGATCGTGGCCTTACCAACGCCGGCCTTCGCCGCCACCGCCTCGATCGACAGCGCCTCGGCGGTCGTCCCCTCGGTGAGCAGGGCTACGACGGCTTCGATGATGGCCTCGTCTACGCGGGCGCTGCGCGGCCGACCCGGCCCCTTGCGGTCCGTGTCGGCGGGCGCGGCGCCCGTCGTGGTCGTGGTCATACTCGACATTGTCATACGCCTATCGCCGCTCAGCTAGCTCCAGCCGCTCACCGAATACCGGTGGCGTCGCAGGGGACCCGGCCGGTGGCCCGGCCTCGGGTCCGTTTGGCGCGGATCGCCGCGGCATCCAGGCCAGCACCACGCCGATGCTGAAGAACGCCACGAGCGCCGACCCGCCAGCAGCCCAATGCATGGCCGTGACGAAGGCGTCGTTGGCCGAGGTGATCAGTCCCGCACCCGCCGGACCGACCTGCTGAGCCACGCCGTAGGCGCCGGAGATCGACTCCGATGCCACCGCCTTCGCCGGCGCCGGCAGCCCGGCCACCGAGTCGGCGATCTCGCTGCGATAGACGGCAGACAGCAGCGACCCGAGGATCGCGACACCAAGCGCACCGCCGACCTGCCGGACGGTGTTGCTGACGGCCGAGCCCACACCAGCCTTCTCGCGCGGCAGGGACGACATCACCGATTCGGTCGCCGGCGGAATCACGTTGGCCATGCCGGACCCCTGCACGAAAGTCAGCACGATCAGCACCCAGATCGGTGTTGCGGCGCCCACCATGGCGAACCCGCCGAGGCCGATCGTGACCAACGCCAGGCCGGTCGCGCAGACCGCCTTCGGCCCAAACCGCTTGACCATCGAGGCGCTCTGCGGGGCGAAGATGAGCTGCGCCGCCGCGAACGGCGTCATGAGCAGGCCGGCCTGCAGCGGTGTGTAGCCACGCACCAACTGCAGATAAAAGGCGAGGAAGAACATGGTGCCCAACGCGGCGAAGAAGACCAGCCCGACCGACGCGACGGCCGAGGAGAACCGCGGGTCGCGGAAGAGCCGGACGTCCAGCGACGGGTGGTCGCTTCGCTTCTCGTACCAGACGAAGGCGCCGAGGATCGCCAGGCCGACGAAGATCGAAACCCACGCCTGCGGGCGTCCGAAGCCGTGCTCGCCGCCGTCGATGATGCCGTAAACGAACGCGACGAGGCCAGCAATGGAGAGGACCACACCGACGAGGTCGACCCGGCCAGGCTTCGGATCGCGCGACTCCGGCACGATTAGCACAACCGCGACGATTCCCAAGAGAATGATCGGCACGTTGATGAGGAAGACCGAGCCCCACCAGAAGCTCTCGAGCAGCGCTCCCCCGACGACCGGGCCGATCGCGACCCCAAGGCCCACGGAACCGGCCCACACGCCAATCGCCTTGCCTCGCTCCCGCGGGTCGAAGACATTGGAGATGATGGACAGGGTCGACGGCATGACCGCGGCGCCGCCGATGCCCATGAGCGCGCGCGCCCAGATGAGCTCCCCGGGCGTCTGAGCGTACGCGGATGCCAGCGACGCGAGTCCAAAGAGGACCAGTCCGATCAGCAGCATCCGGCGACGACCGATCCGGTCACCCAGAACGCCAAAGGTAAAGAGCAGGCCAGCAAAGACAAGCGTGTACGAGTTGATCGACCACTCCAACTCGGCCTGGGTCGCGCCGATGCCGTGTACCGGGTCCGCGATCGTACGTAGGGCGACGTTAAGGACGGTGTTGTCGAGCACCACGACGAGAAGGCTGACCACCAGCACGCCGAGGATGGCCCACCGACGCGGATGCCCGCTGTACGTCTGCTGCTCGGCAATCGTCTGAGGTTGCATAGCCAGTACTCCACAGGTTTGGATGCGGCGTTAAATTTCGATACGCCAGGGACTCGTAACTCCCGCCAGACTAAACCCCTGGTACGACGAAACGGAACCGTTCCGTAATTATTTAGGTGTGACCTGCGTCACCGCCGCCCCTCGGCGCCGTCGCACCACCTATCTCAGTGTGCAAAGAGACCCCGCCGAAAGAGGAGGACGCCGGCGGCGATGACGCCGGTCACCAGGCCGATCTGCTGGACACCGGAGAACGAGAGCCAGTCCTCGAGACGCACGAGCAGAGCCGCTCCGACGACGCCGCCCCTCAGGGTGCCGATCCCGCCGAGCACCACGACGATGACGGCGTTGCCTGATCGCCACCAGCAACCCCGCCGAACGGTGAGTTTACGATGCGCCAGGCCGCGAACAGTCCACATGCGCCGATAGTCAGTGCGGCCTAGTAGAAATAGAACGAGTCGGACAGGTCCACCCCCCAACAGCTCCCAGGGCACGCCATGCAGACCGTTCTCCCCCTGCGTCAGCGACCGCCAGCCGTTGGTCAGCATCCCGAAGATGACCGCGAGGCCCAGCGCGAGCAGCGGGTAGAAGCTGCTCGACACGAGCCCATTGACGGTGTACTGCAGGAAGTCGACCATGACCACGGTTCTTCTGGACCTTGGATGGTTTGAGCGGCTGTGGCAACCCAAACCATCCAAGATCCCTTATCTCCACATCGTGGAAAACGCGGTGGTCCTCGGCCCGGATCTTGCCGTACGCAGGGAACACCGTCGTCGATGGTCTTGCCCTCGAGTTGCTTCACGACGTCGTCAGCGTCGTCGGTGCCGGCTGCCCGGACCGCCTCGAGGTACTGCGTCGCGGCTGGGTAGTGCGCCGCGTGCGCGAACGTCGGACGTACGCCCGTCTTGCCGAAGAACCGGTCGGCGAACTCGCGGTTGCGGGCGTCGAAGTTCCGACCACGCCTCGGTGAAGGTCGTGCTTGGGGACTGGTGACCGTGGCCACCGCCTTTGTCGTTGCGCAGGCGGTAGGTCGATGTGGTGGGCCGGGATAGGCGTCGAGCACACATCGCGGCGCTATCGACCGTGCTCGGTCTACACCCATCACAACGCTGCGGTGGTTTTCATGGAAAGGCGCAAGGCTGCTCACGGCTGGCAGCGGCTCACAGACAAGCTCGACGCCGCCGAGGTGGACCTCGACGGCGTCCCGCTCGAACTGCCCGCCGACCCGTTCGGCGGGATGTACGAGTTGAAGGTGATGTAGCGGTCAGTCTGTGCGCCACGGCTCCGGGTCGGGGCCGGCCGCGTACCAGTAACGGCCGGGTTGGCGCGTGTCCGGAGTAAGTCCGAACAGCACTGCGAGGCCGACGAGCGATGTTGCGACAACGAAGATGATAATTTCCAACATGGCCAAAACCCCTTTGGCTTGAAGTTTCAGGTCCTGGCCGGCGCGCACCGGATCCATTGACTAGTGTGCGCCCGCGCCACTCCCGCCCACAGTGGCAGAGATGCCATACCCCCTCGATTTTCTGCCACTTCCGGGGTAGCCTCAGTGCATGCTGCGACGCGTGGCGGTGGCCGTGCTCAATCGGGTTGCACCCTTCGAGCTCGGCGTGCTCTGTGAGGTCTTCGGAACCGACCGGACGGCGGACGGATTCCCCGCTTACGAGTTCGACCTGTGTTCGCCCGAGGCCCGCCCGGTGCGCACCGAGGCCGGGTTCGTGATCACTCCCACCGCCGACCTCTCCCCGCTCGAGCGGGCGGACCTCGTCGCCGTGCCGGCACACCCACGGGACGAACCCATCCCGCCCGAGCTGGGAGCCGCACTCTGCCGGGCCGCGGAGCGGGGAGCCTACGTCATGAGCCTCTGCTCCGGCGCGTTCGTGCTCGGCGAGGCGGGCTTGCTCGATGGCCGCCGGTGCACCACCCACTGGCGCTACGCCGCCGACCTGGAGCGGCGCTTCCCCAGCGCCGAGGTCCACCCGAACGCGCTCTACGTCGAGGACGGACGCATCCTCACCAGCGCCGGAACGGCTGCGGGCATCGACCTCTGCCTGCATCTGGTCCGGCGTGAGCACGGCTCCGCGATCGCGACCAAGCTGGCTCGTCGAATGGTCGTGCCGCCCCAGCGCGCTGGAGGTCAGGCCCAGTTCGTGGAGGCCCCGGTTCCACGCAGGCCAGACGCGCCCACGCTCGAGCCGCTGCTGACCTGGCTCGTCACCAACCTGGAGCGGTCATCCACAGTGGAGGAGCTGGCGCACCGGGCGCACATGGCGCCGCGTACCTTCGCCCGCCGTTTCCGGGCCGAGACCGGAACCACGCCGCACGACTGGATCACCGACCAACGGGTGCTCTTCGCCCGCCGCCTGCTGGAGGAGACCGACCTCGGCGTTGACGCGGTGGCCTCCCGCGCCGGCTTCGGGGACGCGGCCGCGCTGCGCCACCACTTCACCCGGCGCGTCGGCGCGACGCCACACGCCTACCGGACGACGTTCCGCACCCCGCACAAATCCACCGACGGCGTGGAGTCACGCCGGTCCAGGGCCCACCGCGCCCGGTAGGCGGCGCAGCTGCGCCCGCAGCGGGCCCAGCCGGGACGCGTGGCCACTTAGCCCGCCCGGGAAGAAGCAGACCGCAGGATGAGCACGGTGCCGAGGATGGACAGCGGTTGAGACCGCGGTCCGCTCAGCACGCTCGGTAGGTTCGCCGCCGCGTCGGAGGAGCCGACCGCCGTGAGCTGGTGGTCGAGGACGGCGAACGCGACGCCGCCAAGCAACGGCCCCCGGCGGGTCCCCGGCCCGCCCAGCACGACGGTCACGAGCAGGGACAGGGTGAGGTCTGACGCCGCGACGTGGGTGAGGCCCCGAGGACCAGCAGGACGTAGACGACGCCTCCGGCCGCGGCCATGGCTCCCGAAATAACGAACGCGAGCAGACGGAAGCGGTACGGGTCGAGGCCGAGCACGCCGACGCGGCTCGTGCGGCAAACCGTAGGAGTGGAGCGGGCATGCGGCCATGTGGCGGCACGACATAAGACCGCGGTACGACGAGCGAGGTTCCACTAGTCGTCGGCGCCCTAGTGCTGCGCCGGCCGGGCGCCGATGATCTCGGCGATGTCCTCGCGCGTCAGCGCGGTCTGGTCGTCGGAGCCGGCGTTGACCACGAGGCCTGCGGCGCCAACTCCGCGCATCATGTCGAAGAGCTGTGGACCATCAACTGGGGCGAGGTCGGCCAGCGGGCGGGCCGCGAGCGGCAGGCTCGCGATGAACTCCTCGGCACGATCGGTCGCCGTGAAACAGACCGCGACGGCCCCGTCGATGTCGGGGAGGAAGATCTTGGCGAGCGTATGCGAGTCCTTCTCGAGCAGCAGGTGATACCGGTGGGCGCGCAGGTCGGCGACTGGCACCGGGCCGCCGCCGCGATCGGCCAGAGCCCGCTCGACCGCGATCGCGGTGGCCCAATCCACGGCTATGTCAAAGCCGGCAGAGGCGATGTACCACTGGTGCTCGCGCGGGGACGCGTGGTTGACGATGAACGCGCTGAGGTCTTTGTCCAGCGCCCGCAGGAGCTTGACGCCGGAGACCGGACCGCCGTAGACCCCGATCGCCTGCCCATCGGCGCGCATCGCCGACTCGTGGTCGGTGAAGACGTGAAGGACCGGGCTCGGCTCAACGTCGGCGAAGAGAAGCATCTGATCGAAATTGGTCTGACCCCAGGCTCGATCGGCGAAGAGTACCGGCACATACCAGCCGTCATGGGAGGCGAGAGCTCGCATGACGTGATCGACATCGGCCTGGGTGGCCGGCGTATGCCCAGCGAACGCGATCAGCGCCTCACGTGCGATCGATCTCGACCCACCGCCGCCCGGCGGCCCACTCACCGGGGAACTCAGCGAGGAGGTTGACGGGTGGTCGAGCGAGGTCACACCGCGATCCTCGTGGTTCGCGGCGCCCACACGCAAGCCGCCCCGGTCGACCGACGACGCTCAGGTACCGCCGCAATACAGACAGACCGCGGCGCGTCCTGTCCGCTGGTATCGACGAGGTACTTCATGCGTCCAGCTCGTTAAGGCGGTCGAAGTCAAACCCGCCTTTGTCGGCGATCCGTCGCCGGTTACCTAATGCGCGTCGACGCCTGTCTCGGCTGGTCTCTACGACCTTCCGCAAGACCTCCTTGACCGTGTCGTTCTGAGTCGCGGCGCCCAGCGCCACGGTGGAGGCATCCGGGAGTAGCGCGTGGTCCTCAAGATCCCGACGATCATGACTTCACCGTCGCGTAAACGCGCCGATCATGACCTCCAGGTCATGATCGGCGGGAAGGCATGGCAGGTGATCACCACCGCCGGGCCGGCCCAAACGCGCTCGACGTGCGATTCTGCACTGTGATCAGTCCGGAGGACCCATTGGAACCGTGCGACGCCGCACCCGAGCAGCCGCGAGGCGGTTCCCGGCAGCGAGACCTGCGCCTTGCCATGGGATTCGCGGCGGTCCTCGCAGTCCTACTGCTCGCGAACGCGGTACTCATGGCGGTTAGCGAGCGGCCGCCGACAGTCGCCACTATCCACGCGCTCCCCATGCGCCTGCGCACTCCGCTCGGCGAAGCATCCACCGACTGCGCGGCGGGGGTGCTCTCCGACCATGGCCTCACGCTGTATGTCAACACCGCCGGCGAGCTGCCCGGGTCAGGCACACTCGCCCTGGCCGATGCCTCGTGCATCCTGCGTGCTCTGGGCGCTCCGGCATCTGTCCTCGAGGAGATCGGAAAGGCCCATGACACGCCCGGCGTGCACAGCGCGGCGTGGACGGCCGGCGGGGGGTCGCTGCCCGAAGGCTTCGAGCTCGACGGATCCTTTATCGCCACGTGGTCCTACGAGCCCGGTAGCGGCCTGGACCTCGCGGTCGTCCAGCACCGGGAGCTCGATGTCAACATCCATCTTCTGCCCGCGCTCCAGGCGCTCAACATCGCCGGCCAGTGATTGTCGACGTGCCTCTCACGTGATCCGCAAGCGGCGAGGGGGGGTGTCCGCGCTCACCCGAAACCGTGGGCTCGGACCTCAGGCATCGATGAGCGCCATCACGTCGTCGCTCACGTCGAAGTTGGCGTATACGTTCTGCACGTCGTCTGAGTCCTCGATCGCGTCGATGAGCTTGAAGATCTTGCGGGCGCCATCCTCGTCGAGCGGCACCGTCACGCTGGGGACGAAGGAGGACTCAGCCGACTCGTACTCGATCCCGGCCGACTGCAGAGCGGTCCGGACCGGGATGAGGTCGCCCGGCTCGGAGACGACCTCGTACGCTTCGCCGAGGTCGTTGACCTCTTCGGCGCCCGCGTCGAGCACGGCGCCGAGCACGTCGTCTTCGGAGAGTGAGCCCTTCGGCACAAGCACGACGCCCTTGCGCGAGAACATGTACGACACCGAGCCGGCGTCGGCGAGCGAGCCGCCGTTGCGGGTGAACGCGGTACGTACGTCCGTCGCCGCTCGGTTCCGGTTGTCGGTCAGGCACTCGACGAGCACGGCGACCCCATTAGGCCCGTAGCCCTCGTACATGACGGTCTGGTAGTCGGCGCCGCCCGCCTCCTGGCCCGACCCTCGCTTGACCGCACGGTCGATGTTGTCGTTCGGAACCGAGTTCTTTTTCGCCTTCTGAATCGCATCGAACAGGGTGGGGTTGCCCGCCGGGTCGCCGCCGCCGGTACGCGCCGCGACCTCGACGTTCTTAACGAGCCGGGCGAAGAGCTTGCCGCGCCGGGCATCGACGACCGCCTTCTTGTGCTTGGTCGTCGCCCACTTGGAGTGGCCTGACATGCCGTTAACCCTCCGCGTCGTCCCGAACGCCGCGCACCATGTCCACGAAGAACTGGTGCACGCGAAGATCACCAGTGAGTTCCGGGTGGAAGGCGGTGGCGAGCAGGTTTTCCTGCCGAACCGCGACAATCCTACCGGCGCCCGGCCCGTCGGCGACTCGGCCCACGACCCGGACGGCCTCGCCTACCCGCTCCACCCACGGCGCCCGGATGAAGACGGCGTGGAAAGCACCGCCCTCGATGCCCTCAAGTTCGACCGAAGCCTCGAAGGAGTCGACCTGTCGGCCGAACGCGTTGCGGCGCACCGTCATGTCGATCCCGCCGAAGCTCCGCTGATCCGGGCGGCCGTCGAGCACCTCCCCCGACAACATGATCATGCCTGCACAAGACCCGTACGCCGGCAGTCCAGCGGCGATCATCTTGTGGATCGGCTCCAGCAGGCCGAACTCGATCGCCAGCTTGCTCATGGTGGTCGACTCGCCCCCGGGAACGACCAGAGCGTCGATCTGATCGAGCTCGGCGGGCCGTCGGATCGGGCGGGTTTCCACGTCAGCCGCGGCCAGGGCGTACATGTGCTCGCGTACGTCGCCCTGTAGGGCCAGCACGCCGACGACGAGTCCTCCGCTCACGACATCAAGCCTACGGCGGTGAAGTCAGGCTCTGTGCGACGACCTAAACCCGGATGACGCGGAGGCCGGCGGTGGCGAGGACCGCGGGGATGTTGCGCACCGCGTCGCGATCCTTGTCCTTTTCGGACTCTGGCAGCTCAACCCATGACACGAGGTCCGGGCGTCGCTTGGCCGCGTCGTCGCGCACCTCGCCGTAGGCCCAACCGGCGGCGGTGCGCTGAGCGAGCCATCGCACGTGCTCGTGCCGAGCGAGCAGATCGAGCTCCTCGTCGGTGAACGCGAAATCTACGGCGTCATCCGGGCGAGGCCCAACCGTACAACCGATCTTGTTGAGCTTGGTCTCGATGTCGCGCACCTGGGCACGGTTGGCTTCTCGCTTGTCCTCGTCGAGCTCGGCCCACGACATCATCGCGGGCCGGCCGCCCATCGCCACACCATCGCGGATCTGCTCGGCCAAGTACTGTTCGTGCACTGCCTGAGCGAGCTGCTCCACCAGGTTATCTTCGATCACCACAGCTCACACGCTAGCCGGGGAGGTCAATTCGACTCCGATCTCCTGCGCGCGCCGCTCGCCGACCCGCACGATCCGAAGGCCGACGTGGGCGAGGACCGCCGGCAGTGTGCGTACGGCGTTGCGGTCCTTGTCCCTTTCGGTCTCCGGCAGCGTCTCCCACGACACGATGCTTGGGTGCTTCTTGGCTTTGTCGTCGCGAACCGCGGCGTATTTCCAGCCGGAGGCCTGCCGTTCCGTGCGCCAGCGTTGCTGCTCGTGCTGGGCGAGGCTCTCGATCTCGGCGGGGGTGAAGCTGAACGCATCGGCCGCACCCGTGCGTGGTGCGACCGTGCACCCCACCATGCTCAGCTTGACCCCGATGTCGCCTGCCTGCGCGCGATTGGCGTCCTTCTTATCCTCGGGGAGGTCCCCCCACAACGTCATCGAGACATTGGAGCCCATCGCCGCTCCGTCCCGCAGCGCCTCGAGTAGATACTGTTCGTGGATCGCCTGAGCCAATCGCTCGACCAGATCCTTCTCGATGACTGACGGGTCGCACGCGAGCTTCGCGACGCCGACAAAGCGCAGCCGCCCGTAGAGGTTGTCCAGGAGCCTTCGGAAGACCGGGTGTACGGCATCACCGGGGCGGTCCAACTGATTCAGACGCAGCACTATGGAGTCGCGACCACCGCCCCAAAGACCAACCATCGTGAACGCCTGGCGAAGCGCCAGATCCTCGTCCTCGTAGCAGATGTAGGCCCGGTACGGCGGCGGTCCCGACAGCGTACGCAGGGCGTCATCGAGATCCCCATCGACCGGTGTCAGGTCGAAGACTTCCCGGACGATGTCCGAGCGTGCGGCGAGCTCGGCGGCCGCTCCGCTCGCCGCGGGGTCAACGAGGGTGACCGCGACGCGCTCGCCACGCCTGGGCGAGCGAAGCCGCCACTGTTGCGCGAACTCCACCAGCACGGTACGACCGAACGTGCCAAGCCCGGCCACGAGAATGTGTGGCGGGTCCGACAGGTCGATGTCGAGGGGCTCTGATCGCAGCAGCTCCCGGGCCGCGAGCTCCTCGAAGTTGACGAAGTCGACGTCCAAGGCGGTCGCCTCGGGCAGCCCGAGCCGACGCGCCCGCAACGCGAGAGCGAGCGTGGCGTCGCTGACCTGGGCGTAGATTCGAAGCCCGCGCTTCGCCCGCCCGCGTCGCTTCGCCTCCGTGGCATCGAGGGCGGCCGCCAGGTTTACCGTCGCGTTGGTGGTGTCGTCGGCGCACGCGTACAGGGTTCGGGCGCCCCCGATGCCGGCGGCGACAAGCGCGATGGCATCGCTGTCGGCTGTCTCGACCACGCTGACCCCGGTCTGACGCAGCCTCGTCGCGAGCGCCCGGGCGCCGGTGGTGTCGCCGGTGACGATGGCATGGTTGCGCGACCGGCGAAGTCGGATCCGGCGGAACTCGGCCCGCAGGAGCCCCAGGAACGCCACCACCACCGCGTACACCGTGGTGACCGGAGCCAGGATGCGGGCGAACTCCAGCGCGAGCGGAAACGGACCGCCGTCGGCGAGCGGCGCCGAGTCGATCACGAAGAGCTGCAGGTCGTAGTAGAACAGGTCGAGCCAGTAACCGACGGGCGCGTTAGGTGGTGGCGGTTGGTATGTGTAGAGCCCTACGTAACCGGTCCCGAGGGAGACCAGCGCGAGGATCACAACACCGGCGCGCGACCAGCTCAGTGGTGTCCTCTTCGCGGCACCATCCGTTGATTTATCCACGTAGCTCTCCCAAAGGCGAAGACTCGACCCGCCGTTGTAGCGTGCTATCGCAAGCGTCGGAGGGGCATCGGGTGTCCGGACACGTCTTCATCAGCTACAGCCGAACCGACACGTCGTACGTGGAGCGGCTGGTCGCTCACCTCGCGGCCGCCGGCGTGCCGGTCTGGGTCGACCACAAGATCGACCATGGCGACCGGTGGGCGTCCGTGATCGAGGCCCAGATCAACTCGTGCGTCGCCTTCGTACCCGTGATGACGCCGGAGGCGGCCGCGTCGGAGTGGGTGGAGCGGGAGATCCACTTCGCGCAGCAGTTGGGCAAGCCGATCCTCCCGCTGCTGCTATCCGGGCGGCCGTTCTTCCGGCTAGGCACGACCCAACACGGGGACGTGACCGGCGGGGGTATGCCGACCGCGAAGTTCATCGAGCGGCTTCTGGCGTGCCTGGGGACGCAGCCAGCCAGCGCTCCCGACCTCGCTGTTTCGCCCGCCTGGGCCTACGACGTGGGCGGAGTGTGGTCCTTGGCCTACTCGCCCACCGGACGGGAACTCGCGAGCGGCGGCGCCGACGGGGTCATCCGGGTGTGGAATACGTACACCGGGGTGTCCCTGCGTACGCTCGCCTCGCCTGGAGGCCCAGTGCTCGACATCGCGTACTCGCCCGGCGGGCGCCAGTTCGCCACCGGCAGCGAGTCGGGGCAGGTCTACCTCCAGGACGTGTTCGACGGTGCGCTGATCCGCACGCTCAGCGGGCACGAGGCTAACGTCGGATCACTCGCCTATTCGCCGACCGGGCGCCACCTCGCCACGGCCAGCAGCGACGGGACCGCCCGCGTCTGGGATGCCTCAACCGGGGCGACGCTGGTGACCTTCGCCGACCACGAGGACTTAGTCGTCGGAGTGTCGTACTCCCCGGACGGTCGCCACGTCGCCAGCGTGAGCTTCGACGACACGGCCCGGGTCTGGTCCGCGACCGACGGCTCACCGATCCGGGTGCTCGTCCAGGAGGGTCTGCTGCAGGACACCGTGTACTCCCCCGATGGCCGCCTCGCGACCGGCGGCGATGACGCCACGATTCGCATCTGGGATGTCACCGCCGGCACGGCCTTACTGGAGCTCGATGTTGGACACAACGGCATGGAATCGCTCGCGTTCTCACCCGACGGCCGCCTCATCGCCGCCGGATCCGGTTGGGGTGAGGGGACCGTTCACATCTGGGACGCAATGCTCGGCTTGCCGCTAGCCGCCTTCGCCGGGCATCTAGACTCCGTGCCGGCGGTCGCGTTCTCGCCCGATGGTCGCCACCTGGCCAGCGCCAGCACCGATGGGTTTCGGGTCTGGGATATCGGCCAGGCGGCGTGACCCCGCCGGGCGAGGCGGCCTACCAGCCGCGCTCGGCGAGCCGGTGCGGCTGCGGGATCTCGTCGACGTTGATGCCGACCATCGCCTCACCCAGACCACGGGACACCTTCGCCAGCACATCCGGGTCGTCGTAGAACGTCGTCGCCTTGACGATCGCGGCCGCTCGCTGGGCCGGGTTACCCGACTTGAAGATGCCCGAACCGACGAAGACACCCTCCGCGCCAAGCTGCATCATCATCGCCGCGTCGGCCGGGGTGGCGATCCCGCCGGCGGTGAAGAGGACCACCGGCAGCTTGCCGCTCTCGGCCACCTCCCGCACGAGCTCGTACGGCGCCTGGAGCTCCTTCGCCGCTACGTACAGCTCGTCCTCGCTCATCGAGCTCAGCCGGCGGATCTCGCCGCGGATCTCGCGCATGTGGGTGGTGGCGTTGGAGACGTCGCCGGTGCCGGCCTCTCCCTTGGAGCGGATCATCGCCGCGCCCTCAGTCAGCCGCCGCAGTGCCTCCCCCAGGTTGGTTGCGCCACACACGAACGGCACCGTGAAGGCCCACTTGTCGATGTGATTCGTGTAATCGGCCGGCGTCAGCACCTCGGACTCGTCCACATAGTCCACGCCCAGCGCCTGCAGCACCTGCGCCTCGACGAAGTGACCGATCCTGGCCTTGGCCATCACGGGGATCGATACGGCCGAGATGATCCCGTCGATCATGTCGGGGTCGGACATGCGCGATACGCCGCCCTGCGCCCGGATGTCCGCCGGCACCCGCTCGAGCGCCATCACGGCCACCGCACCCGCGTCCTCAGCGATCTTCGCCTGCTCGGGTGTGACGACATCCATGATCACGCCGCCCTTGAGCATCTCAGCCATGCCGCGCTTGACGCGCGCCGTGCCGGTGACAGGGGCATGGGTTGGGGTCTGCTCGGGCATGGCGGTGCTCCTCGCCGAAAATCCGGGGCTGTCACGGATATCGTACGCGGCGGGCAACCCGAGATCCGCAGGCCACTTTCCATCAAGTGGTATGGCCTGTGTGCAGCACCACCCCTTACCGGTGGCGCGGATCCTGGTTGTCGTCCAGGGTCGGCTCGTCGATGTCGAAGAAGCGCGGCTGCGGGTGGCGCCGGGTGAACCGGAATACCCTTACGAGCGGTTGCCGACGTACCGCCAACGCGTCTCGCACCAGGTCCGTATGGACCTGCCGGGCCAGCGCCAAACGGCGGCTGGCCTCCTCGACCCCGGACATGGCTTCCACATCGAACTTCCCGGCGGCCACCCGCAGCGCCCGGGTGAGGTCGTTCTCGGCCGACTCACGATCCTCGGGTACGGCGTCGAGAACCGCCTTCGCGGCGGTCTGCGCCTCCAGGAAGCCTTGCCGTTCGCCCAGTTCGGCCGCCACCGCGGCCCGGCGAACCGACTGGGCGTCCAGCGCCGAGTATGCGGCGGCAGCACGAGCGTGCAGCCGGTCCACCCGGGTAGCGGTCCAGGTCAGATACGTCGCCACGAGCACGACGATCGCCACGACGCTCACGACCACCCACATGGTCACGCATCGTAGTCGGCCGATCTTGTGAACACCCTGAGACCGGCTCGAACTGCTGGAAAGTTTCGGAGTTCTGGAGAGTTAAGGAGGTGGCCAGCCGGGCGTGGCGGTGGCAGGGCGTGGCGTCGCCTCGATGGCGAAGTGGTAGACCTCGAGCACGCGTCGGGCCACGTCCGGCCAGTCGTACCCCGCGACGATCTCAGCCGCGTGCGCGACCAGTTCGGCGCGCCGGCCCGGATCGTCTAGCAGCTGCGCCAATACCTCGGAAAGGGCCACGGCATCGCCGACCGGGACGAGTGCGCCGGCCCGCCCGCCGTCCAGGACCCGTCGGAACGCGTCGAAATCGCTCGCAACGACCGGTGTGCCGGCCGCCATCGCCTCGGTAAGGATCATGCCGAAGGACTCGCCGCCCGTGTTCGGCGCGACGTAGATGTCGACGCTTCGCAGCATCCGGGCCTTGTCCTCCTCGGACACGGTGCCGAGGAAGGTGATGCGCGACACCACGTGCGCCGGCACGCCCTCCAGCGCCTCCTCCGGATCGCCGGGGCCGACCACGAGCAAGCGCACGGATGGCCGGGCCAGCGCCAGCCGTGTGAACGCGTCCAGCAGCACCGGAAACCCCTTGCGGGGCTCGGTGAAGCGGCCGAGGAAGCCGATCGCGCCTCCCTTACCCGGCCAACCCGGTAGCGGCAACGCATCGGCGAACCGGGACACCGATACGCCGTTGGGGACCTGCCATGCCCCGCCACCCAGGTGCTCCACTTGCACCCTCCGGGCGGGATCGCTCACCGCGATCCGCGCGGTGATCCGCTCCAGTACGAGCTGGAGCACGCCCGACGCGGCGTGCATCGCACGGGAGCGCGTCATCGCCGTGTGGAACGTCGCCACGACCGGCTCATCCTTGGCGGAGACCACGGCGAGCATGGCCAGGCTGGGCGTCAACGGTTCGTGGACATGCACCACATCGAACTCGCCGGCGGTCAGCCACCGCCGCACGCGTGTCG
>Ga0184632_10000452_pt1 | contig 16088 bp, 16 predicted proteins | sample PLM31_50_b1_FD_133153 | JGI IMG/M metagenome (GOLD analysis project Ga0184632, IMG submission 133153) | Groundwater sediment microbial communities from an aquifer in East River, Colorado, USA - PLM3-1_50_b1 | ecosystem: Environmental > Terrestrial > Soil > Riparian zone | place: USA: East... | reverse complement strand
GCGCCACAGGTGGCGTACCCGACCCGTCCTCGCTCACCTGCATCTGTCCAGCTCAGGACCCCTCGGGGGGCCAGTCGGCCGCAAAAACCGCGGCCGACTGGCCCCCCTCGGGGGAGTGGAGCGAGCGCTCGGCAAGGTGCGCTTCGCGCGATTGATCTATTCCGGCGCTCGCGTTCTTGGCGGACCTGGCGGTCCGCGCCGCCTGCGGCGGCAATCTAGGCCTGCCCTGGTTGCTACTTATGGTGGTGCCTCCGCGTGGGTGCTGTTGAGGTAAGCATGCCCAGGTAGCAAGCTGCATCCCTGGGAGATAACGGTGAGGGCCTCAGCCGTTGTTTCCCGCTGTGATGGCGCGAACTGGGGCGAGTATGCCGTTCTGGTCGGCAACAGCGAGGGCATCCAACAGGCGCAGCATCCGCTGGACGACACCAGCATCTCGGTTGACGGTCCGCGCCGCTTGGACGGCCTCCATTGCTTTGGGTAGCCGAGAGTTGTCCCCTAGCAGCGCCAGCCCGCATAGTGCAAGCGCCCTACTGTCAAGGGCCTCGTAGTTGTCGCCGGTGTGCTCCAGGAGGGTGTCGGCTTGAGCGACTGCCTCGATCAACGCCAAGCGGGCCGGCTCGGTCTGCCCCTGGCGGAGCAGTACTACGCCGAGTGTTGCCGATACGTGAGCGTTGTTGAGCGGATGGTTATAACTTTTGGCGGCCTCTGCCGTCTGGTGTGCCGCCGGCAGGTCACCCCGCAACAGGTGTGCGTTCGCCAGGCCGCTGCGGGCTTCGTTCTGGGTTTGGACAAAGCCGATCTCGTCGGCGATCAGGATGGCCTCGCTGTAGCGTTGGGTCGCCTGCTTCCAAGCGCCACGGTCGACGTAGCTGTCGCCTAGGCTGCTCAGGACATTCGCTTCGCTCGACCGATCGCCAATCTCGCGGGCGATGGTCAGGGCCTGCTCGTACAGGTCGATCGCTCGCCGGATCTCCCCCAGGTTGGAGTAGCAGTTACCCAGGTTGCCCAAGGCGCCCGCTTCGCCCGACCGATCGCCGATCTCGCGGACGATGGTCAGGGCCTGCTCGTTCAGGTCGATCGCTCGCCGGGTCTCCCCCAGCCTGGAGTAGCAGCTGCTCAGGTTGTTCAGGACACTCGCTTCGCTCGACCGATCGCCGATCTCGCGAGCGATGGTCAGGGCCTGCTCGTTCAGGTCGATCGCTCGCCGGGTCTCCCCCAGGTTGAAATAACAGCTGCTCAGGTTGCCTAAGTGGACCGCTTCGCTCGACCGATCGCCGATCTCGCGGGCGATGGTCTGGGCCTGCTCGTACAGGTCGATCGCTCGCCGGAAATCTCCCAGGTTGAAATAGCAGCTGCCTAGGTTGCTCAGGCTGAACTGCTTTAGGTAGGGGACCGTCAGCTTGCCCTGCAGCCGCTGGTGCAGCTCGACCATCAGCCGGTAATGACCCCACAAGAGCAGATAGTCGAAGTCGAAGTCCAACAGCACCGAAGCGGCGGTGTCGTAGTCCTCGCCCTCACAGCGGAGCTCGAACTCGGCCAGCTGCGGCTGGAGATCGTCCAGCTGTTTCCAGGCCTCGCGGGGTTTGCGGGTCTGCTCGAAGTACTCGGCACCGCGATGCCGCAGCGCATAGCGGGTGAAAGGGAGGAGGTGAAGGACGCCGCGGTCGCCCGGCTCCCCAGGAGGAATACGACTCAACGCATAGTCGCGGTCCACTTGGTGCAGGTAGTAGCGGCCGGCATCCCGGCGTACGAACTGCATGTTGACCAGCCGACTAAGCACCGGGGCGCTGTCGATCGCCCTCAGGTAGGGCTGCAGTAGGTAGTCCACTGCCACCGGCGGCACCGGCAGGCCGTAGACCGCCAGGGCCTGCATGACCTGCTGAGCCAGCGGGTCGAGCCGGTTGAATGCCTCCCCGACCAGCGCTTGGACCACATCCCCAGGCAGGCTTTCGGTCTCGACCAGCACCTCGGGCAGGGAGGTATCGCGGTCGGCGGCCAAGATCGCCACCAGCGCCTCCAGCGCCCGCGGATACCCGCCGGTCCGTTCCCGAGCGGCGGCCAGGAGCTTGGGTGGGGCCGTCTTCAGCCCCAGCTTCCCGTCGGAGTCCATCTCCCTGAGGATGTTCTCTGCGTACGGCGATTCAAGCCCCTCATCCAGGTTGAGTCGGCGCTGGCGTGCCGGTTGCACCCGCAGCAATCCTCCCGCAGCCACCCTGGTGGTGACGATGAGCTTGACGCCGTGGTGGGGGGCGGTCAGCACCGTCTGCAGCGCCTGGTCCAAGGCGGCGTCGCTAACCGTGAAAGGTTCGGTGGCCGTGTCGACGACATCCTCGAAGTTGTCCAGCAGCACCACCGTTCGGCCTACGGGGAAGGCTTCCAGCAGAGCAAGCATCTGATCCTTGGGAGCCTGCTGGGGGTCCTGGTACAGCTGCTCTAGCTGCTGGGCAGTGTCGTCAGGCAGCAGCCTGGTTAGGTCGGCGAACAGGCTCGGGTACCTGACCTTGTGCGCCCCGACCGGGCTGAGGTACACGATCCCGTCCAGCGCCAACGGGCCGCCCTCGTCAGGGAGCCGTCCAGCCTCCAAGGCCTTGAGCAGCCGACAGACCATGGCCGTCTTGCCCACCCCGCCACGGCCAACCACCATCATCAGCCGCAGACCGTCGTCCTTGAGGAACTCCCCGATCAAACCGGTCTCCACATGCCGGTCCTGAAACCAGGTCGGCGCATGCATTGGTGGGGGGTTGATGAACTTCGCGCGACGGTCTTGAGCAGGACGGTCCTCAGGTTGGCGTTCGCGTTCCAGACCGCTAGCGATCCGCTCCTCAGTGCGCTGGCTGGCGGCCTGAGGGTCGGCAAGCACGCGCTCTTGGGCGGCGATCTGGCGACGTAGCTCTTCGATCTCCTGCTCGATCCGCGCCCGCTCCGACACCTTGGGAGCACGTTGTAGCTCACGCTCGGCGTCGGCCAGCCGCTCTTTCAACGCCTGGAGGGCACCGGCAGGGGTGTCCATCCAAGCCAATAGGTCCCGCAGCTGATCTAGCGCCGCCGCAACCGAGGAGCCAGTGAAGTCGAGGTACTGGCGTGACCCGAGCCGAAATGGGAGCTCGGCCTCGCGATGGAACCGCAGTGGGATCACTGGCTTCTTGTACCTCAGCGCCCGGGTCCACTCGTCCTTGCAGACCGAGTTGGGCTTGACGCTGTCGGTGGTCATAACGAACAGCAGCCCGCGGCACGCCTTGATGGCCTCCGCGACCTGTTCGTCCCAGTCCTCGCCCGCACGGAGCTCTCGCTTGTCAACCCAGAGCGGGAAGCGAGCTGGCCCTTCAGCCAGCGTGTCGGCAAGCCAAAGGGCATCATCGGCCGCATCGATCCTGGAGTAGCTGATGAAGAAGTGGCCTGTCACTCCGGGCCCCCCAACCACTAGCGGCACGAATAGCCCAGCAACACCGGTGCAGGACATACTGGTCAAGAGTGGAAGCGGTGTAAAGCGGCAAGGCGGCGGTGCCATGATCGGTACAACGCCCGGGCCGGCCGCCGGCGTCGTGGGCGATTGTCCGGGGTCGGGTGGTTGAAGGGGGGCAGCAGCGATGGATCCAGGAACTGACCGTCAGGTTGCGGAGTCGGCGGAGGTGGCCTGGCACCGGCAGAGTGTGTGGTCCCAGGCGGCCAACCACCTCAAAGGTGACCTGACCCGCTGGCGGGCGATCGCGCTGGGGTTGACGATCGCCGGTGCGGTGCTGGCCACCCTGGCGGTCCAAGTCGCTGAGCTCAGCTCTCCGATCGGGAAGGGGCTGGCCTGGGCGGGGGGCGGTCGCCGTCGGGTTGGTCCCGGTGCTGTGAGGAAGGTTCGGGTCGGCGGTGGTGCGGGATTGGACTCGGGCCCGGTCGACCTCGGAGGCGCTGAAGTCCGAGGTATTCATGTACTTGGCCGGCATTGGCCGCTACCGGGGTGCTGATCGGGACCGGCATTCCCAAGACAAAGTAGACGCGATTCAGCGGGATGCCGGCGACCTGCTGCGCCACATCGCTGGCCTACAGCCGGTGGCCCGGGCGTTGCCAGCGATCCATGATCTTGACTCCTATGTGCAGCAGCGGGTGACCGCACAGATCGACGGTTACTACCGCCCCCAAGCTGCTCGGCAGCAGCAGCGGTTAGCGCTGGTGCGTCAGGCCGAGTTCGTGCTGGGTGGTGCAGGGGCGGTCTTGGCTGCGGTAGGGGCGACCTGGCAGCTTAGTGGCGCGACGGTCTGGGTGCCGGTGCTGACCACGGTGACGGCGGCGGTGACGGCGCATGCTGCAGCTGCCCGCTATGAGTACCTGCTGGTGGAGTATCTGCGGACCGCCGCCGAACTGGAACGGCTACGCAGCCGTTACCATACCTCAGCTGGCGGTGGTGGCAGTGGATCGACCGAGGATGAGTTCGTTGAGGCGTGCGAGCAGGTGATCTCGGTGCAGAATGAGGGCTGGATGGCCAAGCTCACCAGCAGCGACCAACCCAGCTGACGCACAACTGAATCCTCTCCGAGGCTCACGGGGCCACCGAGAATACGTTAGAGAAGCGATGCGCCAGTTGGCGCTGGAGCATCTGTCGCGCCGCTCTCTTCTTCCCAGGCCCTAACTAAGTGGTCAGGTAATCGAGCACCAGAAGGACCGCAGTTCACCCCATCCCTGCGGCTCTTACGGAGCCGCATTGGCTGGGAAATGCTGGATAGCACGGCGGTCTGGTATTGATCCCTGATAAGGATGAGGTCATTCCTAGCGTGCGCTCCTGCGCGCTACCTAATTCCTAATCGCTGGCGCCGGTTACTTGTCAGTGACCGGTCTCAATTTGACCTCGATGTCCTGCTTGGTGCCAGCCACGTCGGCGAGCTGCCACGCGAGCCGGTGTCCCTCCGGGAAGTCGGTCGGAGTGAGCAGGTTGGCAACGAGCCACTCCGCGATGTCGTTCGCGACCTCCTCGGCCTGGTAGCGGGTTATGACTTCGGAGAGAGGGTCCCCGGGCACTTTAGTCGGTGCCAGGAGGCGGACCGCTGCGGCGCGTAGCTCCTTCCAGTCTCGCGCCGTCACGCCGCCTCCTTGACCTGGCCGAGCGACACGGCTCACGCCGTCGTCCGATTCCTTGTCCGAAGGCATTTATCATCCCGTTGATCATCCACACGATCCGACTGGACCCGTCTGGACCCGACGCGATCGACGGCCCATCCCACCTGAGCAGGCCAGATCCGTCTGGAGCCGACCAGATCGACGCTGAACACCGGGCTACGGATCTGGCGGTGCAGCAGGTCAGCCACGGCGGCGGAGGTGCTTGGCGCTCCGCCGCTGTCTGGCGTGCCTCCCGCCCGGTTGCGGCAGAAGTCCTCGCAACAGGTACAGCAGGCCGAGGATGGGCAGAAGCACCGCGGCCGTTGCCGCCGAGACGGACGCTGCCTGGTCGCCGCGAAGGATCGGCGGCCCGGTCGTGGTGGTTGCCGGGTCGGTCGTGGTGGTGGGCTCGGCACTGGTTGTGGTGAGCAGCGTCGTGGCGGGCTCCACGGTGGTGGTCGGCGCGGTTACGGTCGGCTGGGTGGTGGTGGCGCCGAACGTCAGGGCCCCGGTGGTGGCCGTGCGGCCAACCGTGGCCGGCGCCCCGCTGGTGGCAGGTTGGGTCGTCGTGGTGGTCGGCCCGCTGGCAGCCAGCGGGGTGGTGTCCGGCCTGGTGGTCGACGGGGCGCGTGCGGTGCTCGGCTGACGCGGACGCGTGCTGGTGGTGATCGACGCGGCTGTCGGCGCCGGCTCAGCCGGGACCGTGGGCAACGCGCCGGGCTGGCCCGGCGTGGGTGGTGCGGGGTCGTGGGGTCCCAGGGCGGCCGCGGCCACCAAGGCGGCCAGGACACAAGCGGTGAGCCCGAAGGCAAACAGCGTGAGTCGCCAGGGTTGCCGTGGCGGCTCCAGGTGCCGAGGGGATCGCTTGGGCATCGGTGCTGTGGTCCCTGTTCGACTCGTGCTTCCGCGCTTGGGCTGCCGACCGAGGGCGCCGTACCGCCCACACCCGACGTGGCCCCGCACAATAGATCGAACGGCGCGTTCATGCCAGTCGAGCGGACGGGGACAATGCAGCCGCGCGGCGGCGGAGGACGGCGGGACGCAGGCGAGCCGGGGTACGCGCGGCGATCCGGGGGATGGCTTGGTCGACGTGGACGCCCGCACCGTCCTGGCCCGATGACGTGGCCGATCTTCTGGTTCGCACAAGCTGACGCTGGCTCGCCGGGTAGCGTCGCTGAGCTCGACACCGCCGCGTACCTGGCCACGGTCACCGACCGCGACATCAAGAAGCTCCCGACCCTGCGCGGCCGCACCGTCTGCAACCTGTTCTTCGAGGACTCCACCCGTACCAGGATCTCCTTCAAGCTGGCCGCCGACGTCATCTTCTCCGCCAAGGGGTCCAGCGTCTCCAAGGGCGAGAGCCTCAAGGACACCGTCATCACCCTGGATTCGAGGGCCTGCAGGTGCCGATCGTCGGCGACGTGCTCCATTCGAAGGTCGCCAGAACCGCGGGCTCGAGATCGCCGCTGACCTGGTCAACTCGCTAAAGGGTCGGTCATTGCCGACCGGCCGCCAAGGGCCTCGGCGTCTGGATGCGCTGCTGTTTCTGCTTCTCAGCGGCCCAGCTGCGGGACGACCCCGAGGGCGCCTCGACGGGTTGCCCGGCGCTACGTTGACCGAGACACTATGACGGCCGTCGGGATGCTGACTCGGGTTGTCAGCTCGACGCCTCGAAGGCAGACGGCCCCCGGATGGCACCCGGGAGCCGCCTGGAGAGCCTGCCCCTGACGTTGGGTCGACAAAGGAGGCTTGGTGCTACGCGAGTATCTTACCCGTCGCCGTCGCGAGCACAGGACGGGTCCCGCGAGTGCACCTCAGACTGGCCATGGTCTCGTGTCGCTACGGTCAGCGGTGATCTTCGCCATTGCGACGGCAGCGGCCCTGGGGACGGGCCTCTCGACACAACCGGAGTTCGGCATCACCGCATGGATTGCCACCGTTATCGGCCTGAACACCATCATCGACCGCGATCGGAATGACTGACCACTCCGTTGCCCGAGCTGATCTTGGAGCTTCGAGTAGTCGACGTCTTCCGCGGCGCCAGTGGGCTGTCTGGAGGCTTCTGAACCGCACGGCGGTGCGCTTCCGATCTGTGGCAAGGATGAGGCCAGTCGCTGTCTTCCTGACCCCGTAGGACGCACGAGAACCGGCCTCTAAGCGTCCAAGGGGTGGTATAACCAGGGTTCCGCCGGGACAGGCCACATACGGCGGGCTGAGAGGCTGCTCGCTGGTTGGCTAGACGCGCCAGTCGGGATCGACTCGATCCGGGTCGAATCGCGGTAGGCCCCGCTTGGGCGGGTTGATGACCAGGCCACGCAGCGCCATCCGCACGACCCGCCGCCGCACGTCCAACCCCCAGTCCTGCCAGGCCGCTCGCAACTGCTCTTCACCCCTTGGAAGGTCAACGAGGAAGCGCGTCTGCGGCTGGCGAGCGAGCGCCTCCTCGGCATCAGCGATCCGGGTGTCCAGCTCGCGCCGGGCTGCGAGGTACTCCGGCTCCTCGATGATCCGCCGGACATAGCGGTCCCGGGTCAGCTCAGCCAGCGCCCGCTTGTCGGCGTCGAGCTGGGCCGCAAGGGCGGACGTGTCCCCATCCACGGCCAGCCGCGCCTGCAACGCCGCAGCGAAGCCAGGGCTGCTCAACGCCGTGATGACCATCTCGGTCACGTAGGTATCCAGCTCCGGTGCGTCGATCCAGGTCCGGCCGCAGCCGTGGTGGCCGAAGTCACGCTTGCAGGCGTACTTGGGCCGCTTGGCGCCAGCCGACGCCCCAACCAGCGGCCGCCCGCAGCCGTCGCGGCCGCAGGTGGCAAGCCCGCTGAGCAGGTACGTCCGCGGTCGGCCTTGCCGCTTGCGGTCATCACGAGCAAACAGCTCGACCAGCCGTTTGCGGGTCGTCTGGTCCAGGATCGCCGGCCAGGCGGCCGGGCCGAGTACCTCGCCGCGATATTCGCGCAGGCCCGCTGTGCGCGGCGCGAGCAGCGCCCGGCGCAGGCTGGTCGAGCTCCACACCTTCGCGGCCGGCGTGACGATCCCTCGGGCCTGCCAGTCATGCAGGACCGCATACGGGCCGTCGCCGGCAAGCAGGCGCTCGGCCGCCTGGCGCAGCAGCGCGGCCTCGGCCTCGTTGACGGTGAGTTTGTCGGCCTCAAAGCCAAACGGCCGAAGTCCGCCGCCCTTTGGCCGGCCGGCCCGCGCCTGCTCCTGGAACTTCAGCCGCAGCCGCTCGGCCCGGTGCTCGGACTCGTACCGGGCGATCGAGCCGAGCATGCGGAAGTGCAGCCGGCCCGAGGGCGTGGCCAGATCATGCTCGCCGGTCACGGTGGCGAGCTGGATGCCGTACCGCTCGGCCAGCGCGATCAGCGCCTCGTTCTCGATCGGCTGGCGGGTAAGCCGGTCGGCGTGCCAGGCGACGATGACGTTGATCCGCCCGGCCTTGGCGTCAGACAGGAGCTGCTCGTAACCAGGCCGGCGCTTGCCCGAGAACGCGCTGAGGTCGTTGTCCTCGTAGACCGGCTCGACCACCGCCCAGCGCTTGCGGCGAGCCAGTTCACGGCAGGGCGGCACCTGGCGTTCGACCCCGAGGCGCTCCTTGGTGCCGTCCTCGCGGTGGACGTAGGAGATGCGGGCGTAGATCCCGGCGGTGAGCTGCGGCTTCGGCATCCTGCCCGGATCGTACAACTATAGCCATACCTCAGCAATCGTCCTGCTCACCGTGGTTCCCACGGTGGCGGGGGCGCTCCGCTCGCTGGCGCCATAGCAACCCGGAAAGGAGCCCGAATGTCTTCGGAAGCCGGCAGTCAGACCACCGAATACGCCCTCATCATGGTGGTCACAGCCACCAAGCTAGGGGGGTATGATGACCCCTTCGTCCTTCGACCGGCCGGAGCTGACCCATGCGAGCAGGGATCTACGTCCGGATCTCCCGAGCTGTGGACGGCTCGACACTCGGTGTCGAGCGCCAGGAGCCGCCCTGCCGGGCACTCTGCGAACGCAACGGCTGGGAGGCCGCGGAGGTCTATTCGGACAACGACTTGTCGGCGTTCAACGGCCGCCGGCCCGGCTACCAGCGCCTGCTCGCCGACGCCAAGGCCGGCCGCATCGGCGCCATCGTCGCTTGGGACGCCGACCGGCTGACCCGCCAGCCGATCGAGAACGAGGACCTGATCGACCTCGCTGAGCGGTGTGGCACCAAGCTCGCCACCGTGACCGGCGAGTACGACCTGGCAACGTCGAGCGGCCGGCTCCACTTTCGGATCAAGGGCGCCGTTGCCAGGCACGAGAGCGAGCACCGGGCCGAGCGGCTCCGCCTCAAGCACGACGAGCTCGCCCGCGCCGGCCGCCACCATGGCGGCCCACGGCCGTTCGGCTTCGAGTACGAACCGGCTGTCCTGCGGGATGGGAGGACCGTCTATCGGTTCACCGGCCGACTGGAGGAGGCCGAAGCCGAGCTGATCCGGGAGGCCGCCCGGCGTCTGCTCAACGGCGAGAGCGTCTATGGCGTCCTGGCCGACTGGGAGCGGTACGGCATCCGCTCGCCGAAGGGCAACCTGTGGCTGGCCACGTCGTTTCGGAACATGCTCACCAGTCCACGGATCGTCGGCCTTCGGGTCCACCAGGGCGAGGTCGTCGGTCCCGCCACGTGGCCGCCGATCCTTGATCGTGGCACGTGGGAGGCGGTCCGGAAGATCTTCGCAGACCGCTCTGGGCGGCGCCGGCTCGGGCGTGGAAGGACGTTCCTGCTCACTGGTGGCGTTGCGCGCTGTGGGGCGCCGGGTGAGGCGATAGTCGGTCACGTTGAGGGCGTCTGCGGCAAGGCGCTCGTCTCCTGCGTGAACAAGGCGGCCTCCTATGGTTGCCGCCCGGAAGCACCGCACCACGGATGCGGCCGCGTCTTCGCGCAACGCAACCACCTTGAGGCGTTCGTGACCGAGATGGTGATCGTGGCGCTCTCCGGCCCGGGGCTCGCCGAGGCGCGGCGGGCGGCTGCTGGAGACGACCAGGATCTCGCCGCCCTCGCGGACCAGCTCCGGGCCGACGAGCACGCCCTGACTCAGCTCGCCCGGGATCACTACGCCGACCGGCTCATCTCTCGCGCCGAGTTCCTAGGCGCCCGGCAGGTGATCGAGGCACGGATCGAGGCGACCCATCAAGCCCTGTCGGAGCGGCCCCGGACCGGCATTCTGCTCGACGTGCCCTCGACTGAGGCGGCGCTGCGGGCGGCGTGGGAGACCTGGAGCATCGATCGGCGCCATGCCGTAGTTGCGGCGGTGCTACCGGCGGTGGTGGTGGGGCCGGCAAGGCGAGGCAAGCGGTTTGATGCCGACCGCGTGACGCCCATCTGGCGGGTCTGACACGCGCGTGCGCCCCGGCCTGTCTACCTGCCATGCTGGGCACCATTCCCGAGTGGGGGGAGCCCAGGCGAGGTGACGACGTGCCGCAGAACGGCTACTTGCAGGTGATCACGGCGATCGATGCGGAAGACGGGGCGCAGCGACTGGCGCAGAGCGCGGTTGAGGCTCGCCTCGCTGCCTGCGTTCAGGTCATTGGGCCGATTCGTAGCACCTATTGGTGGCAAGGCGCAATCCAGTCAACGCAGGAGTGGCTATGCCTGATGAAGACGCCTGAAGGGCAGTTCGACGCGCTCGCGGCTCACATCAAGTCGAATCACCCTTATGACGTGCCAGAGATCACGGCAACGCCGATCACATACGGCAGCCGCGACTATCTGGGCTGGATCGAGGCCGAGGCGACCGGGAAGAGCGGCTAATCGCAATGACGAGACGGGTGGTGACCGTGGTGGGCGACCTCGACGGGCGTAGTGGCATCGACGGCATCGGCTGGATCGGGTTCGTCACGATCGACTGCGCCGACCCTGAGCGACTGGCCGCATGGTGGGGCGAGCTGCTCGGGTTGACGATCGGCCGCCGCGGCGGACCCTACGTCGAACTGGAGCGGCCTCAGGCTGGCGTCCCCAGGCCGACACTGGTCTTCCAGCGGGTCGCGGAACCGAAGGTGGGCAAGGCCAGAATCCACCTGGACATCGTCGTCACTGATCTTGCAGCGGCCACTCGCCGCGCACTCTCGCTCGGCGCGTCGATCGCTGAGGACTTGGCGAGCGAAGACCCCTGGCTGGTGATGCGAGACCCTGAAGGCAACGAGTTCTGCCTGATCCCCACGCCGGCCGGGGCCGACCCCCTGGCCCCTCGCGACTGGAGCAGGGAGGCTCGCCAACGCGCGTAAGGATGGGCGGCAGTCCCCGGGTATTCAGTGTGTTTGTGTCAGCCAGGCAGCCCTGGTTGCCTTACCTGGCTTCAGACCGCGACGACCACTCAGCTCCGCTGGACCGTTCTGAGCTGCTCAAGGAACGCCCGGATACCCTGAACGTCCTTGCTGCCGTTCAGCCTGGCACCCAGCGCGGCGAGCTGCTGGAGCGCGACCGATGATTCCGTCTCCACGGCCATCGCGAGCGCTTCCCTGCCGTACTGGCCCGCTCCCTCAAGGTCGCCCAGCTCGGTACGCGCATCGGCGATCCCTGCAAGGACGATCGCCTTGCGCTTCTCCACCGGTGGCATGCACCGCAGCACCTCGGCCGCCGCTGCTTGCATGTCGTCGCCCCGATGTAGGCGCGCATGAGTGGCGATTTCGATGCTGCCCAGCCGCCCGCGGTCGAAGAACGCAGTCCAAGCCCGTTCCTCGGTCGGCTTGGCGTAGTCGAACGCCCCGACGGCATCGTCAAGGGCCCTGAGCGCATCGGTCGAACGGCGGGCGAGCGCGCTCACTTCGGCCTTGCGTCCCCGGAGCCACGCGTAGGTCGTCAAGTACGGCGTGCCAGCCACGTACGTCTGGGCTTCCTCCAGCAACTCCTCAGCCTCCATCGGCGCCGCCGGATAGCTGCGGTATCCGAGCACGTTGGCCTTGAGCGCGAGATCACCAGCATCCTCGGCCGCGTCGACCGCAGCCTCGTAATAGCGCTCAGCCCGCGACCGATCGCCGGTCTCGTGCGCGAGCCAGCCGGCCAGCGCGGAGGTCTCTCCGGCAGTGACTACCAGGCGTCGGCACAGCCGCGACGACCTTGGCGCGCTCTCGACCAGGGTGGTGAGCAGGTTGAGGTGACTGACCGTGTCGGCGAACACCTGCCTGGCCGGGGAGCACTCCTCGCGACGGTACAACGCGACGGTATCGGCCTCCAGGCCCTCGATCGTCGCTAGGTCGATCGAGCTGGGCCGCCTCAGGGCACTGGAGAGCCGTTCCCACGGCTCCAGGTCGGGCAAGACTGCACCCACACCGAGTCCAGCAAGAAGCCGGAGCAGGGCACGCCGCTCCATGTCCGTCCCCCCCTTCAGACGCTGGAGCGCCGCAGCGATCCTTGCCAGTAGGCTCCACTGCGTGGTGCTGATGGCCTTCGCGCCGACCACCACGAGCGTACCGTCCGTCGGCTCGAACAGCTCCTCCTCGGCGATGTCGAGCACCTGGGCCAGTAGCCAGCGATGGAATGGTTCCGGGAGGTGGTCGCCGGCCTCCCAGCCACGAATCATCCGTACGAGGCTCTCCCGCGCAGGGAGGGTCCGGTCGGTTGCATCGGCGCGCTCTTCGAGCTTCTGTGCGAGCTTCCGCTGCGACCAGCCCTTGCTGATGCGTGCTTGCCGGAGCCCGCGTGCCCACGCGGGACGGTCGTCGTAGGCCATCGCTGCGCCTCCTCGCCGGAGGGAGGACACGGCGTGTCCTCTGCTCTCCTCCGCTGGCCTCTACCGCACGTAAAGCATAAAGCGCTCTACTCGGCTCAGGCAGAGGACGTCGCTAATCCCCTAGTAACGGGCGATGCGCTCCGCTTGTGAGGAAGGGAGGCCCGGTGCAGCGATCAGGAAGGGTCGACGGACTGCCCATGCTGCCGAAGGAGCTGCCGATACATGGTGATGAGCAGCTCCTGACCGTGCTCCCCGAGACGAGGATCGCGGCGGATGGCCTCGACGACGTCGAGGCTGGTCTTGTCGTCGCCAGTGGCGATAGGCAGATAGCCAAGCAGCCGCGACAGGCCGCCGGGCTCCAGGTCCAAGGCGCGCTCCAGGTCGGGCATCTTCGTCGGGACCGGCAGGGACCGGCCGGTTTCCCACTGCGAGACGGCGGCCTTGCTGACCCCAGCGGCCTTGCCCAGATCGCGCTGCGACAACCGGCGCTTGGTGCGGGTTTCGACCAGCACCCGCCGGAACTCGGCTTTCTGCGCTGTGGTCGGCAAGGCCAGTACTCCCTCCAAGGGCAACGTTCCCTCCGGAGTATGGCGCACCCGCTTTTCTCGCTGTTCAGGCTCTTCGACCTAGCGCCTAGACTACTTGACCTATCGCCCACAGCGCTTTACGGTCGTCTCATGCCTGACCAGTACAGGAGTGCTCATCTTGGCTGAGCCTCACGCCTCGCCTGCGCCGACCGAACGGCGCGTACTCCGGCGCCAACGGGCGGGGGAGGCGCCCCACATACATCGCCCACAGCGATCGGAAGCGTCGGCTGCGTCTGCCGCGCGGGAGTTGGCCATGCGGTTCAGGCGGGCTCAGGGTCTTCCCGATCACATAACCGACACAGTGACGCTCGACTACGTGGCGCGGCTGATCGCATCCACGAGCGAGCTACCGCGTGCCGGAGTTCCACCGTAGCTATTGAGGGTGGCCCGGGGCGTGCCACCGCCCCGGGCCTGCATCCGAGCAGAGAACCCCGGTGAAAGGAACCCGTCAGATGCACGACCAGCCTAACCCTGCTGTGCCTGCCCAGGCACGGACCCACAAGCGGTGCCCAGCCTGCGGTATCAGGAAGCCGCTGTCTGAGTTCTACACGACCCCGAGCGGCGCACCGTCCGGCTACTGCAAGAGCTGCCAGCGGGCCGTCTCGCGGCGCTCGCGGCGGCGGCGTAATGCGGCGCTGCGAGCGTTGATCGCGCTGCATCCGGAGGAGTGGCGCTCCGCCCTCCAGCACGATCCCGGCCAGGGCGAGCCGACGGTGGGGGGTGGCTCGGATGTGGCATGACTCTTGGTCGCCCCTGCCGCCTGGTGGGCATCGGCCGCCGGACGCGCCGCCGTTCACCAGCCCTGGCGACCAACTCCTCGCAGTTGGGCTGGGCGCAGCCGCTGGCGCCGGGGCGCTGGTGTGGGCCAGCGGGCAGCTCGCCGGCCTGGCCTTCGGGCACACGTGGCTGGAGGTGTCGCCGGCCGACGTCGCCCATGTCCTCTGGAACTTGCCGCAGCACTGGAGCGACCCCGCGCTGGCGTGGCCGGCCGACGTGCGCGGCCCGTTGCCCGGCTCCGCCGGGATGTACGGCTCGTTCGCCGGCCTGGTCGGTGGCCTGTCGGGTGGGACCGCGGCGGTGCTGCGGCACCTGCCCGGCCGGGCGGCCGGCCACCGCCCCGGCCACCCCAGGCCGGCCAAGCATGCCGCCGTGTGGGCCGGCAACCGCGAGTTGCGGCTGCTGGCCGTCCACGAGCCGGAGCCGGGCCGGGTGATCCTGGGTCGCACCCCCGGCCTGCTGGGGCGGCTACTGGCGGCCGAGGACTGCCACTCGGTGCTGGTCTTCGGGCCGACCGGCAGCTACAAAACCTCGGCGCTGGTGATCCCTGGGGTGCTGGAGTGGTCGGGCCCGCTGCTGGCCACCAGCGTCAAGCCGGACCTGCTACGGGCCACCATCGCCCACCGCGCCCGGCTGGGGCAGGTGCTGGTGATCGACCCGCTCGGCGCGTCGGGAGTGAAGGCGGCCAAGTGGAGCCCGCTCGCGTCGTGTGGGACGTGGGCGGGCGCCCAGCAGACCGCCGTGCAACTCGCCAACGCCATCGAGCAGACCCCCACCGAGGAGCAACGCCCCGAGCATCGCTTCTGGAAGACCATGGGCACCAAGTTCCTCGCCCCCATCCTGTTCGCGGCCGCCAGCAAGGGCCTCGGCATGGCCGACGTCCTGCACTGGCTGGACTCCCGCGAGGACGACCAGATCAAGACCATCCTCGACGCGGCGGGGGTGCCGGCGGCCCTGGACGCGTGGGAGTCCTCGCAGTACCGCACCGACCGGGCGGTGGACTCCCTGTACGCCACCGCCGAGGAGGTCTTGCACGTCTACGGCAACGAGCGGGTGAGCGCGTCGACCGACGGCCACGACCTGGACCTGGACGGCTTCCTCGAGGGTGACAACACGATCTACCTGTACGCCCCCGCCCACCAGCAACGCCTGTTGCGTCCCGTGTTCGAGACGATCACCCAGCAGGTGGTCGCCGCCACCCAGGAAAAGGCCGCCCTGGCGCCCGACGGGATGCTGTCGCCACGGCTGGGGCTGTTCCTGGACGAGGCGGGCAACTGCGCCGCCCTCTCCGACCTGGACGTGCTGGCGACCACCGCCAGGGGGCAGGGCATCCAGCTGGTGACCGTGTGGCACGACAAGAGCCAGCTCGAAGCCCGCTACGGCACCAAGGCCTCGACGATCCTGAACAACCACCGCGCCAAGCTGTTCCTGTCCGGCCTGGCCGACCTGTCGGCGTTGGAGCTTGGGGCGCGGCTGATCGGCGACCAGGCGCTGACCGAGCGGAACCGGTCGATGGGTTCTGACGGCCGCCACTCCCTCAACGAGTCCACCAGCTATCGGCCGTTGCTGCCGGTGGAGGACCTGCGCCGGTTGCGGCCGGGGGAGGGGGTGCTGCTGTACGGGCACCTGCGCCCGACCCCGATCCGGCTGCGGCCGTTCTACCAGCCGCGCGAGCAGCACCGCCGCGACCGCGCCGAGCAGCGCGCTTCTCGGCGGGTGGCGCGGGCGCAGCGGCGGCTTGGCCGTAAGACCGAACAGGCTTTCACCCGGATGCAGCGGCGCAGGTTGCGCGAGCAAGGCCAGGCCGCCGCGGCGCGCGTGGTGTGGCCGCAGCGGGAAGGAGGCCGGCGATGACCCTGGACGTGCAGCCCGCCGGCATCCCCGCCGACCAGCCTGACCCCGAGCCGCCGGCCGACCCGCGGCCGGCGTGGGAGCGGATCGCCTACACCTGGCT